>Ga0247798_1000129_pt1 | contig 10267 bp, 5 predicted proteins | sample UWRJS197509C6_FD_179929 | JGI IMG/M metagenome (GOLD analysis project Ga0247798, IMG submission 179929) | Soil microbial communities from Arlington Agricultural Research Station in Wisconsin, United States - UWRJ-S197-509C-6 | ecosystem: Environmental > Terrestrial > Soil > Agricultural land... | reverse complement strand
GAATTGCAGGCGTTGAACCAAGTGCTCGAATCCAAGGTCGCCGAACAGGTCGCGCGCATTCAGCGCAGCGAGCTCTTGGGGCGTTTTCTGCCGCCCGAACTGGCCGACTCGCTCGTGTCGGGTGATCAGGCGATTGCTCAAGTTCGGCGCTCGGTCGCCGTCCTGTGCGCCGCTCCAGCTGGCTTCTTGGAAAGTCTCTCCAGGACCACGCATGGCAGAGTCGTGGAGCTGGTCAACGCCTACGTCTCGGTGGCTTCGCACGTTGCCTTCGATCACGGAGGAGTCATCGAACGCGTCGTCGGCCCGCGTATGACCGTGATCTTCGGGGCCGTGTCCGATCAATCGGCCGAACAGTCCGTTGCGCAAGCACTGGCGGCGGCGACCGCCATGCAACACGAGCTGGCGGGACTGCTCCTGTCCTGGGAGAAATCCGGCGTCTCCGACGTCAAGCTGCGGCCCGCTGTCGGTATCGCCCATGGCTCCGCCATCGTCGGTGTGTTCGGTTCGGAGCGCCGCGTCGACTACTCGGCCCTCGGCGGGGTGATGGTGCGTGCCGTTCGCCTGTCATCGGAGGCGATCCCCGGAGAAATTCGCCTCGACGAGGCTGCTGCACTGCACGTGCGGGACGACTACGAGGTGGTCGGAGCCGAATCGGTCGAGTTCGCTCCTGGTGAGTCGTCCCCTTGTTTCATCGCCTTATCGCGCAGTGCCGCACCACAACGGCGCGCGAGTGAACCACCGCGCGCGTCCTCCCCACCGCCGCCCGGACACACCGCGAGCATGACGCAGGTTTCCGGTGTCTCCGAGGCGGACCGAAGTCGTGGTCCACGTACTTCGCTGCGCGTGGGCGATCTCTTCGACGGTCGCTATCGACTCGACTCCTTGCTCGGTCGTGGCGGTACGGCATTGGTCTATCAGGCGACTCATACGGCGCTCGGCCAAAAGCGAGCGCTCAAGGTCATCGCCAGCGAGCGTCTATCGTCGCCGGACGCGATTCAACAGTTTCGCTCCGAGGCCGAAGCGACGGCTCGCCTGCGTCACCCGAACGTCGTGCGCCTGCACGATTTCGGACGAAGCATCGAAGGGCAGTATTACCTGGCTCTGGACCTGGTCGAAGGCACGACACTGTCGCAGTACCAGATGCTTTACGGGAAGATACCGCTGAAACGCGCGCTGCAGATCGGCGGCGACATCTTGAGTGCACTCGATGCGGCGCACTCGATCCGTCTCGTGCACCAGGACCTCAAGCCGTCCAACGTGATCTTGGGCGCCGATGGCCGCGCGCTGGTCACCGATTTTGGCCTGGTGGTGTTCACGGGGACACAAACGGCCAACGCTACCTTGGGCGGTACGCCTGCCTACATGTCCCCCGAGCAATGGAAGAATTTGGCTCTCGACGGGCGGAGCGATCTCTACGCCTGGGGCGTGATCATGTTCGAGATGCTCACCGGGAAGTTGCCGCTCTACTCGAGCGTGGTGCCCGAGTTCGCGGCTCTCGCGACCGGTGTCTTGCCGCCGCCCATTGCCGAGATCCTGCCGGACCTGCCGCCCGAACTCGCCCGGCTCGTTCACTCCTGCCTGGCGAAGGTGCCCGAGGAACGACCCGTTTCGGCGCGAGCCGCAGGCGAGGTGCTGGCGCAGGTCAGCCCGGGCGCCTAGTCGGCTCAGCTGGCGAGCGTGTACACCTTGGCTTCCCAGGGAAACAGCGGCTCTCGGCCCACCCATTCGGCGGGAACGTCTCGAGCCTGCGTCACCTCGCGCCAGCGTCGTCCGGGCGGCGTCGCTGGCCAATTCGGGATGCGGTACTCGTCGCCGGCTGGCGTTACGCCGGAGAAGTTCGCAACGGTGACGACCGGGTCTTGACCCTCGGTGCCACGCACCCAGCTGGCGATCCTGCGACCGCCCGTGAAGTCCATGTGAATGAAGCGTGTGTCGTTGACCGCGAGCGCCGGGGCCGTCTTACGGAATCGCACGAGACGCGCAACGTAGTCGAAGAGCTCCTTCCGCCAGGGGTCAGCCAGCCGGGAGAAGTTCAGGGGATCCTGCTGCTTGTCCGGGTGCGACAGCGGACGGTCGTGCTGGTCGGCAAACTCCTCGCCAGCAAGGATCATCGGAATGCCGACGGACAGGAACAGGCAGGAAAACGCCAGCTTGAAGCGCTCCAACTTGAGGCCGACGCCGCTATTTTGCAGAAACAGGAACAGGCGCTCGTTTTCGAAGCCTTCCACGTCGTGAGAGGTGAGGTAGTTCACGACCTGGCTGCCGTCGGTAAATCCGTCCTCGCGACAGTCGACCATCTTCCTCAGGGTCTGCTCGAAGCTTTCGCCATCGGCTCCTCTGCCCAAGAGGACTCCCCGCACGCGCCGCTTGAACGCCTCGTTCCACAAGCAGTCGAGCCGCCCCTGGTGAACCAGAGCCTTGGGTACCGACAGTTCCTCGCCAATCGAGAGGAACCTGGCATCGAGATCCGGCACGCCCGGAAACAAGCGATGATACTCGGCGCGTGCGAGGCGCGTGAACTCACCGACGAAGTCCCAGTTGCCAATGTTGTTCACGCTGTCCAAGCGCAGGCCATCCACCCCGAGTTCGCGCAGCCACCGCAGCACGGAGGTCAGCAAGAAGGCCCGAGCCGGCACCAGGCGCCGCTTCGTCCCGGAAACCGGATCGTAGCTTTCGACCTCGCGCTGGTAGCGCCACAGGCTGCCCCCGAAGCCATCGCGGAGCTCACCTTGGCGGCTGGATTGGTAGGAGTCGGCACTATCGGTCTCGCGCTCTACCACGATGTAGAACTCGTCGAAGTTGAGTTCTCGATAGCTCGTGTAGCCAAACGCCATCACGACGTCGGCGAAAAACCGGATCCCGAGGTCGTGCATGCGGGCCACGAGCTTGCGCAGGTCCTGCTCCGCGGTGGGTGCGGCGAAGCCCACCGGAAAGCCCAAGTCCCAATCGGCGGCGAGGTAATGACCCGTGCCGTAGCCCCACTCCCGGTTGAATGGTGAGTCGGCTGGGGGCAGGAGCTCGACTGCATTGACTCCGAGTTCGAGCAGGTGCGCCCTGGAGGCCACCTCGGGCATGCCCCTGAAGTTGGCTCCGGGTTCATCCGCCTCCAGCAATGCCAGCACATCGCGAAACGTCCCGACATCCCGCTCGGTTCCGCTTTCCGTGGCACCCCGCGTCCACGAGCTCGGGATTTCGTAGATGACCAGCTGGGTGTTCGTTGCATGGCTCGCCACGGCCGAGCCGAGGGCAGGCACCCCGACGTTTCCGTCGGGGTCGCAATCGACGAGTTGCCCGGCTTGGACCTTGATGACTGCGGCCGGGTAGTCACCGTCCAGCCGGTAATCCACGACGTGCGCGAAGGGATCGCTGACTTCGACCTCGGTCCCGTCGTCCTTCGTGATGACGAACCAATAGTGAAGAACGTCTTGCTCCAGCAGCGTGGTCTGCGAAAGGGGCAGCTCCCAGAGATCGTCGAAGCCAGGAGCGCGCTGGAGTGGCGCTTCGAACACCAGTGAAGCTTGGGGCGGCGATCCGGGGATCAAGCGCACCACGCGCACCTTGGGAGGTGGCAGGACCGCAGCCGGACGCCACAGCACGAATCCCGCCTTTCGGCGGGCCAGGATGTCTGACATGTCCCTCCTCGATTCCCAAAACGCCCAGCTCAATCGTAAGACGACGAGCTCAGCGCATTTTCCAACCGCCCAGGGAGGGTAGCTGCCGCTGGCTTCGCCCGTGTTTCCTATGACCTCGCGCGCGAGGAGTGTGCACGCGTGCAGTGCTGGCGCCCCGACGAGCGGCCAAGCGGCCGAGCTCGGTCGACGACTCAGCTCACGACGAGACGCGCGCCCGTACGTGGATCGACGAGGGTGTCGTGGCTCTCGTACACGCGTGGCGCTCGGCACACGGCGAGCAGGGCCCGGGGTAAGGGCATCGAGCGGTAGCGCTCCGGCGCCAGGCGGAGGAGCTCGTCCCGGACCAGGGGCGCGTGGCGGTTGCTCATCGCCGGGAACATGTGGTGTTCCACATGGTAGCCGAAGTCGAGCGTGTAATAGCCGAACCAACGCGGCACGGTGACCGACAGCGAATGATCGAGCGGATCGTTGGTTTGGACGAGAGGGCGCAGCGCGTGGTTGGTGACGATGTGCATCATGACGAGCACGTTGCCGACCAGGAGCGGTAGAACGTAGCCGAAGAGGAACACCTTGGGCCCGAGCAGGACCAACACCAATGCCCACGGCACGAGGGCGGTCAGTGTCGCCAGGACGGCGCGCCGGTAGTGGCGTTCGTTCAAGTAGCCACGGCTTTTCGCGACGAGGAGCACGTGCGCGCTCTGTCCGCTGAACCCGACCAGCAAGGTGAACACGCCGCGAGTCCAGCGTTGCAGATCGGAGGAGACGCGCGCGGAGCGGGACGTGTCGTAATCGGCGCGCGTCGACAGGGCGTCAGGGTCCGTGCCCGGCTCGTTGGCAGAGCCGTGGTGCACGCGGTTGTGCCAGGCTACCCACAGGCGCGGACTCACGGCGAAGGGCCAGAAGCCGATGCTGCCCACCAGGCGCCTCGTCCAAGCGCGGCGACAGAGCGCTCCGTGGAGCGCCTCGTGGCCCACGAAAGCCAGTCCCGCGAAGGCCAGCCCGATGGGCAGCGACAGCGCGAGGTTAGCCCAGAGGGGAAGGCCGCGAGTCAGCAGGAAGAGTCCAGCGAAAATCACGGGCAAGTGCACTCCGAGCCACAGCAGGCGAGTGCGAGCGGGTCGGAAGATGTCCGCCGGTAGCCGACTCCTCAGTTCGGCAGCGAGCGCGAGATCGAGACGTTTGCTCATGTACCAAGGATGAGCGTTCGGCCTCCGTCCTGCCCGTCATCCTTGTGTCATGCGCGCAAGCCGAGTTTCGGGCGGCGCAGCCGGCGGCCTGCTAAACTAGGCGCCATGTCGGACCTCGATCGTCGTGCTGCACTGCAGGCCGTCTTGGTGAGCACGGCGGCCGTGGCCTGCACGCCGCGCCGCAAGGAGCCGGATGCGCGCGTGATGCCCGTGGCCGCTGCGGAGCCGCTCGTGCACTCGGTGTTCGACCTCTCCCGTGGGCAGCCGTTCCGGACCCAGGACCCTTTCCTGTTTTGCGTGCATCATGACGATCGTTTCCCACGCGGGAACGGCCGCTTCGGTCCAGCCGAGTCCCTAGCCGGCCGGCGCCTGGGCAATGACTTCGCCTGGAAGGACGGCTGGAACATGTACCACGGTCGCGAGGTGCCCGGCTTTCCACGCCATCCGCACCGCGGCTTCGAGACCGTGACGGTCGTGCGCCGCGGTCGCCTCGATCACGCGGACTCGCTCGGAGCGCTGGCGCGCTATGGCGACGGGGACGTGCAATGGCTCACGGCCGGCTCGGGCATCCAACACGCGGAGATGTTCCCGCTCCTGGAGAGCGGACAGCAGAATCCGCTCGACCTCTTCCAAATCTGGCTCAATTTGCCCAGGAAATCGAAGATGGTAGCGCCGTACTTCAGCATGCTCTGGGCGGACGCCATTCCCAGCAAGAGCATTGCCGATGATGCCGGCCGGCGTACGCGCGTTACCGCGCGCGCCGGTGCCGTGGCCGGCTTGGTCGCTCCGCCGCCCCCTCCCGACTCGTGGGCGAGCGACCCGGCGCATGAAGTGGGTATCTGGAACCTCGAGCTCGAAGCAGGCGCGAAGTGGACGCTGCCGCAGGCGAGCCCCGGCGTCCTCCGTTCGCTGTACGTGGCTGTCGGCGACGCAGTGCTCCTGAGCGGGACGCCCGTGCGCGGCTTACAAGGCGCCGAGGTGCGCGCGGACGCACCTCTCGTGCTCGAAAATGGCGCAGTTCCGGCCGAGATCCTGGTGCTTCAGGGGCGCCCGATTGGCGAGCCCGTGGTGCAACGCGGGCCGTTCGTCATGAATAGCCAGCAGGAAATCCAACAAGCGTTCCTGGACTTCCAGGAGACGGGCTTCGGCGGTTGGCCTTGGAGCGATGCGGGTCCAGTGCATGGCAGCGACCCCACGCGATTCGCTCGTCGGCCAGATGGCACGACGGAGCGCCCGACCTAGCTTTCGTCGCGCGCTGGCTTGGCTCGCTCGCTAGTCCGGCTGGCTCAAAAGAGCGGCAGCTCGACCATGTCGAACACGTCGCCCGTCAGGCGGGCGCGCGAGTCCTCGAAGCGACCATCCCGCTTCAGCACGCGCATGCGCAGCGCTTTGGGCGCTAGCACCAACTCGGCGAAGCGGTCGATGCGCTGGGGCACGAGCGCCATGCGAAAACGCTGCAGGATCATGGCGAGTACGATCTTGATTTCCATCGTGGCGAAGGCGGCCCCGATGCAGGTGCGGGGTCCGGCGCTGAACGGAGTGTACTCGTAGGCGCTGGGCTGAATCGTCTCCCAGCGCTCGGGGATGAAGCGGAGCGGTGCGGCAAAGACTTCCGCGTCGCGGTGCGTCTCGTAGATGCTGACCAGCACCTCGGCACCGGCGGGCAGACGGTGACCGAGTAGCTCGGTCTCTTGGCCCAGGACTCGTCCGTTCCATGGGGCAGGCGTGAAGAGCCGCAGGCTCTCCTTCACGATGGCACCCAGGTAGACGAGCCGCTCGAGCGACTCGGGGGTCGGTTCGCCGCCTCGCAAGACCGCGTCCACTTCTTCGCTCGCGCGGGCGGTTACCTCGGGAAAGAGGGCCAGGAGAAAGAGTGTCCACGACAGAGCGTTGGCACTCGTCTCGTGTCCGGCGGCGAAGAAGACGCTGACATGGCCCAAGATCTCGTGGTCCGACAGGCGGCTGTCGGTCTCGGCATCGTGTGCCGTCAGCAGCGCCGAGAGCATGTCGCCTTTTTCACTCGCGGCCTGTGCGAACACTTCCCGTTTGCGCGCTTCGAGCAAGGACAGCATGGTCTCCTCGAGCTCCGTCGTGGCATCGAGGTACCGGCTGTAGGGCAGGCCGGGCAGGTCGAAAGGTAACAGCCGTGTGAGCGGGTCTCCCAAGAGTTGAATCGCGCGCGCCAGGCTGCCCGTCGCGCGTGCGCTCTCCGTGTCGCTGCCTGCGCCCAAAAGTGTCTCCGAAACGATCTTCGAAGTCAGCTGACGCATGTCGAGGTCGATGCTGCGCTGCGAGCCGGGAGTCCACGTGGCCAGCACCGCGTCGGTGATGCGCACCATCTGCTCGGCGTAGCTCGCCAGTCGCTTGCGGGAGAAAGCGGGAGCCAGCAGCCGGCGGTGACGCCGATGCTGATCCCCATTTTCGACGAAAAGCCCGGCACCGAACGTGAGCAGCGCCTGCTGCCTTGGCTGCGCTTCCGGTCCTGGGTGCAGCGCGCCGACCAAGCTCACCTTGGTGTAGACCTCATGGGCGGTCGTCGCTGCCTCGACTGCTTTGGCGCCGTAGGTGAGGATCGTACCCGGGCAGGCGGGGTCGGCCGAGATGTGGCGCATGCCTCCGCCCCGCACGAGCGCCACCAGTCGACCGTAGCGACGAAACAGCAGGCTAGCGTGGCCGAGGGAATCGGCAGCCCAAGGGAGCAGCGAACCGCCGGTGGAGAGCCATCGCGATGGCTCCGGCCCCGGAATGGTGCTGGGAAGTCCTGGCGCCGTGGTGAAGAGCGCCGGTGCCAGGCGATGCAGGACCTGGTGGCTGATCATATGCCCGATCCCTCGTACCCTCGGGGCTGGGGAGCGACAAGCCGGCCTGCTATATCCGCCCGCGATGCAGACCCGCGCGTTCAGGGTGCTCGGCGGTCTTTACGAGACAGAGGCGCCCGTCCTTACTGCGAAGACCCAGGATGAGGTGCAGAGCGCGCTGTCCTTCGCCGAAAAGTCAGGGCAGCGCGTGACCGTTGCTGGAGCAATGCGTTCGTTCGGACAGCACTACTTGCCGCCGAGCGGGGGTGTTGTTCTCGATGTTTCAGATCTGGATCGCGGAGCGAGCATCGTTTCGGAGGAAGACGACGGCAGCCTTTGGGTGCGCTCTGGCGGAAGCACGACGTTTCGCGATTTGCACCGCTTGTTCCCCGACCACCGCACGTATTGCCCCCCAACCGCCGACCTGATCAGCGTGGCGGGCGCGCTGGCCAACTGCACGCACAACTCGGCGGGCTATTTCGCGGATTCCGTGCGGGCATTTTCCCTGCTCTGTGCGAACGGCCAGGTCTACCGTTGCTCGCGGGACGCTCCTGGTCTGCAGGGCAAACTGTTTTCGCACGTGCCGGGCAGTCTGGGCGCACTGGGGGTGACGACGGACATCGAGCTTCGGCTTTCGCCCATCGCCAAGGACCAACAGGTGCTGGTGCACGCGCTCTACGCGGGACGGAGCGACTCGGGGGCCTACCTAGGCTACCTCGAGCAGGCGTCCGACGACCCGCGCTTCTCCGAAGGTGCAGGTGCCGTAGTTTACGGCAATCGCGGGCATGCGATTGTCTTTGGTGACGAACTTCTCGCTCCCGGTCAGCGCCATCGTGGTCCGCGTGCGCTTCTCACCGACGACGCCATCGGCCAGCAGGCCCTGACGCAGGCCCTGGTCAGTCGCCTGCCGCGCCTGGCCGAATGGATCGTGTCGCGCGCCTATCGACACGGCATCGCGCGCTGGTCGCCCTGGTACGCGTTTCAGTTCTTTCAGCGCAGCTACGACGAGGCGCATCGCAGAATGACGGCGGGTGGCCTGGGCGCGCGCCTGCTGCGCCTGCTGGGCGTGCGGGATCGCATGCCGGTCTGCCACATGGCGTGGTTCTACCCACGGGCCGAGCTGCGCGCGTTCACGAACGCGTACTTCGACGTGCTCGGGCGCTATCCGGGGCTCGAGCGAGGGGTCGAACAGCAGGACCACGTGCTACTCGGACCGAGCCAGTGGCCGTGCCATTCCATGGGGCGCACCAGTGCGGGTGTCGGCGTCTTCACCGCGAGTTTCGGCGTCGAGCGAGGGGGAGAGTCCGAGCGTCGCACGGTCGACTTCTTCCGCGCGTTCACCAAAGAGAGCGTCCGCTTCGCACCTGGCACTCGCGTCTCCTTGTGCAAGCAGATCCACGCCGACCCAGCTGACGTGCGCGCGATGCACGTGACCTTCGTGGAAGCGGTACGTGCACTGCGGGACGAGGTCGACCCACGGGGGCTGCTCACCTCGCGCTTGCTACAAACGCTCGGGGTCGCCTGAGCCCCTCGAGCGCCTTGCCTGGCGCGCCGAGCTTGGGGGCGACTTTCGTGGTGGCCATCGTTTCATGTTAGGGGACAGCAATGCACCGGCTGCGCCTTTCGATCGGGCTTTTGCTCACCTTGGCTCTGCTCTGGCTGGGGGGCTGCGGACCCAAGACACCGGCCGCTGCGGAGGCGAAGGCGAGTCCAGCGGTCGCCGCCACGCCGCCGCCGGCTCCGTCGGTCCCGAGCAAGCTGCGCCTGGTGTCGAGTGTGTGGGCGCCGTTCACCGATGCAGTAGGCAAACCCCGTTTCGCCAACGAACTCGTCGACCAGGCGCTCGAGCGCGCCGGCTTCGAGGTGGAGACGACGCTGCTCGACTTCCCGCACGTCTTGCCCGCGATCCATGAGGGCAAGTTCGACGGCTCCGAGTCGGTGTGGAAGACGCCGGAGCGCGAGCAGGACCTGCTCTTTTCCGACCCCTTTCTCGAAAATCGCCTCGTGCTCTTGGCGCGCTTCGGCACCGATGTCTCTGCTGTCAGCCTCGCCGCTTTGCAGGGGAAAAAGGTTGGTCTGGTCGACGAATATGCCTACGGACCAGCGGTCGATGAGGCCCAAGGCGTGCTCTTCGTGCGGGGCAAGGACGAGCCGACGAACCTGGAAGCGCTCTTGAAGAAAGAGCTCGACTACATGCTCGTCGACGAGCTCATGGTCTACCACTTGTTCACCACGCAGAAGGCAAAGGCGGAAGCACTCTTGGCGGCCGGTCAGAAGCCGCTGATCACGCGAGGTCTGCACTTCGCGCTGCGTCGCGCCTTGCCCGGCGCGCAGCAGGTCATCGACCGCTTCAATACGGCGCTGCGCGACCTGGCCCGAGATGGCACCTACAACGCGGTCCTGTCGGCCGGATGGATCGCGGTCGATACGGATCAGGACGGAGAGGTCGAGCTCGTGGCTTCCAGTCCGCAAGTCGGCACGGCGCCGCCCGAGCGGCACTACCGGCTCTACGGGCCAGAGGCCAAGGGTGGCCCGCGTTTCGTCGTGGAAGGCCGCGCCTACGAGAATTGGCAGAGCGTGCCCGAGCAGTACAAAGTGCCCCCCAAAGAAGGCCTCGACCGCTTTCAACCGGCCATGGGCGTGGTGCTGG
>Ga0247798_1000128_pt1 | contig 10271 bp, 10 predicted proteins | sample UWRJS197509C6_FD_179929 | JGI IMG/M metagenome (GOLD analysis project Ga0247798, IMG submission 179929) | Soil microbial communities from Arlington Agricultural Research Station in Wisconsin, United States - UWRJ-S197-509C-6 | ecosystem: Environmental > Terrestrial > Soil > Agricultural land... | reverse complement strand
TCGGGGATCACTTCGGCCGCAACCAGCCGGTTCCAGACAAAGAGAATGAGCAAGGCTCCGACGCTTGCTCCTATAAAGCCTGCGCTTTCCCCCGGGCGGTACATCCCGAGCCTCTGCCCGAGATACGTTGCCAGGAACGCGCCGGCGACACCCAAAACGATCGTAAGCACGAAGCCCTTGGGCCTGTTAGGTCCAGGCATCAGCACGCGGGCAATCGTGCCGGCGACGCAACCAATGATGAGAACCCAGAGAAGGACGCCCATGCGACGTGCCCCGTCGGTCAAAGGCGGCGAGCCGTGACCATCGACTTTTTCACCAGTTTGGACAACCTAGCCGCTTTCGCATATCGCGTCCAACGACCGCCTGCATCGGCTATCGCTGCGGTCCCGACAGCCGAAGATCGCGCTCCGCCCGGAAGACATTGCTGTAGAGATTTGCGATCCATTGGCGGCCGCTCGACGTCACGTTGAGATAGCGGATCGCGGTCTGGATGTAGGGTGAAACAGTTTTCCAATAGAATTGAGGATACAAATCCGTCAGGTCGGCGGGCGACCCGTAGCCGAGCTGCTTGTTGAGGCCGACCTCCTCAAACTCATAGTAGAGCGCATTGGCCTTCCGCAGATATTGAGGATCGCCAAGCTGCCCGATGAGATCGGCAGCGCGCACGAGTTCGCCTTCCTCACTGCCGTTTCCGTTCGGTTCAGTCGCTGCAGGAAAGCGCGTGAATTCAATTGAGCGGGCAATCCTTGCGGCATCGAGGAGATCGCTGCTGCCGATCCGGTCCATGACAAAGAGTTTCGACCTGTCCACGTGGTGCTGCAGCAGCGCCGCATCGGATGAGCCGCGCGGGATCTTGGTGCGGCGTCCTTGCCCATCGACGACATACCCGTCGGGACCGTCTCCCTCCAGAATGCCCCGCACATAGCCAATGTCGTGAAGCAGGCAGGCGACGAGGACGTGCGCGAAATCGGCCGGCGAGGTCGGCGTGAGCAGCGCCCGGCCCTTCATGATGTCATAACCGACAAGCGTCACGAGCATCGTGTGCTCGACATTGTGGTAGAGCGCGTCGCTGTTGCCGATACATTCCAACGCAAGCCGGGCGACCGACGGGACAAGCTCGGCTAACTCGGCTTCGGTCGAGGAAAAGCGGCGGCCGAGATGCGACGTCAAAAATGATCCAAGTGCTTCCGCAGAGAGTTCAGGAACTGTGATCATTTTGCGCCCGCCCCGACATAGAACTTTTCTATAGTACTGGTACCACCCATGCGGGCGCTGTGACGCCCATCACAATCGCGTGGCAAAACCCACTGAATTAACTATGATATTTCTCCCAAATCCACAGCAGCTAGAGCCGCTGCTTGAGGGCCGCGGCCGCGAGGGCGTAGCCGCCCTCGGCACCGTCGATGAAATGGACATGGCTTGGCTGCGACGGCAAAGGCGTGAAGCACGTCATGATGGCCGCATTTTCCCGGTGGCAGCCATAGCGGATGTGTCCATCGCTCTCCGCTGCTGCCAGGGCGTCTTCGATTCTTTGCGCCATGCCGGGCGAACAGTCGATGATCATGCGCAGCGCGTCGTCGAACTTCCGGAAATCCGAGTTCGCAGCCACTTCGGACAAATATTTCCTTGGCACAAAACGGCCAACGCGCAGATTAAGCCGCATAATGAGGAAATAAAGAAAAGTTCGTGCATAGACCTTCAATCTAGCCACGGAGGCCGACTCTCCGGCACTTCGGCTGGCCAGCGCTTCGAGGTCGCAGCCTTGCGGCGGCCATTTCAATTGCATGGCCTCGCGCGCGGCCGGCCGACCGCATTCGGGCGACCCTTCCACCATGCTGATCATCTGCTTGACCACCGCACGGAAGGCGGACATGCGCGAAATGTCAGCTGGCAGCATCAGTATCGAAAGAATTTGTCCGTACTGCGTGGGAAACTGCTCGAAGCGGCAGGACAGGCCCGACAGATCCGGCCGCGCTCCGGCAGGTGCGCGCGGAACGCTTATTTCGTCACGCTTCATCGCCGCATCCGCCCACGCAACTCCGCCACCCGAGAACATTGCGATGCTGATATTGTCCGAAACGGCGTACCGTCCGACGCGGACGTCGTGGCCGTTCCGCCGGATCTCTTCGACGGATACCATCCCTACCCTCAGTGTCAGGTCGAGATCCTCGCGGACCCAGGTCGCGGTTTCGGCAAGAGCTTGCCGGGCTATCCCTGCGTCGGCGGGCGAAACTGCAAAACTGGCCCCGTCGCCGCCGAATACGAAGGGAAAATCCCGCCCCCCGACGGCGTTGGCAATTGCGGCGATCACTGCCGCTCCCGCCATGTTCACGGCCTTGTAGCGCTTGTCGTGAATGGCCTTGGTCGACTGCTCGACATCAGCCACCCCGATGAGCCAGTCTTCCGGCAGTGGACTGAAAGAGAATTCATCTGCCACGAGCCGGAAGTCGCGAAATGTCGGAGCCGTGCGATAGAAGTCGTCGTTTGTTGAATCTGGCGTCATTTAGGCCAATTCAACCACACAAGCACGGCCCGGACCAATCGCGCCACACGTCGATCCGGCAGAATCAGGGCAACGGTACCAGCTCTGGCGGAAAGTTTTTCATGTTGCTCGGCAAAGCCACATGCAGACCGTAGACGATGGTGCCGTTCTGAGCAGACCGCTGAGCGGCCTGTGAATTTGCAACCGTGGTGCTGCGCGAGGCCAACACGTTCAACAGAACCCCTGCAACAACCAGTGCGACATTGAGTGCTCTACGCATGCGAGCCTCCTGCGCTGCCCTCCCCAGAATCGACAGTCGCACGGCCCGTTTCGGCGCTTTGTGGGGTCGCTCACACAGAGTCCGGAATTTTTATGCGTCATTCGCGGGGGACAGGATTGCGATTCATGTAGACACGCCGGTGTTTTCCCGGCGGCCCCCCTTCTCCGGGCACGCGCACTGTGACAAGTAGGGCATTCCGGGCGTTCGCGAATGTTAGTAAAATCAGACTAATATTGATGGCTTGGTGGACCAGAATCCGATGCTCAACATCCTGATCATTATCGGTTGGCTTCTCGCCATCTGCTTGATGCTCTATCTCGCGAAAGAACTCGCGAAGGATCGTTTTCGCGCGCGCCGTGAAAGAAAACTCGCCAACAGAAACGCCATCCGCGCCAGACGGCGCGAGCAATTTATGGAGAATCGCCGCCGGTGGGCTGAAATCAATACCGGCGTCATTCAGCCACGGCCCGCCGAAGCGGCAGCTTATGCCGAGCGTCGGCAGAATCAGAACCAGAGGTTGTTTGGCTGGGTCGTGTTCCTGTTGTGGGAAGGCTACTGGATTGTGGAAATTGTCGATCAGTTCAAAAAGAGCGACCACCCGCTCCAATTGCCGTATTTCTTTTTGTTTATCGTCATGGTCGTCATCCCTTATTCCGTTTATTGGTTCTCGACCCGGCGGAGACGCCTCGCGAGGCGGGCATCGGATAAGACATTACAATCGGCTAATTCGCGATAACGGCGGTTCCTTCGATTTCAACCTTGGCTCTTGGCTCGAGCAGGCCGGCGACAACCACCAGCGTCATCGCCGGAAAATGCCGGCCGATCGTCCTGCGATAGGCCTCGCCAATCTCCCGCTGACGGGCCACGTACTCAGTCTTGTCCGTCACATACCAGGTCAGGCGCACCAGATGCCGTGGCTCGCCGCCTGCCGCCGCAAGAACATCGACGATATTTTTCAAAGCCTGTTCAACCTGAGCGACAAAATCGTCGCTTTCGAATTTTGCCTGCCCGTTCCAGCCGACCTGACCGGCGATGAAAACCTGCCGGCCCTGCGCAACGACGCCGTTGGCATAGCCTTTCGGCACCGCCCAGTTCTTCGGCTGCACAATTTCCGTCGTGTTTTTGTTCATGAGACTTGTTCTCGCAATTTAAAGCGCTGAATTTTTCCGGTCTGTGTCTTCGGCAAGGCGTCGACGAATTTCACCAGCCGCGGATACTTGTACGGCGCGATGGTCGCCTTGACGTGATCCTGCAGGATCTTGATGCGCAGATTGTCTGCTTCGACGCCGGCCCTGAGCACGACAAACGCGGCGACAACCTGCCCCCGCTCGGAGTCGTTTGCGCCAACCACTGCGCATTCCGCCACTTCCGGGTGTGCCAACAGCGCCGCCTCGACCTCGGGTCCGGCGATGTTGTAGCCCGCCGAGATGATCATATCGTCGTTGCGGGCAGCGAAATGAAATCGTCCGTCCCGATCCCGCAGAAATGAATCTCCGGTGAGGTTCCAGCCATCGGCAACATAGTTTTTCTGCCGCTTGTCGGCGAGATAGCGGCAACCGGTCGGGCCGCGCACGGCCAACCGTCCGATTGTGCCGTCAGGCACATCTTTCATGTCGGCATCGACTATTCTTGCCTCGTAGCCGGCGACCGGCCGGCCGGTCGCCCCGGGCAGGGCGTCTCCGATCCGGCTCGTGATGAAGATGTGGAGCATCTCGGTCGAGCCGATGCCATCGAGGATCGGCTTGCCGGTCTTGCGCGTCCAATCCTCGAATACCGGACCCGGCAAGGTCTCGCCGGCCGACACGGCCAGCCGCAGCGACGACAGGTTGGCCCCCTGGTCCATCGCCGCCATCATGGCGCGATACGCGGTCGGTGCGGTGAACGAGATGGTGGCCTTATAGGTCTCGATGATCTGAACCATGTTGGCCGGCGATGCATTTTCGAGAAGCGTCGCGGTGGCGCCGAAACGCAGCGGGAAAATTGCCAGACCGCCAAGGCCGAATGTGAAGGCCAATGGCGGCGAACCGACGAACACGTCGTCAGGCGTCACGTTGAGAACTTCCTTCGCGTAGCCGTCGGCAATGATCAGCAGATCGCGATGGAAATGCATGGTCGCCTTCGGTTCGCCGGTGGTGCCGGACGTGAACCCGAGCAATGCGACGTCGTCGCAGCCGGTGGGCACCGCGTCGAACTTCACCGGCTTGTCGAGCGCAACGCGATCAAGCTCTGCGTCATGGTTGGACGTGCCGTCGAAATTGACCACCTGCTTGAGAAATTTGCTGACCTTGGCGCAAGCCACAAGCTCGTCCGCGATACGGCTGTCGGTCAACGCCAGCGCGATCTCCGCTTTGTCGACAATCTTGCCGAGCTCGCCGGCACGGAGCATGGGCATCGTGTTGACGACGACTGCGCCCGCCTTGGTGGCGGAGAGCCAGGCCGCAACGAGCGCAGGGTTATTGCCGGAACGGATCAAGACGCGGTTGCCCGGCTTGACCCCGTAGTTCTCGACGAGGGCATGCGCCAGCCGGTTCGACCAATCGGCCAGTTCCTTGTACGTGCGCCGTCGGCCATTGCCGATCAGCGCGACGTGGTCGCCAAACCCGCGCTCAACCATGCGGTCTGTCAACTCGACCGCGGCGTTTAATCGCTCGGGATACTGGAATTCGGGCCGGTCGAGCAGGAGATCAGGCCATTGGTCGAACGGCGGGAGATTGTCGCGGGTGAAGGTGTCGACGTGCGCGGACGGCCCAAGCTTGATGTTTCGAGTCATGTCAGCGGCCTCAGGCAGATGAAAGTGCAGATCTTGCAATGATGATTTTCTGGACGTCGGAAGCGCCTTCGTAAATTCGCAAGGCGCGGATTTCACGGTAGAGCATCTCGACCGGATGGCCGGACCGCACGCCGTCGCCGCCATGGATCTGCACGGCAGAATCGATCACACGCTGCGCCGCCTCAGTCGCGTACAGCTTGGCCATCGCTGCCTCGCGCGTCACGCGCGCCGCACCCGTATCCTTGGTCCATGCGGCGCGATAGACGAGAAGCGCCGCCGCGTCGATCTTGACCGCCATATCGGCAAGATGACCCTGGACCATCTGCAATTCCGACAATGGAGCGCCGAACAGTTCGCGGCTCTTGGCGCGTTTGAGCGTTTCGGCGAACGCACGGCGCGCGAAACCAAGTGCTGCGGCCCCCACTGAGGTGCGGAAGACATCGAGCGTCGCCATCGCGATCTTGAAGCCGTCGCCGGGCGCGCCAATGAGATCGTCGGTACCGACACGGCAGCCCTTGAAGGTCAGACGCGCGAGCGGATGCGGCGCCATAACCTCGATACGCTCGGCGACCGCCAGTCCGGGATTATCGCCGCGCACGATAAAGGCCGACAGGCCCTTCGCGCCTGCCGCCTCGCCGGTGCGGGCAAAGACCACATAAAGATCGGCGATCCCCCCGTTCGATATCCATGTCTTCTCGCCGTCGAGAGTGAAACCGTCGCCGCTCCGCCGCGCCGTCATTGAAATGTTGGCGACGTCGGAACCGGACGCCGGCTCTGAAAGCGCAAACGCCGCGATCGCCTCACCGCTGCGGGTCTTCGGCAGCCAGCGGGCTTTTTGAGCGGGCGTGCCGAACAACGAAATTGGGCCGGCACCAAGGCCCTGCATCGCGAAGGCAAAGTCTGCGAGCCCGGAATGACGGGCCAGCGTTTCACGGACCAAGGCCAGCGTGCGAACGTCGATCTTGTCCGACGGTCCCTCAGCGGGCGCCGTGTGCTTGAGCCAGCCATCGCGGCCGAGATTGCGCACCAGCTCGCGGCAGGCGGCATCGACATCACGGTGATCGACATGCGCACAATGCTGCGCGGCCCATATTTCCAGCCGGTCGGCAAGCGCGCGGTGACGCTCCTCGAAAAACGGCCAACGCAGGAAACTCCGGTCGAGCATCGTCAATTTCCGGCAAACTGCGGTTTCTGCTTTGCGACAAAGGCCTCATAGGCCCGGCGGAAATCTTTCGTTTGCATGCAGACCGCCTGCGCGAGCGCCTCCGCCTCGATTGCGTCATCAAGCGGCATCGCGAACTCCTGGTGCAGCATGGTTTTCGTCATGCCGTGCGCGAACGTCGGTCCGCTCGCAAGCTGCCGCGCAAGCGTCATCGCATCTGCTTCGAGCTTGTCGGAAGCGACAATGCGATTGAAAAAGCCCCAGCGCTCGCCCTCCTCCGCTGTCATGACACGTCCGGTATAAAGAAGCTCCGACGCGCGGCCATGGCCGATGACGCGCGGCAGCAGAGCGCAGGCGCCCATGTCGCAGCCGGCAAGCCCAACACGGGTGAACAAAAATGCGGTCTTGGCCTGCGGCGTGCCCAAACGCATGTCGCTGAACAAGGCGATCATCGCGCCCGCCCCCACACAGACACCGTCAATCGCCGCGATAATCGGCTGCGGGCAGGCGCGCATCGCCTTCACGAGCTCGCCGGTCATCCGCGTAAACTCGAGAAGTCCCTTCATGTCACGGCCCGTCAGCGGCCCAATGATGTCGTGAACATCCCCGCCGGAGCAGAAATTGCCGCCGTTCGAGCCGAACACGACGACCTTGATATCGCGGGCGCGCTCAAGCTCGCGAAAGGTCTGCCCGAGTTCGGCATAACTTTCGAATGTGATCGGGTTCTTCCGTTCGGCGCCCTTGAGCGTGATCACGGCAACGCCGTTCTTAGCCGCCCAATTGAAATGCTTCGGCTTGAAGTCGCTCATGGTCATGCGCGCGACCCTCCATTGCGAATGCGGCTGGACAATCCGTCGAGATGACGGATCAAGGTATCCGCCTCGGCCGCGTCGAATTCGGACAGCAAGCTATCGACCCACGTCTCATGCGCCTTGGCCATCGTCGCGAACCCTTTCAGGCCGCGCGGAGTGAGCCGCACGATGATAGCGCGGCGATCGTCGGCGGGAGCCTGGCGCACGACCATCTTGTCCGCCACCAGCCGGTCGATAATGCCGGTGACGTTTCCGTTCGAGACCATCAGGAAGCGCGACAGCTCCGTCATCGTCATGCCATCCGGCTTCCTTTCGAGTGCCGCCATCACATCGAATTGCGGGAGCGTCACGTCGAACTGGACACGGAGCCGCTCGCGCACCTCGGCTTCGATGGCGCGCGCGGCGCGCAATATGCGGATCCATAACCGCAGCCTTTGTTTGCTCAGCGGCTGCGTCGTTTGCCGTGGCTTCGACTTGATCGCGATCGTCATGCCGCACCCCCGGCAATGACGATGGCTTCGCCGTTGACCGCATTCGCCGCCGGCGAGCATAGCCACAGGACCTTGGCGGCGACATCGTCCGGGGAAATCAGCCGGCCATCGGGGTTGTCCCTGGCAAGCGCGGCACGCGCCTCCTCGATCGAGCGCCCGGTCTTGCCGGCGACTGCGGCAGCCGCGGCATCCAGAAGCGGCGTATCCGTGTATCCCGGACACACGGCATTCACAGTCAGCCCGTCGGTCTTGAGCTCGACCGCCAAAGCGCGCGCGAGGCCGACAACCCCGTGCTTGGCGGCACAATAGGCCGCTACGTAAGGATAGCCCTTCAACCCCGCGGTCGAGGCGGTGAACACAATGCGCCGTGTCCCTTTGCCTTTGCGTGTCACGTCACCCAAAGCCGCTTGCACCGTCAGAAAGGCGCCGGTCAGGTTGACCCCGATCATCCGTTGCCAGTGCTCGGCCGAGATTCTTGCGGCCGGCGCGCTCTCGGCCGCGCCGGCATTGGCAACAACAATGTCGATCGGCCCATTGGCGGCGCGCGCGGCTGCCACCATCGTCTCGCAATCTGCGACCTTTGTTACGTCAGCCATGACCGCGATCGATTTCGGCAAATCGCGCGCGACCACATCGAGCGGGGCTTTCCGGCGTCCGACAAGCGTCACGGCGGCGCCTTCCTTCGCGAGCGCCCGCGCGATTGCCGCTCCTATGCCGGTGCCGCCGCCCGTGACCAACGCGTGCAGGCCGTCGAGCGCGCCCATCACACTTTCCCCGTCATCACATCGGGGCGCGACTTCAACCGATGCAGCTGGTCGCGGCCCGGCCAATAAGGTTTCGGCCAGGCCAAGCCCTCATAACCAAGGTCCGCCGCGGCGTGCAGTGTCCAGTACGGGTTGGCAAGGTGCGGGCGCGCAAGGCAGACGAGGTCGGCCCGCCCTGCCATCAGGATCGAATTGATGTGGTCGGCGTCGTAAATGTTTCCGACCGCGAGCGTCGCAATGCCCGCTTCGTTGCGGATACGGTCGGAGAACGGCGTCTGAAACATCCGTCCGTAGACCGGCTTCGCCCGTTTCGACGTCTGTCCAGCGGATACATCGATCATGTCGGCGCCGGCGTCAGTCAGAATGCGCGCGACCTCGACCGCATCGCGCGGCGAGATGCCGTCCGGCACCCAATCATTTGCGGAAATGCGCACCGACATCGGCTTGTCGTCGGGCCACACCGCCCGCACGGCGCGAAACACCTCAAGCGGAAAGCGCATGCGGTTCTCGAGACTGCCGCCGTATTCGTCGGTGCGTTTGTTGGTGAGCGGCGTGATGAACGCCGACATCAGGTAGCCGTGCGCGTAATGCAGCTCGAGCCAGTCGAAGCCGGCACGCCGCGCCATCTGGGCCGAGTGGACAAACTCATCGCGCACTCTGTCCATGTCCGCGCGCGTCATCGCCCGTGGCGCCTGGTTCTCCGGGCTCCAGGCCACCGCGGAGGGACCCATCACCGTCCAGTTGCCGGATGGCAGCGGCGCATCCATCGTTTCCCAGCCGAGTTGGGTCGAGCCTTTGGGGCCGGAATGGCCCAGCTGGATGGCAAATTTGGCGTCGCTTTCGGCATGGACGAAATCGACGATCCTTTTCCACGCGGCCTCATGCTCAGGGCGATAAAGGCCCGTGCAACCGGGCGTAATACGGCCCTCCGGGGACACACAGGTCATCTCGGTGAAGACCAGCCCTGCCCCGCCTTTGGCGCGCTCGGCGTAGTGGACCAGATGCCAGTCAGTCGGCCTGCCGTCGACCGCGCGGTACTGGGCCATCGGCGACACCACGACCCGGTTCTTCAGTTCGATGCCGCGCACGCGGAATGGCACGAACATCGGTGGCCGCTGGATCTGCGGCTCCCTTCCTGTCGCCTGGCGCTCGAACCAGCGCTCCGCGCCGCCAAGCCAATTTTCATCGCGCTCGCGCAGGTTTTCGTGGCTGATGCGCTGCGAACGTGTCAGCAGCGAATAGTTGAACTGGACCGGATCGAGATGAAGATAGCGCTCGACGTCCTCGAACCATTCGGTGGAATTACGTGCCGCGCTCTGCAAGCGCAGGACTTCGAGCCGCCGTTCGTCTTCGTAGCGGCGAAAAGCGTGCGTCATGGTCGGCTCGCTGTGCAAATAATCCGCGAGTGCAATGGCGCTCTCCAGCGCGAGTTTCGAACCTGAGCCGACCGAGAAGTGCGCGGTCGCCGCGGCGTCTCCGAGCAAGACAATATTTTTGTGGCTCCACCGTT
>Ga0247798_1000127_pt1 | contig 10279 bp, 6 predicted proteins | sample UWRJS197509C6_FD_179929 | JGI IMG/M metagenome (GOLD analysis project Ga0247798, IMG submission 179929) | Soil microbial communities from Arlington Agricultural Research Station in Wisconsin, United States - UWRJ-S197-509C-6 | ecosystem: Environmental > Terrestrial > Soil > Agricultural land... | reverse complement strand
GTCGGCAGAGTGATCTCGGATGTCCAAGTTGGTGCAATCTGCGCAGGTTGCCTTCAGGCGACCGCCCAGCGTGGGTACGAACTTCCGGCGCGCGGTTTGGATCGCTGCATTCTGCATGTCGACGCACTCGTAGGTGCAGTTCTTGAGAATGTGCTTGCAGATGTGATGCGCCCCGGCGCCCGTGCCGCAACCGAGCTCCACGATGTGGACGCGCCCGTCGCGCTCGGCGATGTAGCGCTTGAGCGCCTCGAACTGATAGAGGCCCGTGTACGCGTTCTGGCCGAAGACTTGCGGATCGTTCTGTTCGTTGGGGCTTTCGCCCCATTCCTTTGGCCACTCGTAGCCCCAGGTGTTGAACGTGAGCTCGTACTCCGCGCCGCGGTCACTCCGCACCGTGCCCATCGAACGGTAGAGCGAGTAAAACAGCGAATAGATCGACTGCTTGGTGTAGTCGTCTTCCTCGACGTGGCCGTTTTGGGCGGAGACCTTCCCCTTGGACTCTACCAAACTACTCATGACCCACGCGCCGAGAATCAGCTGAAGTTTGTTCGTCGACAGGTCGGATCCAGGATCCAGGCTTTTCAATACATCCATATACTACCTCCGGGAGCGGAAATTCGGGCAAGTCGCCCCGCAGTAGGCAGGTCGGCAATGCGGCCACGCTACCCCGGCTCGCCAGTGAACGCTCGCTCGTTGCTGCCGCGGCCGTTTTCTCTGGAAGTGAGCCAGCTTGCGGAGAGAGCACCGAGCGCGTGCCGGAGACCTGCCAAAATCCGCTGCGCTCTTTTCGAACGGCCGAGGACGACGCGAGTGGGGCACGATCTCATCGCTCTCCCCATGGTCGCGCTGGCCTATCTGGTGGGGACCGAACGCTTCGCCACGACCCGCAGTAGCCCGCCTCCATCGCGCAGCACGACGCCCTGTAGCGTCAAGCCGAGGACGCGATGTTGAGCCACGGCCGCGGGCAAGCCGGTGCGCTCCACCAGCGCGTCGATCGTGGTGGCGCCATTCGCGATCGCTGCGAGCACCGGGTCGCCCGCCGCGATCACGGGCTCGTTGCCGCCCGACCTTTCGGCCTCGACCGGGCCCTCGAAGCGCATTGAGCCTTGCGCCTTGCCCGTACGGCGACGTCGCTTCCGCCGGCGCGCCTCAGCGGCTGCCCACTCTCGCAGCACCTCCGTCGAGCGCTGCCAATACTCGGGATTGTCGAACGGCCGCCCTTCGAGCAAACGCACGAGCTGGCTGGGGCGGAAGTAGCCCTGGGCGCCGCCCTCGAGTTCGCCCTGCGTACCGAGCGTGTCAGGAGCATCGACAGCCCAAGGCAAGACTAAGCGCGGGCGACCCGAGCGGCGGGCAAAGCGCGCCGCCATCAGCGCTCCGCTCGGCACACCCATCTCGCCGAAGAGCACGACGTCACACAGCGCCACCAGCGCTTCGTTTCTGCGGGCGAACGTCGGACGGAAGGGCACATCCGTCGACGCCGATACCGTGAGGTAGCCGCCGTCGCGCGCGACGATGGTGGAGAAAAGGCGATGGTGTTCTTTGGGGTAGGCACGCCCGAGCCACATCGGCGCAACGACCAGAGTCGGGGCGCAAGCGCGCAGGGCACCCAGATGAGCAGCCCGATCGATCCCCTTCGCTCCGCCGGAGACGATGGTCATACCCAAGGCTGCTAGCTGACGTGCCGTCTCGAAGGCGATGCGGAAGCCTCGCGCACTCGGCTCACGGGTGCCCACCAGGCCGATGCGGGGACCCGGCGGTAGGCGACCCCAAAGGTACGCTTCCTCCGGCGGGAGCGGCAGATCGCGGAGCTCCGGGGGTAGGGAAGCGCCAGAAAGCACGCGGGGTCGACTCGTCGTCACCCGGATGGATTCGGCCGGGCCCCCTGGCGGTTGCGTCGATGCGCCTTAAATTGCCCATGAAATCCGTCCGCTTCCACGCGGGCTTGGCCGAGGATTCCGCCCAGCCAGGACGAAAGACCTATCCGCGAACATTCGGCGGGCTCAGGTTGAAAGTCGGCCTTTTCGCCTTCATGCTCGCCGCCCCGAATTCGGAAACACCGAGATGACTGACCTCTCCCTCTATCGCAACATCGGCATCTTCGCTCACGTCGACGCCGGCAAGACCACCACGACCGAGCGCATCCTCAAGCTCACCGGCAAGATCCACAAGATCGGCGAGGTGCACGATGGTGCTGCCACGACCGACTTCATGGTGCAGGAGCAGGAGCGCGGCATCACGATCCAGTCGGCAGCGACGACGGCCTTCTGGAAGGGCCACCGCTTCAACATCATCGACACCCCCGGCCACGTGGACTTCACCATCGAGGTGTACCGCTCGCTGAAGGTGCTCGACGGCGGCATCGGCGTGTTCTGCGGCAGCGGCGGCGTGGAGCCCCAGTCGGAGACGAACTGGCGCTACGCAAACGACAGCAAAGTTGCGCGCGTCATCTACGTGAACAAGCTCGACCGCCTCGGCGCCGACTTCTATCGCGTCATCAAGCAGATCCGCGAGGTCCTGGGGGCGCGTCCCCTGGTCATGACCTTGCCCATCGGCACCGAAGGTGACTTCACCGGCGTCGTCGACGTTTTGACCCAGAAGGCCCACATCTGGGACGACAGCGGCCTGCCCGAGAACTTCGTGGTCAAGGACGTGCCCGAGGACATGAAGGAGCTCGCGGCCAAGTACAAGGCCGAGATGATCGAGACGGCCGTGGAGCAAGACGACGGCGTGATGGAGAGGTACCTCGACGGGCAAGAGCCCACGATCGAGGAGCTCAAGCATTGCATCCGTAAGGGCACCATCGCGCTTGCCTTCTTCCCGACGTTCTGCGGCTCGTCCTTCAAGAACAAGGGCGTGCAGCTGGTGCTCGACGGCGTCGTCGACTACCTGCCGAACCCGACGGAAGTCCAGCCCCAGCCGATTACCGACATCGAAGGCAACCCGACCGGCGAGTTCGCCATCGTCGACCCCAGCCTGCCGCTCCGCGCGCTGGCCTTCAAGATCATGGATGACCGCTTCGGCGTCCTCACCTTTACCCGCATCTACTCGGGGAAGCTGAGGAAGGGCGACAACATCCTGAACACCGCAACCGGCAAGACGGAACGCGTCGGCCGTATGGTGGAGATGCACGCCAACGATCGCACCATGATCGAAGAGGCGCAGGCCGGCGACATCGTGGCGCTGGTGGGCATGAAGGACGTGCGCACGGGCCACACGCTGTGCGACGAGGACCATCCGGCCACGCTCGAGCCCATGGTGTTCCCCGATCCGGTCATCTCGATCGCGGTGAAGACCAAGGACAAGGCCCAGCACGAGAAGCTCTCGATTGCCCTCGGCAAGTTGGTGGCAGAAGACCCGTCCTTCCGCGTCGAAGTCGATCAAGAGTCCGGTGAGACCATCCTCAAGGGCATGGGCGAGCTGCACTTGGACATCAAGGTCGACATCTTGCGCCGCACGCACGGCGTCGACGTCATCATGGGCGAGCCGCAGGTGGCCTATCGCGAGACGATCACGCGCGCGGTGACCGACGGCTACACGCACAAGAAGCAGACCGGCGGTTCCGGCCAGTACGCCAAGATCGAATACACCATCGAGCCGGGCGAAAAGGGCACGGGCTACGTGTTCGAGTCGGACGTCGTCGGCGGATCCATCCCCAAGGAGTTCATCCCGGCCGTCGAAAAGGGCTTCCGCGTCATGATGCAGGAAGGACCGCTCTGTGGTTACCCGCTCATCGACGTGAAGGTCACGCTGAACGACGGTGGCTTCCACGCCGTCGACTCCAGCCAGATTGCCTTCGAAATCGCGGCCAAGGCGGCCTTCCGCCAGACCATGCCCAAGGCCGGCCCCGAGCTACTCGAGCCCATCATGAAGGTCGACGTGTTCGTTCCCGACGACTACGTCGGCGACGTCATCGGCGACTTGAACCGCCGCCGCGGCATGATCCTGGGCCAAGATGCCGGCGCGATGAGCGTCCGCATCAAGGCCGAGGTGCCGCTGTCCGAGATGTTCGGCTACATCGGCGATCTGCGCTCGGCCACCTCCGGACGCGGCCAGTTCACCATGGAGTTCGCACACTACGCGGCTTGCCCGCGCCAGATCCTGGAGAAGGTCAAAGAGCAGGTGGCAGCGCGTAAGGCTGCCAAGTAAGGCCGCTCGACCTACGGCCAGCGCCTCGACAGTGCCGCGCCCCCACCCGGGGGTGCGGCATTGTCCATTTGGGACAGCGCGACGCGCACACGCGGGGGAGCGCAGCGCGCGACGAGCGGGTCCCCCCCTGTGGCTAGCGAGCGGAGCGGCGAAAGGGGCGGCCCGGTCTACGAGGAGAGCGGCGGGTCGACGGCCAGCGCACGCGCCACCGAGGACAGTAGGTCTGCGGCGGAAAATGGCTTCGGGAGCACGGCAACGCTACTGCCTTCGAGGAACGCCCGGTACTCGGCGCGCTCATGGGCACCCGTCGCGAAGACGAAGCGCGCGGCCAAGTCGGGTTGGAAGTCCCGTAGCCATTCGTAGAGGTGCACGCCGTCGAGCTCGAGCAGCGACAGCTCACTCACCACGGCGTGGACGTGCGAGCCAGTGAGCAGGATCTCGCGCGCTTCAGCCCCGTCGCGCGCCGCCAATACCTTGTAGCTCGGTGCCAAGGCCCGCGCGGTCGCTCGGAGCACGCGGTCGTCGTCGTCGACGATGAGCACCGTGTAACGGCCAGGGACCTCGACAGCACCCGGGGTCGGTTCGGGCCCACGCAGCCGCAAGCTGGCCAGCTCCTCGTCACTCGGGAACGGGAAGAAAGCGATGAACGTGGCTCCGTCGCCGAGCATCGAGGAAGCGACCAGATCGCCTCCGAGCTGGTGGATGATGGAGCGAGAAATGGACAGGCCGAGGCCCGTTCCGTGCCCGTCGCGCTTGGTCGTGAAGAACGGGTCGAAGATGCGCTCCAAGTCGTCGTCGACGATACCCGGGCCGGTGTCGGAGATGGAAAAGGCCACGTGCTGGTCGTCTACCCGGACCCCCAGGCGCAAGCGGTGCGTGGTCCGTGGAAAGTCGCGCATGGCCTGTGCGGCATTGACGAGGAGATTGGTGAGCACCTGAGCCACACGATTGCGGGGCAGATAGAGTGGCGGCAGCTCGTCCTCGTAGTCCTCTTCGATCACCGTGCGGGGCGGCAGCTGCCGCCGCACGAGCCGCAGGCCCTGCTGAATGACCTCTCCCGGCTGGAAGAAGGAAGGCGACTCGGCGGTGCTACTCCTGGTAAAGACGCGCAGATCGCGCACGACCTGGGTCACGGTCTCCGTCGACGCGGAAAGGTCATCGAGCAATTGCGCGACGTCGGTGCCGTCCGCCAAGAGAGCTCGCAGGGCGCACTCCACTTCGGCGGGTCCGAGGGCACCGCGCTCCAGGTCCGCCCGCGCTTTCCACAGCACCTCGAGGTCCGGGAGCAGCGCCTCGCGGAGGAAGTCGAAGCCGAGCGTGATCATGGCCAGCGGGTTATTCAGCTCATGCCCCACGCCGGCGGCCAGGGTCCCCAGAGCTGTCAGGCCTTCTGCCTGCCGCAGGTCGTCCGCGAGGCGCTCACGCTCTCGTCGGACCTCTGCGCGCACGCGAATGCGGTCCAAGAAATTCGTGACCTCTTCCAGGTCCGGGTGCCCGAGCACGTCGGCCTCGTCGGCACCGGCTCGGATGGCCGCAAGAGCCTGGTCTGGCGACTCGGCCACGAAGCCGAGGGGTGCCGATCCAACCTGAACTCGGATCTCGTCGAGGCCGAGTGGAAGCGCTCGCGTCAGGTCCAAGATTTGGACGCGCCCGGTGCCGAGCTCGGTCCGACTCTCCATATGATCCGCATAGAGCCGCCGCTGCTGCGCGGATGCGAACACGACGAAGATGTCGACGGCAGCGACCATGGTTCGAAGGGGCCGGCGTGAAGCCCCGCCAGACAAACCTAGGCCGTTCGACCTGTCGGGTCCATCGACAGCAAGGCCGCCGCGCGCGTGAAGCCCGCTCCCTGCCCGTACAAGCCAAAAAAGCCTGCTGCCTGTGTGCGCCCGCTCTCCTGCCCGAGGGCCAAATTCGCGATGGGGCCACAGGCACCCAAGTGTCCGCGCGTCTCGTACACGCTAAGCACCGCATCAGCGGGGAGGCCGAGGACGCGCGCGGTGGCCACCGGCACCCAGCCTCGAGGCTCGACACTGGCCAGCAAGCGGAGGCGCTCGGCGTCGACTCCGGCTCGCTCGCACACCTCGCGCACGGTCCGCGCCGCATAGGTCACCGTGTCGCGCTGCAAGACCTTGGCCTGCTCGCGGTTGCGAGTGCCAACCCGGAACTCGGAGCCAGCAAGCCACCAGGGCGTGTCTTCCTCGGCTGCGCGCACCCAGGTGACGGCGTCGTGGTAGTTGCCGCTGGTGACGGCATGCGTCGCCAAGATGCGGTAGCGACCGGTACGGCGAACGACGATGGCCGTGGCGGCGTCCCCCAAGCCGGGGGCCGCGGGGTGCAGCATCGGGAAGGCTCGCAGCAGAAGGTGCGATTGGGTGAGCAGGACCGTGTCCGCCCGACCCGTCTCGACCCAATTCGCCGCAATATCGAGCTGAACGAGCGCCGTGGCGCACGCAGCATCGATGCCAAAGGCCAGCGCTCGGGTGATGCCCAGCCGATCCGCGACGGCGCAGGCCGTTGCCGGCGTGAGGCGCTCGGGCACGACCGAGTAGGAGATCACGAGGTCGACGTCGCTCGCGCGTGCCCCCGCATCGGACAAGGCCCGTTCGGCCGCCCACACCTCCGCATCCACCGCCGACACCGAGGGGGGCGCGACACGGCGCTCCTTGGCACCGAGGAATGGGTCGCTTGCTTCCTGCATCAGAAATTCGTCGGTGATGCGCTCTGCGGCGCCCGGCGCCTGCGGGATGTCGTTGAACAGCCGATCGCCTTGTCGCGACGAATGACCGAAGTCGCTCGGCCAGTCGCTGTTTCTGCGCACTTGGTCCGGGTACCAGACCCCAAGGCCGGCAATGAACGCGTTCATCGTGCGCCTGTCTTGCCGCTCTCCGAGAGCATCGACATGTGCCGAAGGGCTTCGACACGCCCGCCGCCGCGTACGCGGATGTCGCGGTCGATCCTGAGGTCGATGAGCACCGGCCCACCGGCCCCTTGCAGCTGTCCGACCAGGTCCGGGGTGAGCTCCCCAGCCGCGCGGATCACGACGGCGGGAATGCCCATGGACTCTGCCCAGGCCGCGAAGTCCACGTCGGGCGTGGAGTGGTCGAGCGCCGCGCCGAAAATCTGACGCATGCCGTGGTAGACCATGTTGTACCGGGAGTCGTTGAAGACGGCGTACACCACCCGCAGGCCAAGCTTCTTCGCCGTGAGGATCTCCATGCCGGACATGTGCATGCCGCCGTCACCGCAAATGCACACGACGGAGCTGCCCGAGTCGGCCAGCGCCAGGCCGACGGACCCCGCAATGCCGCTGCCCATGCTGCCCAGGTTGAGCTGGATGTGAAACGCATCGGGCCCCCTCGCTGTGAGGTAGTGGAGCGCGAACAGCATGTGTTCACCGATGTCGCTGACGAAGCGCGCGCTCGGCCCGAAGGCCAGCTCGAGATCCGCTATCGCGCGATGGGGTGGAAGCTTGTCCCCTACGTCCAGGTCGAAGTCGGGTACGTCGAACGGCGAGGCACTCCGCGCTGACTCGAGTGCGAGAATGGCCTCGGCTTGCCGGACCATGCCGTCCCCGACCGCGCGCGAGAGCTGACCAGCAAACTCGACCAGGTCAGCGGTGATCCCCATGGCCGTGGGGAGGTTTCGATGGAACACGCGTGGGTCGATGTCCACGTGAAGGAGGCTGCCTCCGGGGCCGATGTAGGGGGTCGGCCCGATCGACGTGTCGTCGAGATCGGTCCCGAGCACGAGCGCCACGTCAACGGGCTCCGCCGTGTAGCGCCTCGCCCAGTTCGAGGCAGCCATGCCGCCCGTGCGCAGTGAGCGCGGATGCCGCTCGTCCACGACACCCTTCGCTCCGGGCGTCGTGACGAACGGCACGTCGAGGCAATCGACGAGTCGAGCCATCGCGGCCGGATCTCGGCGGCAGCCGTTGCCCAGGACGAGTAGCGGCCGCTTGGCCTGTGCCAGTCGATCGGCGACCTCCCGTACCGCGGCTGGGTCGGCGGCAACACGAGAGCCCCGAATGGCGCGGGGTGCATCGAAACGGGGTGCGATCTCGGTGGCGCGATCGATCGGCACGACCAAGAGCGCAGGTCCGGGGCGGCTTGGGTCTTCCGCTCGTTCGAGCGCGGCCAGCGCCTGGCTCGCAGCGCTGCGACCGTTGGTGACGCGCACCTGGGCGCGCGTGATCGAAGCCAATAGCTGCTCGACGAACAGGCCTTCAGGGCCGGAATCCTGCGCCAGACGCCCGCCATGCGTCGCCCAGGCGACGTCGCCCGCCACGACCAGCATGGGCACGCGCTCGAAACTCGCCGAGGCCACACCGCTCACGCAGTGCGTGATCCCTGGACCGGCGGTCACCATGAGAACCGGTGTTCTGCCCGTGGCCCGATGGTAGGCGGCGGCAGCGAAGGCAGCGTGGCTCTCGTGGCGCGACTCCACCAGCGTGAGACCGGGCTGGAGACGCACGGCCTCGAAGAGCGGGCAGATCGGTCCGCCCGGTACACCGAAATAGGTATCGAGCCCCCGCGCGAGCAAGAGCTCGACGAGACGCCGAGCTACCGAGTGAGCCGCGAGCGTCGATTCCAACGCCGCGGGGGACGACTCGGACGGAGCGACGTGCCTTGCGTCGATCAATCCCGTCGGCTGGTCGGCCCGTGTCCCCAGCACGGGTGAGCGCGGCACCACCGCAGACTGCGGGGGCAACGTATCGGGTCTTTCAACCGGGGGCACCGGGCGGGCTTCAGCCGGACGTGCAGGCATGGTCTGGACCTTTGCTCTAACCCCCCATCCTCCTAAGTCGGAGATTGTGCGTCAGATACCGACATGCGCCTAGTAGTTTTGCAATGAATCGTCCGGGCGCTGCGCAGCCCTTCAGTCCTGCCAGCGCAGAATATGCCTTCCCTTGAATTTTGAATCTAGCTCCACCTGAACGCTGGCCCTGCGGCCGATTGCCTCGAGCGTGCCCTCCGCCGCGCCGAGCACGTTCGATTCAATCCAGAGGTACTCCTCGAACATGTGCATCACCGCCATTTTCGGCTCCGGGAAGGTGACCTCCCAGCGTCCGTAGCGGCAACTCTGACGGCGGCCCGCGCACGCTTGACGCAGCAGCGTCACCGGCTCCGGAGCGAGGAGTCTGAGCGCCGTTCGCCCAATCAGGCTCTCGGAGAACGCCAGCACGTTACGCCGGCCAATCTCGCGCAGGCCGTCGGCCACCTGCTCTGGGCCACGCAGCAACGCGGCGGCCACCGCAGCTCGCTCCAGGAAGTCCGCAATCGGATAGAAGCGCACTGCGGAGTGCGCCTCGGGGTAGAACTGCTGGTATTGCGCCAAGAGCCCCGCGCTCCTGAGCACGGCCACCGTGTTCTTGAAATACAGGCCCCGCAAGCTGGCCGAAGGAGGCACCAGGCGCAGGCGCTCCTCCAGATCCGTATGGCCCACCAGGGCGGCGATGCGGGGGTCGAGCGCCATGCTGCGCGAGCATACCGCGAATCGGCCTGCCTTGAACCGCAGCCGAGCCGGCCCGCGCGACAGCGCCCCGGCGCGCTGGGACGCCCGCTCAAGAGAGGCGGCTTTTGTAGTCCAAGTAGCCGAAGCGCCGGACTTCACGAAGTGCTCCGGTTTCGGGTTCGTAGGTGGCGATGCTCGGATGGCGGACGCCATTGAACATCGTCGACTTGACCATCGTGTAGTGCGCCATGTCGGTGAAGACGAGGCGGTCACCCGGTGAGAGCGGCGCGGCAAACGAATAGTCACCGATCACGTCCCCCGCCAAGCAAGTGAGACCACCCAGGCGATAGCTGTAGGCCTGCCGACCGGGCAGGTCGCCGCCGAGGATCTCGGGGCGGTAGGGCATTTCGAGCACGTCGGGCATGTGGGCCGTCGCGGAGGTGTCGAGAATGGCCGTGTCGAGGCCGCCGGGAGGGCCGGGAACGATGTCCAGCACCTCGGAAACGAGAAAGCCCGTATTGAGCGCCGAGGCTTCGCCGGGCTCCAAGTAGACCTGCTTGTCGTAGCGCTCGGAGAAGCTTCGCACGACGCGGATCAGCCGCTCGACGTCGTAGTCGGGCCGCGAGATGTGATGCCCCCCGCCGAAGTTGACCCATTTGACGCCACGGATGAAGTC
>Ga0247798_1000124_pt1 | contig 10345 bp, 5 predicted proteins | sample UWRJS197509C6_FD_179929 | JGI IMG/M metagenome (GOLD analysis project Ga0247798, IMG submission 179929) | Soil microbial communities from Arlington Agricultural Research Station in Wisconsin, United States - UWRJ-S197-509C-6 | ecosystem: Environmental > Terrestrial > Soil > Agricultural land... | reverse complement strand
CACTGGGTCTCGAAGAGCTCGCGCTACTGAGCGATCGCGGCGAGCTCTTGGCCGGCACCTGGCGCGGACGCGGTCCCAGCCAGCAACGCAGCGTCGACTGGACGACGCCGAGCAAAAGCGGGGCCCGACCGATCCGCACCGAGCCAAGCCTGGCCTTCGAAATCGGCTGCAAGGCAGGCGCAGGCGGGCGAACCGCCTACTTGCTTGCGGCAGTCGCCATCGAGCCGCTTTTGGCCGACGCCGGGCGACGCCACAATCTCGACCTTCGCCTGGCCGACGCGCTCGGCGGCGCTCGGCCGCCCGCAAGCGGCGACTTGGTCGAGACGGTGCAGCTCGAAGGGCTCGAAGGCAGACCACTCGTGGTTCGCCGCTCGCGCTCCGACTTGGCTCGCCTGCTGGACGACGTCGATGTCGCGCTGCTCACGGTCACGCTGGTCGTGCTCGGTGGCGCTTCCGCCGGTGCGCTGTTCGTCGCACGCGCGCTCTCGAGGCCGGTCGCGCTGTTTGCCGAACGCACCCGCGACGTGCTGCGGGGGAACGTCGAACCACTGCCGGTGACGGGTGGCCGGGAGCTGGAGCAGGCGGCGCGTGCGTTCAACCAGGCCCTAGCGGATTTGAGCGAACTGCGGCAAAAACTCGAGCTCACGGAGCGCATCGTGGCGCGGCGCGAGGTCGCCAGGCAGGTAGCGCACGAGGTGAACAACCCCCTCATGCCCATTCGCACGAGCATCGAAACGTTGCGCAAGCTCAAGGCACGCGATCCGGGCAGGTTCGAGACCTACTTCGACGAAGCCACGGGCATCGTCCTCACCGAGGTCGCTCGCCTGGCCCGGCTGGTCGAGAGCTTCGCCGCATACGCTCGCCTGCCGGATCCGACCCTGGACTCGGTCGACCTCACGAGTCTCGCTCGGCAGCTCGTGCTCTTGTTCGGCCAGGCGGCAAGCACCCAGGGCGTCACGGTCGAACTCGAAGCGGCCGGGCCCCTGGTCGCCTACGCCGATCGGGACCAACTGAATCAGGCCATCTCGAACCTCATCAAGAATGCCATCGAGGCCTGCCTGGCCGCGCAGGCCACCGTGCCCTCGCCGGGAGGTCACGTGTGGGTTTCGGTCACCCGTGGCGGGGCCGTGGGGCGGGACCTGCTCCAGGTCACCGTGGAGGACGACGGCGCTGGCATTCCCCCCGCGGCGCTTCCCCGCCTGTTCACCCCTTATGTGACGACCAAGGCCGGCGGAACGGGCCTTGGCTTGCCGATCGCACAGCGCGTCGCGGTCGAGCACGGCGGCGACCTCACTTACGCAAGCAGCCGAACGGGGGGCGCCGCCTTCACTTTGAGCCTGAAGGCCAAGTAGCAGCCCTGAAGTCCAAGGAGCAGCCCTGAAGTCCAAGGAGCAGCCCTGAAGTCCAAGGAGCAGGGCCTCCGTCCCGAGCGCTCGAGACAAGCCGATTTCCTCGGAGGCAGCGGCCGGGTACCCTGCCCGCTAGGACGAAGTTCGGGGAGGAGCATCGTCACGGTCGGCGTCGATCACCGCTCCCCATTAGGTCATGCGCACGATGAACGGATTTACTCCCCGCCAGTTGATTGGAATCGCCCTAGCCATGGGCCCAGCGCTACTGGTTGCCGTCTGGCGGCGCGACCTCGTCCTCGAGATGGCTCTCGTCTCCGCAGTAGGCGGCTTCGGCGCCTACTTCTCCGGCGCAGAGCAAGACATGACCAGCATGAGCCGGCTCAGAACCGCTCTGCGCAAGGTGATCCAAGGCAAGCCCTTCCAACGTCCCGAGGCGGAACCGGACATCATTCACGCCATCTACGACGAGCTCGAAGAAGTCGAGCAACTGCTCTCGCGCAAGAAGCCCTCCATCAAGCCACCCAGCATGGCCCCGGTGGCCCAAGCAGCGACGCGCGAGACCAATCGCGATGCGGCAGACATGACCAACGAGGCGCTCGAGGCGCTCGGCGTCGCCATCTCACAGCTGGAAAAGGCCGTCGTCGAACAGCGCGGGGCCAACGGCGACGTGCGCACCGCGGTGGCCCAAGCTCAAAGCAAGCTCGAAGGCCTAGCTGCCCACGTACAAACCCTCGCCGCCAGCGCGGACGAGTCGAGTTCTTCGGTGCTCGAGATGTCCGCAACCACCGAAGAAGTGGCGGAGAACATCGGTGAACTCGCCTCCAGCGTGCGCGAGATGGTGGCTTCGATCGAAGAGATGGCCTTCTCCATTCGCGAGGTCGCCACCAACATCGACGAGCTCTCGCTGACGGCCGAGGAAACGAGCTCGAGCATGAACCAGATGGACGTGGCCATCGACCAGGTCCAATCCAATGCCGACGAGACGGCCCGGCTCAGCGAGGAAGTGGCGCGGGACGCCGAGCACGGCGCCGAATCCATCTTGAAGACGATGGGCGAGATCTATCGCATCAAGGAAAGCAGCCACGAGGCGCTCGGGGTCATCAACAACCTCGGTTCTCGCATCGAAGCCATCGGCGAGATTCTGAACGTGATCGACGACGTGGCCGAGCAAACCAACCTGCTCGCGCTCAATGCCGCCATCATCGCGGCTCAAGCTGGTGAACACGGCAAGGGTTTCGCCGTCGTCGCCGACGAGATCAAGGATCTGGCCGAGCGTGCGGGCGCCAGTACCAAGGAGATCGCCGACCTCATCAAGACGATCCAGGCCGAGAGCAAGAACGCCATCGCCGCCGTGGAAGCCGGCGCGCAGAACGTGGACCGGGGCGTCGAAGTCTCCAACGAGGCGGAACGCGCCCTGAAGAAGATCCTGGAAAGCTCGCAGAAGAGCACGAACATGGTGCGCGCCATTGCTCGCGCCACGGTCGAGCAGGCCAAGGGCAGCAAGCAGGTCACCGATGCCATCAGTCGCATCGCCGACACCGTGCAGCAGATCGCCGCTGCCACCGCCGAACAGGCGCGCGGCTCGGACTTGATCATGAAGAGCGGCGAGAAGATGCGCACCATCAGCCAGCAAGTGGAGCGTTCCAGCCAGGAGCAGGCCCGCGGCAGCCGCCAGATCGCGGGTGCGATCGAAGCCATCAATGGCATGGTGACCCAGGTGAGTCAGGCGCAGCGCGACTACTCGCTCGGGTCTGCCGAGGCGCTCTCGCGCATGGAACGCGTGGCACAGCTCGCCGACGAGCAGGCCTCCGCGCTGGCCGAAATCTCGAAGATCGCAGCCACGCTGACCAGGGAATGAGGCAGCATCGGCTGCGGAGCCAGCGCCCGCAGCTAGCGCCTCAGTCGCAGCCAGCACCGAGTCGCGCCACGAGCTCGTAGGGCCCCACGGCGCGATCGGCGGGAACGGTCACATGGCCGAGGAAGTCGCCCTCTCGGTTGGTGGCAACGGAGCCGATCGCGTGTTCGCCATCGCCGCTCGACAGCGCCAGATCGATGCGCGAAAGAGCACACGGTCGTCCCCCTTTGCTGGCTCGACCACTGACGGTGAGAGGCGCCCCGCGCAGAATCTCCTTTTGCTGAGTCGAGACGGTGATCTCCACCTTTTCTTCGCTGCTCATCGACAAGGGCGCATCGCCTGAGCGAAAGGTCAGACTCGGCCCGGGACTACGGTCGAGTGTGGACAGCAAGCTCGACCCCGGATTGGCACCCGCAGGCCAGGAGAAAGCGTCTGGCGGAGTTCGATGCTCGGGGATGGCCACGTCGGGGCGGAAGTCGTGCACAGCCACTGCCGCGCCCCCCAAATCGATGCGGTGGAAGTGGGTGCCGCCGAACACCTCGACCCAGGCGTGAGCCTCGTTGTGAACGAGACGGGTCGGAATGCCGAGCGCCAGGGCGGTCACCATGAATGCGTAGGCGCGATGCCGACAAACACCCTTCCGCTCCAAACTCAGATGCAGGTAGAGCTCCGCCGGGTCGTGACCCAAATACACCTCGTCGGACTCGTGAAAGCGCCGAAAGTAGTCGACGAGAACGCGCAGGGCGTGCGTCGGTGTCTCGGCTCCCACTACGCCGATGTGGGAGAGCACTTGCTCGGCGACCGGCTGCACGCTGTCGGGTAGGCCGGCACCGCTCTGGTGCAGGGTGTCCCAAGACACCTGGGGGAACACGCCACCAAAGACCTCACGTGCGATCGCCGTTTCGTACACGACGCGCCAGAGTCCCGGCTCTCCGCCGCGCAGGAACCAATTGCCGGCGGAGTCCTCGAGTAGCTCGAGCGCTGCTGCGGGCTGTGCCGCCAAGGCCAGGATGCGCGCGCCGGGCCCAATCGATGGCACACGCACCGTCGTCCCTGCGCCGAGTTCCAGCTGAAAGTCGGCGTAAAACACGTCCTCGTGGGCCTGCACCTCACCAGAAACGGCGAGCGTGCGCAGCGCTCCCGGGCTCACCGCCAGCGAAAAGTCCGCCAGCACCCGATCGAAAGCAAAGAGCCGCTTGAAGGGCATGGAGAGCGGCCGAAACGGATCGCTGTACGAGACGCTCTCCGGACGCATCGTGAGCCCATCGGGTCGGAACGACGTCCCACCAGCACTGACGGTGCCATCCGCTCGATACAAGCCGCCCGGCGAGCCGCCACGCGTCGGATCGGGGGCCGGGACCACACCACTGCGAGTACGAAGCGCTGCCGGGATCTGGCCGCGCAAGCTGGTGGCTCCCAGCGCCAGATCTTGTTCTGGATCGGGCTCGAATGGTTCGTGGAGCACCGTCACCAGACCGAGCGCAACGTCGGGCGCGAGCCCAGCGGCAAGTCCGAGTGCGAGCAGGGCGAGACCGAAGGTACGCCCGCGCCTCTTGGTCGGGGCGAAAATAGGGAGGAACCCTCGCAGGCGAGCCACGCCGCGCACCTTGCGATAGTAACGGGTATGACCGCAGACGGCGAACCGAATCTCCGCGAAGCCCTGACCTCCCTGCCGGAGGACACTCGAAGGCTACTCACCCACCATCGCTTCGATGCAGATCTCCTGACTTCTCTCGTCCAGCGCATGCTGCAGGGTGAGCTGTCGAACCACGTGACGGGCGTCATCGAACCACCCACGGCGGCGGATGTGGTCGACCTGCCAGAACCAGGCACGAGCGCACATGCGGCCCTGGTCGCCAAAGGCGAAGCAGCACTGGCGAGCGGACAATGCGCGCTCGTCGTGCTCGCCGGGGGGATGGCCACGCGCATGCAAGGCGTGGTCAAGGCGCTGGTCGAAGCACTACCTGGCCGCACGTTTCTGGATCTCCGCCTTGCCGAGCAACGCCATCTCGGCCGCAAGTACGGTGCGCTTCCGCCGCTTTGGCTGATGACCAGCAATGCCACCCACGCCGGCATCGAGTCGGCTCTCGGTAGCGCTCTGGACGGGACCAACGTGGCCACTTTCACCCAAGGACTCTCCGTGCGCGTCACGGCGGAAGGCCGCCTGTTCCAAGACGACGACGGGAGCCCGAGCGTGCACGCGCCCGGACACGGTGACCTGCCCGACGCCCTAGCCGAAAGCGGACTCCTCGCTCGCTTCGTCAACGCAGGTGGACGCTACGTGCTCGTGACCAACCTCGACAACCTCGGTGGCGGTCTGGACCCACTCTTGATCGGACTGCACTTGGAGCGCGGACGCCCCGTCACCTGCGAAGTCGTGGACAAGGTCGGCACCGATCGCGGCGGCATCCCCGCGCGCGTCGACGGTCGGCCCGTCATCCTGGAGGAGTTTCGCATCCCCAGCACATTCGATCCGAATGCGGTGCGGGTCTTCAACGTCAACAGCTTCGCCTTCGACGCAGAGACGCTGGCAAGCCTACAGTTTCCTTGGACGTATTTTCGCGTCGAGAAGAACGTGGGCGGCAAGCAGGCCATCCAGTTCGAGCGTCTGATCAACGAAGTGACCTTCCAGCGGGACACGACCTACGTCCGAGTTCCTCGCGGCGGGACCGGTGCACGCTTCCTGCCCGTGAAGGATCATGCAGAACTCGAGGTGCGGCGACCCGAGATTTCCCTGATTGCTCAGGCTCGGGGTATGCTCGGCCCATAGGGAACCATGAGCCTCTTGCGACCCACAACTTCGGTTTCGATCCTTCTCCTTTCATCGACACTCGCAGGGCTCGGCCAGGCGCAGACGCCGATCGCACGTCCAACGCCGCTACCTGCGCTCGGACGCAGCGTCGTCGGCAACGGTGACTCCAGCGCCATCGTGCAGAATCCGGCCAACCTGGCCTTCCTGCCCGGCCCGGAGTTTCGTTGGTCGGGCTACTTCCTCGGTGACCAGGCGGAAGTGCCGACGGCTGGCCACGCCTTCGCCTTCGCCATGCCGTTCGGATTCATCCCGGTCGCGACGGGCATTCGCTTCGACATGGTCACGCCCTCCTCGGTCAGTTCCGAAGAGATGTTCGGCACCTCGGCGCAGTACCAATGGCTCACCTGGGCCATCGCCGCCGGCTCGGAGTTCGCGTCGCTCGGTCTGTCCTTCGAGCGCTCCTTTTCCAACGACGTGCAGGCACACGGCTTCGGTAGCTGGTCGGCCGGTATCGCGCTCCGCCCCGCCGCCTACGTCGGTTTCACGGGCTTCATCAAGAACCTCGATGCCCCGACCAGCGACAGTGGCCGACGCCTCGGCGCCGAGTACGTCATGGCCAGCGCCGTGCGCCCGCTCGGAACGGACCAACTCGAAATCGGCATCGAGACCAGCTACGTCGACGAATCCGGCGGCTATTGGGTGCCGCGCGCCACGCTGGACGTGGGCATCCCGGGCCTCGGCAGGCTGCGTGGGGATCTGGCCATCACCGATGCTGCCAACCAGCAGGGCGAGGCGGCCTGGATCGCCTCGACCGCGCTCGTCGTCACCGGCAACACGCGTCAAGGCTCCGGAGAGCTGGCGCTCGGAACGCGCTACGGCGACGGCCTCGGCGCCGGGTCCGCGGAGAAGCCCTGGGAAAACCTGAATGCCGAAGTGGCAGTCCGCGGCTTCAGAGACACCTTCGCGGCGGACAACATGCACTACGCGATTCGCGTTCGCATCGAGAAGACGCCCAGTGTGCGCGAGCACGTCGCCTTGCTGCGCACGCTCTGGTCGTACGCCGAGGACGAGGAAAATCTAATGGCCGTGCTGCTCGAGCTGCGAGCGGCACCCGCAGGATCGCTGGCGCATTTGCAGGAGTTGCAGGACGCGCTCCTGCTGCTCCGTCAGAAGGGCAAGAAGGTCCTGTGCCATCTCGAGAGCTCCTCGGGCGCGGGTCTAGTGCTCTGCTCCGAGGCCGAGCGGGTGCTGATTAGCCCGGCCGGCGGCATCCTGTACTCGGGCATCAAATCCCAGTCTTTCTACGTGAAAGACCTGCTGGACAAGCTCGGCGTCAAGACCGACTTCGTGCGCATCGGCAAGTACAAGGGTGCGCCCGAGACGTTTGCGCGCCGCGAGGCCACCGAGCCAGCCCTCGAGGTGAAGACGAGCCTGATCCAGGAAGTCGAGCGCGAGCTCAACGGCAGTATCGCGCGCGGCCGCAAGCTCGATCTCGAGGCGGTGCGCCAGAAGGTCGCGAAGGGGCCGTTTACCGCCGCTGAAGCCAAGAAGGCCAATCTGGTGGACGGCTTTGCCTTCGACGACATGCTGTCCGGAGCCGTGGACGATCTGGCCGGTGAGAGTCTGCCGCTCGAGGAAGACCGCGCCGCTCCAACCAGACCAAGTCGCTTCGGACCCCAGAAGCGACTCGCCCTGGTCTACGTGGAGGGCGACATGGTGGACGGCCGCAGCAAATCGTTCCCGTTCCTCGGCATGCGCAGTGTCGGCTCGTACACCATCGCCGAAACGCTGCAGGACCTGCGCAAGGACCCCAGTGTCGGCGCCGTCGTGATCCGGGTGGAGTCGGGCGGCGGTTCCGCAGTCGCCGCAGACGTCATCTGGCGCGAGGTGCAGCTCACCGCTGCCAAGAAGCCCGTCGTGATTTCGATGGGCTCGGCAGCCGCCAGCGGCGCCTACTACCTGGCCTCGGCCGGGACTTACATCTACGCCAACCCGCTCACGATCACCGGCAGCATCGGCGTCTTTGCCGGCAAGATCGACCTGAGCGGCCTGCTCTCGAAGATCGGCGTCAACGTCGAGACGCTCCGGACCGGCGAACACGCCGACGCGGAGACCATGTTCCGCCCCTTCAGCGAGGAAGAGCGACGCCTGCTGGAGAACAAGGTCGAGCAGTTCTACGCGCTGTTCGTGCGTCGCGTCGCCGACAGCCGCAGGATGAGTCAGAAGGACGTCGACCTCGTGGCGCGCGGTCGTGTTTGGACCGGTCGCCAAGCCCTGGAGCACAAGCTGGTGGACGGCATGGGCGGATTGCGCCAAGCATTGGCCAAAGCCCGCGTACTCGCCGACCTGGCCGACGACGCGCCCATCGTCGAGCTGCCCGTGCCACAGTCGACGCTGCTCGGCCGTCTGCTCGGCATCGAGGGCTTGCGAGCCGAGATCGCCAAGAGCCAACAGCCGCTGCCAGGCGAGTTGATGGACATGGTTCGCGCCGTTGCCCCGCTCTCCCTGTACGCCCCGGAGCTCCCGCTCGCGCGCCTGGAATGGCAGCCGGATCTGCTGCCGTGAGCATGACAGGCCGAGCGGCGTCGAGCGCACGCCCGCTGCTCACACTAGGCGACCTGGAGCTGTGGGCAGCGCCAGGTCAAGCGCTGGTGCGACCGGGAACTCTGCACATCGAGGCAAAGCGCCTGGTGTGCGTCGGACGGGCGGTCGCGCTGACCCGAGCCGCCGTGGATCCGAGCCGCCTCAAGGGGGGCCGATTGCTGCTCTTGGACCAGCCCCCGGATGCGCTGCTGTCCAGCGGAACGGCTGGATACTGTCCGCGCACCTTGCCCGCACCGCCCGAGTTCACGGTCGAAGTGGCGCTGCTCGGCAGTGCACGCCTGATTGGTCTCGGTCCGGCGGACGTGCGGCGAGCTCTCGATCGCTCGGAAGCCGAAGGACTCGCCAAGCAGCGCTTGAAGGATCTGGGCCCACTGCAGCAGCGCTTGGTCGGGCTCGCGCACGGGCTCTCGAGTGACCCCGAGCTCGTGATCCTGGAGGACCCATTCGACGGGCTCGAGGACGACGCAGCCGAGCTGCTACTCTCCGTCCTCGAAAGGGAGCTCTCGGGTCTTTCGTGGATCCTGGGCACCGAGCTGCGCTCGCCATCGGCCCGGCGCCTGGCTCGAGCTGCGGAGCTAGCGCTGACGGCCGAAGGCGGCACCTTGCTCGGACCCGTCGCGCCAGCGGAGCTCGCAGCACCGGGGGTGTGGGCCCGCTTCGATCAGGTGACGGAGGAACTGCTAGCCGGCTTGGCCGGCCGCGGCGCCGAGATCGGACGCACCCCGAGCCAGAGCGTGCTCTTGATCCGGCGCTTGGGCGGCCTGGCGGTCGCCGAAGTGGCGGCCGGACTCGGCTCCTGCCTGCTCGAGCTGACTCCGCTCATGCCCGGGGACTGAGCAGGGCGTCCTCGGGCGAGGCGCCGGCGGGACCAGCGTTCTGGGGAGGTGCTTTCTTCGCCGCCCTGCTATGAAGCGGCCCCGCCCATGTCGCAGACGGATGCCCGGAAGAGCCTCGTCACCGCCCGCCGCATCGTGGTCAAGGTGGGCTCTCGCACGCTATCGAGCCAGCCCGACTTGCCCGAGCGCCTGGCCGACGAGTTCAAGCTGGCCGTCGACGCCGGCCGCAGCATCATCCTGGTGTCGAGTGGCGCGACTGCGCTCGGCCTGGCGCGCCTCCGCATCGCGTCCCGGCCCACCGACATGCCGACGCTGCAGGCAGCCGCATCCGTGGGACAAGCGCTCTTGATGCGCCGCTACGATGAGGCCTTTTCGCGCCATGGCCTGACACCGGCTCAGGTTCTTTTGACGCACGGCGACCTGTCCAACAGGAAGCGGGTCAACAACGCACGCGCGGCCCTGGCGGCCTTGATCGACGCCGGCGCCATTCCGATCATCAACGAAAATGACGTCGTCGCGACGGAAGAGATTCGCTTCAGCGACAACGATCAGCTAGCGGCCATGGTGGCGCCGCTGGTGAGCGCAGACGCCTTGCTACTGCTGTCGGACGTCGACGGCGTGCTCGACGAAAATGGCCTGCGGATCCCGGAACTGTCCGACACCAGCGCATTCATCGATCACGGTAGCCCGGACAAAGTCGGACGCGGCGGCATGGCCAGCAAGCTCGACGCGGCACGCAAGGCCCGCCGCTCGGGGGCGGCCGTAGTGATTGCCGATGCTCGCGCGAGCGGCATTTTGACGCGTGTTCTGGCCGGGGAAGACGTGGGCACCTGCATCGGCGCAGTGGGCGAGCGACTCAGGGCACGCCACCACTGGATTGCCTTCACCCTCAAGCCGCGTGGCACCATCTTGGTCGATCAAGGTGCTGCCCGCATCGTCGGACAGGGTA
>Ga0247798_1000123_pt1 | contig 10351 bp, 7 predicted proteins | sample UWRJS197509C6_FD_179929 | JGI IMG/M metagenome (GOLD analysis project Ga0247798, IMG submission 179929) | Soil microbial communities from Arlington Agricultural Research Station in Wisconsin, United States - UWRJ-S197-509C-6 | ecosystem: Environmental > Terrestrial > Soil > Agricultural land... | reverse complement strand
CTATTCCGTCATCGCGGCCGAGACGTTCGAGGAAGCGCTCAGCGTGGCGAAGGACTGCCCGATCCATTCGTATCCGGGGTCGAGCGTCGAGATCCGTCAGCTCATGAACTATTGAGCGACGCGCTGGCGGCTCGGCTTCCCGTGGAAACCTTCGGCGCGCATCATGCGGCCGTGGCCGAGCCGCCTGGTCCCGACGCGGGTGCTCCGACGGTGCTCGTCGCTCACTTCTTCCGCACCGAGGCGGGTCGGTTGACGGCTCACCTGGTGCGGCGCTTCGGCGCCCACCAGCTGGAGCTGTGCGAAGACGCCGTGCAAAGCGCGCTCGAGCGGGCGCTGGCCGTGTGGCCGCGCCGTGGCATTCCCGACAGTCCCTCGGCCTGGCTGACGACGACGGCGCGCAACTTCGTCATCGACCGGCTGCGTGCGTCTGCGCGCGTGGACCTCGGGATCGAGGACTCCAGTGTGCAGGGCACGCAGCCCGTGGAGGTCGGATTCTCCAGCGAGATCGAGGACGACACGCTGCGGATGCTCCTCGTGTGTTGTGACGAGGAGCTGCCGGTGCAGACGCGGCTGGTGCTCGCACTCAAGCTCGTGTGCGGCTTCTCGCTGCCCGAGATTGCGAGCCGACTGTTCTTGGGCGAGGCGGCCGCGCAGAAGGTGCTGAGCCGGGGACGTGAGCGGCTGAAAGAGCTGATGACCGCGGCGGATGATGCTTGGGCTGCTCCCACGGGTGAGCGGGTGCAGGCGCGCCTCGCTTCGGCGCAGCATGTCGTCTACCTGCTCTTCAACGAGGGCTACGGGTCGCAGAAGGTCGACGAGCCCGTGCGGCGCGAGCTGTGCGAGGAGGCGTTGCGCCTGGGGCAGCTGTTGACGCAGGGTCCCGACACCGGCCAGCCGTCGTCCTACGCGCTGCTCTCTCTGCTGCATTTTTTGGCAGCGCGCTTGGACACGCGACTCGACGCCGGCGGCAACTTGCTCCTGCTCGAAGAGCAGGACCGCAGTCGCTGGGACGACGACCACATTCGCGAAGGCGTGCGCTGTTTCGAACTGTCGACGCACACCGAGTCGTTCTCGCGCTACCACGGGGAAGCGGCCATTCAGCAAGAGCATTGCTTGGCCCCGAGCTTCGCACAGACCCGCTGGGCCGAGATCGTCGAACTCTACGAGCTGCTCGAGCGGCTCGCTCCGTCGCCGCTCTACACCCTCAATCGCGCCATCGCACTTTCCCAGCTCGCGGGGCCAGCCGCTGGGCTCGAGCTCTTGGAAGCCATCGTGCCGCCCGCCTGGCTCGGTGGCTACTACCTGTGGGGTGCTACGCTCGGCGAGCTGCATCGACAGAGCGGCGATTTCGCTCGCGCCGAACGCTACCTGGAGCAAGCTTGCGAGCTTGCTCCCACGCATGCCGAGCGCGAGCACTTTCGTCGCCGCCTCGAGCAGTGTCGCGCCGGCAGCAGCGCGCGCGGGCGAGCGAGCTGAAGCCCAGCTTGGCAAGATCGTTGCCCGTCGGCTCAGTGCTCGCCGGGCGCTCCAAGAATCATGGTCAATTGCACATGAGCGTGCAACTAGCCGTGAATACAGAGGAAAATAGCAAGCAAAACCTGGCACACTGTGCCGTTTACCAGGACAGCGGTGCCAGCGGCACGCTAGCGTCGGGACCATGGTTCTCGAGGTTTACCAAGCAGGTACGAGACTTGCTCGGCGCGCGCGCATGCAGATCCGCACATCTCATCTCGCGCTGTCGGGCGCTGTCCTCCTCCTTCTGCTTGCAGGTCAAGCCTGCACCACGAACGAAGGGGACATCATCAATCACCACTACGGCGGAGCACCGGGGGAACCCGGTCAACCGGGACAACCTGGGCAGCCCGGACAACCCGGGCAGCCCGGACAACCTGGGCAGCCCGCCGCTAGCGGCGGGGATGGCAACCTGCCGGACAGCTATCCCGCGCACCGCCCGGAGTGCGACACGCTCGTTCCCCTCGAAGAGCTGGCCCTCGACCTGTGGGGCGAGGATGGCCACACATTCTACCTCGAGGTCACGCCCACCATGCGCCAAGCTGACGACCAACGCCGCTGCGATGGGGGAAATGGCGGACCGCCGTACGTTTTAGGACAAAACGGCGAGGTGGAAGAACTCTGCCCGCCCTCGGCCGTCAACGTGCGCGTGGTGCCGAGTGGTGCCAGCGAGTGTTCCGATACCGGCAAGGTCGAGCTCGATCTCCCGGGGCAAAGCAGCTGGAAGCCGTGGGCCGAGATCCCCAACTTCAAGCTCGATGTCGGTGAGTTCCAGGATCAGGAGTTTAGTAGCGGCGACAAGACCGTGCGCCTGAACAATGGGCAGGCGGACTCGACCATCGTGCGCGAGGCGACCGCTCTGCGCATTTGGCGCGCCTTGGACTATCCGGCGCCGCGGACGAGCTTCGTTCGGACCCAGAGCAACGTGTGGGACTACGACTTCGAGGTTGGTGCCTTCGCGACGCACAACATGGTGCAACCGTACAAGAAGGCATTTTTCAAGGACGACCTGCCCGACTTCGCTGCAGACCTGCCCCGAGTGACGAGTGCCTGGGAAGGGCAAGGCAACCCGTTCGGCGGTTGGGCCGATGCCGAGTGCGAGTGGTCTGGTGAGGACGATTGCCAAGACGATGTGCTGGCGGACATCGTAGCGCTCGTTTTGGCTGCGCCTCGCGGGGAAGGCTTCATGGCCGCTACCGAGCAGGTGATCGACTGGCCGATGATTCACCAGAACCAGTGCTTGTCTGCGCTGACCGGCACCGGGGACGACTGGATCCACAACAACAACAACGTCGTCATCGCCCTGCGCGACGACGGCAAGATCATGTACTTGCCCTACAGCACGGACATCAGTGGCGGGCACCCGTGGTACGAGTTCACGCCCTACGACGGACCGCCCGGATACGGCGACGATGCCACGCTGGCCGTCCGTTGCGCCGAGGATCCCGCTTGCCGAACCCTCGCGCTCGACACCTGCGATAGCATGATCGATCGGTTCCAGCTGCTCGACATCGTTACGAGCGTAGTGGACGAACGCTGCGACGCCCTGGAAGACGCAGACCTGGCAAGACCGGCCGATGCCGACGCCTGCGACGCGCTCGAGGAGTTTTACGGGGAGCGCGCCGACGACCTGCGTGAAGAGCTCGAGTGGCTGCGCACGGGCGGCGGCATGGGCGGAGCTGGGGGCATGGGCGGCGACGGCGGCTTCATCCCCGGCGTGGGTGGCGGCATCATTGGCGGCCCGCTGGACGGCTGAGTGCGCGGCCCCCGGTCGATCTGAGCTCTAGTCGATGCCGTAGAGTTCGTTGAGGCGCTCGGCCAGGGCTTGCCCCCCCTCGGGATCGAGGGGGCTACTCGCCCGTCGGGTTCACCACGCCGCCATTTTCGCAAGCCACGAGCAGGCCGAGCTGCGCCGCGAGCAGGATGGTTCGTCTGTCGAGCATTTTCGTTCTCCTGTTCCGCACTGACATTCGGCTGGCCCAGCCAGTGTGACCCTACGGCGGCTGCGCTGCGCTACCCAGCGCTACGCTACCCAGCGCTACGGCGCTAGCTCGAGTGCCTGCGCCAGCATGACCTCTGCTTCGTGAATCGCGCCTTCTCGGTCGAGGATGCGCGTCTTGGCAAGCTGGTCGGCCAGCTCGTCCTGTCGTTCGCTTTCCAAGTATTGCGAACCCAAGAGGAGCGAGGCGAATTCCGTCACGCCAGCGGCGAAGAGGAACTTGTAAGAAGGGCTCGGGGGGCGGTCGGTGAGCGTCTTTGCGTATTGTTCCAGCGTGCTCTCCGTCGATTCGCTCTTCTTGTAGCGCAAGCGCACCTGAACATAGTCGTCCGCGCCGAGCGGGTCGAACTCGCCCGTCGTCTCGCTCTCGCTACTCTCGGCGGCGCTGACGGACTCGGGCACCGTGCCGGATAGCGGAGGCGGCACGCCTTCCGCCGCCGCGGCCGGGATGATTTCGTAGAGCGCCGTGACGCTCAAGCCGGCGCCCAGTTCTCCTGCGTCGACCGCGTCATTGCTGAAGTCGCCATCGGCGAGCACGCGGTTCTCGTAGCCGATCAGGCGATAGCCTTTGACGTGCATTGGATTGAACTCGACCTGCAGCTTCACGTCCTTGGCGACGGTGAAGAGCGAGCCACTGGCACTCTCGGCGAAGGCGCGCCGCGCTTCTTCGGGCGTGTCGATGTAGTAGTAGATGCCGTTTCCATTGTCTGCCAGTTGCTCGGCGATGTCGTCCTGGAAGTTGCCTTCGCCCCACGCAGCGCCAAAGCCGTAGACACTGAGAAACACCCCGGTGTCGCGCTTTGCGGCGATGAAGGCGACCAACTCCTCCTGCGACGAGATGCCGACGTTGAAGTCGGCATCGGTGCCGAGAACAACGCGATTGCTGCCGCCGTCGATGAAATGCTCGGCCGCGAGTTCGTATGCCTTCTGAATGCCCCCGGCGCCATTGGTGGAACCGGAGGACGAAAGGCCAGCGATGGCCGCTTCGATGCGTTCGTGCTCATCCCCGTGCACGCCGGAGAGCAAGACGCTCTCCCAGCCAGCGTAGGTCACGAGTGAGACCCGATCCTGGGGCCTCAGCTGTCGCGCGAGCATACGAAACCCGCTCTGGAGCAGGGGCAGCTTGTTCGCGGCAGCCATCGAGCCACTCACGTCGACCAAGAAGACGAGGTTCAGGGGCGGGGCGTCCGCTAGCGTGAGGTCTTGGCCTTGGACGCCCAAGAGGAGCAGATCGTGCGCCGGGTTCCACGGGCATGCCCCGAGCTCCGTGTAGAGCGAGAGCGGCGTGCCGGCGGCCGGCTTCTCGTAGTGGAAGTGGAAGTAGTTGAGGAATTCCTCGATGCGGATGGCCGAGCGCTCGGGCAAGACACCCGCGTTCAGGCTCGCCCGCGTCAGCGTGTAGGAACCGGAATCGACGTCGATCGAGAACGTGGACACGGCATCTTCGGCGGCCGGAAAGTAGGGATTTTCTGCCGGTGCAGCGCCGCGCAGCGGATCGCGCCAGCTCGCGGGCTCGTTTTCTGGCACTGGCAGGCCACCCATGCCACCGAGGTTCGGGCTGCCCCCGGTGGCAGGCAGAGGCACGGACCCACCCGCGCCCTCGTAGGCGCCATCCACCCCGAGGCTACCGGTTCCTCCCGAGCTCGAGCTCAGACCGGGGCTCCCGCTCTCGAGCGCCGCTCGACTCGCCGCGCTCGTCTTGTAGCCGATGAAGTCGTCGCCGTAGTGGTCGTTGCCACCTGGATCGGCCTCGGTCGTTCCCTGCGGTAGGTCGGTGCCGCAGGCTGAAACGGCGAGACCGGCGCAAGAAAGAAGAGCCGCGAACGTGTAGGCAGTGGGGCGCAACATGCTGCCTGCCTTCGCAATCCCCGTGCCGACTTCCAGCCGTCCGCGAGTGACGGCCAGCGGTCCAGCGCCGCAAGGGGGCCCGCGAATCACCGGCCTTTTGCCCTTGGAATCCGCCTTGGGACTCGTCGGCCGAGTTGTGCCGAACTGTGTCAGGGGTGACGGGCCGGTCGCGGGGGTGGTCGCGACGCGAAGGAGCAAGGGGCTCCCCGTCCCAGCTAGGGGCGCCGCTCCTTCGGTGCGTCGGCCGGTCGTTGGGTCTCCTTGTTGCCAGCGCGCCTGCATGGTGTCCTGCGCTCATGTCGGCCCGGCTGCGCGTTTGGCTCGTCCTGTGGAGCGCCGCGATGGGGTCGCCAGGATGCGGCGGGCTCTACATCTGGGACGCGGGGGCGGAAACGGACGGTTCGGGCGCGAGCGACGGCTTGGCTGGCGCGCTGGATGTCGGACCCGACCCGGTTGCCACGGGTGGGAAGCGCGGGAGAAGCCCGCACGATGGAGGTGGAGGTGACGACGCGTCCGGCGGGAATGCTTCGGATGGCTTCAGCGGCGGAGGGTCGAGTGGCGGGGCTGAATCAGGCGGCTCGAGCTCCGGCGGGAGCGGAGGCTCGGAGCCAGAGTTCCCTGACATCGAGCCGAACACTTTCGTGAGTCGTTGGTCGATCCTCGCGTCCGATCGAGAGCTGACCTTGCCGCTCGAGGCGGGCGGGACCTACGACTTCGTCGTCGACTGGGGCGACGGCCAGACGGACGTCATCACGAGCGAGAACGATGCCGCCGTGACGCACGAGTATGCCGCGGCGGGTCTCTATCAAATGAGCATCTCCGGAGTGCTGAATGGCTGGTCGTTCGGGGTGTCGGATAGTCCGGACGAAGTGAAGAAGCTGGTTCGGATTCTGCAGTGGGGGCCACTCGGGCTCGGGCAGACGCCCTATCACTTTTGGTCGTGCGAGCTCGACATCAGCGCGGTCGATGCTCCTGACCTGTCCCAGGTCACGACGTTTTACCTGAGCTTTGGCGGTTGTCAGCTGACGGGCGACCTGTCCAGTTGGGACGTATCCGGCGTTTCGAACATGGGCTCCATGTTCTCGAACAGCGATTTCACGGGCGATCTGTCGGGCTGGGACGTGTCGAGCGTGACGGACATGTCCGGCATGTTCTTGGGGAGCACCTACGATGGCGACCTCTCCAGCTGGGACGTATCGAACGTGACGACCATGACGCGCATGTTCGCTTTCTCGGAGGTGTTCAGCCACGACCTGTCGAGCTGGGATGTATCGAGCGTGACGGACATGTCGAGCATGTTCTGGGCCAGTACGTTCAGCGGGGACCTGTCGAGCTGGGACGTGTCCAGCGTGACGACGACCGCCAACATGTTCGCGTGGAGTCAGTTCAACGGAGATGTCTCCAGCTGGGACGTGTCGAGCGTGACAGACATGATCCTCATGTTCCAAGACGACCCAGCGTTCAATCAGGAACTCTCGGACTGGGACGTGTCGAACGTGACCGATATGGACTACATGTTTTCAGGAGCTGCGTCGTTCAACGGAGATATCTCCAGCTGGGACATGTCGAACGTGACGACCCTGCGGGCGATGTTCTCGGACGCCGAGGCGTTCAACCAAGACCTGTCGAGCTGGGAGTTGCCCCGTGTGACGAGCTTGTCCGAACTCTTCCAGGGCGCCACCTCATTCAACGGGGACGTGTCGAGCTGGGACGTGTCGAACGTCCGCGTCATGTGGAGCACGTTCTCGCGCAGCGGGTTCAACGGAGACGTGTCGAGCTGGGACGTGTCGAACGTGACGGACTTGACCTACATGTTCGCGTGGACTGACTTCAACGGGGACATTTCCGGTTGGGATCTCGCGAGCGCGCTGCACTTGGGCGGCATGTTCCAGGGAGCGTCGTTCAACGGTGACCTGTCGGGCTGGGACGTGTCGCACGTCGAAAGCATGAACTACATGTTCGAGTGCGCGTCGTTCAACGGCGACCTCTCGGCATGGGACGTGTCCGGCGTCTTTGGCATGCACAGCATGTTCGCCGGCTATGATGAGTTTTATCCCGAGCGCGAGTGTGAGACTGCCTTCGATGGGGACCTCTCGGCCTGGGATATTGCGAGCGAACGAGACATGGAATGGATGTTCCATGACGCTAGATTGTCGACCGCCAACTACGACAAGCTGCTGGTCGCTTGGGCCGCGCAGAATCCTGCGCCTCGCATTTTCGACGGTGGCCTGTCGACGTACGGACCTGGCCCCGCGACCGAGGCGCGAGCGGCGTTGATCGCCAGCGGCTGGGTCATTTCGGACGGTGGTCCGGCCAACTGATTCGTGGACGGACGCGTGATGTCGCGGAGCGCGTTGCACCGCACGCCCCCGATCCTTCAGGCGGCATCGTCGATTTCTGGTGCGCGCAATGAATCTGCTGCCGCCCCCACGACCGGCGGCACTATCACGATTCACTCCTATGACGAGAGCGTCCTGCGCGGCGCTCCGCTCGGCACGCCGGCCGGTGCAAATGGCCGCAAGAAGAGCGCTCATTTGCGCTTCGGCACACGTGTTGCTTTGGCAGCGGCTCATGGTGATGAAATCTTCTGGATGGAAAATTTGCGTGCTGACGCTCGTGGGTGTGCTGTCGGTCGCAGGTGGGGCGCGCGCCGCGGAGGCTGAGGCGTCGACTTCGGGCTGGCGCATCAAGGGCGAATTCAACCTGGCGCCGGCCTTTGCAGCGCAAATTGCGACGCTCGAGCCGAATCCGAGCAACAGCACGCCTGCCGAGACCTTCAGCGCACCGATGGCGCTGGTCTTGCCGACACTCGGCGTCAACCTGGGTCACGTCTCGACGAAGCAGGTCCGCTGGGGGGCGCGCTTGGCGCTGCAGCTCGGGCCCGTGCTGGCGGGTGGGCGGGAGATCCCCGGGGTCGAGTACAACGCCCAGGGCCGCATCGTGCTGGGACCAACGGTTGGGTGGCAGCTTTCCGGATCCTCGCCGCTCGAGCTCGAGTTTGGTCTCGGTCTTGCGGTGCAAGCGATGGGCGGTGGACAGCAGGGCGAGGTGACGCCCAATCAGATCGCTCAGCCGCAGTTCGGCGTGGACGCGCTGGGGCGCGTCATCTGGCGGCCCTGGGGTGAGCAGGCACTCTTCGCCTTTCAGGGCGGCCTCGATCTGGGTTGGGCGGTTGCACCCTCGAGCGGGGGAGGCAGCCACGGCTTCTTGGTCGCTCCCGAATTCGGCATCGTGGTCGGGCTGTAGCTCGGCTGGTCGACCGCTGCGGGGCATCAGCGAACGCAAGCGCGCCGGATGCTAGGGAGCATCCGGCGCTTGGGTGTGCGCGCGAGGCGCTGCGGACGGCTCGGAGCTACGACCGCACCGGTCCCATCAGCTTCCGTTGCGCCACGCCCATCAGGCTGTCCAGGGCGTAGCCGACGAGGCCAATGACCAGGATGCACAGAATGATGTGCTCGTAGATCAAGGAATTGTATTCCTGCCACAGGAAGCCCCCCACGCCCGGCGCGCCCGTGAGCATCTCGGCCGCGACGATCACCAGCCAGGCAATGCCGAGGCTGAGTCGAAAGCCGGTGAACATGTAGGGGAGCGCCCCGGGCAGGATGATCTTGAGCAAGGTCGCGCGTCGACCGAGCTTGAGCACCTTGCCAACGTTCAGGTAGTCCTGCGGCACGGACGCCACCCCGAGCGCCGTGTTCAGCACCGTTGGCCACATGGAGCACATGGCAATGGTGAAGAACGCCGCCGGTTCTGGCTTCTGAAACAGCACGAGCCCAAGCGGCAGCCAGGCCAGCGGGGAGACGGGCCGGAGGATCTGGATCAGTGGGTCGAAGCTGCGGCGAAAAAGCAGCGAGCTGCCGAGCAGTGCACCCAGCGGCGTGCCGATCAGGATGGCCACCGTGTAGCCCTTGACGACTCGTTCGAGCGAATACCAGGTGAAGCGCAGGATGCCCTGATCCATCTCGCCGCGCTTGGCAAACGGCTCCATGATGTAGGGCTTGCTCACCTCCCAGGTGCGGGCAGGGGACGGCAGCGTGTCGGCGAACGTCGCGCTGGCCATGGCCCAAGCAATCAGCACAGCACCGGTGCCCACGAGCGGCCAGACGAACGCCCCGATGCGACTGCCCCAGGCCGCCCAGCGCTGCTCATCCGCCGCTGCTGGCGGCAAACTGTCGATCCGTGTCTCCGGCGGGGCCGCCGGCTCTGAACTGTTGGCCATCACTACCTCCGCGGACATTGCCGCCGCTGCCGAAGCAACCTTCGCCTCGAGCATTGTCATCAGCCTTTCATCGCGTGGATCGCGAAGGACTTGGCGTAGCCCTCGGGATCCTTCGGATCGAACGTCACGCCGTCGAAGAGGGTCTCCGGTGTTTCACTCGGACCACCCACGTCCACGCCCAGTTCCTTCATGGCTTCTTGATAGAGATCGAAGCGCATGACCCGCTTGGCGACGCCGGCGTAGTCGGGAGCGCCGGTGACCATACCCCAGCGGCGGAACTGGCTCAGCCACCAGGTTGCGTACTTCGGGTCAGGGAAGTTGCAGTTCCTCTGGCTGAAGATCATGTATTTCTCATCCTGAATCTTCCGGCCATCGCCGTAGTCGTACTCGCCCAGCAGCCGCGGCAAGATCAGCTCCGGCGGGCAGTTGATGTACGTAGCCCGGGAGACGATGTTCGCTTGCTCGGGACGGTTCTTCAGGTCATCCAGCCAGACGCTGGCTTCGTGGAGCGCCTTGAGCACCGCCTTGACGGTCTTGGGATTCTTCAGCGCGAACTCTTCGGTGAAGGCGCACACCTTCTCGGGGTGATCGGGCCAGAGTTCCTGCGTCGTGATGGCGGTGTAGCCAATGGAGTCCTTGATGGCCCGGGCGTTCCAGGGCTCACCCACGCAGAAGCCGTCCATCTTGTCGACCTTCATGTTGGCCACCATCTGCGCAGGCGGGATCGTGACCAGCGCCACGTCCTGATCGGGATGAATCCCGCCCGCCGCCAG
>Ga0247798_1000122_pt1 | contig 10398 bp, 1 predicted proteins | sample UWRJS197509C6_FD_179929 | JGI IMG/M metagenome (GOLD analysis project Ga0247798, IMG submission 179929) | Soil microbial communities from Arlington Agricultural Research Station in Wisconsin, United States - UWRJ-S197-509C-6 | ecosystem: Environmental > Terrestrial > Soil > Agricultural land... | reverse complement strand
CGCATCGACGCACCGCTCGATCGACTCGCACTGGACCTAAAGCGGGGCATCGCGCGAGCAGAGGCCATCAAGAAGGAGTGGGCGGAGGCGGCCAAAGCCCTCACCCGGAAGGGCGTCCTCGCGGAGACGCGCAAAGCGGCAGCCGGCGTGGTCGCCCGGGCCGGAGCGATTGCCTCGCGCCTCAAGGTGCTCGAGGCCAAGGTCACCCGCGCCCGCGCGGAGCTCACCAACTTGCGCTCGAACGTGAGTTCCGTGCTGGAATCGGCGCAGCAGAGCACCCCTGGCCTGCTCTCCAACTTCACGCTGCGCGGCGCGAAGCCGGTCGAAGCGTGGCGCGCTGTCAGCAAGCTGGAAAACTTCGGCGACCTGCTCGTCCGCAGCTTGCGGCGCAACGCCGTGGCTCTCGACGGCTTCGTGCACACCTATCCGCTGCGCGTGGCATTGCACGCAGTCCTGTTCCTCGCCCTCTTGGTCGTGTTCATCCGCTTGCACGGCGCGAGCGCCCGGATTGGTGAGCGCGTCTCGGTCATCGGCCGCCTGCTCGCCGTGAAGCATCCGACCGAGCCACTGGAAGCGCACATCGTCTATCGGCACCCCTTCGCCGGCACCGTGCTCACCGCCGCCTTGTTCTCGGCCCTCTTGTACCCGGTGCTGCCCGCCGCAGGCACGCTCTTGGCCGTTGGTTCCGCGGTCATCGCTTCTGCCGTGATCCTGATCGCCGAGCAACAAAAGGGCTTCTTCCAGCTCGGGCTGCTCAGCCTGGGCCTGCTCTGCATGCTCGCGGCCCACATCACGTTCGACGACTTCCCCGCCATCAGCCAGCTCTTGCTCGCGCCCGAGGCGCTGCTCGTCGCCCTGGTCGCCTTCGGCACCGCGTACCGGCCGGCGCTCGTCATCCCCGGCGCTTGGGGCAAGTTCAAGTCGGCCATGGCGCGCGGCTGGCTCGGCCTGTTGCTCGTCGGCATCATCGGCTGGCTGCTCGGCTACAAGGTAATCGCGGTGGCCTGCATCAGCGGCACCTCGCGCGTGATCCTGCTGACCATCGTCTTTCAAGCGGGGTTCAGCGTCGTCGTTGCCCTTTTGGTGGCCTTCTACCAATCCGCCTTCGCGCAGCGGTTCCGCGCAGTCAAATCGCACGGCTCGCTCCTGCTCGAGCGCAGTCGCAACCTGGTGCGCTGGGTCTTGATTGCCATCTGGCTCAACGCGGCACTCAACAGCTACTCGCTGCGGCGGGACGTGCTGAATTTCGTCGAGCTAGCTCTCGCGAAGCGCTGGGAAGTCGGCACGCTCAGTCTCTCGCTCGGCGATCTGTGCGTCTTCGGGCTCGGCCTGGTGCTGTCCGTCGTGGCCGCAAGACTGGTGAAGTTCTTCCTCGACGAGGAACTCTTGCCCCGCTCGGAGCTGCGCATCGGCACCGCTGCTGCCGTCAGCTCCGGCACGTATTTCCTGATTGTCTGCAGCGGCTTCTTCATGGCGTTCGCCGCAGCCGGCCTGCAGATGGAGCGCCTCACCATCGTCGTCAGCGCCCTCGGCGTCGGCATCGGCTTCGGCTTGCAGAACATCGTGCAGAACTTCGTGGCCGGCCTCATCCTGCTGTTCGGCCGCCCCATCAACGTCAACGACATCGTGCAGGTTCAGGACCTCACGGGCCGCGTGACGAAGGTCGGCGCACGCGCCAGCACGGTCCGCACCTTCACCGGCGCCGAGGTCATCGTCCCGAACTCCGCCTTCGTGTCCGAGCAGGTGATCAACTGGTCCCTCTCCGACGAAACCCGCCGCGTCGATCTCGACGTGGGCGTCGCCTACGGCACCCCTGCAGAGAAAGTCATCGATCTCTTGGTGGCCGTCGCGCAAAAGCACCCGGAAGTGCTCCCCAAGCCGCCCGTCGAAGCCCTCTTCATCGGCTTCGGCGACAGCGCCCTCAATTTCCAAGTCCGCGCCTGGATCGCCAAGGGCGACCGCTGGGTCACCATCAAGAGTCACCTCGGTATCGCCGTCTACGACGCCCTGAACGAGGCCAACATCGAAATCCCTTTTCCCCAAACTGATCTGCACGTGAGAACGCTCAAACCGGCGGCGCAGGTTGAGGGGTAGGGGTGAGGGGGCCGAGACCCGCTTTTCGCCGGCCGCGGGAGCACGGCAGTAGGCACTCCGTTCGCCTCCCAAGCGACGTCCCGAGCCTCCCGACAGCATCCGCGTCCGCGGCACTAGGTCGGACTTCGCATCCGGCGAACGCGCTATTGGGCTTCACCTGAAATCACGGAAAGCGGATAGACTCGGCCGGAGAACCGACCGACTCGGTAACTTACGGTGATTGGTCCGGTGACCGGATCAGTGAAGAACGTGCCGTGCGGCACTCGGACCACCGCTGCTCGCATTGCGCCATGTCGTGCGCCTCTCGCGGAACTCATTGCGCTCCACGAATTGCTCATGTGGCCGAGGATGGTCCCAGGTTCCACGTGAATGTCTTCACCAACCTGATCGACAAATCCGCCAGCGATTGTCAATGCGGCACCATAGGCTGCCACGGTGCACACCCAACCGGGTATGCTGCGCCATCGAGCTTGATGCCGCATGGCCACCCGCGTTCGTCGCCTCAGCCACTCACCAAGCAACGCAAAGGAGACTACGCCAACGAGCCGAAGATAGTCGTCGTCTACCACGAGACTACGTCCTACCTCGGAGGTGCTCCGTCCGCAGCAGCAGGCCTCGGCACAGCCGCAGCACCCGAGGGGGGCGCCCCAAGCTCGCTTCGGGTCATGCCAGGTCCAGCGCCGTACCGAGCCTGCGTCTGTAGGCGCTCCCCCACGCGCCTGAGCCGGCGGTCGTGCGCGGCTGAGGCGGCTCCAAGGGTGACGTTGCCTGGGACTGCTGGATCCGTTAGCGGAGGGAAGATCGCTGAAAGCTCAGGTTGTCAGGAGAGGCAGCTACCTCGGTTCCGCTTCAGCCGGCATGCCGCAAAAGGCACGAGCACGCTCTTTGGGCCCGACAGAGCGAACGTTGAGCCATCCACTCAAACGTCCCAAGCTACCGCAGACAACCACCGGACTTTGGAGACTAGTATCGCTCCACCAGAATTCCCCGAGCCTCGTTCGGATCCGAACGGCGCTTGACGTGGACGTACGCTGGCCAAACCGCGTCTGCGTCGGGTACGTCAACAGACGGTCGTCGACAACCTCGCCCCAGTACGGTCGGACAGGACCGCTCCTCTCAAACAGGTAGGTGACAAGGAGCGCTAGTACGCACAGGGCAAGGATGTTGAATCTCGAGGGGAAGGCCATTTCGAACTAGCCGGGCGACTACCTCATCAGCTGACGCGCTCGTGGGATACCGTCGCGCTCCTGCATCGCGCCTTGTATGTGCGTTTCGGCGGAGGGTGGCTCGAGGTCCATGGGCGAGGAACGCCGTGTCCCGGGCGCGCTTGGGACAACCGTGGGAGCCTTGGATGTTGCAGCGGGGGCGTGGTCAACGCCGGGTTGTAGCGTTTCCGCACCCGGGAGAGGTCGCGCGCCGCGTGCTTTCCCGACGAAAGGTGCTGCAGCTGCTGTCACCTCGGCGACGTCGGCAGCAACGCTCAAAGTGCGAGCCGCAATCTCGGGCTCACTGAGCCCCTGTGCGCGCAGAACACGAGGAACCACGACCGTACTCAGCGCGCCAAGCAAGAGGGGGTCCCCCGATTGTCGATATCTGCGCAGGTTATCTAGAAACGTAAAGATCGTCCGCTCGTAGATCCATTGAGCTCGAGCCTCCGGGGACTGACTCGAGAACTGCTGACATCTCGCGTCGCACGTGCCGGTCGACGGGCGTCTCATTGCGGCCATCGCGCCCTGGTAGCTCGCGTCCACCAACTTCCAGTCATGTTCGAGCCCTGCGCGGGCCTCCTGGAGTGGCTTCAGGAACTCGTGCTCAACTCGTTGCGCCTCTCGCTTCATCTCGAAAGTGCTGCCCGACCCAGTCAAACTCTCGATCCCTCGCTGCAACCCAGAAATCTGTTTGTCCATCCTTCCCGCCTCGGTCGTGTAGGCGTGGCGAGCCTCATTGTACTCTTTCGAAATTTCCTTGAATTCCTGACTCTCCCCGTCCAACCCCAGCGGGTCCACGTTCTTCAGCACCGCGCCCGACACATACGCATACAGATTCAGGTCCGCCTGCCCCGGTGCATGCACCGCAAGCGGATCCGCCGAAATCCACCTTCCCAGCAGCGGATTCAGGTACCTCTTGCCGAAGTATTGCAGCCCGACCTCGGCGTCCTCCTCCTTGCCGGTGAAGCGGTAGTCCTCACGGAAGGACTTCCAGCGTTCCGGCCGGAAGTCGCTCTCCGTGCCGCCGTACGCCTGGAACGTGGCACGTTCGACCAGCTCGCCGGTGCCCTTGTCGAGCACGACACTGGTGCTCCCGAGGTGGTCGCCGAGCTCGAACAGAACGAAGAGGTTGCCGGCCGCAGCAGTCGATTGGCTGACGAAGCCGGGCTCGTTGCTCGACTGGTTGGCCGTGGGGTCCGCGTCGGGGTCGTAGACCACGCGCGCGAGGCGGACGCCGCCCGCCAGCAGGTAAGGGACGACGGTCCAGGATGTCGCCGCGTAGTCGGTGCTGAATGTAGTGCGGCGAAGTTCGAGACTGTCGAAGACGTAGAGTGTGAAGCTGCTCACTCCGGCTGCATCCACGGCCTGCTTGAGGATGCGCTGGTCGCTGGCGTCGTAGGCAAAACGCAGGTCTGCGGCCGGCGTGGTGCTCGGAACCGCGCTGTCGACCGAGCTCGTGCCAGCGCCGGTGCCGTCCCAACGGCGCGCGCGGCTGAGCCTGCCGACCTCATCCCATTGGTAGTGGAAGCGTTGATTGCACGCGGTCGCATTCGGGGTGCCGGCGACCAGGCAAGCGCCGGTACGCGTCAAGCCGAGGCCGGTCATGTTGCCCGCGGTGTCGTAACGCACCTGCACGCTGCCCGAGCTGCTGACCCCGGCGCCGGCGGCGAGGGTCGCGGACCTCACCTGGTAGGGCTTCTGGGCGGCGCCGTCGTTCTGCACGGTGCCCAGGCTGCGATCGTAGAAACCGCCGGCGTCGTCGCCGGTCTTTTCGCTGTTCCCGAGCCAATCGTATTGGAACGTCTGGCGCAGGATGCGCTGGGTAAACGAAACGTGCGGGCTCGGCCGGGCGCGACGCGGGTCGTCGTTGTTGGCGTCGGCGTCGACTTCACTGGCGAAGGGACTCACCCAGTCGTCGTCGCCGCCGGGGTACTCGTGGCGAACTTCGATGGCGCGGTAGAGGTCGTCGTACTGGATCTTCTTGTTGACCGGCTTGGCGCCGTCGGGCCACTCGCTCGGGTCACGCCAGTCGCGGATTTCGACGGGGTTGCCGACGACGTCGTAAGTGAAGTCTTCGTCCTGCAGCGTGAGCTGGCGCGTGGGCTCGTCGGGATCGGCATCGCCACTGGTGGGATGCTCCGTACCCCAAGCGCCGCTCGCGGGCGGGCCGCGGTACGTTTGTACTGAGGAGATGCGCCGACGCTCGTCGTACAGGTACGCGGTGCGCGTATCGGCAGCATCGCCGTATTTGAGCTCGTGCACCAGACCGTCGGCGCCACGGCGAATGTCGCTCAGCAGGATGCCGTAGCTACTACTCGAGTACCCGACGGTGCCGCGGCGCGTGTAGGCCGTCGCAACGGTGCTCTGGTTGCTGGCGCTGAGCAGCTGAGGGACCGCCGGGTTGCTGCCGCTCAGGATCGCGGCAGCTCCGGTGGTCGCAGTGACCTCACGGTCGGCCGCGTCGTAGGCAAAGCCGCGCGAATAGACACGCGGCGCGTAGCGGGCCGTGAGCGTCGTGTTCTGCATCTGCCCACTGGCGTTCAGAACAGTCGGCGTGGCCACCCGGGTTTGGCTCTGCACCACGCGTCCACGCCCGTCGTACCTGCTGAAGGTGGCGCTGCCGCGGTCCAGGACTGCAATGGCGCGACCAAGTGTGTACGCACCACCCGTCCACCCGGAGGGTGCAAGCCCCGCCGGCAAGCTGCTCGAGCTATCGTAGTAGTAGGTCACCTCGTGGCGCGTCGCGTCGCGATTGCCGGTCGGCGCTTGGAAAGGGGCATGGTGCGTCGCGCAAGGGGCGTAGTCTTCCGCCAAGATCCGCCCTGCACCGTCGTAGGTGAAGTTTTGCCCGCAGCCGCGCGCGTCGCTCGTGCCAATGAGATCCCCGAAGGCGTTGTACTGGTAGCGCCAGGCTTCGATGGCGGTGCTGCTGGCGGCTGGATTGGAGGTGTAGCCCGTCGTCGTATTGGGCTCGACGTTGAGCACCATGCGGCCCAGCGTGTCGTAGCGCATCCAACGCACCACTTGATCGCTGCCGCGCACGCGGCGCAGGAGCAGGGGCTCTCCGGTGGGTAGGTACTGCGTCTCGACGTGGCGCGCTTCGATGACGCCACTGCGCCGGAAGCGCTCGGTCGTGCGCACGCTGCGGCCGTGGCCGTCCTTCAGCTCGCTGGCGAAGGTGTGCTGGTGCGGACCCACATAGAGGTCCGCCGCATCCCAAAGGTCCGTCGAGAGCGCGTGGTACTGGCTCTGCAGCGTGATGGTGCCGTCCAGATCGTACGTCTGCACCTGACGCCCGAAGGCGTCGTAGCGCTGCCTGCCGTAGCCGGTGCTCACCTCGCCGGAGTAGTCGAAGGCGGCGGGATTGCCGGAGTAGAAGAACTCCAAGTACTTCTTGGCGACGGCGCCCTTCTGGTCCCATTCGAGCAGGCTGCCGGCAATCCACGGCGCTTCGTCGGCCGCGCCCGGATCGGCTTCGCTCAGGGTGACGAGCGTCCGGCCGAAGCCGTCCACATAGGCATAGCTCTCCAGGTACTCGGCCGCCGCTTCCGTCAGGCCATCCTGCGTGCGCGTATGGATGAGGCTGTGCCGAGAGCTCGCCGGGAGCGAGCCCGCGAGACAGCCCGCGCAGCCCGGCAGCTGGTAGTCGATGGCGACGCTCGGCAGGGGGGAGAGGCCCGCACCACTCGCGCTCGGCTTGTAGAGCTCGCGGACGCGGCCAAACTCGTCGTAGTGCGCTTCGGTCGGGCGCAAATTCATGTCGAGTGCGGTCACGACGGCGCCCAAACCCATGTCGTAGCTCGCCGAGGTGGTCAGGCTCGCTCCGACGCAGGCCGTGCTCGCAGCGCTGACGCTGCCGGTGTCCGCTGTGAACAGGCTCTCACTCGACGGGAAGAGCGCGTAGGCGCTGCCGGCGTAGCTCAGCTGGGCGCAGCGCCCGTTGGCGCCTCGCGTCCGCACCGCGTGCCCAAATTCGTCGTAGGCGACACTGTTCTGGACGAGCCAGCCGTTCGCGGCGCCACCCGTCGGCAGAGTGACTGCCTGATTGCGATGCAGCGCCTCGACTCCACCCAGCAGTGCTTCGACCAGGACTGGGCGCCCGAGGGCATCGTAGGTGGTGCGCGATTGGTTCCGAAGCGCCGTCTGCACGCTGCCCTGGACGGACGACTCGCTCGTGCGCCACATCCAGCCGCTGGCGTGCGGCAGGAGCAAAGGCTTCGTCACCTGGGTGATGGCCTCGTCCGGTGTGACGAGCGCAGCGCAGGCGCTGCCGCCCACGCAACCGGCATTGGTACTCGAAAGCTGGTTGCCGAAGCGATCGACTGCGCTCGTCGAGCGGACATGCGCCATGCCGGCCACATAGGCGCTCGGAGCGCTGGGACCAGCGACGGACCCAGCGCGATCGAGGTCGACGTAGCCGTCGCGTGCGATGTCCACGCGGGACTGCAAACCGGCGGCGGTGTCGTAGAGCAGGCTGTCCGTTTGGGTCAGGACGGCGTGCCGCACCGCGCGCCCGTCGAGCCCCTCGTACAGGGTCCGCACGCTGTACAGGTTCTCCGTGCTCGCCAGGTGCAGGCCTGAAGCGTCCAGCTTGTGCGTCTCGACCGGCAAGCCCTTGAGCGCCTCGTAGGGATGATCGGCCCAGCGGTTCGGCGGCGCGCAGTAGTGGTCCTGATCGACGCCGTCCCAGCGCGAGCCGTCGAGCGGATCCACGCACTCGCCGAGCAAGAACACGCTCTCGCTGAGGTCCGTGGGGCTGTTGCCGTCACCAAGGCGCCGCGCCCGCGCACGCCCAAAGCCGCGGAACTCGCGCTGACGACCCTCGAAGTACGGATCGCGGTACTCGTACTCGGTGACGTACTCCGCCGGGGGGCGGCCGCGAATGGTGATGTTGTCGCGCTCGATCACGCGGCTCACGAGCTGCGTCACCGTCGGCATCTTGTCGCACCAGCCGAGCGACCACGGATCAGTACCAGGGTGCGTCGCCGGGTCGTTCGCAGCGGTGCAGGCGCCCTTGGCCTCGGCAGCGCGCATGTGCGCGGTGCTGGCCTGGTAGTCGATCTCCGTCGTCTTACCGAGGCCGTTGTCGACGCCGATCAAGAGGTGCGCGGGCTCTCCGCCCCCGAGATCGATGTACTTGTAGGCGCCGGCGTCGCCCCAGACGACGTCCGAGGTGCCGCTGCCATTCACGTCGGTGATGCGTACACGGTTGTGATAGCCCGCGTGGTACGGCGTCCCGTCTAGGATGTGACGCTCGTCGGTCCAACCCTGACCGTCCACGTTGAGCCAGATGTCGACGGCGTCGAAGCGGATCTGCACCAAGTCGTCGAGCCCGTCGCCGTTGACGTCGCCAAGCTTCACCGTGCTGCTCGAGATGTCGCTGTATTGGGGCGAAGCCACCATGGAGATGTGCCGATTGGTGCCAAAGCTTCCCCCGGGGCAATCGTCGCGCTCACCCGTGCCGAAGACACCGTTGCCGCGACCGGGCCAATACTTGATCGCGCCGCGCTGCAGCTTCACCAAGTCCGTGATGCCGTCGCCATTCATGTCGCCGAGGCGCGTCTCACCGTCGCTGAGCCGCACGGGCAGACCGCTGTGCGGCACGCAGGTGGTGACCGGCTCGTTGCTCAGCCTGCTGGCCGTGGCGGACGTGCGCGTCCCCTTGCCGAACTGACCATCGCCACCCGGATGCCGCCCGAGGGAGAAGAACGTCTGGTACTCCGTGCCGGTGCTGACGAGCACATCAACCAAGCCGTCGAAGTCCACATCGACGACCTGCGTGTCGACCGTGTCCGACCCAAAATCGACCTTCGGACTCTGGCCGCTGGCCGTCGTGATCTCACGGCCCACCCATTTCCACACTCCGCCCACCTGCCGCGGATCGTAGGCGGAGTACGTCGCCACCTTGGGCATGTGCAGCAGGTTGATGTGGCCGTCGCCGTCGAAGTCGAGCGGCGCGAGGTTCTGGTTCCTGAGCGTGATCGTGTTCGAGTTCGCTCCGAGCACGCCGACCACGCCCAGATTCGTCGGACCGCCGAAGCCCAGGCTTCCAGCCGCACCGCCGAAGAACACGGCGTGATCATTGCCGTACAGGCCCGGCGCCGTCACGAGCACGTCCGGCAAGCCGTCGCTGTTCACGTCGAAGAAGTCGGTCAGGTCCTCGTCGAGCGAGTGATCAGGACTGCCGGGCAGCGTGAGCACGTGTCCATCGAAGGGCTCGTAGCCAGCCAGGCCGCCCTCATCCGGCTCGCCGTCGGGCTGATAGCCTTCTACGTGGCTGTAGCTGAAGGTCATCGGCGGCAAGCGCCCACAGCTCGTTTCATCCGGCAAGAGGCCGCTGGCGCTTTCGGCCGGGGCCGCCGCTTCCGACAGAGGAGCCGTCCCGGAGCTCGTGACGCAGCGTCCCTCGACCTGCACGCTCTCGAGCAAGCTCTGGTGCAGCTCGCCCTCGTACGACAAATGGTAGCGCCGGACCTGGTGGCGAGCGGCGCTGGCGCTGTCCAGGTAGGCCTTGCTGCTCACGTCCACACCGGCGAGGCGCCGCGTGTCCTGCTTGAGCCAGCCGCTGCGATAGCTCTCGGTGGGATCGGGCCGGGCCTGCCAGCGCAAGTGGGTGTGGTGCGCGAAATCCGTCAGAGCCGTGGTGCCCGGGTCGCTCGACGGCGAGCCCTCGAAGATGTCGACTAGGTAGGCGGTGCCCGCTGCTTGCTCGTAGTCGTAGACGACCACGTTGTAGGGCACGCCACTGACGACGTGCGCGTCGTATTGGCGGCTGAGATGCCAGCTGTAGATCTCGCCCGGACGCGTTGGATTGCGCTCCAACGCAGCCGTCCCGGCCGCGCTCGCGCCGCCCGGAGCCGGGCCGTTCGCCGGCTGCGGTACGCCCATCTCCATCGTCGTACCGGACTTGTCCTGCACCACCCAGGTCAGGTGATCGGGCGACCAGAAGAAGCGCAGGAAGCTGCCCTCGACGCGCGGCCGAAAGTACTGCCAACCCGACGACCAAGCGGGCATCACCTCCGCCGGCTCGCCGGTGGCGGCGTCCGCGAGGAGCGCCCCGGAGCACGACAGCGAAGCACCCACGGTGCAGATGGGC
>Ga0247798_1000121_pt1 | contig 10405 bp, 8 predicted proteins | sample UWRJS197509C6_FD_179929 | JGI IMG/M metagenome (GOLD analysis project Ga0247798, IMG submission 179929) | Soil microbial communities from Arlington Agricultural Research Station in Wisconsin, United States - UWRJ-S197-509C-6 | ecosystem: Environmental > Terrestrial > Soil > Agricultural land... | reverse complement strand
CGTGCCGCCAGTACCAGCAGAGCCGCCGGAACCACCCGGACAGCCCAGGCCGCCCCCGGCTGAGCCGCTCCCACCCGTGGCCGCACTCCCGCCCTGGCCACTGCCCGGTCCCGGATCCGCCGGTGGTCCCATGCCGATCCCTCCGTGCTGACCAGCGCCATGGCAAACGATCTGCAAGCCGTGCACCTCGTCGGGGCCGAGCAGGCCGTCGCCGTCCTGGTCCACTCCGAACCGGACCTGCGCTCCACCCTTGGCGCATTTCGGGCCTGGGAGCAGCTGTTCGACGGAGAGCTGACTCGCACCCTCTGGGCTCGTGATGCCACCGCAGGCGGCAAGCAAGAAACCGGACGACAATCGAGCCAAGAGGAGCTTGTTCATAGGGAGCCTGACGCGGGAACCTGACACGCTGAGCGAGATGATAGAACGTAAGGGGAGCGAACGCCGCGTACTATTTGTTCGTGGACGCTCGATCGGACCCACGACCGATCGGGCCCACGAGTCGACACATTGCGTCTGCGGAGCGCATTCCTTCACCTGCAGACTGAACGCGAGCGCTCAGCCGAACCTTTTCCGCGCTCGGCTTCTGGGCCGGGTGTCTTGGTCGCGCGGAGAACGCCGCGCCGTGCCGGTCACCACAGAATGATCCGCCAGCGTCCAACCGACGCATGCCTCGCCCGAACTCTCGAACTCAGACTCGTGCCACCACGCTGACGTTCCTGTTTTGCGAACAAAACGACCCGAGCCGCCGCACTCCAGGTGGTGCGACGGCTCGGGCAGGGGCTGAAGGGAACGTCACCCGCCTTCTAAAGCGATGCCCGGGGACCAGCACTAACCCTTTGGATGGTCAGCTCGACGCGGCGATTGTTCGCTCGCCCTTCTGCCGTCGAGTTACTCGCGACAGGCTCCGATTCGCCACGGCCGACCGCGGAAAGGCGCCGTACCGCTACCCCGTGACTCGACAAGAAGCTCACGACTGCCTGCGCTCGGCTCTGTGACAGCCGCTGGTTCGCATCGTCCTGACCCTGCGAATCAGTGTGCCCTTCGACCACGACGGTTCGCTCCTCGGGTAGCGCGATCAGCGCATCCGCTACCGTCTTCAGGCTGTCTTCCGCGATTGGCAGGAGCGTCGCTTCGCCAGTTTTGAATAGCACGGACCCGGAGAGGGTCAGCACCGTGACATTCTCGTCCTCTCGCACGTTGCCGAGAGCGCTCAAGCTTGCAATGGCCGCCGCGGCACGCGCCTCGGCGTCTGCGCGCCCCTTCTCCGACGCGCCCAGTGACCCTTGCAGGCGCAGCTGCTGGGCTTCGAGCGCGCGCTTGTTCGCCTGCAGCTCGTCGACGTTGGCGTCCTTCTCTTGCAGACGGCGCTCGACGTCGATGAGGTCTCGCTGCGTCTTCTCCAGCTGGTCTTGAGCGCTCAAGCGGCCTGACTCCTGAAGCGAGTGGTATCGCGCGTTGGCAGCCTCCTCCTGATTCTGGAAGTAGGTGGCGCTCCCGTTCGAGCTGGCACGTTGCGCGGCTCGATCTGCGAGGTAAGCGTATTGCACCTCTTCCTCCGAGCCGTCCGTGACCTCCTCTGCTTTGCCGAGCAACTCCTTGGCCTTGAGCAGGTCGTCCGGAGCGTATGTCGCGGCGTTGCCTTCCGAGGCGCGTGCAACGACCATCCGCGCGTCGACGAGCTGCTGCGACGGTTGCTTGGTTGCGCAACCAGCGAGCGTCGTGAGCAGGATGACCGACCCGGTCCACATCAGGGGCCTCATGACTTGCCTCCTTCGGGTGCGAGGTCGCGCTCGAGTGCATCGACCCGAGTCACGGCGGCCTTTGCTGCACCTTCGCGCTGGGCCAAATGGGTCAGCGATTGCGCCAGCTCCGCATCGGCGCGCGCTCGCTGGAGCAGCAGAATGGCTGGATCGTTGTCACCATCAGCGATGCACTTCTCGGCCTCGACGATCGCGTCCTCGGCCATCTTCAGGTGAAGTGCGGCCTGCGGCTCGTCATGAGCCCCGATGGCTGCTGCCTCGCTCGTCGAAACCTTGGCTTCCGTCAGCTGCGTCTGCGGTACCGGAGTGCTGGCACACGCCGTGAGCGCGCCGCAGACGACGAGCCCGAGGGCGAACCGGATTCTTGATTCATGCATTTCGTAATCTTTCTTTTTTTGCCTTGGGCGGGTTGCCCCTGCGCCGCACCCTTCAAGACGCGTGCCACTGCGACAGTCGACGCCTGCCGCAGGAAAGCAGGTGCGAACTCTGCGTCTCTCCGTGCGGCACCGCCCAGGTGAGACCAATAGTCTCACGTTGATCACGCTCAGCCGGGCCGACTCAGTCGAACTTGTCCTGGCTCCGCAGCCAATCCATCAACTCCAGCCCGACACCGCCGATGTTCCCGAGCCCCACGACCAGCCCTTCCGGATTGGCCAGACTCGCGAGCGCTTGCGCCAGTGCTCCGGCACGCGCTCCTTCCAGCACCTGCATGCGCCCACGCCCCAAGCCCGCACGCTCGGCCGCGTGCACGAAGAACGAAGTGCCCGTACCGGTCACCACATAATGATCCGCCGGCGTCCAACCGACGCAGGCCTCACCCAGTTGCACGGAGCGCTCGGGCCGATCGACACGGCAATTCACCAGCGCCACCTTGCGCTCGAACTCACGGTGGCGGCCGAGTGCGATTTCCCAAACCTGACCCGTGGACTCGGGATCGTTGGCGGCAAAGCCGTTGACGAAGCACAGGCGCCGCCCGAACGCCTGGCGCTTCTCCACGGTCAGGGCACCTGGATCCGGCCGCGCAGCCTGCATGCCGGCCAAGGCCGTGCGGCGCACGATGCCCAGATCGCGGCAGACACGCAGAGCCAGCGCCACGTTCTCGCGGTGTTCGATGTAGCGGAATGCTTCGAGCTCTTCATCGCTCACTGCCTCGTCGTCCTCGGACACCAGCAAAAGCTCCGAGTGCCGCTCTGTGCAGGCATGCCGCAATTCGTTCAAGTAGCGACGTTCGGAGGTGTAGACCGGCGCGGAGAAGGGCACGCTGCCGGCCAAGGCTGCCGCCACGCCGTGTTCGTCGGGGCCCATCACGTCCAGATGGTCCGCGCGAATGTTGGTGAAGACGCCATGCGTCGGCCGGATCAGCGCCGCGGTGGACACCCATTGCAAGAACGGCTGAAGCGCCATGCACTCGACCACGATGGCTCGAGCGTCCAAGCGGCGCGCCCGGCGCACCACACCGAGCTGTTCGATCACGTTCGGCGGACCAACACGGTAGATCGGCTCCTCTACCCCGTCCGGATGGATCAATCGCGGCAGGGTTCCAGTGGTTTTGGCGCACGTGCGAATGCCGCCAGCGCGCAAACCTGCGGCAATCAATCTCGTGACGGAGGACTTGCCGCGGGTGCCATTGACGTGCACCCGGATGGCGAACGTTCGCAAGTTGCGCTCGTGCAGGAAGCGCTCCAGGGCTCCGAGCCCCAGCAGCACACCTGCCATCAGCGCCAGAACACCCAGGCTGAGCTCATCCATGGCAGCCGCCCGGGTTGGCCTCGCTACTCGCCCTTCAAGTCGAACTGCTCGATGTGGTATTCCTTGTGCGGAGCAAGGCGGATGCGACGCATGATGCGCGCCTCGGCGTCCTTCACCGTCTCGCGCTCTTCGCCCTGGAGCAGGTCGACGACCGCCGGGTGCGCATTGACGACGATGGTGTAGCCCGGCAGTTGATCGCGTTCGCGCCGCAGCTGACGCAGGATTTCGTAGGCAATCGTGGTGCGCGATTGAATGTGACCGGTGCCGTCGCAGTAGAAGCACGGCTCGTGCATGGTGCGCGAAAGGCTCTCGCGCGTGCGCTTGCGCGTCATCTCGATCAAACCGAGATCGCTGATGCGATTGATGGTCGTCTTCGCCTTGTCCTTCGTCAGCGCCGTCTCGAGTGTCCGGTAGACCTTCTCGCGATTCTTGCGGTCCTCCATGTCGATGAGGTCGAGTACGACCAAACCGCCGACGTTACGAAAGCGCAGCTGGTAGGCGATCTCCGAAGCGGCCTCGAGGTTCGTCTTCAGCGCCGTCTCTTCGAGGCTGCCGCTACCCTTGCCGACGAAGCGGCCGGTGTTCACGTCGATGGCGGTGAGCGCCTCGGCTTGATCGATGATCAAGTAGCCGCCGCTCGGCAGCGGCACCTTACGACTCAGCGCCCGGCGAATTTCGTCCTCGATGCCGTAGGCGTCGAAGATCGGCTCGTCGCCAGCATAGAGCTCGACGTCCTTGACCCGCTCCGGCAGGAACGTCTCGATGAAACGCAGGAGCCTGCGGTACTGCTCCTTGTCGTCGATGACGATCTTGTCGATGTCGTCGGTGAACAAGTCACGCACCGTCTTGAGCACCAAATCGAGCTCGGAATACAGCACCGTTGGCTGCTTCTTGGCCGTGCTCTCGACCCGCTTGGAAATATCGGACCACAGCCGCATCAAGTACCCGAGGTCCGTCTTGAGTGCCTTCTTGGTCAGGCCAGACGCAACCGTACGCACGATCACGCCGCCCGACTTGGGCTTCATGGCTTCGATCACCTTGCGCAGACGCCCGCGCTCCTCGGGCGAACCGATGCGCTTGGAGATGCCCACGTGGTCGACCGTTGGCAAGAAAACACAGTAGCGCCCAGGCAAGGAGACGTGACTGGTGACTCGAGCTCCCTTGGTGCCGATGGGCTCCTTGGAGATCTGCACGATCACGTGATCGCCCTCTTTGACCACGTCGGTGATCGGGACGTCCCGTGAGACACGGCCCTGACGCCGCCCTTCGCGCGGCCTGCCACCCGGGGCTGCGCCCTCGCGCCCGCGGCCACTCTGGCCAGAACCGGCGCGTCCACGGCTGTTCTCGCTGCGTTTGCGCGCGGGCTCGGGCTTGCCACCTCGGCGCTTGCGGCGGCGCCGACGGCCGGCTTGGCCTCGATCCTCTTCTTCCTCTTCCTCGCCCTTGGGCGCGGGGATGCGGCGCTTGACGGGGATACGCGCAGCGGCGGGCGCGTCGGGCTCCGCGGCTGCGGCCGGGGCCGAGACCTCGTCGCCAGCGGCGGGCGCGTCCTCCTCCGTCGCCGCGTCGTCGTCTTCCTCGTCGTCGTCATCGAAGTCGTCGTCCTCGTCGTCATCGAAGTCGCCGTCCTCGTCGTCATCGAGGTCGTCTTCACCCTCTTCGTCGACGTCGTCCTCGTCGTCGTCCTCATCGTCCTCGTCGTCGTCCGCAGCGTCCACGTCGGACGAGGCTTCGGGAGTCGGGTCGCTGCCCTCCTCGTCGTCCTCGTCCTCCAGGTCGTCGTCGTCGTCGTCGAAGTCGTCGTCGTCGTCGCCATCGGAACCGGGCGCCGACGGTGAACTGTCCTCCGCGAAGCCCGGAGCAGCTGCGGGACCGCTGTCATCGCGATCCTTGTCGCTGGCTTCGGCCGTTTGACGACCTTCCTTGCCGCCGTCGGATTTGTCGAGCTCGCCGTAGTCACCAGCGAGGTACGACTCGAAGTCGTCGGGGCGGATCAGATCCTCCACGTGCAGGAACGCTGCCCGCTCCATGCCGACGTCGATGAATGCCGCCTGCATACCGGGGAGCACCCGGGACACGCGACCGAGGACGATGTTGCCTACGGTGCCGCGATGCGCGGCGCGCTCGATTTGAAGTTCGGCGATGACGCCGTCCTCGATGAGAGCCACGCGGGTCTCTCGGAGGTCACAGTTGATAACGAGTGTGTTGGGAGACATGAACGAAGTCTTTCCGTCGACTCGGCAGACGGCCGAGGACCGGTGACTCCAGAAACCAATCCCGAAATATGGGCGGCAGCCGAGCCCTGTAAGGAGGGGCGGCCAGGCGCGCGGGACGAGAAAAGGCTCCGGATAGAGGTCATAGAAAGCACCGGAGGGCCACTGGCGGCATCGCAGCCAGGGCGGATCGAGACGCTTCTGGCAAAACGGCATCACGAGCCACAAGCCGCGTCAACTGGCGGCCTCGGACCGCGGCGCGCCCGGGGGAACGGCGCCGGCCCGCCGGGCGCGGTCATTGACTGTCCCCCCTGCTTTTGACCTAGCCGCCGTCCGCTCCCAAGATGCCCCCGTGACGTCCTACCTGGTGTTCGACATCGAAACCGTCGTCGATCCGGACCTGCCGATCGCCGAAGGCACCGATGCCCAGAAGATCCCGGCTCCGCCCCATCACCAGATCGTCGCGCTCGGCGCCCTCCTGCTTTCGGGGCCGGACTACGAACCCAAGCGCTTGGGCATCGTCGGGCGCGACACGACCGACGAACGGGCCATTCTGCTGGAGTTCACGGAGCTGGTGGAAAAGCATGCACCGACCCTGGTGACCTTCAACGGCCGCGGCTTCGACCTGCCCGTGATCACCGCGCGCTGCCTGCATCACGGCGTGCCGTTCCGCACCTACTACCGGCGGCGCGGCATGCGCTACCGCTTCACCGAAGAAGACCACTTCGACCTGATGGACTTCCTGTCGGACTTCGGTGCGTCTCGGCCCACGCGCCTGGACGTCATGGCCAAGCTGATCGGCATGCCGGGCAAGGTGGGTGTCGATGGCAAGGACGTGGGGCCACTCGTTCACAAGGGGCGCATCGACGAAGTGCGCGACTATTGCCTGTGTGACGTGGTGCAGACGGCGGCGCTGTTCTTGCGGGTGGAACTCCTGCGCGGCGCGATCGACCGCACGCGCTACGTGACTGCTGCTCGCGCGCTCCTGCACCACATTGCAACGCATCCACGCGTGCACGGGGCCCTGTGGGAGCACATCGATCAAGACCGCTTTCTCTTGGGCGAACCGCTCGAAGAGGCCGCCGACAGCCCGGCGGCCGCCGTCACGCACTGATCGATCCAGCAGGGGGGCGAAGGGCCCCCGGCGCAACGGCTCACGGCTGTCTGTAGAACCGCGGCACGCGACGCGAAATGTTGGTGAGCGCTTCCCAGGCGATGGAGCCCATCCAACCGGCGATCTCTTCGGCCGTAATCGTGTCCGTGCGCTCGCCGTACTTCTGGCTACCGAGCAGGACCACTTCGTCGCCGATCTCCGCGCCCGGCACGTCGGTCACATCGACCGTCGTCATGTCCATCGACACGACACCGACGATCGGGGCGCGTGCTCCGCGCACCAGCACCGCTCCCCGATTGGAGAGCGCACGGTCCAATCCGTCTGCGTAGCCGATCGGGATGGTGGCCACCTCGGTCGGCCTCGTGGCCCTGAACGTACCGCCATAGCCCACGGCGTCGCCGGGCCTGAGCCGCCTCGATGCCACGATGCGACTATGCACCGACATCACTGGCTTCAGTTGGCCGATGTCCGCGGCGGCGGCGAGCCGCTGCACGCCCTTCGGCAAAGGGTCGACACCGAACAAGGAAATGCCCGGCCGCACCAGCGACAAATGCGATTCACGGCTGCGCAAGAGCGCGGCACTGCCGGCGGCATGCGTGGGTGCGTCGGGTAGGCCGTGCTGCAAAAGGCCACGAATTCCTCGCGCGAATGCCGTGAGTGGCTCGCTGAGGGCGTCCGGGCTCGCATCGTCGGCACGCGCAAAGTGCGTCATGACCCCGGCCAGCTCGAGCGACGAGGCGGAGCCGATGGCATCGGCAAAGCGAGACCATTCGTCTTCACGCACACCGAGGCGACTCATGCCGGTGTCGAGCTTCACGTGCATTTTGGCCCGAATGCCCGAGGCACTCGCCGCCCGGCCAAGGGCCTCGACCTGCCCCCGGTCGACGAGCACTGGGGTCAGACCAAAGTGCGAAAGCTCGCGATAGGCGTCGCCGTAGTAGCCGCCCATCACCAAGATGGGACAGGTCAGCCCGGCTTCACGCAGCTCGACGCCTTCCTCCACCAGCGCCACGCAAATGCCGTCCATGCCCGCTCGCTCGAGCGTCCGCCCGACGGCCTTGGCCCCGTGGCCGTACGCATCGGCCTTGAGCACACCCCAAATCGGTACCTGGGTCACACGCCTGAGCACGTGCAGGTTGTGCCTCAAGTGGGAAAGGTTCACCTCCGCGCGGGTGGGACGCACCACGTCGGTAGGCAAAGCGCGCCTGGGTCGGAACACGCGCGGGCTATCGCCATCCTCGGCGTCGGCTTCTTGCTGCTGGAGGTCGTCCCCGCTCATGGCGCCTACATTCGATAGTCACAGCGGCTCGGTCTGGTCAAATGACCGACAAGTCTGCAAGCTCGGAGCGTGTTCACCGGACTCGTGGAGATGACCGGCAAGGTGCTGGCAAAGAGGCCGCTCGAAAGCGGCGTGCGACTGTCGATCGAGCACGGCTACGGCCCGCTCGCGCTCGGGGAATCCATCGCCGTGAGCGGCGCCTGCTTGACGGTCGCGGCGCAAGGCCCGACCTGGTTCGAGATCGATGCGTCCACGGAGACGCTGGAAAAAACCACGCTCGGCCAATGGGAGCTCGGTCACCTGGTCAACCTGGAACGCGCGCTCGCCCTGGGCGACCGCCTCGGCGGCCACCTGGTCACGGGACACGTCGACGGCCTGGGCGAAGTGCTGGCGCTCGACACCCTGGGAGAGATGACGCGCCTACGTGTGGCGCTGCCCGCGGAGCTCGCACGCTACGTGGCGAAAAAAGGCTCCCTATGCCTGGACGGGGTGTCCTTGACCGTCAATGACGTAAAGGACGAGCCGAGCCCAGCCCGTGCTGACTTGCTCATCATCCCGCACACTCGGCAGCACACCACGTTGGGCCGCTTGGCCGTGGGGAGTCGGGTGAATTTGGAGATCGACCTGCTCGCGCGCTACATCGAGCGCCTTCAGAGCTCTGCCTAGCTTGCGCCTGGCCAGTCCAGGATCCATGAAAGTCCTCCCCCAGCGATGCCACCCGTGCGCCCCCGACCTCAACACCCGCCGCTCGACATCACGCCCGAGCACCTGCGCAGCGTACAAGCTGCACTGGACGACATCCGCGCCGGCAAGCTGGTGATCCTGGTCGACGACGAAGATCGGGAAAACGAGGGTGACCTGTGTCTGGCCGCGGACCGCATCACCAAGGAAGCCATCAACTTCATGGCGCTCCATGGGCGCGGGTTGATCTGCCTCACCCTGACCGAAGAGCAGATCAAGCGCCTGGATCTACCCATGATGTCGGCGCCCGGTCGCGGGGGCCCACCTCTCGGCACGGCGTTCACCGTCAGTATCGAGGCGCGACGAGGCGTGACGACGGGCATCAGCGCCCAGGATCGCGCGCACACCATCGCAGTCGCCAGCCATCCGGACGCACGTCCGGAGGATCTCGTGGTGCCGGGACACGTCTTCCCGCTGCAAGCGAGAAAGGGCGGCGTGCTCGTGCGCGCAGGGCAGACGGAGGGCTCGGTCGATCTCGCCCGCTTGGCTGGGCTCAATCCCGCGGGAGTGATCTGCGAGATCATTCGGCACGACGGCGCGATGGCTCGCATGCCGGACCTCGAGGAGTTCGCGCGGACGCACGACCTCCGCATCCTGACCATCGCCGACCTCATCTCCTATCGATTGCAGACCGAACGTCTGGTCCGCGTCTTGGGCGAGGCGGAAATCAGCATGGATCAGACGGGTACGCCCTGGCGCAGTCTGGTCTACTCGTCGACCGTCGATGAGCGGCAGATCCTGGCGCTGGTGAAGGGCGATATCTCGGGCGAGGCGCCGGTGCTTTGCCGCATGCACGCAGGCTCGACACTCGGCGACACGTTCTCTTCGACCCGCAGCGAAGGCCGGCGCAACCTGCTCACTTCGATCGATGCCATCGAGGCCGAAGGCCGGGGTGTGATCGTGTACCTGCCGCCGCGTGGCGACCTACTCGGCGAGCTCGGCCAGTGGCAAGAACGCTCGGTCGAGGTCGAAGAGGACCTCACGGCCCGCCCCCATGGGGGAACGTTGCGGGAGTATGGCCTCGGCGCGCAGGTTCTGCGCGACCTCGGACTCCGCCGGCTCAGGCTCCTCACCAACAGCCGGCGCAAGATTGCCGGTGTGGAGGGCTTCGGGCTCGAGGTGGAGAGCGTAGCGCTCGAAGCGGGTGGAGAAATCCAGCGCGCGAGCAGTGCTTAGCGCTGCGGCTGGCCTCGCCCGCTCGCGCTCTGCTACCTGACCCCGCTCGATCCATGTCTCGACACTTTCCCAGCAGCCTCGAAGGCAGCCTGCTCGCGCCGCAGGACGCACACTTTGCCATCTGCGCCGCGCGCTTCAACGAACAGATCGTGCAGCGTCTGCTGCTCGGCGCGCAGCAGGGCTTGGCGCGTTTCGGTGTCGACGAGTCGCGTATCTCGGTCGTACGCGTGCCCGGCGCCTGGGAGCTGCCGCTGGCCTGTGCCGAACTCGCCAAGACCGGACGCTTCGCCGCCGTCATTGCACTCGGGGCGGTCGTGCGCGGCGAGACGCCGCACTTCGACTACGTTGCCGGGCAGGCTGCAAGCGGCCTTTA
>Ga0247798_1000120_pt1 | contig 10415 bp, 6 predicted proteins | sample UWRJS197509C6_FD_179929 | JGI IMG/M metagenome (GOLD analysis project Ga0247798, IMG submission 179929) | Soil microbial communities from Arlington Agricultural Research Station in Wisconsin, United States - UWRJ-S197-509C-6 | ecosystem: Environmental > Terrestrial > Soil > Agricultural land... | reverse complement strand
CCGGCGAAGATGGAGGAGGCCCTGAAGTCCAAGAAGCAGGCTGCCAAGATCGACGCCGACATGGCCGTCGCGAGCAAGGTTGGAGCCAGCGGCACCCCCGCATTCCGCATCAACGGCGTGACGCTTTCGGGCGCGCAGCCGTTCGAGAAGTTCAAGGAAATCATCGACCAGCAACTGGCTGAAGCCAAGAAGCTCGTCGACTCGGGCACCAAGGCGAGCGAGGTCTACCCGACGCTCGTAGCCAAGAATGCCAAGGCCAGTCCCGCCGCGGGCAAAGAGAAAGAGGGCCAGGAGCCCGCTCAAGACAACACGGTTTGGGCAGTCCCGGTCTTCGAGGACGACCCAGTCAAGGGCGGCAAAGATGCGCTCGTGACCATCGTGGAGTTTTCCGAGTTCCAGTGCCCCTTCTGCAAGCGCGTGGGTCCCACCGCCAAGCAGATCCTGGACACCTATGGGGACGACGTCCGCATCGTGTGGAAGGACAATCCGCTGCCGTTCCACCCCCGTGCGCAGCCGGCCTCGAACGCAGCTCGTGAGGTCTACAAGCAGAAGGGCAACCAGGCTTTCTGGGCCATGCACGACAAGCTGTTCGAGATCCAGCCCAAGCTCGAAGACGAGGACCTGAAGGCAGCCGCCAAGGAATTCGGCGTGCCCGAGACCGTCATCGATAGCGCGATCAAGGGCGACCGTTACGCCGAGAAGTTCGAGCAAAGCCAAGACCTGGCGACGGACTTCGAAGCACGCGGCACCCCGCACTTCTTCATCAACGGCATTCGTATGGCAGGTGCCCAGCCGTTCGAGAAGTTCAAGGAAGTGATCGACGCCCAGATGGCCAAGGCCAAGAAGCTGGTCGCTAACGGCACGCCTCGCGCCAAGGTGTACGACGAGATCTTGAAGGAGGGGAAGTCTCCTCCTCCGCCACCCAAGAAGGAAATCGATGCAGCTCCGAGCGACTCCCCCGTCAAGGGCAGCAAGTCGGCGAAGATCGTCATTCAGGAGTTTTCGGACTTCGAGTGCCCCTTCTGCTCACGCGTGAATCCCACGATGGCGCAGATCATGGAGAAGTACGGCAAGGACGTGAAGGTCGTCTGGCGGAACATGCCTCTGCCGTTCCACAAGAACGCACCCCTCGCTGCCGAGGCTGCGTACGAAGTCTACAAGCAGAAGGGTGACGAGGCGTTCTGGAAGTTCCACGACAAGCTCTTCGCCAGTCAGCGCGAGCCCGGTGGCATCGAGCGGGCCAATCTGGAGAAGTTCGCCGAGGAACTCGGCGCCGACATGGTGGCCTTCAAGAAGGCCCTCGACGAGCGCAAGCACCAGGCGCGCATCGAGGCCGACGCCGAGGCCGGCAAGAAGGCTGGCATCAGCGGAACGCCCGGCTTCGTCATCAACGGCTACTTCATCAGTGGCGCGCAGCCCTTCGGGGCATTCAAGAAGGCCATTACGCTGGCCAAGGCCGACCTCTGAGCTAGGCCCCCCAGACGCGCCGAGCTAGCTGCCTCCGAGCTACTCGCGCGTCGAAAACAGCGAGCGGTACCAAAGTGGGTACCGCTCGTTTCTTTTTGTCTCGCATGCAGTCGATCTCGAGCCACAGGCCCGCTAGCAAGGTGACCCATGTCGCCCCGAGGTACGACCGTCTGGCTTGCCGCACTCGTCCTCTTGCTCGGATGCTCGAGCGCTCAGCCAGAGGGCGCGAAAGCGCCGGATGCCTCGGCCGCCCAGCAGCAAGAGTCGCCCGTAGGCACACTGGCGAAGGGCGAGCCGCAGACGCCGCTGCCAGTCGAAGCCGACGACGCTCGCCTCGGTGAGGATACGGCCGAAGTGACGCTGGTGGCCTTCCTCGACTACGAGTGTCGCTACTGTCGGGAAGCCTTCGGCGTCCTGCTCGAGCTGCGGAAAAAGTACGATGCCCAGACGCTGCGCATCGTGTTCAAGCATTTGCCGCTCGAAGGGCACGCGCTCGCAATCCCGGCCGCCATCGCTGGTCAGGCCGTTGCCGACGAAGCCGGTCCAGATGCCTTCGTCGAATTTTCGCGACTGGTCTTCGAGCAGCAGGCCGCCATCAGCTACGTCAATCTGGCGGCGTGGGCCGAACAAGTCGGAGTGCAGCGCGCCGTGTACAACGAGGCAGTTTCTGCCGAGACGACGCTGGCCGAGGTGGCGACCGACGCTCGCCTGGCCATGCGCCGCGGTGCAGCCGGCACGCCGACCCTCTTCGTCAACGGTCGCTTGATCGAGAGCGCTCCCGGCCTTGCCGATCTGGTCCTGGTCGTCGACGAAGAACGCAAGCAAATGCAGGCGACCCCAGGGACCTGGGCGGCGCGCTATGCGGCTCGCGTCAAAGGCAATGCCGATAGCAGCCTGGCAGCGGCCCTCCTTGCCGAAGACCCCGACGACTATCGCGTTCCAGTGAGCGGGTCCGCCACGCTGGGTAACCCCTCCGCGCTCGTGACGCTGGTCGTCTTCACCGACTTCCAGTGCCCGTACTGCAAGCGCGCCGACGTCACCCTGCATGAACTCTTGGCGCGCCATCCCGGCGAGATTCGTCTGGTCTTCAAGCACCTGCCGTTGCCATTTCACCCCTCGGCGCGTCCCGCCGCACGCTTGGCCGAGGCCGCGCGCAAGAAGTCGGGCGATGCCGCATTCTTCGCCCTGTCGCGCGAGCTGTTCGACAAGAGCCCGGAGCTCGGAGCCGACTCGCTCATCGAGCTCGGCGGACGCCACGGCCTGGAGCAGAAGGCCGTCGAACTCGCCATTTCCGGAGGCGACCCCGAGCTCGAGCACCGCATCGACGCGGACCTCGAGCTGGCCGATGACGTCGAAGCCGCCGGCACGCCGCACATGTTCATCAACGGCAAGAGGATTGCAGGCGCGCGACCACTCGAGCATTTCGAAGCCATCTTCGCCCTCGAAAAGCGCAGAGCCGAACAGCGCGTCGCGAAAGGAGTCAGCCCGGCAAGGGTCTACGACGAGTTGCAGGCCGGCGCGCTCCAGCCCGGCGCGCCAAAGGCCATCACTCCGCCGCCCGTGCAAGCCGAGAGCCCGACTCGCGGCCCGGTGCTGGCCAAAGTGACGATCCACGTTTTTTCGGACTTCCAGTGCCCGTATTGCCGGCAGGCGGAGCTGACACTGCTCGAGCTCGAAGCAGCGTATCCAGGGAAGCTACGCATCGTTTGGCACGACCGTCCGCTCGACTTTCACCCGCTCGCCCTCCCCGCCGCCCGGGCGGGACGCGAGGCCAATCGCCAGGGCGGACTGGCGGCCTTCTGGAAGTTCCACGCGAAAATGTTCGGCTTGGATGCGGCAGCGGCGGAGGTCAGTCGCCCCGAGCTGCTCGCACACGCCAAGGCGCTCGGCCTCGATGTGCCCGCGATGGAAAAGGCCATCGACTCCGGCGCCAGCGACGCAATCATCGAGCGGGACATCGATCTTGCCACTTCGCTCGGATTTCAGGGAACGCCGGCCTTCGTGATCGGTCGCTACGCGCTGACGGGCGCGCGCGACTTGCGCCATTTCAAGCGCTTGGTGGACTTGTCGCTGGCTGAGCCAGCGCCGGCCGCTCGCTAGGGACTGGGCGAGGTTCCGCCGCTTCCGGTCTCGCCCGCTTCCGGCAAGACCGCCCGCTTCTGGATAGTCTCGATGGCGAACGCCAAGTGGCCGCCGGTGCGCAGACAGGGATAGCAGTCCTCGCTTTGCTTGGCACCGCAACCGGTCTTGGCTTCGAGCTCATGCAAGCGGGCAATCGCCCGATGATCACCCAGTAGCGCTGCTCGCTCGACTACGGCGAGTACGGCTGCGCAGTCCTGAGACTGCGCCCGTGTGAGATCGATGAGCAAGAGCAGGGCCGGCGAAGCGACGGCGCGCACGGAATCGGACAGCAGAAACTGGTTGGCCTGCGTGCGAATGCGCGGCTTGACCCCGACCTTCACGCTGATGTCGTAGATGATGTCCGCACCTTCGCTGCCCATGGGACCTTCGAGCAAACGGAAGGCAGCCGAGGTCGCCTTGCCCGACTGAGCCGCGCGAAAGAGGGCGCCACGAATGGACTTGTTTTCGTTGAGTAGCGGGTCGAGTTCCAGCGCTCGTCGCGCAGCTTCGACGGCTTCGTCGTAGCGTTCGGCCTTGGCCAGCTCCACGGCCAATACGGCATGAATGCTGCCCTCCGCCGCATGCGTCTCGGCCAGCCGAACGAGCGCGTCGAGCCCAGTCGCACGCGCCACTTCGGTCTCCTGCGTCAGGTCGCTGGCATCACTGCTGGCTGCCGCTGGTTCGGGCGTGGCCGGCCCGGGCGCGAGCGTCGTCTTCGGCGCGCCGTAGCGCTCGAGATAGGTCAGACCGAACACGGCTCCGCCGCCACCCAAACCAGCAAGCGCCAAGGTGAGCAAGATGCCGCGTCCTCGCTTGCGGTCCGAAGCACGCCTGGCGGGGACGCGGGGCTTCGCTGGCCGGCTCGAGGCTGGCCCGAGTGCCCGTGGGTCATCCAAGTGCGACGACAGCATGCGACGACGAGCTGGGTCGCCGCTGCTGGCCTCGAGCAAGATCCGCAGCTTTTCGCTGACCTCACGCGCGGTGCCAATCCGCGAATTGGCGTCCGTCACCAGCATCTGCCTGATGAACGCTTCGACACCCGGCGGGACGACCACGCCGGCCCGATCCTTGATCAGCGGGATGGGCTGCGAGAGTTGCTGTCCAAGCAGCCCGGTGACGGGCCCGCCATAGGGTCTTTGCCCGGCCAAAAGCTCGTAGAGCATCACGCCCAAGGCATAGATATCGGCCCGCGCATCGACTTCCTGGCCGAGTGCTTGTTCAGGCGCCATGTATTCCGGCGTCCCATAGACCATGCCGACCTGCGTGATCGGGCGATCACCGTGCACCGCAGCCGTCTCGACCTTCGCAATCCCGAAGTCGAGCACCTTGACGAAATCTCGACCACCGTCGCGCTCCACCAGAAGCACGTTGTCCGGTTTCATGTCGCGATGAACGATGCCGCGAGCGTGGGCGCATTCGAGCGCGGATGCAATTTGCATCCCAATCTCCAGCGCCCGGTCGAGACGCAGTGGCCCTTCTTCGATGAGCGCACTGATCGGCCTGCCCTCGACGTACTCCAGCACCAAAAATACGGTGCCATCCGGCAAGGTCCCGAAGTCGGTGCAGGACGCGACGTGTGGGTGGTCGATGTGAGCGGCCGCGTGTGCCTCTCGTTCGAAGCGTTGAACGATCTCGGGCACGCTCGACAGCTCGCGGTGCATCAGCTTGATCGCCACGCGCTTCTTCATGAGCACGTGTTCGCCGCGGTACACGCGCCCCATGGCACCTTCGCCAATGAGCGCGTCCACGCGGTAGCGCTCGGAAATGACCGTGCCGATCAGGGTGTCCTCACTCACTCGAGCGCGAGTCTACAGCGAGAGTCCGCCGCGGCGGACCGCTGCGACGCAAGAAAATGAGCGCCAGGTGCGAAAACGGGGTGAGCCTCCGCTGGCACCCAGAGCACTGGCGCAGATCCCCAGGGTCCGGATGCGCTGGCCGGCGAGGGGCGGACGCTCAAAGCAGCCGGGTCTCGCTGGCGCCCAGCAAGCTGGCGCCCAGCGAGCCGACGCCGAGCGAGCCGACATCCAGCGAGCTGACGGACGCGTCCGGAGCCTTGTGGGTCAGTACGTAGAGCATTCCGAGCACGAACAGCACGACCAAGGCGACCACGAACCAACGGCGCCCGGTCGTCTTCGCTCCTGCGCTCGCCGCGGCCGCTCCTGTCTCACTCCTCGCGGCGCCCGCCTTGGCGCGTCGTGCAGCTTTCTTCGCTGGCTGGCCACCGCCGGAGCCGGCACCGCCGGAGCTGGCACCGCCGGAGCTGGCACCGCCGGAGCCGGAGCTGGGCGCGCCGGAATCGCTCGAGCCTTCTTCGGCCAACGCTTCGATGCTCGGACTGCTCGACCCACCGTCCGTAGTCGCCAGCCCGACGGGCGGAGGAGCCTCCCCCTCCGAGGGCGTCGCCAGCGGTGCGTGCTCGGGGAACATGCGCAGCGACTTCGGCGGGCTCGCCGGTGACGATTGCTCGAAAGCGCTCGAGCCGCCGTGGCCGCGATTCTCGACGAGTCGCTCAATCACCGCGTGCGACGCTTCGTCGATCTTGATGAACTTGATGCCCATCCCGGCTGGCGCGTTCTCACCTGCTTGGTCGCCTTCGCGCTTCCACACGACTCGCCCCACGCCCTGCATCAGGCGCTGTTCCTCGGCGATCTTCACCTCGAACTTCAGCAAGGTGCCTGCAGGAAACGGGGAGGGCGTCTTGATGAACATTCCGCCACGACTGACGTCGTACGAATGGTGTTCGATGAATTCGCCGAGAGTCGCGCTGCGATAACGCACGGTCATCGAAAGCACTTTGGCCCGAGGCTCTCTACGCGTGTTTTGAACCATCGATGTAGGTGGAGCGGCCACACTGGCCTCCGCTAAGGTCCCGCATGGTAGGCGCTTCCGGAGCAAAATCCCAAATGCGCGAGTAAACGGTAGCTCGAGCGAACCCAACCGCCCGCGCGAGCACTGCCCGGACCAGCTCCGCCTAAGCCGAAACGGCCAAGCGCGCGCCGCGGAGCGAGCCGGCGATCGAGTGCTTGATCCACGGGAGGCATGTTACACTACCGGTTCAATGAACGGCCGATACTTTCGCGCCCACCAACGCTTCCAGGTGGACCTGCCCGTCCTGGTGAGACTCCTGGGACGGCCGGTCACCGTGCGCGGAAACATGGTGGACGTCGGCCTGGGGGGAAGCGCCTGCGCGCTCGAAGAGCCGCTCCGACTCGCCGAGGAGGTGGTGGTCGTCGTCGCTGGGCCCCATAGCGTCGAACTCCGAGCGTCGGTGGCTTGGGTCGCTTGGGGGGAGTCGACCGCAGCTCGCATCGGTTTCCAGTTCGCCGAGGACCACCTGGTGCGAGTGACTGAACTCCTCGAGCACGTCGTCGCGCGCGAAGACGTCGGCACCTGATCCTCGCCACGGCTGGCGGAGCGGGCGCCCCCTGGTCCTCAGAGCGTGTCCTTCCACTTTCGCAAGGCACGGAAGACCCGCTGATCGTGCGATGCCTCGTCGCACAGCTCGGGCGAACCCTGCTCGGGCGAGCCCTGCTCGGGCGAGCCCTGCTCGGGCGGTGTCTCCCAAAGCCCGACCGCCCGCCTGACCTCGGGCAGGTGAACGCGCAAGAACGGATTGGTGGCCATTTCCTCGGAGATCGTGCTCGAAGCGCAATAGAGCCCTCGCTCGCGTCGCTGGGCCACGAGCTCGGCGCGCAGTTCGATCTCACGATTGTCGGGCAGGGCGGCGCGGGCGAAGCGCAGGTTCCTCGCGGTGTATTCGTGTCCCGTGTAGATGACCGTGTCCTTCGGTACGGTCGTCACGATCTTGATCAAAGAAGCGTACAGTTGCTCCGCCGTTCCCTCGAACAAGCGCCCGCAGCCGGCGCAAAATAGCGTGTCTCCCGTGAAGAGCGCGCCCTCGAGCCAGTAGGCCACGGCGCCGAGCGTGTGTCCGGGAACATGCAGGACGCGCAGCGTGACGCCGGCAACCTCCAGCACCTCGCCGTCCTCGACGGTTCGGGTCAAGTGCGGGATGCGGTCGCGATCCGAGGCGTGCCCGACGACGTCCACGCCCGGTTTCGCGAGCTGGGCGTTGCCCCCGACGTGATCTCGGTGGTGATGAGTGCAGAGGATGCCCGCGAGCTCCAGCCGCAGCTCCGCCAGGGCATCGCGAACGGGCTCCGCCTCCCCCGGGTCGACGACCAGCGCTCCCCCCAAGCCGTTGGGGATGAGATAGGCGTAGTTGTCCGCCAGGCAGGGCACTGGAGATATCATGTTCACGACAATATTTCCTGGAACCTGGAACTCGATTCTTTTCTGAGCGTATTCCGGGGGCTGTTGGCGCGCCGAGCGGCGACCGGCGTGGTAGGTAAGGCACGGTCCCTAACCCACCGTCACGCCCCATTATGTCACGTTCTGCCTTTCGCCTTCTTGGTCTGACTTCTTTGCTCTCCTGCGCTTGGGCTGCATCGGCGTGTTACGCCGGAGGCGGTCCCGGTGGCAGCGGTGGCAGCTCCTCCGGCACCGGATCGACTTCCGGAAGCGGAGGCGGGCTGATCCTCGGTAACGGAGGCGGCCTCGTGCTCGGCGATGGCGGCTCGGGCCTCAACCCTGGCACGCCCAACTCCGGCGCCTTCCCGTCCGAGCCCATCTTCGATGCGGGCGTCGACGCATCGGAAGTCACGGTCTTCACCGCGGACGGCGCCTTCACTGGGCCGCTCTGCGTGTTCGAGCCGCACCTCTCGGACGCCAACGGCGTCGGCGCCTTGTATCCGATGAACTGGCTGCGTCCGCGCTTCCGCTGGACCGGCGGCGGCAGCGAGACTGTCTACGAAATCCGCCTCGAGGCCGAAGGCCAAAATGCCGATATGGTCGTCTACACGCACGAGACCCAGTGGCTGATGCCCCCGGACCTCTGGGACACCATCGCCAAGGGCGTGCAGAACACGGACATCACCGTGACCGTGCGCGGCGCCGCGGGCGCCTCCCTGAGCGGCATGTCCGGCACCTTCCGCATCACGCCGGCTCTGGCGGGCGGGTCCATGGTGTTCTGGGGCACGGAAAGCTCCGTCGTCGCCGCCGGCACGAGCCAGCTCTACGGCTTCACCATGGGCGACGAGGTGGTGGCTGACATCCTGGATACCACCCAACTCACGGACATCACTCGCGTCTACAGCGCCAACGGGACCGATTTACGCGGGGAGCTGTCCGGCGCGGATGGCGTGTCGGGGACTTACATCGAAGGCTTCGAGCCGGGTGAGCCGCGCTGCATCGGCTGCCATTCGGCGACGCCCGACGGCAAGGCCATGATGTTCACGGACGACTACCCGTGGAACCTCGGCATCGCCTCCGTCGAGGCCACGGCGCCCGGAACGTCGCCTACTTACGTCACCGCGCAGGCGCGCCAGTTCCTGAAAATGCCGTTCCTCGGCACGAGCACCATGATGAAGGCGGCGTTCGACGCCGGCGACCGCACCCTGATCACCACGATGGGGCGACGCGCCGATTCGCCGACGCCTTACCTCTACATCAACTACGGCTACCCCTGGGGAGGCGACCACGGCGACGCCAGTACCTTCGAGCCCAACGTGCACGATCTCATCTGGATCGATCTCGGCACCACGGTCGCCGTCGCCGACACGCTGCCCGCTGCAAACGATCCCCCGCGCACCGACGGCGCCCCACCTTGGGCGACCGACTACACCGGGGAAGAGCGCCGGGTCGCCGCGACCAGCCGCGGCGAGCAGATCACGGCCGCCGAGGGCACGGCTTGGGGCGTCATCGCCACCGAGGCGAGCGGCAGTATCACCACCCCAGTGGCCACCAAGGGCGCCGTCCAACGCGTCGCCTACAGCCTGAGCGAGTCGTCGATCGACGGTCACCCCGATTGGCACAACAACACCGCCGACATCAAGATCGTCGATCTGACCTCGCCGCGCGCCTCAGCCGGAGCTGGCGTGGCGCTGGCCGGCGCGTCGGATCCCTCGATGCTCGAGTATTACCCGGCGTTCTCCCCCGACGACCTGTTCGTCGCCTTCACCCGAGCGCCCGCTCCCACCAACACCACGCGCTGCCGCCAGGGCAATTCAACGGTCCGCAACGACCCCACGTCCGACAAGTGCGACAACAAGACCAAGGATTTGGGCGCCAATCCGGATGGGCCCTACTACAACCGCAAAGGCGAGATCGTCGTGGTTTCGGCAGCTGGTGGCACCCCGCACCGTCTGCGCGGCAACGACCCGGTCATGTGCGGCGGCGAGGTGAGCCCCGGCGTACTCAACAGCTGGCCCAAGTGGTCGAGCAAGGTGCGTGTCGATGAGACCACCGGCAAGCAGTACTACTTCGTGCTCTTCTCCTCGGCCCGCGCGTATCCCGACCAGTTCGACCTGGTCCCGACCCAGTTCACCCCGCCGATCTTGAACAAGTCCTCGCAGCTCTACATGAGCGTCGTCGAGTACGATCCGGCTACGCAGACCACCACCTCGTACGCAGCCATCTACCTCTGGAACCAGAACTACCTGTCGACCGGCGGTGGCGCCTACGAGCCGCTCAAGACCGCCAACCTGACGCCGGCCTGGGAGGACTTCTCGATTCCGGAAGTGCCCCCCGTCATCGTCGTCAAGTAAGGCCCGGCGCTTCGAGCGTTGCATCAGCCCCTGCTGGCCCGCCCGTTTGGGGGCGTGCGAGCGGGGGCTCTTCTATTTGGCCACCAGAACTGCGTCCGCGTCTCGAGCCACGCTGGCAGCGGGTGCCGTCCCCTCGTGCAGGCGATGGCGCGAGAGCAGCGCGTAGAGCGCCGGCACCAAGAACAGAGACAGGAAGGTGGCGGTGAGCAGGCCGCAGACCAC
>Ga0247798_1000119_pt1 | contig 10444 bp, 6 predicted proteins | sample UWRJS197509C6_FD_179929 | JGI IMG/M metagenome (GOLD analysis project Ga0247798, IMG submission 179929) | Soil microbial communities from Arlington Agricultural Research Station in Wisconsin, United States - UWRJ-S197-509C-6 | ecosystem: Environmental > Terrestrial > Soil > Agricultural land... | reverse complement strand
AACAGGCGACGCCCCGCTCGAAGCAATTTCGCTCGACGACTTCGCCCACGGCAGAAGAGCCCGTGAACACACAGGCATCGATGTCTGCCTGCACGAGGGCTGCGCCAATCGCGCCAGCACCGAAGAGCACGTTGACGGTTCCGGGCGGCAACTCCTCGGTCAAGATGCGTAGGAACCAACTGCTACTGCGAGGTGAATGCTCGCTCGGCTTGACCACGATGGCGTTGCCGAGCAAGAGCGCCGGAAAGACGCTGCGGTACAGCCCGGCCACCGGAAAGTTCCAAGGCGCAATGATGCCCACGACACCGCGCGGCACGAGCTCGATGCGCGCGGACTTCTTGGGGAAGGCAATCGAACTCAAGGAGACAGGGCCAGCCGGCGCGTGCTCGATCACCCTGCGCCAGCCGCGCAGCGCATCGAGCGGCCCGAGCGCCTCGGTAAAAAGGGCGTCCGCCGGCGTCTTGCCGATCTCCCGCTTCACGATGGAGAGACCTTCGTCCCGCTCCGAAAGCAAACGCTTGGCCGCTCGCTCGAGCAAACGGAATCGGTCGCTCGACCCGAGCTCTTGCCACTTGGGCTGAGCCTCACGCGCGGTGCGCACGGCGTGCGCTACTTCTTCCAGGCTACTGGCTCGAACCGGGGGGAGCGGACGCAGGTTCCGCGGGTCGAGTCCCCCGATTTCCGCAGAACCATTCGCATCAGCGAACTCGGCTGCAAGGTTCATGGCGAGCCGCCTATCACGAACCGGCGGCGGTGTCCTGAAGTGGTGGGCTCGGGCCCAGGCTGCTTGCATCGCGCAAGGCCGCGCCCGGGACCAGCTGCACGACTGCGGCGCAGATGCTGGCCATGGACAGGGTGGACAGCCGTGCGAGCAAGGCGAGTGACACGGCCCGCTCCGGGTGCGAGGCCAGACCGAGCGCTCCAGAAAACCAGCGGAAAGCTCCTTCGGTCACACCCACCTGGTTGGGCACCATGTCGCCCAGGCCGGCTCCAATCAGGTGGATGCCTTGAGCAATGAAGGTACTGCCGGTGTCGAAGCCCCCAGCGACCGCCGCAAAAATGAAGCCATATTCCAGCGTTTGCACCAAGCGCCCGACCAGGACGAAAGCAAAGGCCGGCAGGTGACGAGGGCGGTTCTCCCTGACGTGTTGGTCGAGCTCGGGTCCGACCTGCGCCATCTTGGCGAAGTGCTTGCCGAGAAATCCGCCGAGCTTGGCCCGACGCAAGAGTACGTAGAGTGCACCACCCAGAAAGCCGGTCGCAACGGCGTTACCGACCAGCAAGAGGACCAGGTCGTTCCCGGCGTCGCGCCAAAGCACGACCGCGGCACACAGCAAGCTGACGAGCGCATTGCCGAGCAGCACCAGCGCCTGCATCAGCGAGGAGGCTGCCGCAGCACGCCCTCCGCCAACGTGCCGTGCGAGCATCGTGCCGCGCAGCGCCTCGGCTCCGGCCCGACCCACCGGCAGGACCATCATCGTGGTGAAGTGGACCAAGGCGGACGTGGCCCAGCTTCTCAGCGGGATTTCTCGACGCCAGCCGCCGAAGAGCACCATCAGACCAAAGCCTTCGATCACCACCCAGGTGAGCTCGAGCGCAAAGATGACGGGCAGCCACGGCCCAGCCGCGACGATGGTTTGCCACACGGCGTGCGCGCCGACGCTGTGAACTAGCCAGGCTACTGCGCAGCCACCGGCCACGAGCAATGCGAGCCGCGCCCAGGTCGGAAACAATGGCGGTTGGGCGACCTCACGTTCGGGGGACTCGGGATCCACACCGAGCCAAGTAGCCTCAGTGCGCCCAGAATGCCAAACACCGCACGAATTCGCTGGCGCGAAGCTCGGTGCACACCTCAGCCGGGGCCCGGAGCTTGCGATCTCCCTCCCGCCTTGTACATAAGCGGCCGCCCCCGGCCGACACGCCAGCTGCGGGCCCCTTTTTCCCGTGCTCATGCCGGCCCCAAGCCATCGCACCTTGCGACACACCGTACTGCCAAAGAGCGCAGGTCGGGTACTTTCGCTTGCCGTCAGCGCCTCCGTCCACCGTTGGGACCGGGCGCTTTCGAACGTGCGTGAGGTGCAGCTCGCGCAGCTGCGCCACATCGTCAAAAAGGCGGCGTTCACGGAATTCGGGCGGATGCACGGCTTCTCCGACATCAAGAGCGAGGTCGACTTCCGCACGGCGGTGCCAGTCGGAGACTACGACTCGTTCTCCCCGTACATCGAGCGGATGCGCCGCGGCGAACGTGGACTCTTGGTACCAGAGTTCATCGAACACTTCGGCAACTCCTCCGGCAGCTCGACTGGCGGTCGCTCGAAGTTTCTGCCCATCGGCGCGGAACAGATCAAGTTGCAACGCGCGTCCGGGACCGACGCGCTGTTCCGATTCCTGCGCCACCACGGCAGCAGCGACTTCCTGCGCGGTTTCAGCCTCGGCTTGTTTCCGCCGACCACGATGAAGGAGGAGGGCCCCGTCAAGGTCACCTCCAATCCGGCGCTCATGGTGGCCAAGCTACCGGCGGCCTCCAAGCTGTTCTACTTGCCCGAAGCCGACATCCTGAAGGTCTCGGATTACGATCAGAAGCTGACGATGATCGCGGACCGCTATCTGGACCACGATGTCCGGTTGATTAGCGGCACGACCTGCTGGTTCTCGCTCCTCTTCGACAAGCTGCTCGAGCGGGCACGCCTGCGTGGCCGTACCGCCAACGTGGTGACGGACATTTGGCCCAACCTCACGGTTCTGGTGGGCGGGGGCGTGGCGGCAGCACCCTATCTGGGAGTGATTCGTGAGCGAGTGGGTAAGGACGTCCCGCTCGTCGACACCTACAACGCGACCGAGGGCGGGATCTACGCGTCGACGGACCACGCCAGCTCGGACCCGGGCCTGCTCATGCTCCCGCACCGGGGCACGTACTTCGAATTCATCCCGGTTGCCGAGGTCGGTGCAAAAAACCCTACGCGGTATCCCCTGTGGGAAGTCGAGCGCGACCAGGTCTACGCGATCGTCGTGTCGACCGTGTCGGGCCTCTACGCCTATCTGCTGGGCGATCTGGTACGATTTCCAAGCGTTAACCCACATCGCATCGAGTTCGCCGGCCGCCTGAGCGGGTGCCTATCCACCACCCAGGAGCTGACGACCCACGTCGAAATCCAAGAAGCGGTCGCCGCGGCCCTCGGCGAAATCGGCGGCACGGCGGTGGACTACACGGCCGGAGCCGATGTTGGGGTGGACGGGTCGGCCAAGTCGAGATACGTGCTGTTCGCGGAGTTCACGGATACGCCGCGCGACCTCTTACGGTTCGCCCAGACTTTCGACCGAGTCCTCGGCGAAAAGAACCGCGTCTACCGCGAGCATCGCACCGACAACACGGCCATCTTGCCCCCGGAATTCGTCGTGCTGCCTCCCGGCTCCGTGGCCCGTTTCATGCAGGACATCGGTAACACCAGCGTCCAAAGTAAGTTCCCCCGCATCGTCGACGACGGACGACGGGACATCCTGCGTCGCTATGGCGGGATGTCCGTCCTGGCCGATGCGGGCGGCAGATGACAGCGCAAGCGCTGCGCGAAATCGTTGTCCGGACCATGTCGGACCGGACTCTACGTCGCCCTCGGGCGGCGAAATTCAACAGAGAAAGTGCGTAGTAAACGCCGCAGACGAAGCGCGAAACGAAGCCCAGAATTACTTTGCGAGCGAGGGGTTTCGAGCTAGTTTCGCGCCACACGAGGAACATATGGGACGCCTAGGTGTAGTCATCATTGGTTTGAACGGGGCAGTCGCCTCAACGGTCGTTGCGGGCGTCGCGCTCATGAACAAGGGCCTGGTCCCTCGTCGTGGCATGCTCACGGAGCCGGATACTACCTTCCGTGCCGAGAAGCTGACGGACATCTTGGAGTTCGCCAAGCTGGAAGACTTGGTCTTCGCCGGCTGGGACATGAACGACGAGAGCATCTACGACGCAGCGCTGCGTCACGGAGTCTTCCGTGCCGACCAGCTCGCGCCCGTGAAGGAAGAGCTCTCCAAGCTGCGTCCCTGGCCGGCCGTGTTCTCGCGCGAGTACGCGAAGAACCTGGAGGGGCGTCACGTCGTGGCGACCGACGGTGGACACCGCGGTCAGATCGAGGCGATTCGCAAAGACATCACGGCCTTCAAAGCCAGTCACGGTCTGCGTCGCGTGGTTCTGTTGAACCTCGCGTCGACCGAGCGATGGATGGATCGTGGACCGGTCCATCAGTCGGTGGAGGCCTTCGAGAAGGGCCTCGATCAGAGTGACCCCGGCATCTCCCCGACCATGCGCTACATGTACGCGGCCAACAGCCTCGGCCTGCCGCACAGCAACTTCGCGCCGAGCCTGGCCAACATCCCGGCCCTGCGCACGATGGCCGAAAACAACGGCGTGCCCTACGCCGGTATGGACGGCAAGACGGGCCAGACCCTGGTGAAGACGGCGATGGCATCCATGCTCCGCCTGCGTCGCCTCTGGGTGGAAGGCTGGTACTCGGTCAACTTCCTCGGCAACAACGACGGCTTGGTGCTCGACGACCCGAAGAGCAACGAGACCAAGGTGCGTTCGAAGGCCAGCGTGCTCGACAGCGTGGTTGGCCACAAGGTCGACAATCACCAGGTCCACATCCACTACTACAAGCCTCGCGGTGACGCGAAAGAAGCCTGGGACAACATCGACGTCCAGGGCTTCTGCGGTGAGCCCATGCAGATGAAGATCAACTTCCTCTGTAAGGACTCGATCCTCGCGGCGCCGTTGTGCATCGACATGGTGCGCATCCTGGACGTTGCCCAAGAGGCCGGCGAGCGCGGCATCCAGCGCCAGATGAGCATGTACTACAAGTCACCCTACGTGGCCGACGGCGAGGAGCCCGTGCACGACCTGTTCCAGCAGGAGCGCATGCTCTTCACCTGGGCGCGAGAAATCGCCGCACGCAAGACGACCAGCCCCAGCCGGGCAACGGCCAACGGTGGAGCGGCGCATCTCGGTGCCGCCCAGCAGCGCCGGGACGTCTGAACCCAAGCTGCTCGGTTGAGTTTCTCTCAACCGAGCCCACCAAGAGCCGCAGGCAGCCCCTGCGGCTCTTTTTTTGAATCAAAGGACTCACGTGTCACTCCCGTCCGCTCTCCTCGGAAGTGCTGGAGCCATCCAGCTGATTGATCCCGCCTCGCACACCCTGTGGCCGATCGTCGATCAGAGTTCGAAGGACGCAGTCCTTCGAGTTCTGGATCGGGGCATCCTCTCTGGGCCCTTCGCTCCGGAATCGATGGCATTTCAGGAGGAGTTCGCGAACTACGTCGGAGCCAAGCACGCCCTTTTGACCCACTCGGGGACCAGCGCGCTGGTCGTAGCCCTGGCTGCAGCAGGCGTGGGACCGGGTGATGAGGTCATTGTGCCGAGCTACACTTTCGTGGCCACACCGCTGGCCGTGAGCGCCTGTGGAGCGCGACCGCTCTTCGCAGACGTCGACCCCATTACGGGCCTCTTGAATCCGAGTGAGGTCCGCCGCTGGCTGACCCCCCGAACGAAGGCCATCATGCCCGTTCACGTCCACGGGTGCCCCGCGGACCTGGACGAGCTTCGCGTCATCGCCAGCGACGCAGGCGCAGTTCTGGTGGAAGACGCTGCGCAGGCCCACGGCGCAACCTACCGCGGCAAGCCCGTTGGCGCGCTCGGTGCCGGCGGCGCATTCTCCCTGCAGTCGAGCAAGAACCTCGGCTGCGGTGAGGGCGGCATCTACGTCACCAACTCGGCCGAGCAGGCCGATCTCGCCAACTCGGTACGTAATTTCGGCCAAGACCTGCACTTGAGCGAGGCCAATCTGGTGCCCAAGGGTCGGCCTTTGGATGGTTGGCGTGGACTCGCCAGCCATCGCCCCGGCAGCATGTTCCGCGGCAACGAGATGATGGCCGCGTTCGCACGGGCTCAGCTTTCCCTCTTGCCCGCCCGCACGGCGCGCTGCCAGGACGCAGCGACCTACTTGGCCGGCGCCATTCGCGAACTGCCCGGCCTCGAACCGCCGCACGTGCCGGAAGACCGCACGTCGGTGCATCACAAGTACCGCATCCGCATCGACCGGGACCGTGCGGGTCTGGCCGAGTTCCCCATGACACGCGTGCGCAATGCCCTGCTTGCCGCGATGAAGGCTACCGGCTTCGAGGTGACCACCTGGGAGCGCACCACCCAGACGGCACAGCCCGTGTTCTCGAACGACACCAGCGTCACCGGCGTGGCGAAAGAGAACTACCAAGCCGAGTTCCCAGCGACCCAAGAGCTGCTCGACTCATCCTTGATCCTCTTCAGCCAATCTTGTCCGCTGATCGCTCAGCCGGAAGAGGTCGTCCAAGTCTACGCCAAGGCGCTCGGACGAATCTGGGAGCACCGTAAGGCCATCGTCGAGTCCTTCGCAGGCTGATAGCGACCGCCTGGCCAGCCGCTCGGGCCCTCACCCCTGAGGGGCCCAGTGCGGCGGAGCGGGTTGCCTGCTCACGCGACCGAAGGTCGCCAAACAAGCAACGAGCGACGCGTGCAGAAGCCTGGCAACCCGTAGCCGCTCGGGCCCTCACCCCTGAGGGGCCCAGAGCGGCGGTGAGGGTTGCCTGCTCACGGACGACGCGCGGCGACGGCAGTCGCCGCCCACAAGCAACGAGCGACGCGTGCAGAAGCCTGGCCACCCGTAGCCGCTCGGGCCCTCACCCCTGAGGGGCCCAGAGCGGCGGTGAGGGTTGCCTGCTCACGGACGACGCGCCGGCACGGGGATCTTCGCCTCGCCGCTCTGCACCGATGTGACGATCGCCTTACGCAGCGCCACGTCTTTGCGCTCGCACTCCTTGGACACGTCTCCGCTGTACGCCCCTTTGCATTCCTGTTTGCGCGCGACGTACGCCGTGCGCACGCTCTCCACGGCCTTCAGCGCGTCCTGCACGTCCTCGCCCAGGTAACGCCAGTCGATGTTGGCCTGGAGTGGCGCAGGCGGTTTCTCGAGCCGCACTTCGGAGCCATCCAGCGTGACACAGGAGCCATCCCAGCGAATGGCGTCGAAGCCGCCTTCGGCCCCACTCACGGTCATGCCGCCGGCGGCCGGCTTGCGGTGGTAGACGAGGATCACTTGCTCGTCGAACTTCAGCCATTCGTCCCCGCTGGTTGCGCCGCCTGAAGCATTCACTGCCTTGGTCTTGCGACTCAGGTACCCGCGCGAAAACGGTGAAGCCGGCGAGTTCAGGTAGAGCGCCACCGCAGGGTAGACGTCCTGGCACAGGCGTTTGACCCACTTCGGATCAGCCGTGCAAGGCTCAGTGCCGGAATGGCACGTCGTCGGGATGGCAACCGGACCCGCACTGTCGTCGTCGGTCGAAGGCTCGGTCGACGGAGGAGCTGGTGCAGGTGCAGCGGCCGCTGCGCTCGTCGGCTCCGCTGGCGCGGGCGAGGCTGCGCCGCAAGCGACGGAGAGCAGGGCAAGGGGACCAAAGAGCAGATAGGACGTGAGTCTCACCCCTCCTTCGGAGCATCGGGCTCGTGTGGGTGTCAAGTCACCGTACCTGCCGCGGGCAAGGGGTCACTCGACCGTGACGGTCTTGGCCAGGTTGCGCGGTTGGTCGACGTCCGTGCCCTTCAAGTCGGCCACGTAGTAGGCCAAGAGCTGCAGCGGAAGGACGGCAACGAGGGGCACGAGCCAGTCGGGCACAGGCGGGATCCACAGCACTTCGCCGCTCAAGGCCGTCAGGCGCTCGTCACCGTCGGTAGCCACGGCGATGATCTGGCCGTCGCGGGCACGCACCTCCTGCATGCTGGAGAGCGTCTTTTCGTAGTTCGCATCGCGGGGAGCAATCACGACCACCGGCATGGTCTCGTCGATCAGTGCGATGGGCCCATGCTTCATCTCGCCTGCCGCGTAGCCTTCGGCGTGCGCGTAGCTGATCTCCTTCAGCTTCAAGGCTCCTTCGAGCGCAATGGGATAGCCCAAGCCACGCCCGAGGAAGAGCATATGGCGTGCCTGATGCCAGCGCCTCGCGACCAACAGCACATCGCCGGCGCGGTCGAGCACGGTGCGCAGATCATTCGGCAACTTGAGCAAGGACTCGAGGATCTCGCGGCTCGTTTCGCGCGAAAGCGCGCCGCGGTGCCGACCGAGGTACGTCGCCAAGAGCAGCATGGCCACGAGCTGTGTGGTGAAGGCCTTGGTGGAGGCAACCCCGATCTCTGGGCCGGCGTGAGTGTAGAACGCACCGTGGCTGGCGCGGGGGATGGCGCTGTCGAGCACGTTGCTCACCGCCAGGATGCGCGCGCCTTGGCGCTTTGCCTCGTGGAGCGCCGCCAGGGTGTCCGCGGTCTCCCCCGATTGGCTCACCGCGACCACCAAGTCCGTGCTCGAAAAAACCGGCCCGCGGTAGCGCACTTCGCTGGCCAGCTCGCACTGTGAGGGCAAACGGGACAGCTGTTCGATCCAATGTCTGCCAGCCAAGCTTGCGTGGTAGCTCGTGCCGCAGGCGATGAAATACACGCGCGTGATGCCCGCGGTGAGCTCCGGAGTCAGCCCGAGTTCGGAGGCCACGACGTCCCCCGCCTCCAGCTCGACTCGACCGCGCAGAGTGTCCTCGATAGCCCGCGGCTGCTCGAAGATCTCCTTTTGCATGAAGTGCTTGTAACCGCCCTTCTCTGCCTGAACGGAACTCCAGTCGACGGTTCGCGCAGCCCGTGTCACTGGCTCTCCCTCGAGCGTCTGGACGGCGGCTCCGCCGGCGGTGAGCTCCGCCAGCTCCCCGTCGTCGAGCACCAGCACCCTGCGCGTGTAGCCGAGCAACGCCGGGATATCGGACGCACACAGGGTTTCGCCCACGCCCAAGCCAATGACCATCGGCGAGCTCTGCTTGGCGACGACCAGACGGTCGGGCAATTTCTCGCTAGTAACGGCCAAGCCGAAGGAGCCGCGAATGCGACGCAATGCCCGCCGTACCGCTTCGACGAGTGCGCGCTCGCCCAGCGATTGCTCGAGCTCGAGGTAGGCGCGATGAACGAGGTGGGCGACGATCTCCGTGTCGGTGTCGCTGCGAAAGACGACCCCGTCACGTTCGAGCTCGAACTTCAGCTCGAGATGGTTCTCGATGATGCCGTTGTGCACCAGCGCAATCGGACCGGCGCGATGCGGGTGCGCATTGGCTTCGCTTGGCCGACCATGCGTGGCCCAGCGCGTGTGACCGATGCCCAGACCGCCAGGCAAATCCTGCACCTGGATGCCCTGCGCCAGGTTGTCGAGCTTACCGACCGCGCGCACGATGGTGAGCCGATCCCCGTCGTGTACGGCGATACCGGCAGAATCGTAGCCGCGGTACTCCAGGCGACGCAGCCCGTCCAACAGGACGCCAGCGGCCATTTTCTCACCAACGTAACCGACGATTCCACACATACGTCAATCCCGGATCAAACTGCGATAGAGCGCCACCGTCTCGTCGGCGATCGACGACCAACTGAAATGGTCGACAGCGCGCTGCCGACCTGCTTCCCCCATCCTACGTGCAACTTCTGGATTCAGGGCGACCTCGCACACTGCCTTCGCCAGGTCGCGCGCGAACTTCTCTCGATCGAGCGGATTGCCGGCTTGATCACGGCCGAAATGGATCAGCCGGCCGGTTTCCCCTTCGACCACGATCTCCGGAATGCCACCGACCGCGGACGCCACCACCGCCGTCCCGCAGCCCATCGCCTCGACGTTCACGATGCCGAAGGGCTCGTAGATGCTGGGACAGACGAACACCGAGGCCGCCGACAGCAAGGCAACGACCTCGGGCCTCGGTAGCATGTCCTGCACCCACACGATGCCGGCCCGCTTCCGCTGCAGGGCTTCGACCAGGCCAGCGACTTCCAGAGCGATCTCGGGTGTATCGGGGGCACCAGCACAAAGCAGCAGTTGCACGTCCGGATGCATGTGCGCCGCAGCCTCGAGCAGGTGCACCACGCCCTTCTGCCGGGTGATTCGCCCCACGAAAATCGCGGTTGGTCGATCGGGATCGAGCCCCTGAGCTGCCAGCGCGGCGCGTCCATCCACCGGCGAGTACTCGCTCGTGTCGATGCCGTTGTAGATGACGTGAACCTTGTCCGGCTGGACCTCGGGATAGGCGTGGAGGATGTCCGCGCGCATGCCCGCGCTGACGGCGATGATCGCGTCGGCGTGATCGATGGCCGTCTTCTCCACGAACTTGGAGACGCGATAGCCACCGCCGAGCTGCTCTTCCTTCCAGGGGCGCAGCGGCTCGAGGGAGTGGGACGTCATCACATGGGGGATGCCGTAGATCAGCTTGGCCAAGTGCCCGGCGAAATTGGCGTACCAGGTGTGGGTGTGGGCGAGGTTAGCGCCCTCGAGTGCACTCACCATCTGCAGGTTGACCGCCAGCGTCCTCAGGGCCGGCATGTGCGCGCCGTCGCGGGAGAGCTCGTCCCAAAACT
>Ga0247798_1000118_pt1 | contig 10461 bp, 7 predicted proteins | sample UWRJS197509C6_FD_179929 | JGI IMG/M metagenome (GOLD analysis project Ga0247798, IMG submission 179929) | Soil microbial communities from Arlington Agricultural Research Station in Wisconsin, United States - UWRJ-S197-509C-6 | ecosystem: Environmental > Terrestrial > Soil > Agricultural land... | reverse complement strand
AGGAAGAAGAGCCAGAGATCGGGGGCCGCCGCCGTGAAGAAGCTCTTGGCACCGTTGACGACGAAGGCGCCAATCACGGCTCCCACGAGGGTGCCTCGGCCGCCGATCGCGACCCAGATGACCGCCTCGATCGAGTTGGCTGGCTCCATCTCGCCGGGGTTGATGATGCCGACCTGCGGCACGTAGAGCGCGCCAGCGATGCCGCAGAGCACGGTGGACAGCGTCCAGGCAAACCACTTGTAGCTCAGCGTATCGTAGCCGGAAAAGCGGGCTTTCGGCTCATCGTCGCGCAGCGCGCGCATGACCATACCGAACTTGCTGCGGGTCAGATAGCGCGTCAAAAGGTAGAAGCCTGCCAAGACGCCGACGCTGACCAGGTAGAGGAAGACCTTGGTCGACGACTCGCGCAGCGGGTAACCGTAGAAGTTCTTGAAATCGGTCAGCCCGTTGTTGCCGCCGAATCCCGTTTCGTTGCGGAAGAAGAGCAGCATGGCCGCGAACGTCAGCGCTTGGGTGATGATCGACAGGTAGACGCCCTTGATGCGCGAGCGGAAGGCCAAGTAGCCGAAGAGTCCGCCGAGCACGCCCGGCACCAGCATGCACATGGCCAGGGCAAACCAGAAGTTGTCGAACCCGCGCCAGTACCAGGGCAGCTCCTTCCAATCGAGGAAGACCATGAAATCCGGCAGTTCGCTGCGATACACGCCGCCGGTCCCGATCGAGCGCATCAGGTACATGCCCATGGCGTAGCCGCCGAGGGCGAAGAACACGCAGTGTCCCAGGCTCAGGATGCCGCCGAAGCCCCACACCAAATCCACGGCGAGTGCGACCATGGCCAGGCAGGCGAACTTGCCCAAGACCATGATGTAGTGGTCGGGGATGTGGAGCGCGCTCTCGGGCGGCACGAGTTGGCTCAGGAGTGGAACGACCACGCCGAACAGCACGATGACGGCTCCCAGTCCGGCCCAAGCAGCCGGTCGGTGGATTTGTAGCAGCAGACTTCGCATAGGTATCAGTTCTCCGCGGCCCGTCCCTTGAGCGCAAAGAGTCCCTGAGGGCGCCACTGAATGAAGAAGATGAGCAGGACCAGCAGCAGAATCTTGCCCATGACGGCGCCCACGCTCGGTTCGAGGATCTTGTTGGCTAGGCCGAGGCCGAAGCCGGAAATCACCGTACCGAGGATGTTGCCGACGCCGCCCACTACCACCACCACGAAGGAGTCGATGATGTGCTGTTGGCCGAGCTCGGGGCCGACGTTTCCGAGCTGCGACAGCGCGACACCCCCGAGGCCTGCCAAGCCCGAGCCCAGACCGAAGGTCCACATGTCGACGCGGCGTGTGGCGATGCCCAAGCTGGCGGCGATTTCGCGGTTCTGGGTGACGGCGCGGACCTTCAGACCGACCGACGTGCCGCGCAAGATGAACCAGACGAAGGCGACGACCAGCAGCGTGAAGCTGAGCACGGCGATGCGGCTGTAGGGCACGACCAACGCCGGCATCAGCTCGACTCCGCCCGAGAGCCAATCGGGGTTGGCCACGGTCACGTTCTGGGCGCCGAAGACCACGCGGACCAGCTGGATCAGGATCAGGCTGAGGCCCCAAGTCGAGAGCAGCGTCTCGAGAGGCCTGCCGTAGAGGTGACGAATCACCAGCCGCTCCAGCAAGACGCCCATGGCGAACGTCGTGGCGAAGGCGAACGGAATGGCGAGGACCAGATAGTATTCGGCCACCTCGGGCCCGGCGGCCAGCAGGCGTTCACGCACGAAATAGGTCGAATAGGCGCCCAGCATCAGCATCTCGCCGTGCGCCATGTTGATGACCTTCATCAGACCGAAGGTGATGGCGAGTCCGAGCGCGGCCAGGAGCAGCACGCTCCCCAAGCTGAGGCCGTAGATGGTGTTGGCGATGATGTTGATGAAGAAGATGCGCCGCTGCACGCTCTGCAGGGCACGGTCGAGCTCGGCCCGGACCGCAGCATCCTTCTCCAGGTAGTGGCCCTTCGCGTCGGGCACGACCAGGGCCTTGAGGTCGGGTTCCAGGCTGATGTCGTCGGAATCCTGGATGGACTTTGCAGCCTGCATCCGCAACTTGGCATCTTCGCTCTTGAGGTCGACCTTGGCGAGCGCGAGCGCCATCCAGCGCCTCACGTCCGCGTTCTTCTCGGCGTCGATCAAGGTCCGAATCAGTTCGGCGCTTTCTTCGTCCGGGTATTCGGTCAGCCGCTTGGCGGACTCGAGGCGAACGTCGACGCGCTTGGCGGTCAGGCGCAACTTCGACAGTGTCGAGGAAAGGGCCCGCCGGGAGGTATTGTTGAGCGCGATGGTGCGGGCATTGCCGCTCGGCGTCGTAGGTTCGAGAGAACTGGCCTGCAGGACTTTGCCATCCGTCTCCAGGAAGACGACACCACGGCCGTCCTTCTTCAGTTCGCCCGCCTCGAGCGCGGTCAAGACCACCAGAGCTTTGTCGGGGTCGGCCACGGCGAGGTCCGCGATGCCGCGGGTCATGTCGACGTGCGTCTCGGACGAGAGCAGCGCGAGAGCTTGGTCGACTTCCGCCGGACCTGCGCTTGCCTGGCTAGCCCAGAGAAACAGCGCGGCGATCGTGAGCAGGAATGTACGAGTCATCGGTCCAAGTCCGGGTTCGACGAAGAGGAGCCCGAAGGGCCACGGGGGCGGCTGACGCGCTCCCCGTGGCTCGGGTGTGGGTGAGGATCAGAAACCAGAGGCTTTGGCTGCGGTGCAGTTGCCGCACAACCAGGGGTACTGCCAATCGGCGACCTTGTTCTTGCTGTCCGGGACGAACTCGCTCCACGGAGCAGCGCGGATCGGGCCTTCCGTCTTCCAGACGATGTTGAACTGTCCACCGGCCTTGATCTCGCCGATGTACACGGGCTTGTGCAGATGGTGGTTCTTCTCGTCCATCTTCATCTCGAAGCCAGAAGGTGATTTCACGACCTGACCGGCAACGGCCTGACGCACGGCGTTGACGTCCGTGGTGCCCGCTTGTGCGACGGCCTGCGCCCACATCTTGATGCCGACGTAGGTGGCCTCCATCGGATCGTTGGTCACGCGCTTGTCGCCGTCGGGCAGTTTGTTGGCGGCAACGTACTCCTTCCACTCCTTGATGAAGGCGGCGTTCTCCGGGGTGTCGATCGACATGAAGTAGTTCCATGCCGCCAAGTGACCTTCGAGGGGCTTGGTGTCGATGCCGCGGAGTTCTTCTTCACCCACGGAGAAGGCCACCACGGGGATGTCCGTGGCCTTCAGGCCCTGGTTGGCGAGCTCCTTGTAGAACGGGACGTTGGAGTCGCCGTTGATGGTGGAGACGACGGCCGTGGGCTTGCCGGCAGCAAACTTCTTCACGTTGCTGACGATCGTCTGATAGTCGGTGTGACCGAACGGAGTGTATTCCTCCATGATGTCTTCCTTGGCGACGCCTTTGGCGGCCAGGAAGTACTGCAGGATCTTGTTCGTCGTACGCGGATACACGTAGTCGGTACCGAGCAGCACCCAGCGCTTGGCCCCGCCACCTTCGGCGCTCATCAGGTACTCCACTGCGGGAATGGCCTGCTGGTTGGGCGCGGCACCCGTATAGAAGACGTTGTAGCTCGACTCCTCGCCTTCGTACTGCACGGGATAGAAGAGCAAACCATTGAGCTCCTCGAACACCGGCAAGACGCTCTTACGCGACACGCTCGTCCAGCAGCCGAACACGACAGCCACGTCCTGCTGGATCAGCTCGCGCGCCTTCTCGGCGAAGAGCGGCCAATCGGACGCTGGATCGACCACGATGGGCTCGAGCTTGCGGCCCAAGATGCCACCCTTCTTGTTGATGGACTCGATGGTCATCAGGGCAACGTCCTTGAGCGACGTCTCGCTGATGGCCATGGTTCCGGAAAGAGAATGCAGGATGCCGACCTTGATCGGTCCGGTGTCCGCCTTCTTCGGGGCCGCCTTCTCTTCGGTCTTCGGGGCGGCGTCGGTCTTCGCCTCTTCTTTCGGGGCTTCGCCCGGTCCCTTACACGCCCCGAGCAATGTGAGCGCGGCGACGGATGCGAGTCTTACTAGTTTATTCACGACGATTCTCCTGTGACTGCGATGGGTTACCTGAGCTGCTCGCCCAACGAGAATGCTGGCCTTTCGGCTGACCGCCCTGTCTTCGCAATGAAGGCGAAACGTGGCGTAGCCGGCGTATGTCCGAAGCGTTGCCGATGGGGATCTCCCGCGTTCCTGAGGACTGGCCTGGTGTCTCGCTCATTCCAGGCGACCGGATAGTGGGCCGCGTGGCCGCGTCACGTGAAGCGAACGGGACGTGACATGGCGGCGTTACCGTAACGTCTGCCAGCGGTTCGGCCGGCTATCATGAAACCATACTGAAACGTTGGCAGGGGTAGTCCGAAGCTGTGGCCGGGCGGACTGTGGATCGGACTTCGATGCAAGGCGCGCTCGCTCGGGTGCTCGAGAGCGAGGTATTTCAACGCTCTCCGCAAGCACGACGCTTTCTCGAGTACGTGGTGACCCAGCGTCTGGCTGGGTGCCAGGAGTCGCTCAAAGCCTACACGATCGGGGTCGCGGCCTTGGGCGCCAACGGCAGCCGCTCCTGTCCGGAAACAACGGCACGCATGCAGGCGAGTCGGGTGCGGCGGCTACTGGATCGCTACTACCGCAGTCTCGGGCAGGCCGACCCGGTGGTGATCGACCTCCCGCCGGGCAGCTACGAAGCCCGCTTCTCCCAGCGCGAAGGCACTGCCCCGGAGAGCACGCCGCAGCCCGGCCGGATGACCCTTCTGGTCGAAGAATTCGAGGTCCTCTCCGAGTGGTCCGCGGACGATTCGTTCTCGCACGGCCTCGTGCAGCGCATCGTCACCCTGCTCGTCCATGAGGATGCCCTGCTCTTGTCCGGCCCGGGCGCTCAGGGGCAGCGAGATTCGGCCTATGTCCTTCGGGGCTCACTGACGCGCAGCGGAGAGTCGGTGCGCGTGGTGGCCAGCCTGCGATCGCCCGACGGAGCGACGGTGTGGGCGGAGCAGTACGATCGCACGCTCAATCGGGAGCGACTGCTCGAAGTCGAGGACGAGCTGGCGCTCGGGCTTGCGGCTCGCATTGGAGACCCCGTGGTGGGTGCGCTCGGTCGAGCCGCCCGCGGTCGATCGACTGGGAGTGCGCTCGACCCGGTGCAGAGCTTTTATCGTTTCCTGGCCGGCCCGAATCGAGCCGCCCTGGTGGCCCTCAAGGCGGAGCTCGAGCGGGCGCTGTCCCAGGCGGGCGAGCGAGCTGCGCTGCACGCGGCGTATTCCTGCGTGCTCTCGCTGGGCCAGCTCGACCAAGCGTCGGGTGGCTCTGGGCAGGGTGGTTCCGGGCAGGGTGGTTCCGGGCAGGGTGGCTCTGCGCAGCAGAGCGCCACGTCCCAGGGGGGCGACTTGCCCGCCGAGGTCCATGCGCGAACGGCGGTTGCGCTCGATGCTCAGTGTGCGCTTGGCCGCATGGCGCGGGCCTTCGTGCACTTCCGGCGGGGCGAGGCGGCGTCGGTCTTGCGCGAGGCGGAGCTTGCGCTCGAGCTGTCGCCGGCTTCCGTGACGGGGCGTGCGATTCTGGCGCACCTCCTGCTGCTCTCGGGTCACTGGGAGACGGGCCTGCTTTGGCTGCGGGAAGCCAACGGCAAGGGGCTCCACCTGCCGAACTACCTTGCGCTCGGCTCCTGCCTGGAGCGCCTGGTCCGTGCCGCCGATCCCGCTGCCGCGCTGGCTGAGGCAGAGCGACTCGAGGCACCCCTGTGGCTCGGCCAGGTCCTGCTCGCGGCGTGTTTGGCGGATCTGGGGCGGACGGTCGAAGCGCGGCGTGCCTTTGCGCGCGCCTTGACGGCTGAGGGCGGCACCGAAAGGCGGCTCGAGCGCCGGCTGACCGAGGTGATTCGAGACGCTCCCACCCACGCGACCATCTGGCACCTTGCTAGCGGCGGCGGGCAGGCGGGGGAAGTCGAAGCGCCGAAGGGGCGCACCTCGTACCGCGCGCCACGGCTCGGACGTGGTCATGGGGGGGCAATCAAGATTGGCATCCTGCAGTCGCTCTCCGGACCGATGGCGATCTGTGAGACCCACATGGTGAGTGCTGCCATGCTGGCCGTCGAGGAAATCAACGCGCGAGGCGGCCTGTTCGGTCGAAGTGTCCGCGCCGTCGTGGAGGACGGCGGCTCCGACCCCGAGATGTTCCGCCGGGCTGCCGTCAAGTTGGTACAGACCGACCAAGTTGCCGCGGTGTTCGGCTGTTGGACGTCTTCCAGTCGGAAGGCCGTGCTCCCGGTGGTGGAGGCCGCAGACCGGCTGCTCTGGTATCCGGTGCAATACGAGGGGCTCGAACGCAGCCGGCACGTCATCTACACGGGCAGCTGCCTGAACCAGCAGATCGAGCCTGCGCTGCGCTGGGCGCTGCGCGAAGGGCACCAGCGGGTCACCCTGGTCGGTTCGGACTACGTGTTCCCGCGCACGGCCAACCGCCTGATCCGCGGCGTCGTGGAGTCGGCGGGGGGCAGCATCGACGGGGAATACTACGTGCCACTCGGCCGCGGGCAGTTCGAGGAAATCGCTCTGCACGTGCGGGAGCACCGTCCCGACCTGGTGCTCAGCACCGTCAACGGCGCCGACAATCTGGCCCTGTTCCGTGCTTTGGGCCAAGCGGGTGTGCGTGCCGATGTCTCGCCCGTGCTGTCTTTTTCCCTGTCCGAGCTCGAACTCTCCAAAGCTCCCGAGCTGATCGCGGGCCACCTCGCGTGCTGGAGCTATTTCCAGAGCCTCGATCACCCCGACAATCGGGCCTTGGTCCAACGCTTTCGCAATCGCTACGGCGAGGCCGAGGTGCTCAGCGATCCGACCGTCACGGCCCATGCCCAGGTCCACCTGTGGAAGGAAGTGGCCGCACGTGCCCAGAGTCTCGACAGCGACGCCTTGCTCCAGGCCTTGCCGGGGAGCCAGCTGTCGCTTGGCGGGCAGGCGCTCACCGTCTCGGAAAATCACCACGTCACCAGGCCTGCCGTGATTGGTCGAGCTACGGCCGCGGCGCAGTTCGAAATCGTGTGGCGCAGTCGGGAATCGATTCAACCCAGGCCTTGGCTCGGTGTCGAAGAGGCGGACTTCCTTGCGCGCGACCTGGTCTTGGAGGCACTGCGGGCGCTGCCCGAGATGGCCGACAAGGATGCCTCGCGCGAGCGGCGTCTGAACCCGCCGCTCGGCTAGCTCAGGACCACCGAACCGCTGACGGTTGACGACCCCGTCATCGCCCGAGTAGCCGGCGAGGAGGCTAGCCCGCAGCTCGACGGCCGCCCGTGGGAGGCCCGTCCGTATCGGTGGGTGCGGAACTGGGCTGGGGACCGGTACTTTCCGGACCGAGGATGAGGCGCCCGCTGAATGCGGCCTGCATCTTTCGGTAGCGATCGACCAGACGTGAGGCGTCGTTGTTCACGTCGCGGGAGATCTGGCGACGTGCCTCGCGGACGATTTCGAGTGCGGGATCAGGGGTCATCGATGGCTCCCAGAAGTTCGAGCGGAGTGACGAGTGCGGGGTTGTAGAGCCCGAGGAGGGTGTTGACTCGTCGAATGTGACCGAACTTGTTCGCGTTGGCCAGGTGCTTGCAGTTCCAAGTCACGAGAAAATCGCAGCGGTGATACGACGCGAGCGCAAGATGTAGTGCATCGCCGACGGGATCTGCGGGCATGACTCGGTGGTGGATGTAGGCCTCCACGATGTCGATGACGGGCTCATCCACCGCCAATATCGCGAGCGAGGAGACCAGCTCGAGACAACTGGAGCGCGCTGGAAACTCGCCTCGCTCCAGTTCGTCGATGACGGCGAAGCTGGTGACTAACTCGGCGGACGGGTTGGCCCACCAACTGCGCGTCCAGGACCTACGGGCGGCCATTTCTGGTTCACTCCGAGTCTCGTAGTAGAAGCTCGGGATCGACGTTTCGACGTAGGCCCGAGCAGTCATGCCCGGATTCTACCAGGTTTACGGCGCCGAGTAGGGACCGAGTCGTGCTGGCACCGGCCGCTTCTACTAGTTGTCGAGTCGTCTTGGTCCGTCGGGCCATTCTTCGTAGGTGCGGCCTGATGCCTCAACTCGCTCTCGGAACGATGGCGGAGGGGTCGGATTGGCGACGGCAATCGTTGTCTGGGGTGCGAGAGCACCCAGTAGTCGATCGATCTCCGGTCGGTCGCACTCCCAGTCGGAAAGGCCAGCAAAGACGCAGTGGGTCAGCATCCGCGCTTGATCACACCAAGCCGAATAGGCTGGACGAACCCACTGGTGCTCGAGGTAGGGCGAGTCCTCAGCTGGCAACACCACCATTGCTTCCTGTCTTGGAGCGCGAAGCTGCGATCGTGGCAACGCAATTGCTGGTGCATCGTTGCGTGTCGCTACGTTGCGCATCGGATATTCCTGCGTGGGCATGAAGATAGCCCTCGGATCCGTCGCGAAGTCAATCGATCCGTGTGGCTTGAGAGTGAAGGGGGTTTGAGACTCCGCCTGAATGCCGTAGCGGAATGGTTGGATGCCAACTGATTCGAGCGCGTGTTCGAGCAGCAAGTCGTAGTTGAACGAGACAGTCTGCCGAAGTAGGTAGCGGTGGTGTGCAAGCCACAAGGTCCAGCGCCAGCTTGAGATCGTCGCAGGAGCGACCTGCTCCTGTAGGAACGAATAGGCAAACACGAGGAACTGTCGTGCCTCAGCATCGAGAAGGGGCGAGCGACCTTCCGATGAAAGGCGTCGAAGCACGTGTTCGAAGGCGGCGAATGAATGCACCTTCCCGCCTTGTGCGATTGCTGAGTGCAAAACTGGAAATGCCTCCGACCAATGCATTCCGCTGTCCCCGGGTACGTTGAAATCCCAGCTAAACGGATCGGAGGGGTCGAGCGAAATTTGTGCGTGACGGCAGAAGTCAATCGTCAGACCGTTGCCCACCACGAGGGCGATTCGTGTCATGCATCAGGGATACGCCCGTCGGGTGGTCTCGGCTACGGATGCCGACCTGTGGACTCAGTCCTTCTCCCGTTGAGCTGTTCTGTACCGGCTTGCGCTCCTTCAGGTGAGCGTGTGAAAGTCCGGTTGGCGCATGTCGAGCGACTCTTTCAGCGGACGGCCATCGGTTGGACACGCCGTTCTGAAGTTCCTGCGCAGCGTGGGGCGCCAGTCGGAGGCAGAGCTCTACCTCAGTCTGTTTCGCTCGCTGCCGCGGGGTCGCTTTGCACTGCTCGTGCCCACGGATGCCGTGCTCAGCGAATCGTCGGGCACGCTGGCGGAGCAGCTGGCGTTCTTGCTGGAACTCGGCCTCTACCCGTCGGTGGTGCTGGGAGCGGAGGGCCTCGTCGACTCAGTCCTCGAAGGGTACTTGATGGGAGCCCTCGCGGAGGCTGGTGTCGCCGCGGAAGTGGTTCCGGTCCGCGAAGGAGACGACTGGTCGGCTGCGGAGCGCGTCTTGGCGGAGTCGCACGTGCCGGTGCTGCGCTTCGAGCACGCGCGTGAGGGACGTCTCGCCGCGCTCGCGGGCCTGATGAGGCCCCGCAAGATCGTCGTACTCAGAAACGAAGGTGGCTTGGGTCCGCACGAGCCGGGGCGGCTCGAACTGTCGCCGGGGCACGTGCTGTTGACGCGCCAATCGGGCATCTTCGCCATCAACGTACGCAGCGATCTGGCTGCGCTGTCGGCGGAACCGTCGCTGACAGCCGATGACGGACTGTGGCTCACCCGTGCCGAGCGCTGGCTGGAAGCAGGAGCGGCCGACGGCATGAACCCGACCACGGTCTCATTCGCGTCCCCGCTGGCCCTGCTGCGCGAACTCTTCACCGTGCGAGGAGAGGGCACCCTGGTCAAGCTCGGCGCGGTCATCCTGCGCTGCTCGTCCTACGCGGAGGCCGATCGCGCGCGCATCGAGCAGCTCTTGGTCGAGAGCTTCGAGCGACCGGTCAAGAAGGCGTTCTGGGAGCGCACGCCGGCGCGCTTTTACGTCGAGCAGGCGTATCGCGGCATGGCGCTGCTCGAACCTGGAGCGCGCGGCGTGACCTATCTCTCCAAGTTCGCCGTGCTGCCTTTCGCGCGCGGTGAAGGCCTCGGCCAGGATCTCTGGTGGGAGATGCGCAAGGACACGCCCGCGCTCTACTGGCGTTCGCGGCCGGACAATCCGATCAACGGCTTCTATTTGTCGGCCTGCGATGGCGTGCACAAGACGCACGACTGGCACGTGTTCTGGTGTGGTGTCGCGCCGGAGGCCGTGCCCGAGCTCGTGGCCGACGCGCTCGCTCGCCCGGCCGACCTCAAGAAGTAGCCAGTCCAGGGCCCGCGCGGGAGGGAGGACCTCAGTCGAGGCCCAGCCGTACCATGTCGTCCTCGTCGAGGCCGAAGTAGTGCCCGAGCTCGTGCAAGACGGTGATCTTCACCTGCTCGGCGAAGTCTTCGGCCTCGGGGAAGTCGAGCGCTA
>Ga0247798_1000116_pt1 | contig 10481 bp, 8 predicted proteins | sample UWRJS197509C6_FD_179929 | JGI IMG/M metagenome (GOLD analysis project Ga0247798, IMG submission 179929) | Soil microbial communities from Arlington Agricultural Research Station in Wisconsin, United States - UWRJ-S197-509C-6 | ecosystem: Environmental > Terrestrial > Soil > Agricultural land... | reverse complement strand
CTCGCTCGAGGCGGCACGAACCGCGCAGCTGCTGCTCGCTCTGGTGTCGAGCGCGCTGCTTTTCTTCGGCGCGCGCCGCCTGGGGCTCACTCCTTGGCGAGCTGCTCTGGCCGCTGGCCTGGCTGCGTGCCTGCCCACCGCCGCGCTGCTCGCGCCCATGACCGTTCCCGAGTACCCGACCAGCGCTTGCTTGGCCTTTGCTCTGCTCTGCCTGGCTGCAGAAGGCACGCGCCGCGCGACCGCTGCGAGCGCGACGGACAGCGCCGAGGAGGCGGCAGCGGCCCCCACCCAGCCGAAGGACCTGCGGGCGCAGTTGGTTCTCCACCTGTGGCCGTTGCTCGGGGCGTTCGCCTGCTTCCTCGCCTGCGCCAGCCGCTACGAGGCGTGGCCCATCGCTTTTGCCTACGCTGGCGTCACGCTGTGTCGCGCGCTGCGCTTCGATACCTCTCCCGCGCGCCGCTGGACGCTGGGGGCCGCCGCGCTCGCCGCCGCCTTCCCCCTGCTTTGGCTGCTGCACGGCGCCTTTTGGCACGGTGACCCGTTCTTCTTCGTGGCACGTGTGACCCAGTACAAGGCCGCGCTCGGGAGCGCGGCTCCGGACGCGTGGGCAGCTCTGAGGGGCTACCCCCTGGCTGCCGCGCGTCAAGAACCGGCTGTGACCGAACTAATGCTGGCGGGGCTCCTGCTCGCCGTGGCGACTCGGGACGGGCGAGCCGCCCTCCGCTCCGTCTGGCCGGTCTTCTTCGCGCTTACGATGCTTCTCGCCGTGCTCGTTGTCGGCGATGTGCGGGGCGGCGCGCCAACCCATCATCCAGAGCGTGCGTTGCTCACGCTCTGGCTCGCGTTGCCAGCCGTCAGCCTGTTCTTGATCACGCAGAGCACCACGAGCTTTGCCGCCCTTGGACGCTGGGCGCTCGGTCTAGCACTCGTGGGCTTCGTTGCTCCGCTGATGGCGCTGTTCCGACCACCAATCGGCGCCTTCGCCGACCGCGCCGAAGAAGAATACCTTGGACGCGTGCTGCAAGGACGCTCCGGCCAGGTCGTCGTGCTCACGCCGGACTACGGCTACCTCGCCGTTCAGGCGGCATCCGGACGTCCTTCGCGCTTCGTCGTCGTCGACAAGAACGACCCGCGCCAGGCACGCTCAGCGCTGTCGGCCGATGAGCGCGCCCGCGCAGTGATGGCACGCACGGGTGCCCCTTGGGCCGTGCTACCGCTCGGCATCGTCGTGCCCGGCTATCGTATGATCGAGCACGGTGCGCGCCTGGCGCTGCTGCAGGCCGACGCCGGCGAGAGCCGATATGCCTGGCATCAGTCGCAGCCTGACCGCCACTAACCCGTGCGTCTGGTCCAACTGGGCGAGTCTTGATATGCGATCTGAGCCGATGCGCACTTTCCGCCGCTCGATCGCGTCGTTTCCGCAGCTCGTGGGTACGGCTGGTTTGGCCGCTCTTTCAGCGGGCTGCCTACCCACCCTGGCCGACGCATCGTCAGGGGAAGTCGGATGCCACCCTCAGGAGATCGCCATCAGTCAGGAGACGAGGGGCGGCGGCAGGAGAACCTGGACCGCGACCTGCCGAGGAGAGGTGTTCTATTGTTCGGCGGCGACAACTACGGCTGATTGCGCCTGCACACCAGCAGTAAACCCCGCTGGCTCTTCGAGCAGCTGGGCTCCTCGAACCGCGAGTGTGCAGCCCGCGAGTGTGCAGCCCGCACCCGAGGAAGAGCGGGCGTTTCCGGACCAGGCCCTCGGCTTCCAGTTTTCGACCGCGCCGGACGCTGCGCAAGCAGCTTGCTCAACGCAAGGCCATGAGTGGCAAGGCAGCGGCAAGAGCTACGCCTGCAGCGGAGCTGGCGTCGAGCTGGGCATGCCAATCAACACCAAGCTCACGTATTGCGGCGGCAGCCTGTGCGAAATCCGGGCCTTCGCGCCGCTGCAAGCCGGCGCCGCCGGCTCGAGCCAGCTGGCCAAGCTTCGTAAAGCACTCATTGCGCAGTATGGAACTCCAGATCAGGAGGACAGCGAGATCCCGAGCGAGTGCAAGGAGAACCTGATGGCTTGCATCGCCGAGAAGAAGGCCTCGTGGTCTGCGACCTGGGAGTGGGCCGACGGCTCCGTCATCCGTGCGCGTGCGGCCGGCGACGGCACAGGAGCCGTGCTCGGCTTGCTCTACCGCATCGACGAGCCCGGCGCGGACCTCGACGAAGCTAGTGGCGGGCTGAACGCGGACGCGCTGTAGGCTGCCAGAACGCCCGGCGTTCTGTGGGGAAACCGGGCGCTCCGAGCGCCGTACGTCAGCGCATCTTCTGCCAGAACTCGTGACCCTTGGTCGGGGTCTCCGGGCTCTTTTCGTGCGCGGCGTCGGTGCGCGCTGTCCCGTGTGCGGCCACCTCGGTGTTCTGTTGCGTTCCCGCACAGCCGACTGCGATCAAGGCCATGCCGACCAAGGCCAGGGTTTTCCATAGCGTGCTCATGTGATGTCTCCAGGTAAATGTGGGGGTGGATGTGCGCTCCTGTCGCTCTCACTTGGGCGCGACGAAGTGCATGACTGCAACCTGGCGCCCGTGGCACGCGGGACCAATCGAACCTTTCGATCCATCAATCAGAGAAAACGATGGAATACGAGAAGGTGAGTCTCTGCGAACACTTGAGACGTGCTTCGGAGGCTCGTGAAAACACTGCAGCCAGCGCGCAAAAGACGCGTACGAGAGCGCATGCCGCTGAGCACGGTGCCCGCTCTCCGAACTCCCGCCCCTTCCCCACATCGCCTCCCACTCCCAAGGCGCGGCCCGGCAACGGCAGAAACTTTCCTTCTCATTTCAAGACGTTGCAAAATTTCCCGCCGCGTCGTCGAGTTTTGTCACCCGCCGCTCGTCGTGCTGTCGAGGCCGCGGCAACCTGGCGCGCTAGCCAGACGCCGAGCCTCATCCCTCCCCCAACCAAGGAGTCAGCCATGCGATTCATGATGATGCACAAGAACGATCCCCAAACCGAAGCCGGTAACCCACCGCCCCCCGAGCTCGTGCAGCAAATGGGCGCCTTCATCGGCGAGTTTGCACAGAGCGGTCGCTTGATCGACGGCGCAGGCCTCAGCGGCAGCAAGAACCGAACGCGCCTGGTGTTCCGGAGCGGCAAGGTCAGCACGTTGCGCGGCCCCTACGCCGGCCAGCACGAGCTTCCCGCTGCCACGCTGCAACTCAAGGTCGGCACCCTGGATCAGGCGCTCGGCTGGGCAGAGCGCTACGGCAAGATCCTCGGTGACTGCGAGCTCGAGCTGGGCAAGGTCAACGAGCCCTGGGACATCGGGATCATGCCGATGCCGGAGAATCCTCCACTGCAGGTGCTGCTGATCGAGAAAGCCGACCAAGCGACCGAAGCCGGCGGGCGCAGCCCCGAGCAGAAGGCTGCTCTTTCTCGCCTCCGGACCGAGATGACGAAGGCGGGCGTCCTGGTGCGCGCCCATCGCCTCGAGCCGAGCAGCAAGGGCAAACGACTCAATTTCGTCAAGGGTAAGCTCGGTGTGGTCGACGGGCCGTTCGCCGAATCCAAAGAGCTCCTCGGCGGCTTCGCTATCCTCGACCTCGCGAGCATCGAGGAGCTCATCGAGGTGTCCAAGCGCTACGCCGAGATCCTCGGCGGGACGCTCGAGATCGACGTCCGCCTGGCCAGTCCCGGCGAGGACTGATGTCGCAGGAGAACCCCGGGTCGCTGGCCCCAAGGCAGATCCGCGACCCGGGGTCTTCGACTACCAATCCGCTCAGTTGGCGATGCCTTGGGTAGCGAGTCTCGACGGGATGACTATGCCGCGCATGCGGGATGCTGCGACCGTCACCCACCGATTCGTGGATTCCGATTGAGGCCACCATAAGGCGCCCTTACCCTCGCCACCAATCCACGAGGTGCTTCCGATGCGCGTACGTCTTTGGTTCAGGCTGTCATTCGTTGGCTTTGTGTTGGTGGGCGGCGTCTCGGCCATCAGCTGTGGTGGGACGGAGACGCCGGACGGCGGATCGGACGCCAGTGGGGGCACCGACGGCGAGGCCGGCGCGACCGGCTCGGGCGGCTTGGACTTGGGCAGCGGCGGTGGGGACAGCGGCAGCGGCGGCTCTTCGGGTGGAGGCAACTGTCTCGGCGGCGGCGAAGCGTGCGAGTCGAACGCCGAGTGCTGCGATGGCCGGACCTGCCAAGACCCGGGTGACGGCGCCAAGCGCTGCGTCGACGAGACGGTGTGCGTCGGCGTGGGTAGCGCGTGCACGTCTGCGGCCGAGTGTTGTTCGCTCAGCTGCGACGGCGCATGCCAAGGCGGCGGCAGCCTCTGCCTCCCGGTCGGCAGCGATTGCGCCTCGGACTCGGAGTGCTGCAGCAACGATTGCCAGGGCAGCTGTCAATCCGTCGGCGAAGCGTGCGCCCCGCTTGGTGAGAAGTGCGACAGCCCAGGCAACGACGACGGCTGCTGCAGCAAATTCTGCGAAAACCTCGGCAGCGAGGCGGAGCCCGACCTGCGCTGCGCCCGCAGCTCCACTTGCGGCGCCCGCGGCGACATTTGCGACCAGCCGAGCGATTGCTGCTCGGGAGTGTGTCTCGATGGACGTTGCCCGACGCAAAACCAGATCGGTGGCCCACTCTTCGTCGGAGAGCCTTGCGACATGGATGCCGAGTGCGCTTCGTACGCATGCGCTTCGTCGGAGCCAGACGGACCCAAGACCTGTCAGTTTCTCGGTGGCTGCCGCCCGGCCGGTGAAGTCTGCACGGACAGCTGGCAGTGCTGCAGCAACCTCGACATCTCCGAGGGAGGCGGCGCGATGTGTCTCGAGGACAATGCGAGCGAAGGCGTTGGATGCGAAGCGCACGCCATCGAGGGGCTCAGTATCTGTGGGCTGAACACCGATCCCAAGGAAGTGGGCGAGATTTGCCTCGACACCACCGGGAACAAAGTCCACGACTGCTGCCCGTCGGACAACTGTGAACTGACCGAGACGGGTGTCTCGCGCTGCTCCGGCGGCGAGGGCTTCGACGAGTGCCGGGACGACGGGGACACGTGCCAAGTCTCGTCCCAGTGCTGCTCCGGCGTCTGCTCGCCGGTGGACACCGGGAGTGGCCTCGAGCTGCGTTGCAGCGCGGGCTGCATCGAGGGCGATGGTCTGTGCACCGCGAACGCCGATTGCTGCGGAGGCATCTGCAAGGGCGGCCAGTGCGCGGAGGAAACTTCGGAATGCACCCCGCTCGGCGGCGCCTGCTCGGACGGCAGCGAATGCTGCAACCTGGTTTGCATGAGCGGGCTCTGCCAGACCGTGGTCAAGTGACGCGTACCCTGCCGCAAGCAGACCTGTGCTTGCGGCAATGGACGGGGCCTTCTATGGGGAGGCCATGCCAGTGCTCGACGCGAAGGGACTCAGCAAATCCCTAGGCACGCGCGTCCTCTTGGACAAGGTCGACCTGACGATCCTGCGCGGAGAGAAGGTCGGCCTGGTCGGGGACAATGGCGCGGGCAAGAGCACGCTCGGCAAAATCTTGGCGGGCATCGAGCAAGCCGACACCGGCGACCTGCATTTGCGCCGCGAAGCCCGCGTTCGCTACCTGGAGCAGGATCCACCCCTGCCCGCGGGTAAGTCGCCGCTCGAGCTGGTGAGCGCCGAGCTGCACGATTGGAACTCGCCCGAGGACCCGGTCCGCATCCTGAGCCACCTCGGCATCACCGCGCTGGACCAAGACGTCGCTACGATGAGCGGTGGCGAGCGGCGACGCGTGGCCCTTGCTGCGGTGCTGGTCGCCGAGCCCGACCTGGCCATCCTGGACGAGCCGACCAACCATCTCGATGCAGAGACAATCGAGTGGCTCGAGGGGCACCTGTTGCACCATTTCCGCGGAGCCCTCTTGGTGATTACGCACGATCGCTGGCTGCTCGACCGCATCGTGGGACGCACGCTGGAGATCTCGGGTGGGCGGCTGTTCTCGTACGAAGGCGCCTGGGAGGCCTTCCTGCTCGGACGGGACCAGCGTCTCGCGGCCGAGCAGAAAGCAGAAGCGAACCGCCAGAACTTCCTGCGCACCGAGGTCGAGTGGCTCAGGCGTCAACCGAAGGCCCGCACCGGCAAGCAGAAAGCACGCATCGACCGAGCCGAAGCGGCCCTCTCCGTCGACGGTCCGACGGAGGCCCGCGCCCTGGAGTTCCGGGTGAGCGAAGAGCGCTTGGGTGGCACCATCCTCGAAACCAGGCAGCTGACGGTCTCCATCGGCGAGCGCACGCTGGTTCGGGACCTGACCTTTCAGATGACGAAAGGAAGTCGCGTCGGCATCATGGGGCGCAGCGGCGCCGGAAAGACGACGCTGCTCCGCACCTTGCTGGGAGAGCACCCGCCGGCCGCCGGTGAGGTGCTACGCGGCAAGCGAACGCAGATCGCCTACCTCGACCAGATGCGCAGCGAGCTGGACGAGACCCTCACCGTCTACGATGCGGTCACCAGCGGTCGCCCCTCGGTCAACGTGGGGGAGAGCGAATATACGAGCTATTCATATCTGGAACGCTTCGGCTTTCGCGGCGAAGCGGTGCGCCAGAAAGTTGGCGGCCTCTCGGGTGGGGAGCGCGCGCGCCTTTCCTTGGCTCGCCTCCTGCTCACGACGGCCAACGTGCTCGTGCTCGACGAACCGACGAATGACCTGGACGTGATGACGCTCGGTGCCCTCGAAGGACTCTTGCTCGAGTTTTCCGGGGCAGCCTTGTTGGTCAGCCACGACCGCTATTTCCTCGACCGCGTAGCGACCTCCGTCCTGGCGCTCGACGGAGCGGGCGGCGCCACCCACGTGCAAGGCGGCTATTCGAGCTACGAAAAGTGGCGGGCGCTGGCGCGCAAGAATCGGGACAGTAGCGCAGGCGAAGCGGCGAAGAAGCCGGGCTCCGCCGCCGCAGCCAAGGCCAAGAAGCTGACCTACGCCGAGCGCCTCGAGTACGACAAGCTGATGCCGCGCATCGAAGCGCTCGGACTGCAGCTGCAGCAGGTGGAAACCGCCCTCTCCGACCCGACGCTCTACACGGAGCGGCGGACCGAAGCCGCAGGCCTCGATGCCCGACGCTCGGCTTGCAAGAGCGAGCTCGAAGCGCTGGAAACACGCTGGCTGGAGCTCGAGGAGCGCAAGGGCTGAGCGAACTCTACCCGTAGCCGCGGTCAGCGCGTCTCGGGGTGCTCGTTCTTGTAGGCTTCCAGGCTCTCGCGGCTGATGCGCACGCGAATCAGTCCGGGGCGAAGGATCTTCGCCTGGCAGCCCAAGCGCGACTGCAGACGGACGTCGAACGCCTTGTCCAAGATGTCCTCCTCGCCCTCTTCTGCCTCACTCAAGAGCTCCGCACCCTGCTCCACGTAGACGTGACAGGTCGAGCACGCGCAAACACCACCGCAAGCGTAGCCCTCCGGCGCATGGCTGCCTTGCGCTGCATCCAAGATGCTCCCGCCGAGCGACACTTCCGCCACGATCCCCTGCTCGATGAACTCGACTTTCGCGCTGCCTGACATCATTCGCTCCCGCGGCCTCGGCCCTGGCGCCCTTGCTCGTGCTCCTCGACGTGCGCTTCGACTCCTCGCGCAGCCGCCACCGATTTGGCGACGGTCGTGACGTCTTGCCCGGCAAGTACGGCCGAAAACGCCCGATTCATGCGGCGACCGGCCCACTCGCGCGTCGCATGATCGAGCGCCTCGACCCGGTGATTCAAGAGGGCGCCGGACGCGCTTCCACCTTGTTCGAGAGCCTGCTCGAGCGCAAGCACGGCGCCCTGCACCCGATCCGCTTCGCCCGGCTCCAAGAGGTCGGCGTCAGCCGCAAGCGCCTTCTTGGTAGCCAAGAGCACGCGCCGAGCCTCGACGGTTGCGTCCGCAGTACGGCGACGCTCCAAATCGTCCTCGCCGTACTCGAGGGCCGCAATCAGCATGTCTTCGATCATGTCGTCGGACAGGCCGTAGCTCGGTCGCACCTCCACCCGCTGCTCGATGCCAGTCGTCGTTTCGCGCGCGCGAACCTCGAGCAGGTTGTTCTCGTCGACGGAAAAGTGCACCTCGAGGCGGGCTAGTCCTGCCGGCAGCGGCGGGATGCCGCGCAAGGTAAACCGCGCCAAACTGCGGCAATCCTGCGCCAGTTCGCGCTCGCCTTGCACGACGTGGATCTCGAAGCCGGTCTGGTTGTCGGCATAGGTGGTGAACGTGGAGCGCGCGCCGGCCGGGATGGTGGTGTTGCGCGGCAAGATCTTGTCCACGCCTCCGCCCATCGTCTCGACTCCCAAGGACAGCGGCAAGACGTCGAGCAGGAGCACGTCGTCTCCCTGACCCGAAAGCGCCGCCGCAGAGAGCGCCGCACCGTAGGCAACCACGAGATCGGGATCGATGTCGGACAGCGGCTCGCGGCCGAACGTCTCCCGCACGAAGTCACGCACTGCAGGCATGCGCGTCGAGCCTCCGACCAGCACCACGCCATCGAGACCCGAGGGTTCCACGCCGGCGTCCCGAAGGGCGCGGCGACAGGCCTTGCCGGTGCGGTCCAGCCACGGCTGGCAGAGCTCACGCAAGGCGCGACGATCGAGGGTGAAAGTGGCTTCGGCGCCCCCGCGCACGGGCACCAGCACTTGGACGCTCTCCTGCTCGGTCAGCCCGTGCTTCACCTGACGGGCGGTGTCGAGTGCCAGCGAGATCACCTCGGCCGGCGGCGATTGTCCGGCAGCAAAGCCTTGGAGCTGTAGGACTCGCGCCGCAATCGCTCGATCGAAGTCGTCCCCACCGAGCTGACTGTCGCCGCCCGTGCTCCTGACCTGGAATACGCCCTCCATCAAATCGAGCACCGTGATGTCGAAGGTCCCGCCGCCCAGATCGTAAACCGCGAAGGTGCCGGATTTCTGCGCTTCCAGCCCATAGGCGAGCGCGGCTGCCGTGGGCTCGTTGAGCAGGCGGAGGACTTCGAGCCCAGCCAGCCTTGCGGCGTCCCGCGTCGCCTGCCGCTGCGCGTCGTCGAAATACGCCGGCACGGTGATGACCACACCCCCCACGTGCGTCAGCTGATCGACGGCGCTTTGCCGCAAGCTGCGCAGGATCTCGGCAGAGACCTCGACCGGACTCACCGTCCGATCCCCTAGGTCGAAGCGCACCGTCTTTTCCTCGGCCTCGGTACTCGGCACCGCCAGGACGATGTTGGTCAGCTGCTGGGCGCTGTGATCGGCGTGAGCATGGCCCATGTAGCGCTTGACGCTGGCGATGGTGCGACCGGGGTCTCGCTCCAGGTAGGCCCGCGCCGCGCGGCCGACGAGCACGCTCCCGCTCGCGCCGTAGTGGACGATGCTCGGCAGAAGCGCTTCGCCGTCGCAGGTGGTGAGCGCCACGGGCCGTTCGTCCCGCACCACGGCGACGATTGAGTTGGTCGTGCCCAGATCGATGCCAATGGCGCGAGGGGGGGCTTTGGGGTCGAAGATGTCGAGCAGCACGGATGGGCCTTCTCTGTCAGGACAAGTCATCGAGCTCGGCTCGCGCCGCCTCGAGGAAGCGCGCGGCATAGCGCAAACGCGCGATCTGCTCGAACACTGCGGAAGTTGGCGAGTTCATCGCCTCGGGATGACCGCCCGACACAAGGCCATCCAGCAGCACGACCAAGGCAGCCGAGGCTCGATCGCGCTCCGCCTCGGTCCCCTGGATGAGCCCCACGAGGCGCGCTTCGTCGCGCGCCTGACTGGCCTCCGCCAGCGCTTCGCGCAGCTCCATGACGTGCTCGAGGAACTCCAGGGATTCGGGGCCTGCCGGAGCGGCGAGCCCCAACCGAGCTGCGAGCAGCTCCGCTCGACTCACCGGATCCCTGAGCGTGCGGTGCGCCTCGTTGACTGCCACGGCCTTTTGCAGCGCTGCTCGCCGCACGGCCGCGCTTTGGCCGGCGAACCTATCGGGATGAAGCGACAGACTGAGGGCGCGGTGACGCTCGGAGAGTTCGGCTAGGTCGAGACCGAATGCGGGCGGAATCGCCAGCAAGTCGAATGCGTCGCCGCTCGGTCCTCGGACCTCAGCGGACGGTGAAGGAGTGTCCACAACCGCAGCTCGATGCCTCGTTCGGGTTCCGGAACTTGAAGCCCTGGAACATCAGCGTCTTTTCGTAGTCGAACACACTGCCTGCCAAATAGATCAGGCTCTTCTTGTCGACTACGAAGCGCACACCGTCCACCTCGTAACCGTAGTCGCGCTCGCGTGGGGACTCGTCATCGAACTGGATGACGTAGCTGAAGCCCGAACAGCCCCCGCCTTTGACGCCGAGGCGCACGATGGCATTGGGCGTACCGCGCTTGGCCAGCTTGTCGCGCGCGCCAGCTGCAGCGGCCGAGGTAATGCCGAGACCCTTGCTCGGCGTGCGAGCCAGGGCCCGCGCCCACGCGTCCCCATCCGAGCTAGCAGCGCCCGAGCTAGCAACGCCCGAGCTAACAGCGCCCGAGCTAACAGCGCCCGAGCTAACAGCGCCCGAGCTG
>Ga0247798_1000115_pt1 | contig 10518 bp, 9 predicted proteins | sample UWRJS197509C6_FD_179929 | JGI IMG/M metagenome (GOLD analysis project Ga0247798, IMG submission 179929) | Soil microbial communities from Arlington Agricultural Research Station in Wisconsin, United States - UWRJ-S197-509C-6 | ecosystem: Environmental > Terrestrial > Soil > Agricultural land... | reverse complement strand
ACATCACCACGCATTTTCTGGAGTTCGCGGCCCGCCTGGCCAAAAGCGGACACATCGGCGAGCTGCGATACTTGCAGGTGGCGCTCGGACCCGACGCGGAGCCCACGTATCAGTTCGAGCCAGGCGTGGCGAAAACGTCGCTGGCCGGGCAGGCAGCCAAACGACTCGGCGTCACCGGCGATCAACTGCTCGCCCTCATCGATCAGAAGCTCGCCGTGGCTCACGCGCGCCGCTGAGCGAGGAGCCCACTGTGATGCCGACCTTCCTCACGACACCGCGCATGTCTCCCGCGCTGCGCCAGCGTGTGCAGGCCAGCGTGCGCTCGGACCTACGTCAGCGCATGCTGTTTCCGCACCAGGGACGCGGCAGAGTGTACCTGCGCATCGCGCTCGGCTTGGCCGCCGTCGGCCTGGCGGCCTTTCTCGCGATCACCTATCGCCAGAGTCGACGTGAAGGCGAAGAAAAACGTGCCGCCCTCCTCGCGCAGTACCACGCGCTCGAAGCATCCTTACCCAAGGGACCCCGCTGGCAGAACCTGCCCGCACGTGTGGGCCAGCCAGACCTGGCGCCCGGTGAGCAGTATGAGCTGGACCAAGTACTGCGAAGTCCCCTCCTCTACCTGCGTGGCGACGCAAAGGATCTCGGCAGCGCAGGTGGCGCCCTGGACGCGGCGCGCGACTCCAGCGTCGATGCGCTGGCGAGCTGCTTGGTCATGCCACCGCAGAACCTCCGCGAGAGCACGCTGCTGCGCGCAATCGGTCAAGCGCCTCCCGCCGAGAGCGTCTCATCCTTCGCCGATGCGCTGAGTGCGCTCGAGTTCTTCGAGTCGACCTTCGAAGAGGAAGTCAGCACGGCGACGCAAATGCAGGAGCTCGAGCGACTGGCACGCCGCCTGAGTCGGGATGCCCTCCAGCGTGGTCTCGTCGCTCTCCGCGCGCGCTTCCTGCTGGTGGCCATCGACCAGGCCAAGGCGGCCGGCGTCGTCTCGGATTTCGATGGTGAAGCGCCGCACGACATCGTGCTGCGCGTGATCGACCTCTGGACGGCACAACTCGTTTGGCAAGCGCAGCGGTCGGTAGATCCCGCCTGGATTTCCGCCAAGAGCCGGCTCGCCTACTCGCGCCCGCTCGACAGCTGTCGTTTGTCCTTCGAGCTCCTGCATCCGGTCGCGGTGGATCCCGCGGCAGCGAAGCCCCCCAAAGGCCCACCATGAGGGTCCGCGGCGGGCTCTGCTCGACGGGACGAGGACGCAAGGCCTGCGCGAACGTGGCCGGGCGCGCAGGCTTTGCCGAGATGCCTCAGCTCAGGACCCCCTGGGCCCTCGCCCCGAGCTCCTCATCCATGAAGCGCTGCCCCGCCCGTGCGAGGAGCCCGGCGTCCGGCAGTTCGTCCACTTCGTGATCAATCGCCAGGAAGCGCTCCGTCATCACTTCTTGTAGTGCCGGCGCGACGCGCGCGATTTCGGGAAAGACGACGCGTTCCTCCTCGTTCAGATGCCGACGATTGAACGCGAGCCACTCGCGGGCCAAGGCCGCGAAATGCCGGCGATCATCGGCATTCCAAGGCGCGCGCTGATGGGTGGCCTGGCGCAAGGCCGAGACCAGGTAGCGCCCTTGGCGGTGGTCGCGCCGAACGTAGGCGAGTGGGCCCTTGTCCCAAGCGAGTCCGAGCCGCTCGAGCTCGGGCAAAAGGACCGTTTCTTCCTTCTCTTCGTGGCGGAGCAGGATGACGTCGACCAGATAGTCGAGCACGGGCCAGAGTCGCTGGCGGTCCACGGTGTCCGTGTCGTTTCCTTCGCTCTCGAAGGGCGCGACGAAGACCTCCACCGCGTCCATGCAGCGGCGAATCAGGTGATGTTCTCGAGTGAGATGGTAAATTGCAGACAGCGCCATGACGACCTCCCGGTTCAAGCTCACCCGGGAGGAATGCAATTGTCGTTCCACGACCGACAGGCACGGAGCACAGGCGCAAAAGGACCGCTCCGCGCACAACTCAGGGAACGAGGGCGTCGACAGCGGCCAAGAGCGCAGCACTGCCCACGGACACGTCGGTGCCGACCGGCAGGGTGCGAACGGTCCAGCGAACGTTGAAGGTCGAACTTCCAGCGGCCGGGATCGCAGCCAGCGGTCCTTGCACCTCGAGCTCGATGAATCCGTCGCCGAGGTAGAGTTCGACTTCGCCGTGGTCCAGCGCAATGTCGGCGGTCGCCACCGGCGTCCAGGTTTTGACGAAGAGCAGGTCGCCGTCCACGTGCGCGACCCAGCCCTCTTCGCCGTCGGACGACACCTTGTGGTCCAAGAGGTCAGCTGCGGCGGTGGCGGCGTCGTCCCACCAGTAAACGCCCTCGAGCAAGGTGGGTTCGAAATCCCAACGTATGCCCGCGCCAGGCGCCTTGGCGCCGGGCCAGAAGGTCAGACCGCCGCGAGCCAGGCGGCTCACTTCCCAAGGCGCAAGCGACGCGGCGCCACTGCCCTCGTTGTGGATCTCGTAAACCAAGTCGACCGCTTCGGCACTGAGATCAGCAGTGAAGGACTTTTCCACGTGGACCGTCGAAGTCCCCACCGTGCCGGTGCCGCCGAGCAAATCGATGGTGCTGCCCGTGACCGTGGGCGTGTAGGCAGAGCGATCGATGGCCTCGATCGGCGGCCAGCTCCAATCGGCCTGCGGACTGGTCCAGAACGTACTGCCGCCGGAGAGCGCCTCGCCCGCTTCGAAGACCGGGATGATCAAGTCGGTCCCGCCCAGCGAAAACTCCGTCACGCGCGCGCCTTGCGTCGGATCGACGACGAACCTGTAGCTACCGAACTCGAGCCGGTAGCTGGTCGCAGATTCCTCAATGGGCAGCACCAGCGAAAGACCTGCGCTGCCGCCGCTCCCCACCTCACCGCCGGTACCCACTCCGCCCCCGGACGCACCCCCACTACCGAGCGTGCCGCCGGTGCCTGGGGCGCCACCGGACGCGGAGCCCCCGGTCGAGGCGCCGCCGCTGCCCGGGCCACCGCCCGTCGTGGCAGCGCCGCCACTGCCGAGAGCGCCGCCACTGCCGGTCGCTGGTGGGGAGGAGCTGCAAGCCGGGGCGCCGAGCAGAAGGCCCAATGCCGGTAGGAAGAGTCCCGGCAGGAGGCCCGCCGGGAGAAACGCCGATGCCCCAGGGCGCGACTTGGGCAAGAAAGGACGGTGCGACATGAGGCCGTTCTATCATCGATCGAGGAAGGCGCGGAGCGCCTCCTGGCCCCCGCGGAAAGCATCGTGGCGGGCGCGCGAGCCCGGGCGTATGCTCCCCAGATCAGGGGGGATCCGGAGTGAGCAGACGCTACCTCAGTCGACGCGGGCGTGGTGGGTTCATGGGCGTCTTGGCGCTTGCGGGGCTCTCGCCCCTGCCGGCTTGGACCGAAGAAATGCCTGCGGCGGTCGCGGGGCCAGAGGTTCTGCCGACTGCCAGCTCAAAGCAGGGGAACCCGCTCGAAAGCCCGTCACTCACGGCCAGCAGCGAGCCGGAAGCATTCGGCTCCCAGAGCCCCGTTCCCGGGCCCACGGTCGGCGAGCACGATCGGTCGCCACTCGACGATCCCTGGTCGGGCAGGGCCACCCGCCAGAATCCCGAACTCGAACATCCGAGTGGCACGTGCGACCCGTGGAGTGCCACCCGCTGTCTCGAGGAGCTGAGCGATCCATGGGCAAGCGACACGCTGTCGCTCGGTCCGTCGACGCACGACAGTGAACCGGCCGTCGCCCCGGCGCCACCTGCTCCCGACTTGCGGCTACTGCTCCGCAGCGAAGAGGTTTTGGTCGAGGTCGGCGTCGACTGGGACAAGGGCGACGTCGACTCGAGCTGCGTCCCCAAGACGGCGGAGGTCCGTGTGCGCGGGCTCGTCGGCCAGACCCGCGTGTCGGGACACCACGTGGGGACGGTGAACTCCCTCGACGCTTGGGTCATCGACCTGGGCGCGCCGGAGGAGCCGTACGAGTGAGCACCGGCGCAGGCTGGATCCTGCTCCTGCCCTTGGCCCTGACATGCTCGATGGGCTGTGGGGGCAAGGGTGCCCAGGGGAAGAGCGCTGACGCCACCTCGGCGGGCCAGGGCACGTCCGACCCGGGCGAGCAGTGTCTGCGCGATGCCCGCACCAAGCGACATCCGCCGGCGGACGCGCCCGAGCGCATCGAAGTCCGTCACATCCTCGTCCGCCATCGGGAGCTGGCTCGACCGGAAGGCGCCACGCGCACCCCCGCGGAAGCCTGCTTGCGAGCGCTACAAGCCATTCGGCGGCTGGAAGCCGGCGGCGAGTGGCCGCAGGTGGTGACCGAGTTCAGTGACGCACGAAACGACAACCTCGGGAGCGTGGCGCGGGACGAACTCTCGCCGACCTTCGCCGACGCCGCGTTCGAACTCTCCAGCGGCGAGCTGAGCTACGTCGTCGAAAGCGACCGCGGGTTTCACGTGATCTGGCGCAACTGAGATTTGCCCGACGAAGGTTCGGTGATCGAAAGGCGCGCTCGCTGCATCTCACTTGGGACATGCAGCTGTCGAAAATCTGGGCCCCCAGTGCGCTCATCGTCGCCCTGGCCGCTGGCGCCTGCGGCTCGGGTCGGGGCGCGGACGCGGGGGCGAACGCACAGGCTACGGGCGGAGCTGGCGGCGGCGCAGGAACTGGAGGCGGGTTCGGCCAGGGCAGCGGGGACCAGGGCAGCGGGGACCAGGGCAGCGATCTCAGCGTCGACGGAGAAGCGGCAAGCGGTGGGTCGGGGGGCGGCGCCGGACCGGTGTGCGAGCGAGCGGCCAGCGCCGCGGAACCGAGCTCCGTGCTCTTGGGGTTTGCCTTCGACGTCTCCGGCAGCATGGGCAAGCTCGACGAGCCCAACTGGTGGCACGACCCGGCGGCCAAGTGGACGCCCGTCGCCCTGGCCACGTCGGCGTTCTTCGAAAATCCGGCCTCCGCCGGCTTGCAAGCGGCCATGACGTTCTTCCCCGCGGAGGAGGACGACTGCGAGAGCTCCTCGTACCTGACGCCGACCGTGCCGATGACCGGCCTGCCCGGGGCAAGCTTCGCCGCAGAGTTCGCGGCCTACGAAGCCGAGGTCGGCGCGCCGCTCGCTGGCGGCGATTGGCGCGGCGGCACGCCCACTTATGCGGCCCTGCTTGGTGTCTCCGAATACCTGGGGTCCGTTCGTGGAGACGAGCCGGAAGGCACCTTGGCCATCGTGCTCGTGACCGACGGCTTGCCGCAAGGTTGTGACGAAGACATCGACGACGTCGTCTCCCTGGCGGAAGAACTCGCCGCGGCTGGCACGAGCACCTACGTCATCGGCATCGAAAACCCGACAGCGCCGCCGCCCGAGCTGCCGCCCGACTGGGACGACTGGGGCGACTGCGAGTCCGGTACCGGCGGAGGTGACACACCCTGCGCGCCACCAGCGACGCTGCAAGACTTGAACGCCATTGCTCTGGCGGGCGGCACGGGAAGCGCGTTTCTGATCGACACCGGTGACCCCAGCGCGACGGCGGCCGCCTTCCAAGCCGCGATCGAGGCAATTCGTTCAGAGACCGTGTCGTGCTCCCTGCTCATCCCGCCGCATCCGCAAGCTGGCATGACCTTCGAGGGCGACAAGATCGACGTCTCCGTCGCCTCCGCCGGAGTCACGACGACCTTGCCCTACGACGAAGGCTGTAGCAGGCCGAGCGGTTGGCACTTCGACGACCCCGCGACGCCCACGCACATCGAGCTCTGTGACTCGACGTGCACCAGCGTACAAACGGCCCCAGGCTCCAGCATCGACGTCAATTTCCTGTGCGAGCCGCGCAGCGACGTCGTCAAGTAGGGCTGCTCGACCCAGGCCGCCCGGGTCAGGTGGCTCGCGACCAATCTATCCTTGGCCCCCTCGATTGAGTATCGAAGGGATCCTGGACACACGTGACACCTCCACTCGAGGGCAAGCTTGGACGGCCCTCTTGGGCCTCGCGAGCTGCCTCTGCTTGGGCGCCGTCGCAGCCCACTTCTACCCTGGCGGCACGTACTGGGATCGCGAAGCGGTGGGCTTCGGACTCACGAATTTCTGGTGCGACCTGCTGCGTCCGGTCGCGCTGAGCGGGGCCGACAACGGCGTCGGCGCACGCGCCGCGCAGTTCGCCCTGCTCGCGCTCGCGCTCGGACTCGGGCCGTTCTTTTCGCTGGCTAGAGCAGAGCTCGGGTTTGCCGGCTGGCGTCGACTGGTGACGAACTTCGGCGCGTGGGGCGGGCGCATCGCCATCATCCTGGTTGCGGCGGGCACGGGCCGACTTCCCTCGGCAGTCCACGACTGGGCGATCCTGCTCGGGGCACCACTTGGCTTGCTGACGCTGTGCCTGGTCGTGGTTTGCAGCTCTCGTCTCGCTCGCTTTCTGCCCTTACTCGGGGGCGCTGGCCTCGCCCTAGGACTGTGGAACCTGCTCGAGTACGCGCGAGAAGCCTTGCTCCGCGCTCCCTCTTGGCCCGGTCTACCCCTGGTGCAGAAAGCAGCCACCCTCGCTGTGCTCACCTTCCTCACGCTCTTCCTTGCGCAGGCACTGCGTCGGGATGCAGGCCAGCGCGAGCGAGCTCAGCACCGCGGATGAGCCGTGCGATTCGCTCGCACGCCTGAGTCAGTCCGGCGCCGCGCCCGGTACCACCGCGAGCCTCACTGACAGGCCATGCGACTGATCACGTACGGGGCATGCCCATTGAGGTCGGCATCCGTCCAGGGACCGTTGACGCTGGCGTGCTCCTTGAGCAGACAGCTCGTGTCCTCGACGCCGTTCGTCTGGACCTCGTAGGCGCAGTTATCCAGCTTCCAGGCGGTCCAGCCGACCTTCTCCTGCGCCATCCAGTTGAGCCACGCGTCCGCCTGCGGCGTACCGCAAACGGGCGTGCCATTGAGGCCGCCATCTGCCTTCGTCGCGCCCCATTCGGTGACGAACACGGGGATCCCTGCAGCAACCGCCGTCTTGGCTCGATTCAGGAAGCTCGAACCGTGGTCACACGAGTAGAAGTGCACGGTGTACATGACGTTGGTGTCGGCGAGGCGTTGGCCGATCACCGCGTCGATGTCCTGATCCCAATTGGGCGTCCCCAAGATGGCGACGTTGGGAATGGCATCGGGATCGCTGGCCCGGATCGCCGCGACCACTGCCTCATGATACGGCTTGAGCGTCGAGGTCCAGTTGACGGCCAAAGGCTCGTTGAACGGCTCGAGGATGAGGTTCGGCAGGTGGCCGTAGCGAGCCGAAATGTCGGAGAAGAACTCGATGGCTTCCGTTTGGAAATCCTCGGCATGGTGGCTGTGGAAGTCGACGATGACGTACACGCCGAGTTCCGCAGCGTTCTCGATGATTTGGTTCACCTGACTGACCATCGCGCCCTTGCCGGCACCGGCGTAGCCAGTGTCGTCGCCGACATCCACGCCCATGGCCGCGCGAAAAATCTGCAAGCCCCAGCTGTCGCGCATGAAACGCAAGGCCGGCAGACTGAGGGCGTAGCCATCGTTTTCCCAGTTGAGCCACATACTGCTCACGCCCCGCAGTTGAATCGGCTCACCCGCGGCATTCACCAAGTGCGTTCCTTCGACGTGCAGGTGCCCGTTCCGCTCGACCACGGTGCTGGCCTCGGGGGCAGCCCCGCCCTCCCCGCCGAGGGCGCCCGTCGTCCCGCCCGAGGGAGCCACGCAGGTGGTGCCGCCGCTCGCCATCGCCATCCCACCGGCGGCTGGGCCGACGCCTCCGGAGCCGACCGGGGTGCCCCCGCCGCTCACGTAACCTCCCCCGCCGCCACAGGCGGCCAGCAGGAGTGCAAGAAAGATAGGATTCCGAGGAAAGGTGCTCTGAGCCATGGCAGCGCTGCCACATCTAGCGCGTCCCTACTCTCTCGTCCAACCAAATATTCGTCGGGGCGAGGGTCCGCGGGCCCGCTGCTCAATCCGAAGAAGGCGGGATGCAGGCTTTCAGCCCGCTCTCCTCATCGGCAGCGTCGGCGTAGTCGAAGTTGGACGAGCAGTTCGCCTCGTCGTCCGCCGGGCGGTTTGCGTTGCACTCGGACTTTTCCGCGCACTCGCGAAAGCAATACTTCACCCCGTCCGTATGCAGCACGCACGTCGCGCCGTCCGGACAATCCGCGGCGCTGTCACAGTCAGCGATGGAACAGTAACCACCGCTGAAGTCGGTGATGCACTCGAGCTGCGTGAGCACACCGTCGATCGTGACCTCCGGGCAGTCCTCTTCGACCTCACAGATCGAGGCGACACCGATCTGGTCAGCAGCATTTCCACCCGAGCACGCGGCGAGCAAACCCGTCGCAAGCACGCCCGGAGCGAGCACCCCCAATGCAAACGAACCAGCGCGATCAACCACGTTCGACATGCCGCGAGGCTACCACGGGGTTGGACCAGGCCCAGCGGCTGAATGCCAGCGCCGCCCGGCCCGCAGGCGCCCGGCACCGCGTGCTGGGAACCCAGCCGGGGTGACACACCTAGTAGAAGGCGACCTGGACCTTGGCGACGGTGCGCAGGCCCCCGGCAACGAAGGCGAACGTGGCTGCTTCATGCCGCCCGACCAGTAGCAGACGGCCTCGGCTTCCGGGCGCACCTCCCAGGAGCAGGACCTGGTAGCTGCCCCCGCGCAGCTTCTCCAGGCTGACACTGGTCGCCACCGCATCACCCGTGCCTGGGGTCCAAGGAGAAGTCACGCGACCATCGGGCGCCACCAGGACCGGGGCCGGGCAATCGGCGACTGGCGTGCCCGGTTCACACTCGACCGACGCCCGCAGCTGAGGAACGAGCGCCTTGGTCTGAACCATCGCAGGCCCAGCTGGTGCGCCGAGCAGCACCGCAAAACACGTCCCCGCCCGCTGCGCGGCCTCCGAGTCCGCGCTCGAGAGCTCCGCGAGCGCCCGCCTATGGGCGCACGCCCGCACGGCGTCCCCGGCACTCTCGAACGCACGCGCCGCCTGGAGATGCAGCGCCGCGCTGCGCGGACTCGTTTCCACCTGCACGTCGAGCATGCGGCGAGCCAGCTCATGGTCGCCGGCCACGACGGCTGCCTGAGCCAACAGGTCCTGAGCCAACAGATAGTCCGGATCGAGCTCGAAGAAGCGCTGAGCGACCTGAGCTGCTTCTACGAAGCGCCCCTGCGCCAGGTGCCGGCGCACGAACGCCTCCATGCGCGAGCGGCTCTCTGGCGCGCCAGCGAGCGCCGAGCGGAGCTTCTCGAGCTCCGCTGTGGCCCAGGTGCGCCAGGCGTCATCGGCCGCGGAGTAGGAAAGGTGAGCTCGCGGCGGCCGCACTGCGTACCTCCGTATCTCCGTAGGGCCTGCGAGCACATCGCCGCGGGATGCGTCGTAGCGCGCCTCCTCCTCGCGCATCCTGTTCGTCATGGACATGTAAGGAACGGTCGAGGATTTCTTGGCCTTGTCCTCCGGCGGTGGGCTGGCCGCCGCGGGCGTGCTGGGCGCAGGCTGTGGACGCGGCGCAGCCGATCCAGTCGATTTGGGCGAAGGTCCTGCCTTCCGCGGCGACTGGTCCTGCTCGAAGGACATCAAGCCCTCCGGATCGGGCTCTTCTCGCTCGATCGCACCTCGCTCGGGCCGCACATCGAGCGACAGCACTGCTGGCTCCGATGCATCGCGACTGAGCCGCTCGACGCCGAAGCGGCGAAACATCTCGTCATTTTCGAGGACCAGAAACGACGTATACGGACTCATGGTGCGATACGTCGTCGAGAGCCGCACGATCTCGGCGCTTTGCCGACTCGGCTCGTCCAGGGCGAGCAGCTCCTTGATGCGCTGCCGAGCGAAAAGTGCCGCGACGAGCGGGTTCCGCGTCGGCGCCCCCGTGCTGGCCGCCAGCGGCAGCGAAAGCCGATAGTCGCCGCCAGCCAATCGTCCGGAGAGCTCGATCTGTCCCGCCGGCCGCTCACGGAGGACTCCAGTGAGTACGACTTCTTGACCGAGACGCAGCGCGGGCAACCTCGAGCCATGAGTCAGCACGAAGCCGTCTGGCAATGACACCCGCACAGAGCGCACCACCGGCTGACGCAAACCAATCGCAACCTCGAAGATGCGTCCCTCTTGGTCGACGGCGCTCGGCAGTTGATCGAGGGCGGCGTCGAGCTCGATGGCCAGATTCGAAAGCTGATCTTGATCCAGCTTTCGCCCAACACCGACCAGACGCAGATCGATCCCTTCCGGCGCTAAGTACCGACTCGCAACGCGGGCGATGGCCTGGGCCGAAAGTTCACCAGCGCTCGCCTGACCATCGCTCAGTAGGACGAGCTGTCGACCGATGCCGGCCCGTGACGGCGAGCGACGCAGCTCCAGGCTGGCAGCGACCAGCGCCCCGGCGAGATCGGACGAACCTCCTGGTTCGAGCTCGCCGAGAAAGCGGCGCGCGTGCTCGAGGCGAGGTTCGAGGGGACCCGCAGGCGAGGCATGCACCGAGCAGGCGCTGTCACAGGCCAAAAGCACCAAGCCTTCCTCCGGCTCGAGTTCACGCAGCACGGCCAAGGCGAATGCCGCC
>Ga0247798_1000114_pt1 | contig 10624 bp, 9 predicted proteins | sample UWRJS197509C6_FD_179929 | JGI IMG/M metagenome (GOLD analysis project Ga0247798, IMG submission 179929) | Soil microbial communities from Arlington Agricultural Research Station in Wisconsin, United States - UWRJ-S197-509C-6 | ecosystem: Environmental > Terrestrial > Soil > Agricultural land... | reverse complement strand
CCCCCACCCGCGGCAAGCGGGAGAGCAGCGAGCGCCAGGGCAATTCGTCCGCGCCGCGCCGAATGTCGTCGACGATGCTGCCGAGCAGGCGACAGAAAATGGCAGCTTGCACCTGCTTGCTTTCATCGACCGGGCTGCCGCTGCGCGCGGCGTCGTTGGCCAAGAGCCCAATCACGCCCGAGCGCCCCAGGATGGGCGTGATGGCGTTCCAACCGTGGCCGACGATGCGCGTCTCTCCGCCGACCTGCACAATCAGCGGCACGTCCGCAAAGATGATCCAGCGGCCGATGCCGGACAGCACCTGCGCTTTGGCCTCCCGGTGGTGAAAACCCTCGCGGAAGTAGATGTGGTGCTCATCCGTCGTTTCGCCCGCAAGCCCCGTGCCCCAGGTGCCGCACAAGTGCTCGCCCCCTTTGTCGTAGACGAAGATGGCAGCACGCTCGAGCCCGATGCGGTCGCGACCGAGCTCGACCGCACGCCGGAACACCAGGTCGAGGTCCTGATAGCTGGCGAGCTCGTCCGCCGCGGCCAAGACGGAAACGCCGCCCGAGCCCGCCGGCAACGTGCGCGGCGAGCTCAGTTCCCGACCGAGTACCTTGGGCCAGTCGACCTCTTTGGGCGAAAAGTCACCCTTCATGTCGAGCTAGCATGGCCCAAATCCCGAGCCGCGGGAACTCGGCCGACGGACGTCCGCCGCGTGAGCCTGTCCGCGCGCCCTTACTTGATGGTCACTTGCTGCGACAGGATCACGACGGTGCTCGGAAAATTGGGCTCCGCGACCTTCTCCGGGCTGACGAAGAGATCGAAGGTCTTGTACGGCGTCGTGGTGGTCAAGGTGCCCGTGCGCTTCTTCTCGTCATACGCGAGATTCCCGAGCTGCACCGGGGCGCGATCTTGGTGCCGCACCCACACGGCGTAGTACTTGGAGCCAGGCTGCGCGCGGTCGGGCGGCATCAGGTACTGGACCTCGAGCTCGATCGATTGGTTCCCCCCGTCCCCGGGCGTGACCGACAGCACTGCATCGGTCCCCAAGGCCACGGGCGATCCCTTGACCTCGTACGTTTGCGTCTTGGAGCAGCCGACCAGACACAGTGCCATCCAAACCAGAACCTGCGCGCGCTTCATGGGGCGTAGCGTACTCAGGGCGCGCCGGGGGCGGAAGGGCCCGTCTCGGGCGGCCTACGGCCCTTTGCTGCGGCCCGGAGTTCCAAGCGAGCGCGGCGCAGCCGGCTCTTGGCCGACTCCTCGCTGATCTCCAAGACCGCGGCCGCTTCGGCGGCCGTGCGGCCAAAGATCTCACGCTCCATCAAGATCTCACGCGACGTGCGGCTGAGGCGGGCGAGCAGATCGGCGAGCTCCAGCGCCTGAATGCCGGACGGACTCGCGTGCTCCTCGCCGTCGAGGCCGACCCAGCGAGCAGCTCGCCTTTTGAGGCGGAAGCACTCGCGCACCAGCATCTTCATCGACCAGCCGACGAACGCAGCGCCGACGCGCAGCGCACCCAGCTGCGCCGCGCTCTGCAGCAAGACCTCCTGCAGCGCATCTTCGGCATCTGCCGACGGGCAGTACTTGTGCGCGAGCCGCCGCAGCGCCGGCTGACTCCCGGCGAGCAGCTGCTCGAGCGCCACGCGGTCGCCCAGCTGCGCCCGCGTAGCGAGGTCGTCGATCGTCGCTCTATCCATGCTGAGGCGGCCCGAAGTCTGGAGTCCTGCGCCCCACTACATAGCAGGCAGGACAGAACCCGAAGAGGCCCGTCAGAATCAGCATGCCCCCTCCCACCAGCCACGGCCAAGCCGGCTCCGTGGCCACGACAATGGGGTATGCCGCAAGCCCCACGCCGAGCGCGATGCGCAGGCCCTGTTCCCAATTGAAGACGTTCTTTCGATAAATCATGAGTGCCTCACCTTTCGAGCGCGCTCCCCCGAAGACCCTCCGAGGACACCAGCCGCGCTTGCTTGAAGTGAAGAGGCGCGGCGCTGGGCAAAAAGGGTCGCGGCGGTGGAAAAAAGGTCGCGGGCGCGTCACTTTTCAGCCTGGCGCCCGCGTGAGCGGGATCCATACTTGCCAGCCATGCGAATGCTCGAGCGCAGTCCCAGCCGGTGGAGTCGGCACCTCGTCCTCGGGCTGCTCGCCTGGACGCTCACCGCCAGCGCGGCCACCGACATCGTCGAAACCAAGCAGGCCACGCTCGCGACCACGACGGCCCACGTCCTCGAAGTGCTGGGCTCGAGCGAGCTCTGCCACGAAGGCTGCAAATATTTCGCGCCGCAAACGGTGCGCGAGGTCAAGGTCCAGCCGTTCGCCGAAGAGAACAGCTACTACAAGTGGACGCACGTCTCCGGCATCAAGACGGTCAAGTTCTTCACGCACGTGCAGGTCACCCCGGGCGCGGTGACTCGCGTCGATTTCCGCACGCTCACCAAGGACGCCGACGCCCCGCGCATCCACGAGCTCGAAGCCAAAACCGGCCTCGAGCACGCGCCCGCCTTCGACCTGTCGACGGCCACGTGGACCCTCACGCCCAAGGGTGATCAGGTCGAGGTGAAGGCCAACGTGATGACGCGCCTGGGCGGCCTGATGAGTATGTTCGGCGGACCCGCCCGCAAGGCCATGAAAGAGAGCCTCGAGGCCAGCTTCGCCAACTTCACGCGCAAGTGAAGGCTCCTCGGCAGGGCGCCGGCTCGCCGCTCAGACGAACGGAACCTTGCTGGTCCCCTTTCAACTCCAAACCTGGAGCAATGACTACTAAGAAGGCACAGCCATGGATAAGCTAAGGATCGCATCTTCCTTTCTCCTCACAGCGGTTGCCGCGTGCGACGCCACAGATCCGTCCTCCCCCGGCCTCAACGGATACCCATCTGATGAGGATGTCCCGTTCTGCGAAACCGAGCCGCGAAGGAGCAACTCGGTCGTCATGTTCTCGACTCCACTGCCGAGAGACGACAACGTCGAGTACGAAATCTCGATTTCGGCGGACTTCGAGACATTCGACGGCGAGTACGAATACCCAGTGCCGCTCGTTTGCACCCTGACCCGCACCGCCGGCGATCAGGTGAAGTCTTGCCCTGAGTATCAGCCAGGGACGAGGACCTTTGCCTGGGACTACATCCCTGATTGGGAGTACCGCCAGGAGGATGGCAAATGGACTGGGTTCCGTTGGTCTCGCATCGTCACGTCGGCGGACATTCGACTGACGCGAAATGGCGAGACCATCTTCGAGGGGCCCGTAGCCTTCGAGGTCGAAACGAGTCAGTGCCCCGAGCACATCTTCGACGACTACCCAGACCACCCTGAGTACGGGCAGGCCTATCGCCGCGCCGAAGGCACGGCAGACACGTCCAGCGTGTCAACGATGCAGTGAATCGGGGGCTTCTCTGCGTTCCAAGCCCTAAGGGCCTTCGCCGCCGCCGCCCGCTCCACACGCATACCTGGGCGTGTATTTGTCGGCCCAGTCGGGGGCACAGCCGTTCGGGAAGTCCCAGGCGTCTCCGCTGTCGTCCGTGCCCCATCGTGACATCCCGACGCAAACCCCTGCGGAGCAGCCCAAATAGATGGCCTGCTTTTCTGGAAGTCTCGTGGCAGTGCCGACGCTGGGTCTTTGACGTTGCTTGCGGTCAGAAGAACGGAAACTTCTTCTTCGGTTCGGCTTCGCCGTCGCTGCCTTCTTCGGGCGGGGGCGGCGCACCGCCGCCCTTCCAGCGCCAGCGCCGCAGGATGGGGAAGCGCGGTGCCTTGCGCATGCCCGTTTGGTTGATGGCTTCGTCCAGGTTCTTGCCGGCGGCCTTGGCGCAAGCCGGATCTTTGCGCATGTCCTTCAGCCGGGACAGCGTGCGGTCGTCGCCGCGCAGGATGATCTTGGGCAAGAGATCCGTTTGCTCATCGCAGTCGTCCGCATCGCGAATGGCGAAGGCCAGGCGGAGCGCTTCGCTGTAGTGGCTCTTGACGTCGCTCGAGTCGAGCAGACGCTTCGCTTCTTCCGTGGCGACGGTCTTGGCGCTGGTCTTGGACCAAACGTCGAACAGGAAGTCGGCAGCGAGGTTGGGCAAGCGCTCGGCGACGAAGGCTAGGATGGCCTTGGCGTAGCGTTCGTCGTCGGCCAGGTAGCGGAGCGCGCCGACGATGGCCTTGTCCACGCTGTGCGCAACATTTTCCGAGAGCGCGAAGCCAAAGGCGCGCAGGCCTTTGTCGACGTCCTTGCGCATCAAGTACGCCTGCGTCAGCGCCATCCATTCGACATCGGAGCGCGCGGTGTCGTCCCGGTGCTCGAGCGCATAGAGGGCGGGATCGGAGCCGATTTTGGCAGCTTCGATCACCCTCATCAGCTCGGCGTCGATGGCCTTGCTGGGAGCGCTGGTCGGTCCTTCGGCCTCTTCGTCGGCAGGCTTGCTCACTTGCGCACTGGTCAGAGCCTGGGCGTCATCGTCCGGGCCCGTCGAAAGCGTGACCACGAGCAGAGCACCGAGCGCCGTAGCCGCCGCGATGCCGACCGGCAGCCACAGGGGCATCGCGTGGCCCTTGAGCTCGATCTCGCGCGACAGGTACTTCAGGGCCGGCCGCGAGACGATCGCGGTCTTGGTTTTGATGCGGTCCAGCTGGATGCGCACCTCGGGCAGCGACGGCAAGCGGCTGAGATCGAGCGCGGGCGAGGACTTCGGAGCCGTTCCGGCCGCGGCAGGGGCGGCTTCGACCAAAGCAGCCAGCACCTCGTCCGCCGATTGGAAGCGCAGGTCCGGCTTTTTCTCGAGCAAGCGAGTGACGATGCGGCGCACGTTGCGCGGCACGGCGTCGGGGAGCGCTGGCGGCTCCTCCGTCATGTGCTTGATCAGGAGCGGCATCATCTGCTCGGCCTGAAAGGGGGGCTTGCCCGCCAGCATCTCGAACAGGATCACGCCGACGGCGTACAGGTCCGCGCGATGATCGACTTCCGCGCCGGCGGCCTGCTCAGGAGACATGTACTGCGGCGTGCCATAGATGGCGCCCGCCATCGTGAGCTGCGTGTCGGCTGGGTCGGTGCGCTGCAGCTTGGCCAGGCCGAAGTCGAGGACCTTGACGAAATCCGGCGTAAGGCTCGCGCTCGAGCCAGCCGGACCCGCCCCAGCCAGACCGACGCTCGACGGCGGCTCGGACGCTTCGAGCAGCATGACGTTGTCCGGCTTGAGGTCTCGGTGGACGATGTCCGCGCGATGCGCGGCCGCGAGGGCCGCTAAGATCTGCGTCGCGATGCCCAGCGCGCGGGGGACAGGCAGGACGGCTGTCTCGTCGAGCAATGCCCCCAGGCTCTGGCCCTGGACGTACTCGAGCACCAGGTAAAAGGACCCATCCGCCAGCCGTCCGAAGTCGGTGGCTCCGGCGACGTTGGGGTGATTGATGCGCCCCGCAGCCACGGCTTCGCGCTCGAAGCGCGTGACGATCTCGGCGTTTTCGCTGGTGTCGCGATGGAGCACCTTCAGCGCCACCTGCTTTTGCATGAGCACATGGCGTGCGCGGTAGACGCGCCCCATCGCCCCCGCCCCCAAGAGCTGGTCGACCTGATAGCGCTCGGCGACGATGCTGCCGACGAGCGACTGCGGATCCTGCTCAGCGAGAGGCTCGATCACCGAGGCACTGCTATCACGGATGCCGGGATTTTCCTCGCACGAGCCCGATCCCCGCAAGGCAGCGAATTTGCTTCGCTACCTTGCAGATCTGCAGCTGCCACGTTGGCGGGTAGTCGCTGGGCCGACATGGCGCGAGGCAGGCCGTGTCAGGCGCCGACGGCGATCTTCTTCATGTCGGTCATGTAGCCGCGCAGCGTGCGGCCGATGACCTCGACCGGATGCGACTCGATCGCGTCATTGACTGCCTTGAGGGCCAGGTTGTCGACGCCATTGTCGCGAGGAATACCGTTGCCCGAGACGTTGAACTTCTGGCCGATGATGCTGGGCTCGACCTTGCCCATGAAATCCTTGAGCAGCGGCACGCAAGCGTGGCTAAACAGGTAGCAGCCGTATTCCGCGGTGTCGGAGATGACCTTGTTCATCTCGTACAGCTTCTTGCGACTGATCAGGTTGGCGATCAGCGGCACCTCGTGCAGCGACTCGTAATAGGCACTTTCCGGCTTCATGCCGACGGCCGTCATCGCCTCGAACGCCAGCTCCACGCCGGCCTTCACCATGGCAATCATCAGGACGCCGTGGTCGAAATACTCCTGCTCGGAGATCTTCACGCTACCCGCTTCGGTGCGCTCGAAAGCGGTGTCCGCGGTGGCAGCGCGCCAGCCGAGCAGGTTCTTGTCGTCGCTGTCCCAGTCTTCCATCATCGTGCGCGAAAAGTGGCCGGTGATGATGTCGTCCTGGTGCTTCTGGTAGAGCGCACGCATCAGCTGCTTGAGCTCGTCGGCCAGGCGGAAGGCTTCGAGCTTGGAGGGGTTGTCCAGGCGGTTCAGCATGCCGGTGATGCCGCCGTGCTTGAGTGCCTCGGTGACCGTCTCCCAGCCGAACTGCACCAGCTTCGAGGCGTAGCCGCGATCGAGGCCCTTTTCGACCATCTTGTCGAAGCAGAGCAAAGAACCGGTCTGCAGCATGCCGCACAGGATGGTCTGCTCGCCCATCAAGTCGCTCTTCACCTCGGCCACGAAGGAGCTCTCCAAGACGCCCGCGCGATGCCCGCCGGTGGCGGCACAGTAGGCCTTGGCGATGGTCAGACCCTCGCCACGCGGGTCATTCTCTGGATGCACCGCAATCAGCGTCGGCACGCCGAAGCCACGCTTGTACTCCTCGCGCACCTCGGTGCCGGGGCACTTGGGGGCCACCATGACCACCGTGAGATCCTTGCGGATCTGCATGCCTTCTTCGACGATGTTGAAGCCGTGGGAGTAGGCCAAGGTCGCTCCCTGCTTCATCAGCGGCATGACCTGGCTGACCACCGAAGAATGCTGCTTGTCGGGAGTCAGATTCAGGACGAGGTCGGCGCCGGGCACGAGCTCTTCGTAGGTGCCGACGCGGAAGCCATTTTCCGTTGCGCTCTTCCACGACTGGCGCTTTTCGCTGATGGCGCCCTGACGGAGCGCGTAGCTCACGTCGAGCCCGGAGTCGCGCATGTTGAGCCCTTGGTTCAGACCCTGCGCGCCGCAGCCGATGATGACGACCTTCTTGCCGAGCAAGGGCTTCACACCTTCCGCGAACTCTTCGCGAGCCATGAAACGACAGCGGCCCAGTTGGTCCAGCTTGCCGGCGAAGGTCAGGGTGTTGAAATAGTTCTGTCGTGCCATGGCGACCAAGCTAGCTCAGCCCCCATGTTGCGTAAATTGATTCATTCTGATTGACTCATTGCGATTCTCGCAATGCTCGGCGGGGGATCGTCGCCCCTAACCTATTGTTTTTATTGTAATCAATGGAAGAGCTGGACCACCAAGCCTTCGTCACGTTGGCCGAGCAGCAGCATTTCGGACGGGCCGCGCGAACGCTCGGCATGAGCCCATCGGCGCTCACCCGACGCGTGCAGGCGCTCGAAGCGGACCTCGGCCAGCCCTTGCTGCGCCGCTTGGCGCAAGGCATCGAGCTCACCGCCGCGGGACTCACGTTTCTGCGCTTCTCCCGCGCGCAGTTGAAGGAACACACCGAGCTCCGCAACGAGCTGCGCGAAGAGGCGGAGTCACCGACCGGAGATCTACTCATCGCCTGCACGGTGACTGCTTGCCACACCGTACTCCCCACCTTGCTCGCCCGCTTTCGTGCGAGCTACCCGGGAGTGACCTTGCGCCTCTTGACCCAAGACGCCGCGCGCTCGCTCGATCAGCTGGAGGCCTCCGAGGTCGACCTCGCGGTGATCCCGGTGGAGCCGGGCGGCCCCGCCAACCTGAAGAGCCGCGTGCTCGGGCGCACCGATTTTGCCTTCATCGCGCCCCGCGGCGTCGCGGAAATCAGCGAAGTGCTCGCTGCCGATGAGCCCGATTTGAGCCGCTTGCCTTTCGTCTTGCCGCTCTCTGGCCTCGAGCGAACCCGGCTCTTGGACTGGCTGAAGCAGCGCAAACATCGCCCACGCATCGTCGCAGAAGTGCGGGGCAACGAGGGCATCATCGCCATGGTGACGCTCGGCAGCGGAGTCGCCCTGGTGCCCAGCTTGGTCTTGGACAATAGCCCCCTACGAGATCAAGTCGATCGCGTCGACGGCCTCGACTTGCCGGCCGGCTACGAGGTGGCGCTGTGCGCACGGCCGAGCACCCTGAGCAGGCGCGTCGTTTCGGCCTTCTGGGACATGGCCAAAGACCACGATGTGCCGCGCTCCTAGCGCGCGCGACGACACGAAGCACGCTTCAGTCGAGGTCGTGTTCGCCGAGCAGCGGCCGCACGTTCAACACCGTGCGCAGCTGACGCAAGAGCAAGTACGTCCCGGTCACTTTGCGCTGGAAGAACACGAATTCCGGCTGCGGTGGGCGCAATTCCTTGCGATGGGGGAGGAGCGCCATGCCCTTTTCGCGCATTCGGGGCGCCAGGGTGGAGGCAGCGAAGTCGTAGGGGCTGTCGGCGAAGATCTCGGCGGCTTCGAAGCCCATGGCCACGAGCAACTGCGCTGCTGCCGAATCCTCACCGAGGATGGTTCCCATGGTTCGGTAGACCTCGGCGAGCAGCGGTCGGTCCCCGCGCACGAGCGCTCTGGTCGCATTTCGGTAGAGCTGGGTGATTTCCGGAGGCACCGCTCGTGCGGCTCCGAAGTCGAGGAGCACGATGCGGCTAGACTCCGCATCGAACAGGTAGTTGGCGGGGTTGGGGTCCGTCTGACACAGCCCGACGACGAACATTTCGCGCAATAAGACGCGGATCAGGGTCTCCGCAGCGCGATCGCGCTCCGCCTGGCTTGCCGACGCCGACCAAGTGAGCAGTTGGCTACCGGGCGCTCGCTCCATACACAGCACACGCGCCGTGCTGTGCTCCGGCAGTCCGCCGGGCACGAGCACGCCGGGCTGGCTACCCAAAAGCTCCCGATAGCGCAGCAAGCTGCCGAGTTCCTGCACGTAGTCGACCTCACGGTGGAGCTCCTTCTTCACTTCGCCACTGAAGGCGTCGAGATCGAGGTCCGCGGGCAGAATGCGCGAGAGCGCGAGCAGGGAGCGCAGGTTGTCGACATCGCTGTCGATGCTGTCCGCGACGCCCGGATACTGGACCTTCAAGACGACCTCGCGGCCGTCCGCCGTACGCGCGGCATGGACCTGTCCGATCGAGGCCGACGCCAGCGGCTCGAAGTCGAAGCTCTCGAAGCGATCCTGCCAGTTCTTGCCGAGCTCTGCTGCGAGCACGGCCTTCAGCTGGGCGGCAGGCATGCGGTGCGCCGAGGAACGCAGGATCTCGAGCGCTTGAGCGAACTCACGCGGCAGCACACTGTCGCCCTCGAGCGACAGCATCTGCCCGACCTTCATCGCCGCACCGCGCAGGCGTGACAGCCGTCCGGCCAGGATGCGCGCACTTTCGGCGGTCAAGAGCACGTTCGGTAGGCCTTCCTCGGCTTTCCGCGCCAGGCGCCTGACCTTCTCGGCCGCACCGCCCAGCGCCATCTGGGACGCAGCCGCCCCGAGCTCCAGGAAACGGCTCATCCGCCCGCGCGGCACCGGAGACGAGCCCAGCACCGGGGAGGACCGCCGATCCTTCAATCGGCCTTGGCTTTCGAGTCGCCCTTCGTCTTGGACTCGAGGGCGAGCTTCTTCTCGAGGTCAGGCACGACGCGCGACACGCGGCGCTCGACCAGCTCCCGGACCAAGGACCAGAGCGACGCCTCGTCCGTACACTCGGCCAAGAGGCCGAGCGGCACCTGAAAGCCGCCCATGTCCGCCCGACCGCCGCCATAGGGACGGCCCGCCGTGTCGTTGCCGAAGGCGTTCTGCATGAACAGCGCTGGGTCCACGCTGGCCCGGCTGGTGCGCAGCGAACCATCGATCCGGTCGTCCACCACTCCGTAGACGAGCACCGTGTCGATGTCCTCGCGGCGCAGGATGAAGTCGGCCGCCGTCGGGATGGCGTCGCGGTTGAGCGCCGAGACCCGACCCACACCAGCGATGGCAAAGTCGCGAATCACCTGCAGATCTCGGAGCGCGAGGCCGACGGCCTCCATCGCTTCGGCGCTGATGGCCCGCCGTCCAATGCGGCCGATCGTCTCGGCATCGCAGTGAGGCTTCAAGTACGCGGCGGCGCGGAAATCCTGCGGCGTTGCGTAGGCGAAGTCGTCCGTGTCGGTCTGGATGCCGAAGAACATCGCGGTGGCCGTGGGACCATCGTCCGCGCCCTCGCCGCGCAGTGGCGCCAGGCCCTGCTCCAGGTATTCGGCGTAAATGGTGCAGGTCGCGCCCACATCGTGGCGCAGGTCCACGAAGGGGGCCTTGGGCACGGACTTGGGGCGATGGTGATCCACCACCGTCAAAAGCTCGAGGTCACTCGGGATGGTGATGGTCGCCTCCGGTGCCACCGTATCGACCAGGGCCAGGTACCCGAACTCTTCGAGGTCCTCGCTCTTGTCGATGCGCAGCATCGGCACGTTCAGCAGCTTCACCAGCGCGCGATTTTCGCTGCGGCTGAGGGGTAAGACGTGGGCGATGGTGGCCGAGATGCCCAGCCGGTCGCAGATGCGGCGGTGCGCCAAGGCACTGCCGATGGCG
>Ga0247798_1000112_pt1 | contig 10732 bp, 10 predicted proteins | sample UWRJS197509C6_FD_179929 | JGI IMG/M metagenome (GOLD analysis project Ga0247798, IMG submission 179929) | Soil microbial communities from Arlington Agricultural Research Station in Wisconsin, United States - UWRJ-S197-509C-6 | ecosystem: Environmental > Terrestrial > Soil > Agricultural land... | reverse complement strand
GAGCATGCGCCGCACGTAGGCGAGGTAGCTCGTGACGAGATCGAGCGCCGACACGTCGGCTTGCTGGACCTTGCAGACCGTTTCGTCGGGCGCCAGGCCCGTGACGGTTTCTTTCACCGAGCGAACCAGGCCATGCAATTCACCGCTGGGACCCTGGGAGGTGTCGGCCTCGGTACCGAAGCGCAGGCCTTCCTTCTCCACGCTGGCCAGGCCAGGCAGGAATTCGACGAAACCTTCCGGTGTTTGGAAGGTCGCCACCGGGTAGCGGCCCTCGCGGACAGCAGCGATGACCGTGCGAGTCGTTCCGAAGTCGATGCCGAGGCGCATGGGGGGCTTTGGCGACCCAACCGGACTGTCCCGGCTTGGCCGTCACGTGACCTACATGGTAGCGGCCCCGCCGCGAACGCCAAGAATTCAGTCGATTCTCTTGTGCCCGCAGCGGTAGAGCCGGTCTTTTTCGCTGCCTGACGCGCTTCGCCCCGGCGCTGGATTAGGCCGGGCCGAGCAGGCTCGAACCGGCAGGCTCGAACCGGCGGCTCGCTCTAGCTTCGCTCGGAGTCCGCTTCGGGGCTGCCCGCGCAGGCGTAGAGGACTGCCATGCGCACGGCCACTCCTGCCTCGACCTGATCCAAGATCGCCGAGCCCGGTCCGTCCGCCACGTCCTCGTGAATCTCCACCCCGCGGTTCAGGGGTCCAGGATGCATGACCAGCGCCCCGGGCTTTGCCAGCGCCAAGCGACGGGGGTTCAGGCCCCAAATCCGCGAGTACTCGCGAGCGGAGGGAAACAGCGCGCCGCCGAGCCGCTCTTGCTGAATGCGGAGCATCATCACGACGTCGGCGCCTTCGATGGCCGGCTCGATGCGGTTGTAGGTCTTGGCGCCGAGGGCCCGATCCTGCAGTGGCAGCATGGTCTCTGGCCCCGCCAGCCTGACCTCGGCACCGAGCTTCGGTAACAAGAGCGCGTTGCTGCGAGCGACCCGACTGTGCAGCACGTCGCCGCAGATGGCCACCACCTTCCCCCGCAGGTCGGGGCCCAGGTGCTGCATCATGGTGAAGGCATCGAGCAGCGCCTGCGTCGGGTGCTCGTGCATGCCGTCGCCGGCGTTCACGATGGCGGCGCGGCTGCGGCTGGCGAGCAGGTGCGGCGCGCCGGAGGCGCTGTGGCGGATCACCACGACGTCGGCATGCATGGCATCCAGGGTGGCCATGGTGTCGTACAGGGTCTCCCCTTTGGTCGTCGACGACGTGCTGACCGACAGGTTCACCACGTCGGCACCCATGCGCTTGCCGGCCAGCTCGAAGCTCGTCCGGGTGCGCGTCGAGTTCTCGAAGAAGACGTTGAGCACGGTCTTGCCGCGCAGCGTCGGCACCTTACGGACCGGGCGCCGGGTCACCTCGAGGAAGGTTTGGGCGAGCGAGAGCAGATCGAGGGCTGCTGCCGTCTCCAGTCCTTCGATGCCCAAGAGATGTCGTAATTTCCGGGTCGTCACTTGGGCAAGTCCTCCGCGACGGCACGCCAGCCGCCGTCGGCTTCGAGCACTTCGACGCGTTCGCTGGGCGCGATGGCCTGGGTCAGCACCGCATAGTTGGGCTGGATGGGCAGCTCTCGCCCGCCGCGATCCACCAGGACCGCCAGCTCTACGCAGGCCGGGCGGCCGTAGTCGAGCAGCTCATCGAGGGCTGCCCGCACCGTTCGGCCGGTGTAGAGCACGTCGTCCACCAGAATGATCCGCCGCGCGCCCACGTCCACCGGCAATTCGGTCTGGCCGATGCGAGTGCTCGGGAGCGTCGTGGCCGCGTCGTCTCGGTAGAGCGTCATGTCGACGCTGCCGACCTCGACCGGTGTGCCCGCTTCGCGCAGCAGCTGCGCCAGGTGCTGGGCCAAGGGCACGCCGCCGCGCCGGATCCCGACCAAGAGCAGCTCACCCGCGGTGGCCTGCTGCAAGACTGGCCCCCGTATCTCGATGGCCATGCGGCGCAGGCCGGCGAGAGCATCCGAAGGGGTGAGCAGCTCCCTCATTTGGCAGGGCCCAGGTAACACGGGCGCCTATCCGTCACAAACGGTGCCGGGCGCGCTTCTCCGCGCGGGGCAGGCACTTCTGCTAGTGAAGGAATTTCTTGTCGTTCCGGTCGGTGCGTCCGCCCGGCAGGACCCGCAGCCCGCCCGGCCCCCTTCGACGTCGGGTGCGCCCTTCGCCGTCGACCTCGCGGTCGAGGCGCCGCAAGCGCTGTGCGAGATAGAAGCGGCGCAGCGGCGACGGCGTGCCGCCGCCGAGCAGGTAGCCGACGGCCATGCCGGCAAAGAGCGCGAGGTGTCCCGATGGCGGAGTTTGGCCGGCGATGAGCGCCAGGATACTGAAGCCGACTACGAACCAGACCAGCCCCGTCGAGGTCACCGGGAGGACGAAGAACAGGTTCACCGTTTGACCCCGAAACGAGTACGCCCAGGCGATGGCCACCGCCTCGACCGCGGGCATGGCGCCAAACGGGGAGGGCGGCACCAGCTTTTGCCCGATGGCGTCCGGGAGGACCAAGAGCAGCAAGGCCTGGATGGCGTAAGGCAGGACGGCGGCCCAAGCGAGGAAGCTGGCGAAGCGTCGCCGTCCGAAGCGCCCTTCGATCGCGGCGCCCAGGAAGTAGAGGCCCAAGAGGGCGCTCAGGATGTGGCCGACGGCATTCGGGGCGTGCAAGAGCGGCGCGGTGACGAGCCGCCACACCTGGCCGTGCAAGAGGCCGGTCTGCTCGGCGGTCAGCGCCAGGAATGGATCGCTGGACACGCCGGCCCAATTCAAGCCGAGCGCGAACACCAGCCAGAGGGCGAAGAGACCGATCAAGACGACGCGCAGGATGGGTCCCGGACGAGGCAAGGCGAAAGCGACGGGGCTCGTCGGCGGCATGAATGGCTATTTCACTAGCCTCCGCTCCAGCGGAGGACAAGGAGACCGAGGCTTCCGCCGTGTCTAGAGCGGGCGCAGGCGATCGCAGCTGAGGTCAGTCAGGGTCGCGAGCTCGGTCCGGCCCTCACAGGTGGTGGTCCAGCTGGGCGTCGTGCTGTCCGCTTCGAAGGCCAGGACCTCGAGCGTGACCCACTGATTGGCCTCGAGGTCGCGCAGGACGAAGGGCGCTGCGCAGGCGGTCCGGGCTTCGGGGGAGGGGGAACTGCCGCCCATCCCTCCCGCGCCACCGGCGGACGGGTCGTCCCCGAGCAGCGTGGCGGAGTACTCGAACACTTCGCCGGACTCGCTCCCGCAGCTCAGGTTGCCGAGGAATCGAGTGAGGTCGACTCGGACGCCCGTCAGCTCGGGGGGAAATTCTCCGCTCAGCGGGGCGCAGCCGCGAATCGGCACCACGGCGTACTCCTTGGCGAGCACGCCCAGGCTCGTATTGGTGGACGTTCCACCTTCCCCCTGGGCGCCGGCCTCACCGAGGGCCTGTTCGATCTCGCCATCGTGTCCGGTGCAGGTGGTGGACCACTCGGGCAGCACCTCGTTGCCGTCGCCATCCACCACGACCGGACTGCCTTCGCTCTTCGCCGAAAGGCCGGCGCGATCGAACGCAGCAATGCGCGCCCCGTAGCGATGGCCGATCGTCACCTTTTCGAACACCACCGTCGACGTGCAGTCCACGACCGGTGAGCTCGGTAGGGTTTCCGCGTTGTCGAGGCCGTCGGTCACGTCGATCAGCGTCGCCTGATACGAGAGCAGCCCGCCGGTTTCGGCTCCACACGCGACCTGACCCAGGAAGGCCTCGGGCGTGATGAGGACGCTGGTTTGCGTGGGGGCCACCAGGGGCACCGGCTTGGTTTCGTTGCAGCTGAGGGCGAGCCCCAAGGTGGCGATGAACCACCACACTCTGCGCCGGGCAAAAAGCATGGTGCGGGCCTAGCAGGCTAGGGCGGCCTCGCAAAGACCCGCGGATCACTCGCTCACGGGGCGATAAATGCGCTCGTCGAGGGGCGGGTCGACCGCGACCAATTGGTCGGCGCTCAGCACCAAAAGGACCCGCCGTTGGGCCTCGGACAGCACGGCCTCGGGGGGCGTGCCGTCGCAAATTCGACGCGCATTGAGCGCCGGACGTGTGACCTCGATCGCCGCTTCCCCACCTTTTCGTCCAAAGCGCAGGCGGACGGCGTGATCGAACTTCGTCAGACAGTGGACGCGGGCACCACTCCGCAGCTCGAATTGCTCGTCCACCGCCAGCTGCTCGCGGCCCAGCTGGCTACCCAGCTCGAGCCGACTGGTGCGGGCCGAGACCTGCACGCTGATGGGGCTGGGCGGCGAGAGCAACGATTTCTCGATCTGAGTGGAGCTCCAGGTCCGAGCGATGCGCGCGACCTCCGCTGCCGCCGTTTCGGTCTCGACCGTTTTGGGGGCCTCTTGCTGCCCACCACCGCACCCGGCCAGGAGCGAGAGGCCCAGTGCCGCGGCGACGGAGCGCCGCACGCTCATCCGCTCGATCCTCCCTCGGACGGGGGCTCGTTCAGGAAGTCGCACACCGGAAAATCCCAGGGCGCGGCCAAGAACTCGCAGACGGTCTCGGAACCGTCGACCGACGCCTCACCGCCGAGGCCGCCCGCGCCTTCCGGCGCACAACCTTCCACGCTCCACTCGGGATCCGCCTCGGCGCAGGTGCCGGCGTCCGTGATGGCCGCGACGCACGCGTCTTGTTCCTGCGTGGTCGGCACCTCCGGCCCCGCGATGCCGTGCAGGCACTGATCTCGGTAGAATCGCTTGCATGCCTCGACGTCGTCGATCACCCCGCAGGGCACGGAGGCCTCGCAGCGCGCGTATTCGATCTCGCGGCACTCGGTGATGGCTACGGCGGCGGAGACGCAACCGCCTGCGATTCCGCCGGAGAAGGTGGCGGTCAGCAGCGTGGCCGCCGATGCCCCCAGGAGCACCTTGGGCAGGTGCACGTTCCCGTGTGGCCTCATGCTGCCCGGCTACCATGCCGGCTCGAGTTCCGGCGAGTTTTCGACGCTCGAGGGTTGGTTGAAACGGCGACGCCCCTCTGGGATACCCGGGCTCGATGGGTCGGTTCTCTGCTTTCGTCCTCGCGGCCGGCTACGGCACGCGCCTCCGGCCCATCACCGACGAGGTACCCAAGCCTCTTTTGCCCATCGGCGACGAGCCGCTGCTGCTGTCGACCCTTCGAGTGCTGCATGAAGGTGGCGCGGAACAGCTCTGGGTCAACGTTCACCATAAACACAACAAAATCGTTAGTGTCATCAATGATTTGTCGTCCAATGTTCAAGTGTTGCACGAGCAAGAGATCCGGGGCACGGCGGGGGGGGTGGCCCAGGTCCGGGGCCGGACCTCGCTGCCTCTGATCGTCGTCAATGGCGACATCGTGACCGAGCTGCCCCTGCCGAGCCTCCTCGCGGCGGCAGGCCCCGGCCTCACCCTGGCCGTGGCCCCGGCTCCCGCCTCGCGCGGTACGGTGGGGCTCGGGGACTACGGGCAAGTCGTGCGGCTGCGAGGTGAGACGTTCGGAGTCGAGCGAGCCAGCGCCGACTACATCGGAGTGGCCTGCCTCGGCGCGGAGTGCCTGGCGACCTTGCCCGAGCGGGGCTGCCTGATCGGCGACTGGGCTCTCCCTCGACTGCGCGCCGGAGGCGCCATCGGGACCGTGACCTCGGCGGCACCATTCCTGGACGTCGGCGACCCCCAGAGCTACCTGCGGGCCAACCTCGAGTGGCTCGGCGGCCGCAGTCACCTGGGGTCCGGAGTGCGGGTGCCAAGCGGGATCGAAGTCGAGTCGAGCGTGATCGGCGCGCAGGTCCAGCTGACCGGTTCGGGTCGGATCCGAGAGTGCGTCGTCTTACCGGGGGCACCTGCCCAAGCCCCGCTCGAGCGCTGCATCGTGCTCCCCTCCGGGCGCATCGTGGAGGTCGGGTGACCTACCAGCGCCCACTCGAGCAGATGCCAGCGGAGCTCATCCTGGGCGCGCTCGCCACCCTGCCCGGGGCCTTTTGGCTGCGAACCGACAGTGGGTGTTTTGCCGGGGCCCTGCCGACGGCTCGCTCCAGCGCATTCGATCCGGAGCCCGCCTTGGCCATCGCTGCTCGAGCGCCCGGCCCCGCCGAGGCACCCTTCCCGCGTTGGGTGGGCGCACTGCCCTACGAGGCAGTGCGGGGCCGGGAGCGCGATCGCACGCCCGACCCAAGACCAGCGCCGGGCCTGCTGAGGCCCGTTTGGCAGAGGTACGACGCGGTGGTCCGCCTGGACGAGAGCGAAGGACCCATTCTGCTTGCAGAGGACGAAGGGGCCGCTGGGCGGCTCGAGACCGCCCTGCGCAGTCGCCGCACGCAGTTGTCGCCGGCTGCGGCAGTGCTCTCGTGGGCGGGACCTCCAGAGCCCGAAGCGGTCCATCGCGAGCGCATCGCGGCAGCCCTGGAGTTCATTGCGCGTGGTCAGCTCTATCAGGTCAACCTGGCGCGGCGCTTCGAGTTTCGGCAGCAGGGCCACCCGTTCGAGCTCCTGCTGCGCCTCTCGGCGCACGGGCAAAAGGGCGCGGGCGATGTCCGCTCCCCAGCGCCGCTCGCTCTCGCTCCCTTTGCCGCCGCCATCGATTTCGGCGCCGTCGCCGTGGTCAGCACGTCTCCCGAGTCGTTCTTGAAGCTCGGCGAGGCTGGCTACGTCGCAACCTGTCCGATCAAGGGCACGCGGCCTCGCCATGTCGACCCGGAGCGCGATCGGGCGCTCGCCCGCGAGCTCGACGAGAGCGAAAAGGAACGGGCCGAGCTGGCGATGGTGATCGACATCGAGCGCAGTGATCTCGGCCGCCTCGCGATCCCGGGCACCGTGAGCCTGGCGGGGCCACCGAGCGTGGTGAGTCATGCCAGTGTCCACCATCGCCACGCGCTCGTCACCGGACGTCTGCGCCCCGGTGTGACGCGATCCGAGGTGTTCGATGCCCTGATGCCGAGTGGCAGCGTCACGGGCGCGCCCAAGGTGCGTGCCATGGACCTCATCCGCCAGCTCGAAGCCCACAGGCGGGGCCTTTATACTGGTGCGCTGGGAACGTTGCTCTCGGATGGCACGCTCGAACTCTCGATGGCCATCCGCTGTTTGGTACTCACGGGCGGCTCCGCGGAGTACTTCAGCGGCGGAGGCATCGTGGCGGACAGCGATCCCGACGCGGAGGTCCAGGAGACCCTGTGGAAGGCCGAACAGCTGCTGGCTCTGCTCGGGCCCCAGGGCCTGCGCAGCTGACGGGTGGATGGAGCGGGACGACCGCGGCAGCTCCGGGCGCGCAGGAAATTGGGCCAAGCCGCAAGATGCCCGCTACCTAGCGAAGCACCATGTGCGCTGCGCCCGTCAACTTGAGGAATCTGGAGCAGATCCACGAAGTCTCCGGCAGCGGAGCGCCTCGCCTCTCGGCCTTCCTCTTGGCTGGGGTCGGCCTGGCCGCGGTCATCGTCGCCGGCGTGCTCCTCTCCGAGCGCTCCGAGCAGCGCACCAGCGTCGAGGTGGACCCGCTCGAAGCCTTGGTGCGCGCCGAACAAGGATCCAAGCTCGCGGACCCGGGGGTTCGCAGCGAAGACCTGACGTTCCCCGAAGTGCTCAGTGACTCGGGCAGTCCGACCACGGCTCTGGTTGCCCTCCGGGGTGGGGACGGCAAGCTGGCGCCGCAGGCCGAAGCTCCGCCGACGCAGCCGGTGCCCGCCGAGGGACTGCCGTCCGAGCCCCGCCCGCTCGGCTCCTTGCTGGTGGCCACCAAGGTCACGACCGAGCCCAAGGACGAGCTGACCGCACTGTCGGTTCGCGCCTCGGAGGCCGAAGCCCCCGCAGTGCCGACACCGTCCGGCAGCGAAGGCGGGTTTCTGATTCAGGTCGCCAGCTTCAAGGAAGAAGCAGACGCCGAAGCGCTGGTGACCGAGCTGAAGACACGGGGCCACCGTGCCTTCCGCCAAACGGCGAACGTGCCCGGTCGAGGCATTTGGCATCGGGTGCGCATCGGCTCGTTCAAGTCGCAATACGAAGCGACCCTGTACAAGGCCAAGCTCGAGGAAACCGAGCGCATGGCGACTTTGGTCATCGATCCCGAGAAGGTCGAGCGCCAGGAGCAGACTCGAGCGCTCAAGCTGGCCGAGAGCATCCGCAAGTACGGCAGTCCCTGAGGGAGCCTGTTTCGATGGCCCCGGATGCGAAGTCTCGGGATTCTTGCCAGACTGCCCGACCATGCAGATTGATCCGACCTCCGTCGGGCCGGCGGCCCGCAAGGTCCTGGCCCCCGATGCGCCTGCACCCTTGCGGCTCATGGGCGCCAAAGGTGTTCTCCCGGGCGCTTCACCGAGTGATCTCCTGACGGTCATCGTCGTCCTTTCGACGAGCGGAGGCGATTCGGCGCAGGCCATTGCCGCGCAGACGCTGTCGAAGTTGCCGCGCCCGATCCTGGAGGGTGCGCTGTCCGCCCAACTGCTCGGGCCCGTCGTGCGGGTGATCGCCGAACTGTTTGGCCAGGATCTCTCGGTCCTCCCCCGCCTGCTCGGGCAGGCGGCCTTGGACGAAGAGACGCTGTGCGAGCTGTGCATGAAGGCGGACGAAGCGGCGGGTGAGCTCATCGGTACCAACGAAGCGCTCGTGCTCAGTCACCCGGTGGTCATCGAGAAGCTCTACATGAACAAGCGGGTGCGGATGTCCACCGCAGACCGACTGATCGACCTGGCCGTGCGCAACGGGCTGGAGCTGGAGTTCCCGGCGTTCAAGGAAGCGGCCCTGGCGATTCGGGAGCAGCTGGTGCCCGAGCCGTCGGACGATCGAAATTTCTCCGATCAGTTGTTTCTGGACCTGGACAAGACCGCGAACGAAATCGCCCTGACCGAAGAAGAGGCCATCTGTGAGCGGGACGACGAAGGCAACGAACGCGTCGTCGCAAAGGTCGTGCCGCTCTTTGCCTGGATCCAGAAGGCAACGGTGACGGAGAAGATCCGCACGGCCATGCTGGGCAATGCCACGGCGCGCCTCCTCTTGGTGCGCGACTCGAACCGACTCGTGGCGGAAGCCGCGGTCAAGAGTCCGCGCTTGACGGAGAACGACGCGACCCAGATCGCGGCGATGCGCTCGGTGAGTGACGAGGTCTTGCGCCAAATCGCCAGCAACCCCGAGTTGGTGCGCGGCTATCAGGTCAAGCTCAACTTGGTGACGAACCCACGTACGCCGTTCACGTTCGCCTCACGCTTGCTTCCGCACTTGCGCGTCAACGACCTGCGGGCGATCGCGCGCAGCAAGAACGTTCCCGGTGCGGTCAACAAGGCGGCCAAGCAAATGCTGGCACGTCGCGAGCACTGAGTCGGCACCCCCGGTTTCGGTCGGCAGCGGCTCTCCCGGCGGTCGCCTTCGCTTATCAAAGCGAGGTCCTGGCCTAGCCTCCTCGGGGCGGCCGGCTCCGCCCGATTTCGGAAAATGACAGCCGGACGGGTGTGGCGCCCTTTCGGCAGCTGCCCCACGAGGCCCGAAACTCTGCCGCAAGCGCGCAATCGGTGGCTGCTCGATCCACCCTGGCTTGACAGGTACCTGGCGAAAACGAAGGCTACCGGTCTGGGTGGCCAAACAGCAACTCCTTCTCGTCGACGCAGACCCGGCCAGCGTGCGCGTCTTGGAAGTGAGCCTGAAGAAGGCGGGGTTCAGCGTGACCACCGCCACCGACGGGCTCGACGCACTTGCGAAGCTCGAACTGTCGAGTCCGGACCTGGTGCTGACGGATACGCGCTTGCCCCGCATCGACGGCTACGAGCTGGTACGCCGCATCAAGGAGATGCCCGATCTCGTCAACGTCCCGATCGTCTTTTTGACCAGTCAGAAAGCCGTCGAAGACAAGATCCGCGGCCTCGAGCTCGGCGTCGAGGATTACCTCACCAAACCGATCTTCGTGCGCGAGCTGATCGCGCGGGTGCACCTGCTCCTGACTCGGCGCACGCACCAGCGCGTGGCTACCGTCGTCCCGGGCAGCCGGCGCTCTCGCTTGAGCGGAGATTTGGCGGATATGGGCGTCGTCGACCTGCTCCAGACCTTCGAGCTCGGTCGGAAGAGTGGCGTGGCGCGTTTGCAGAGCGGCCCCCACCAAGCGGTGATCTACTTTCGTGAAGGCAAGGTCGTCGATGCCGAACACGATCGCCTCGTCGGTGAGGAGGCGGTCTATCGTTGCTTGATCTGGACCGGCGGTACGTTCGACGTCGACTTCATGCCGATCGACCGGCAGGAGGTGATCAACACCTCGACGCAGGGCCTGTTGATGGAGGGCATGCGACGCGTCGACGAGTGGGGCAGGCTGTGCGAACAGCTGCCGCCCCTCGAAACCGTGTTCATGGTCGACAGCGCCCAGCTTGCCGAGCGCTTGAACGAGATCCCCGACGAACTCAACGGCATCTTGAGGCTTTTCGACGGCCACCGCACGCTGCTCGACGTCGTCGACGAAAGCCCGTTCGAAGACCTCTCCACGCTGGGCACCGTCACCAAGCTCTTCTTCGAGGGACTCTTGATCGTTGCCGAGGCGCCGGCCGCTGCCGAGCCCGTCGTCCCCGCCCACGAGCATGAGGTCGTGCCGTCGCTCTCACGTCCTCCGGAGGGGTCGTCCTGGCGCCCGCCCGCGCCCGCGATCTCCATGGCGCCCGAGAAGCCGAGCTTGAGTCAGCAGAGCAGCCACGATCGGCTGAACTTGGCCGAGCCATCACCGGGCGTCGGTGCCGCGGGTGAGGCCGGGCCAAGCCCGGTGCCCGATGCCGCCGACG
>Ga0247798_1000110_pt1 | contig 10752 bp, 6 predicted proteins | sample UWRJS197509C6_FD_179929 | JGI IMG/M metagenome (GOLD analysis project Ga0247798, IMG submission 179929) | Soil microbial communities from Arlington Agricultural Research Station in Wisconsin, United States - UWRJ-S197-509C-6 | ecosystem: Environmental > Terrestrial > Soil > Agricultural land... | reverse complement strand
CGTACCAGGGCATGCGGTGCGCCCACCGACCGAGAAGCCATTCGAAATCGATGAAGCTCACGTAGAGCTTGAGCGTCGACATGAAGGAGATGCCCATCAGGTATTTAACGCCGAGATGGAAGCCCACGCCGAAGCCTGCGGCCAGAACTCGCGTGGGCGGCAAGAGCAACAGGAAGACGAATCCCAGCTCGAACACGAGTGTCCCAATGCCCGTGAGGGCCATCAAGGCCGGGTACTCGTAGAGCGGAATGAGGGGCTCGAAACCAATCCCGCCCTCGACACTCAGGCGGGCGGTCAGCGCCTGGCCGGTCAACCATTGGTCGCCGGTATCCCAGAGCTTGGCCAGACCGGCGAAGAAGTAGCCAACGCCGAGGAGCAGCCAGCACCAGCGGAGCGGCAGGGCGTAGGCAATGCGTGGGGGAACCTGGAGGGAGAGTCGTGGTCGCCCGCGACGCCAAGTGCGGACGAGCGAATCCAGGGATAGCGCATCGCCACACGCGCTCGCCGCAAGGACGAGTGCGCACCACATGGCGGCGTGTCCGGCGTGGTTGATCTTCGTAAAGAAGTTCGGCAGGGCAAACAGGTAGACGGCTCCCAGGGCCGCGATCGGTGCGGCCAAGCGGGTGCCGAAGCCGACGATCGCCAGGCTCGCAGCGACCCTGGTCGTGAGCTGAACCACGATGACCAGGCCTGGGTCGAACAAGTCGACGCCTTCGGCGATCCATTCCCAGCCGGGAGCAACGTTGCGCAAGACGGTGGGTACGCCGAGGATATCTTCCGGGTGGGTGCGCCCTGCACTTCTGAAGGCGTGAGTGAAGGCGGCGATGCGGAAGATGCCTAAGTTCAAAGGGCCGCTCTTGGCGCCGAAGTAGTTCCGGAACACCGCTCGCGCCACCTGCGGTCGCCAGGCCAGCGCGAGCGCGAGCGCGAGCGCGAGCGCCACCGTTACCAAACGAATGTCGAAGAGGGCGATTGGATTGACGGGCAGGCTGGGGTCGGGCGGTACCATCGGGGGAGGTGCTCGGGGTTGTCGTGGCCCTTCGGCTTGGGCGCGGGCGTGTCAGGGCTTGGGCTCCGTGCGCCCGACCGTTCTCTTGCCCAGCGGTTGATAGTATGGGAGCGCGGGACGGAAGGAAGGCCATGCATGACCCAGGCGACTGACACGACGAAGGATTCCACCGAGAGCGACGACCAGAAGATCCTGGAGGCCTATCGCGTTCTCCAGCCGGAGTTTGCGTTTATCCTGGGGGGCTTCCGTCGAATTGCCGTGGACCCCAAGGACTCCCGGGCGCGCAAGATGTTGCTCCGCAAGGGGCTGAAATATTTCTCCCGGGTGCAGTCGTTCATTTTTCAGTGCATGAGCGAGCTGCCGGTCGACGTGTACCTGGATATCGGAGCCAACTACGGCGAGTGCGCGTTCGCGCTGCCGCTCCACACCAAGGCGCGCATCTTTGCCTACGAGGCCAATCGCTCACTGCACCAGTATCTGGAGCGATCGAAGGCTTACAACGACGACGTGAAGACGCTGAGCTTGGTGCATTCAGCCGTCTCGGCCCGCGCTGGCGAGGTGCTCACCTTCTACATCGACAACGATTGGTCCGGCAAATCGAGCGTGGTGCACGACAAGAAGAAGAAGAACCAGACCAAGGTCGAGGTGCAGGCGACGAGCGTGGATCACGAGATCAAGCGCATCGGTGGCCCGTGCAACGTTCTGCTCATGAAGGTGGACGTCGAGGGCTACGAGCCGGCGGTGTTCGAGGGAGCCAAGGGCGCGATTGGCAGTGTGCCGAACATCGTTTGCCTGATGGAGTTCGACAGCAAGTACATGGCACGCGGCGGGGTCGAGCCGGATGCCTTCTTTCGCCGTCTGCTGGCGGACTTCGACGTGTACCACGCGGACGATGTCTTGCGCCGCGTGACGGAGTATTCGGAGCTCCAGGTCGAAGGACCCGACCGACCCATCCACACCAATCTCGTGCTCGGTCGCTTCCGGGACGCCGCCATCGCGGCGCTGTTCGAGGAGCGGATTGCCACGCAGAACCTACGCAACGTCAACAAGCGAGCTTGGGAGTAAGCGGCTCGAGCCGCTCGCACTCGCGCCGCCCGCATGGGCGGCCGGCGGATGCGCGTCTTGGCGCGGCTAGGCCTGCTTCGGCGTGGCGAATGAGGTCGCCGACGGGGACGAGGGCGTCTCCTCCCAGCTGGGATCGACGCCGAAGTGCTGCCTGATGGCGGCGGCGAGGCGTGCCGTAGCGGCCTCGTCGGACGCGCTGCCGTTCGAGCAAACGAAGCGCTGACAGCGCACCTGTGGCACGAGATCGAGCCGCTCAAGCAGCGCCGATGGCGTGCGGCAGACGACCGTCGTCGCATCGAGGGTCTCCCCCGGCGTGACGATGGCCAACCCGCGGCTCTCGGCGCGACTCCAGACCTCACCGGGTAGGGGTTCCGACACGTCGCTCTCGTAATGGGGCCAGTGAAACAGGCCAACCCGCTTGCCACCCTGCAGGGCCGCATCGATGGCGCGCAGTGTCTGCTTGAACGGGTCGCCGCGCTGGGTGAAATCCTGCAGGAACAAGAGGTCGAGTTCCCGCGTCGCCCCACGTACGGGCAGGATGAACGGCGGAACGGGGAACGGCCGTCCGGACGCCGCGTGCACGGTGGCGTTGGCATCGCTCTGATGATCCAGCCAGTGCTTCGATGCCTCGAAGTAGGTCCGCCGCACGCCGTGCCGCAAGGTGCGGGCATGGGTGAGGCCTTGCTGGGTCAGGGAGGTTTCTGCAACGAGCGCGAACGACAGTGGGATGCCTTGGTGTACCCGCGGGGTTCGCTTGCCCCCGGAGAGGTGCTCCAGCCGCCGGATGAGCTCTGAATCGGAGGCGATGCGCACATCGTCCCAGCCGCCCATGGCGAGCAAGCGCTCCCGGCGGAGCAGCAGCGACGAATGATTGAAGTGAATCCAGCTGAGCACGGCCCGTGCTCGTCCTCTGAAATACAGGTGGGGTAGACACCGGACCCAATCGGTGAGGTTCGCCAGGACCTCGGGGTTGGCCAGCAGGTGCTCGGCTTGCACTGCGAGCTTCTGGGGGTGGGACCAGTCGTCGGCGTCGTGGACGGTGACGAAGTCGCCGGTCGCGTGGCGTAGGCCGACGTTCCGGGCCGCGTAGGCGCCCAGGTTGGCCTCCTGCTGGATGGCCACGACGCGAGGGTCCTTTTCGGCGAAGCTGCGAGCAACCTCGAAGGTTCGATCGGAACTGAGATCGTCCACGACGATGATTTCCAGATTGGTCCAGGTTTGGGCGAGCAGCCCTTTCACCGCCAGAGGCAGCGTTTTCTCGGCCCGATAGGCCGGAATGATCACCGAGATCTTCGCCTGCTCGGCGTGGGGTCGCGCGGAGCTCGCGTCGACCTTTGCGGTCAGGTTTTCGATGCTGAGCGCTTCGCTGTCATCGATCTTCGTGAGCGGAGCGAGGCCTGCTGCCAGCAGCGGGTCATTCATCCAACGCAGGCGAGCCTCGTCGTCGGTCGGGCGCGATGCCTTCGGCGTCGCGTAGGTGTTGGCCATGGCCAGGGCGAGTACGCCCGACGGATGCCGACGCAGGGCCTTGGTCAGGATTTTGCGCGCGAGGGTGACGTGACCGAGCGCCAAGAGCGCATCCGTTTCGATCAGGATGAGCAGCTCGTTCTTCGCGAACCTCGGTTCGGCTATCCGTGCCAGTAAGGCGTTTTCGTGGGCACGCACGGCGTCGTTCGTGCTCGCGTACCAGCCGCAGAGCACGCGCGCGGCGCCGGAGACGTCTTCGGCCGGCGTCGCCGGGTTGCCTTTCAGGCTCTCGAGATCGAGCAGAGCCCTGTGCGAGAAGCCGCCCCACAGCTTGGCTTCGAGCAGTTGCCATTCGCAGGGCGCGGGCAGCCGCTGCGCCAGGGGACTATCCCGGTGCAAGAAACGGTCGATGAGACGCGTCAACAGGGGCGGCAAGAGGTCGCGCACCAGCTGCCTGAGGCCCTTGGGGAATGCGAGGACCAGCGTGTTGGTCTTCGTCATGGCAATTCCGTCGGGACCGTGAACTCGGCGTAGCCTTTGCCGTGATCGTGGATGCGAACGTTCAGCTCGGGATAGGCCGCTTTCCAGCGTTCGACGATTTCGGCCTCCGCCGGGCGCTTGGCGTCATCGAGCAGGACCGTCGCACCCGGGTTCAGAAAGGGGCGGACCGCGTCGAGCGCTGGGAAGCGCGACAGCGGGTGATCTCCGCCGGGTGGACCGTCGACGATGACCAGGTCGAGCTTGCTTCCGCCAAGTCGGTCTTCGAGGCCAGAATACCAGGGAATCGAGTCGCCCTTGGGCGAACTCAGCGGGCAGAGCAAGAGCTCCGGCTGTCGCGTGACCTGCTGGCGCTTCAAGGCTTCGTCGGTCCGGCTCAGATACTCGGGCAGGTGGTCGACGGCGATGTGTCGGCCTTTGGGCACCTTCAGGCGCTCGAGCAAGGTCGCAATCAGTACCGTGGAACTGCCCGAGCCGAGCTCCAGGATCCCGGTCGGGCGCCGATCTTCCAGCAGTTCGACGATGCGATGCGCCAGAAATCCGTCGATCGCCCAGCCGGTCAAGAAGAGGGGATGCGGCAGCCGAAGGCCCGACAGCCCGACCAACAGTTCCAGTTCCAACTGGCCATCACGCAGCCGATCGAAGTCCTTTTTTCTGCTTCTGACGACGCTGGTCAAAAGCTTCGAATTCCGTCTGCCGCGGGACGTGACACCTTTCAGCTCTTCGCGCAGCTTCCGCAGCTTGCCGTTGGCCGTCTGTGACTCGCTTCTCAGCCGCTGGACACGCCAGTTCAAGCTGCGAAGTGCCCGTCGTCCACCGATGGCAAGTCGAAGCAGCACGACGAGATTGATGACCGAGAGGATCACCGAGGCAATGATGACGGCTGACACGATCCTACGAGTCTATCAATCAGTCCCCACAAGGGAAGTCATACGCCTCGCCTACGTTCAGACGTGCGTGGTTCCGGGATGTGCGCGCGCGAGCCGGCGGAAAGCTTCACTCGTCTCGAGCAGGATGTCGTAGGAGCCGGAGGCCACCACCTTGCCGCGGTGGACCAAGTGGATGGTGTCGCTATCCCGGATCGTGCTCAGGCGATGGGCGATGCAGATCACGGTCTTCTTGCGGCTCAAGCGCACGGCGGCCTCGGTGATGGCCTGTTCCGTGACGTTGTCGAGTGCGGCGGTTGCCTCGTCGAAAACGACGACATCGGGGTCGTGATAGAGCGCGCGAGCTATGATGATGCGCTGGCGTTGGCCACCGGAGAGGCGGAGACCGCGGCCGCGCAGCTCCGTGTCCAAGCCCTTGGGCAATGCCTCGACGAACTCGCGGGCAGCGGCCAGGTCGATGGCGGCCCACACCTTGGCATCGTCGATCTTCTCGGGCGCGATGCCGAAGGCGACGTTCTGTCTCACGGTGGTGGCCGAGATGTAGGCGGCCTGCCCGACGTAGCCGATGTTGCGATGCCAGACCCGAATGTGCTCGTGAACATTCCAATCGTCGCAGCTGACGACCCCCTGGGTCGGCCGGAGCAGACCCATCAAGAGCATGATCAGCGTCGATTTGCCACCGCCGGATTCCCCGCAAAACGACACGAACTGTCCGCGCTCGATGGTCAGCGAGACGCCGTCGATCGCCAGTTGGTCGCTGCCTGGATAGGTGAAGCTCACGCTGTTGAGCTGGAGGGAGGCGTGCATCTTGCCGTCCCGACCAGGCGGCAATGGACGTTCGTCTGCGAGGTAGGTGGGGACGTCCACGTCGCTCGAGCCCATGACCTTGGGCGCCAAGCGTGAAACCCCGGCGAGTAGCTCCTCGAACTCACCGTTCTTCTGGCGCAGCGTCTGGAATGCGCGGTTGATGCGCGACATGGCGCCATTTGCGCGCATGCCAGCAAAGCCGAAGATGGCGAGCACCGGCAGTGCCTCGTTCAGCTCACGCTTGGTGGCGACCATGTACAGGACCGAACCCACGATCGCGAGCGTGAGAAGCAGCTCGTTGGCCGAGGCTGGGATCCTGCCCAAGCTGGAGCGGCGTCGCTCGACGCGCATCTTCTGGGCCAGGGCCTTGCCGTAGCGACCTTGGAAGTAGCGAACACTGTCGCGCATGCGTGCCTCGACGATGCCGCCGAAACCGTCGCTCAGGTAGCCTTTCAGTGTGGTTCGAGCTCTCACCTCCGCCCGACCCATCCTTCTGAGTTTGTTCTGCATGCCCATGTACACGCCCACTCCGGCTCCGCCGAAGACCAATGCGGCAAGCAGCGTCAGGTGCACGTCGACGTACAAGAGGAGCGCCACCACCATGCTGAGCATCGTCGCATCCGAGAGAATGTGCGTGGCTGCCCCGAAGCAGGTTGCGAAGATCTTCAGCGTTCGACTCAGCTGGTTCTGGAGTGAAGACTCCCCGACCTTCACCATGTCTTCATAAGGCAGCGCGACGAAGGCGGCGAACAGCTGCATCGCGATACGGTGATTCAAGTTCGACAGGAAGCGCGCCACCTGAAAGCGCACGATGGCGCCCTGCACGTTCTTGACCAGGATCACCGAAATGACGAGTAGGCCGCCGTACAGGGCGAACTGCCAGTTGTTCGGCGGATGGCCGAAGAAGTAGGTGAGCACTCGACCGACCCCGCCGGCGCGATGGTTGTCGTGGGTGACGCGCAAGCCGCGAATGAAGCCGAAGATGACGAGCATTCCCGTCATTTCGAACAGGCCAGACAAGAACTGGAGACCGACGAGAACCGTGAGAAAGAAGCGTCGATTCGGTTCGAGCATGCGCCACAGCGCGTTGAGGACCGTGAACAGAACCATGAAGCTTGAAGTTTGGGCGGTGGGTGGAGCGAAACCGGGTGACTGGCGCGTAACATGCCACCCAGGGCACCACAAATCTCCCAGTGTCCGCGCGGCGCGCTGCTGCTCCATGGGTGGCTGCTCGATGCACGTGGGTCGCGCGCGCGACGCGTCGCCCCCGAGGGTCGACCGCGCTGGTTTCGGCGGCCCTGGTTTTGGCCGCGCCTCGTTGGTTTCGCCGGCACGAGCTTGCCTTGCGCGCCCGGCCCAACACGAGCTAGCCTGCCAGAAACCATGGGAATTGCTGCAGGCGACGCGGTGACGAACACGAAAGCACCGAGCGAGCCTCGCATGGCCATCGTCATCCCATCGTTCGGCAAGCGGCCGTGGGTCGAGCGCTGCGCGGAGACGTTCTCCCACTACGCGGCTGCGTGCGGCGCGACGCTGCACGTCGAACGTGACGTGCCTTCCGCCAGCGAGTTCCCGTTCCCGAAGCTATCCGACAAGCCGGGCCGCAAGATGAAGCTGGCCTATGCCTGCAAGGCGTATTTGGCTTGGCGCTACATGGAGAAGGCCGGCTACGACCGCGTGGCCATCGTCGATGATACCTGTGCTGTTCGCGCCGGGACGCCGAACGTCTTCGACGCCGTCCCGTGGGGCTTCTGCGGATACACGAGAACCTCCGACAGTCATGCCGAGGAGTCCTTCGCCACGATTCGCCAGTTCGTGCAGGAGTCCGGTCTGCCGGCGGTGCCGTTCGACAGTCAGCGCTACATGAACAGCGGGTTCATGGTCTACGATCGCACGATGGTTGCGGCGCTGCATCCCGACAAGATCTGCGCTTGCGCGCCGCTGCTGTTCGCGCATTTCCCCAACCAGACCTTGACCTACTACCTGCTGGCGAGCGCTGGAGTTCAGCAGCATGAGCTGCCCAAGGCCTACAACACCATGCCGGCCCTGTCTCTCCCGGCGGAGGAACGGAAGACGCTCGCGGACATCGTTCCGCACATTCAACCGGGCGTCTTCATCTATCACTTGTCGGCATTCTACGGCGAGCGTCGGAAACTGCTCCGTCAGCTGACCGACCTGTTTCTTGCCGAATGGCGGGCGCTGGAGCAGACGACGAAACGCTGAGGAAGGCGCGTTCGCGGTAGCCGTCGGAAGGCCGGATCTGGTGCGGTTCGCGTCGTGTACGAAGCAAGGAATTTCGCTCATGCCCGGACCGCTGACGATCCTTTGTGCGGCCAAGCTTCACGCAAACCAACTCGAGAGACACCTCGAGCTCCTCGAACGCTGTCCGCTCGTCGGTAAGATCATCGTCGTCCGCCATGCGCCCATTCCCGAACGCCTGACCAAGGTTCAGAACGTTTCTTTCGGCAGTGGCTCCGTACCCGGGAGCGCGGTGCGGATGTACCAGGCGATCCGCCGGGTGCTGGCGCGAGAGGCCGTGGACTGGGTCGTTGGTTTCAATCCGGTGCCCTGGGGCTCCGTAGCCCAGTGGGCCGCTCGGGGTGCGTCTGCGCGGACGTGTTTGTGCTTGGTAGGTCGCGACTACCAGCAGCTCCACGCTGCTTGGGGCGGGCCGTTCCGAGCGGCGCTTCGCGCGGCCGATGCCGTAACCGTCACTGGCCGGCTCATGCAGGACGGCCTGGCTCGTCTCGGTATCGAACCGGCGCGCTTGCGTGTACTGCCGCACTCGGTCGATCTGGAGCGATTTGCTCCCGCCGATGAAGCCATGCGCCTCGATGTGCTGTCCGTCGGACAGCTGATTCGACGCAAGCGGATGGATGTGCTCGTCGAGGCGACGAGGCTGTTGCGAGATCGCGGTGTGCTCCTGAAGGTGGGGATTCTCGGACGTGGGCCAGACGAAGGGCGACTGCGCGCGCTCGTGGCCACCAACGGCCTAGAGGGGCAGATCGAGTTCCTGGGATATCGGAACGACGTGGAGACCGTCCTGCGGCAAGCCAGAAGCTTCGTCTTGGTTAGCGAATGGGAGGGCGTGCCCTTCGCTTTGATGGAGGCAATGGCGGCTGGTGTCGTCCCGGTGGTGACTCCCGTTGGGACGATCGAGGATTGGGTCGAGGGCGACCAGAATGGTGTCATCGTACCCGTGGGCGATGCACGCTACTTGGCAGAGCGCCTCCAGCGGCTGCTTCGTCCTGACTCCCAGGAGTGGTCACTGATGCGCGCGCGACTGCTTGTGGAGCGGGAGCGCTTGTCCTTCGACGCTGGCGTCGATGTCTGGACGGGTATCTTGGGAGCGGGGGTGCTGGCATGACGAAGGCGGAAGTCGGACTGTCTTTGCCGGATCACCAGGTCGTCCTGCGAGCACAGCAGGTCGCCAAGACCTGGTGTGTCGCCTTGGCCATCTCGGTTGGCACCTACCTGTACCTGATCGTGCAGTTTCCCACCGGAAATCACGACTGGGAACGGATGTCCGGTCTCGAGTTCTACTCGTACCAGATGCAGCTCGGTCGCTGGATGTCGCCGGCCGTATACGCCCTGACCGGCTTTCGGCAGCTGCCGGTGCTCAGCGCCCTCATCGCTCTCACCGCATATGTATCGGCGGGATTTGCCACGTGCTTTCTGATCGAAAGCACCACCAGAAAGGAAGTTCCGCGGGCGGCCTATCTGGTGGCAGGCCTCTTGTGCGCGCTCATCCCCTTCAGCAACTGGACCTTCTACTACTCGTGGATGGCGGCAATGGCGCCGCTATCGCAGCTGACGTGCGTCGTTGGCCTCACCTACGTGGTCAGGACCGGGACGCTGCGGAGCGCAGCCATTGGCGCCCTCGCAATGTGCGCCAGCTTGGCGACCTATCAATCGTCCATCAACACGGCGGCATTGTTGTTCTGGCTGGTGGCCATCCTGCTCATTGCCGTCCGGGTGCGAGATGATGACCGCACGGCGGCCTTTCGTCGTGTCCTCGTCCTGGCGGGCAGTATCACCCTCGGAGCCGGTCTCTACAAGCTGTCGCTTTCAATATTGAAGGCGTTCGACTTGTTAGCAGACACCTACCATTTCCGTTTCATCAGCTGGCAAGAGCTGCCTGGTCGGATCGTCGAGGTTGCTGGTGCGAGCGTGGGGCACCTCGCCATGCCCCATCCCTTCTTTCCGCAGAGCATCAAGCTCCTGCTGTTGGGTCTGTCCTTGGCCGGGCTGCTGCAGCTGATTGTGCTGGCGCTGCGGAGCGCTCCTGCGTCAGCGGAAGCTGCGGAGGGCGAGAGCGCAACCACGAGCGCGACGCCGCGATTTGCCGGCGCCGTGCTCGTCGTCCTGGGGTTCGGCCTGATGGTCTTCTGCTCGAAGATCCAGTTCTTGGTCACGGAAAAGACCACCTACTACGACAATCGTTTCGCCAGTTTCGGTCCGACGTACGTGTACCTTTCCTTCATCGTGCTTGCGCTCACCTATCTGAGTCCGAGGCTGAGGTTCGCCCAGCTGGCCATGAGCGGGGTGTGCGTCTGGAGCTGCATCGTCGCGGACCTTTCCTGGCAAGACGCTCACGTCAAGCAGAACGAGTTCGACAAACGCCTCGTCGATCGCATCATCGCTCGGATCGAGAGCCTGCCCGAGTTCAGGTACGACAAGAGCTACGACCTGGTGCAGCTCGGCAATATCCCCAACATTCGCGGCGAATACTACGACTACGCGGGAGAGGCGTCGCCCTATCACACCTTCACCATCATGCCGGGATGGTCTCCGCAGGACGCCTACGTCGGCCTGGAGCCACGCCTCGACATTCGCCGCAGCGTGAAGCTCGAGCGAGCACTGCGACGTGCGGCGGACCCGCGTGCCAGCCGGCTGGTGGAGCACATTCAAGCCAGTCGACCGTGGCCGCACCCGAGCGCGGTCGGCATCGTGGACGACTACTTGGTCATCTTGCTCAGCAAGCAAGGTTTCCGCTCCGCCGAGCGCAAGCTGCAGGAG
>Ga0247798_1000108_pt1 | contig 10825 bp, 5 predicted proteins | sample UWRJS197509C6_FD_179929 | JGI IMG/M metagenome (GOLD analysis project Ga0247798, IMG submission 179929) | Soil microbial communities from Arlington Agricultural Research Station in Wisconsin, United States - UWRJ-S197-509C-6 | ecosystem: Environmental > Terrestrial > Soil > Agricultural land... | reverse complement strand
TTGATTGGCCACCGTCGCCATGGCGCAGCCTCGATGTTTCGCGATCTCTCGATGGGAAAGCCCGTCGATGAGCAGGGTTGCGACAAGCCATTCCGTGGGCGTGAGAGTGCGACGCAGATGCGTATCCAGGCGCGGAGTGCTCATGATCACCGCCTCGCCATCTCGGGTCGTGAGCCGGGTGGACCGAGCAGTGATGAGTCGCGCTTGTCGTGCTGCGGCAACCGCGCTTGCGACGAGCAGAATCGGGACACGCGCAGGCTTGGGTTGGAACCCCATCTTGGTGAGACTCGCGCTCAGGCGGGTCGTGAGGGTGCTGGGGCTCAGCGCCGTTTCGAGTGCCACCACCTTCTGGCGTTCTCCGAGTAGCGTTCTCAGGAGCAATTCGACTTCGAGTGGCGCCACGGGAGGATGCTGGGTCCTGAGAATGAAGTAGAGTCGCTCCTCGGTCGTGAATTGATCGACTAAACGCCAGGTGCCGATCGTCAATCGCTCCCAGATGACGTCCAGGCCCGCCTGCTCTCGACTGCACGCATCCAGCTGAATGGTCACGGCGTGTTGCGACAGCGTGACGGGGCGCTCGCGCGGCTCGACGTTCTCGTTGGAAACGCTGGCCAGCGAGACGAAGGGGACTTGTGCGGACAGGTCTTGCCAGCGGTTCATGCCGACCTACGTTCACACGCGCCCGGCAGCCACGACGGGGTCAGCGTTCCCGGCCAGGGCACTCGACCCCTCGCCAGTCAGCAAGAGCGTCCGCAGGCGCCTCCGCGCTCGGTGCACGCGAGTGCCCACCGTCCCGACTGGAATACCCAGCGTCTTCGCCGTCGCCACCAAGGACAGCCGCTTTTCGACTCGTAGCGTGTAAGCCTCGCGCAAGTGTGGCTGGAGCAGGGCCACGCAGTGCTCGATTTGCCGAGGATCGACCGAGCTCCAGACTGGCTCCTCTGCAGGTGGAGGTGCTTCCACCAGGAGCGTCCCCTCGTTCAGGGTGACCTGGCGATGACGCTGGGTTGCACGATAGCGATCCGTATTGAGGTTTCGCATGATGACCGACAGCGACCGCTGGATAGCCTCGGCGGAGCAGCGATCCGGGCAGCGCGTCAGCATGCGTTCGATCCCGTCTTGAAGCAGGTCCCAGGCATCCGCCCGATTGCGCGTCAGACTCAATGCCCGGGCAAAAAGTGCCGGACCGCAGGCGCGCATCAAGTCGTCGATGTCGTTTCTCGCGGACCCCTCACTGCGGGAGGCCTGCGTCTTGGCGACTCGGATGCCGTCGGTCTCTCCGTTGCCATGCCGAAGCCGGGTGAATTCGGGGGGGGGGCTAGTTGTCATCATGGGTTGCTTCCTCGGTCGGCAGCCGTGTCCAGAGCGTGAAAGTGGTTGCACCGGCTCATGGGCCAATTCAGCCCATTCGGACCGTGCTCCAGTCCTGCTCGTTGACGCGTTCTGTTCTCGCCCGACTGCAGCATGCGCGGCGCTGCTGTCTCAAGGAGCTGCCGACGGAGTGAAGCAATCTGGTGACCAACGCCCGCAGGAGCGGGTCCAAGCGGGCTCACCGAGTGGAGCCGCCCAAATCGTCGCCCAAATCGGCTTTCCCTCCTTTCATCCGATGCCAGCCGCCGCTCGTCATTCAGCATGACCTGTCGGGCGGAAAGCTACGTTCGATGTGCCGGGACTCGGACTATGGTCATCGACGTCTAGTTACGTCTCGGCGGGAGGCCATCAGTCATGTTAGGAAATGCATCGCAGCCCTTGGAGTCGGAGTCGGTTGTTCGCCCGTGGAGCAGCACCCCACCGATACCCTTCCGGGAAACGAACATGAAATATCGGGCCGTGCTGGTCGAGAACGAGGAACTGTCTCTGAGTCGCTTGCGGCGCCTCCTGTCCTCTTTCCCGATGCAAGTCGAGATTGTCGGCGAGGCCACCACCGGTCCAGACGCCGTTCAGGTCATCCGCGAACTCAACCCAGATGTGGTGTTCCTGGACATCGACCTGCCTGGACTCAGTGGCTTCGAGGTACTGGCGCGGCTGGAGCAGCAACCGGCGGTCATTTTTACAACAGCCTTCAATCAACATGCCCTCGACGCATTCAAGACATATGCGGTGGACTACCTGTTGAAGCCAATCGGCGTGGAGGCTGTCGGACGGGCTGTCGGGAAACTCGGCGCAATGGGCTTCGGCAGGGACCGTCTTACCGAGGCTCTCGAACGCCTGCTTCCACCCAGCGCACGCTATCTGTCGCGTTTCCCCTGCCGGGTGGGTGACCGCACGATTCTCCTGCAGGTTAGCGACATCATGTATTTTCAGGCGGACAACAAGTACACCTCCGTCTTCACGCTCGATCGCGACTTCCTTGTCGACACGCCACTGGTGGACCTGGAGAAGAAGCTCGATCCGCAGGAGTTCGTGCGCATTCATCGCGCGACGCTCGTCGCGGTTTCCTGGATCGAGGAACTCCGTCGGTCCGACGATGGGCGCTATCGCGTGTTCCTGAAGGACACCAAGCACACCGAGCTACGCGCCAGCCGCACGTACTCCGACAACCTGAAGAAGCTGTAGTTTTCGAGCGAACGCCAAACTCAGTTGTAAGTCGCACAAGAGGTAATCATGCGCCACACCCTTTTTCAGTTACTCGCCGAAAAGACCCCCATTCGTCCGGAAGCAACTGCCCCCGACGCCCAGTTGGACGATCCCAATGAGCTCGACAAGGACAATCGCCTGCTGCTCGACGACCTACAGAACAACATTCTATCCGGCCATCACAAGGACACGGCTCACTACATCTTCTTGAACTTCCATGACGGCGAGGTCGAGCAGGCGAAGTATCTCCTCGGCATGCTTGCACGCAGCAGCGTCGAACGGACCATGGTTCTGCGAGCTCTCGGCGAACCGGACTCACTCGAGGAGCTGCGCACTGGTCCCCTCAAGCAACGCCTGCAAGCGCGAAAGGGCACGGGACCGTTTTTGATCGATGCGGACGACTACAACGAGATCCGAGACATGCGTCTCGTATCCGAGCGGGAGATGCGACGTGCTCGAGAGCGGGGTCTCGAACCAGACGCACAGGAGTTCGTCCTTTCACTCATGCTCAGCCACAGCGGCTACGAGAAGCTGCAGGAAGATGCTCCGGACGATCCAGCTTTTCGCGAGGGCATGTGGGAGCGTCGGGCAAAGTTGAATGATACGTGGCCTGATGGCGCCGAGAAGCGCTACGGAGTCGACGCTGTACTCATCATCGCTTTCGATTCAACACCGGACCGCGAAGCCCGGGCCAAGGTGTTCGAACGGGTCGTGTCGCGGCTCGCCGACGTCGATCACACCGACGTGGGCAGAGTGCTGCGCAACAGGATTAAGAGGGAGCACGATGATCGCACCTCGGCCATTGAGCCATTCGGCTTCGTCGATGGCGTCTCTCAGCCTCGTTTCTACCGCGACGCTCGCAACACCCCGACCGTTCCGCTCGACACGGTCCTCGTACCCGATCCGAATGGTCGCACGCGCTACGCCAGCGGAACGTACTTCGCATTTCGCAAGTTGAAGCAGAACGTCCAGCGGTTCTATGACCAAGCCGGCGAGATCGCCGTTGCGACGAAGCGGTCGGTGGACCAAGTCCTGGCCGAGCTGGTCGGTCGCCAGCGCAATGGCGACCCGCTGGTCCCGGGCGGCAGCGGCGTCGATGAATTCGACTATTCCACTGATCCGAAAGGACTCAAGTGTCCGTTCCATGCCCACGTCCGACGAGTCAATCCGCGCAGCGACGTCGGAGACAGCGAGCGGCGCTCCTTGGTCAGACGAGGCATGCCCTACGGGCCCTGCCTCGTCCGTGAGGCCGACGGCAGGCCCGCCCTCTCCGCCGACAATCAGGTGCAGTGGGAGGGAGAGGGCGAGGGAAAGGGAAACGGCGGCGGGGCCCCGGGCGAGGTCGGCCTGCTCTTTCTCTGTGCTCAGGCCGACATTGGTCGACAGTTCGAGCACATCCAGGCGACGTGGGCGAACAACGTGCAGTTTCCCTGGGGCAAGATGACCGGTGCGGATGTCTTGACCGGAAGCCTTCCAGCCGGACAGACCAACCGAATTCGAAGCATCCACCGGAACCCCGCCGACGATTCCACGTACACGGTCGGCCTCGATACGGCATGGGAACCGGTCGTCGAGTTTCAAGGCGGGGAGTACTTCTTCGCGCCCAGCATCGGGTTCCTCCGGGGACTGCTCGACGACTTGCTCAAGCAATAAACATGAAAGTGAAACAATGACCAATATCAGCTACGACCCAAGCAAGCGGGAAAAGCTCCCAACGGGAGAGCGAAAGATCGGCTACCTGACCATTGGCGACGGTCAAGCTCCGGTAAAGGAGCCGAATCCCCCCCTCGAGGCGAGGGATCGCAAGAGCCTCTTGAACCTACTGTTCTGGCTCGTCAATACGCGCGAAGGCAATGACTTCCTGGAAGCGCACGTGCCACCGAGCACAGGAAGCGGAACCGCCATCCGGGAGTCCATGCGCACGGAGTTCATCAACAAGTTCGGTATTCTGAACGTGACCTTGCAGGATGCGCTCATCGATGGCCACTTCGCCGCGACCCGTTGGATCCAGGCAAACAAAGACATGCCCAGTGCGTCTGCGGCGACTGCGCGTGAGGAGAACGAAAGAGTCTATCAGCAGAAGATGTCCTTCGTCATGTGGTGGTTGTGGGAAGACGCCATGGGCCACGACTTCTCGATGCTCTGGTGATGACGATGCAAGCACACGCCCTTTCGGTACCGCCATTCCCACTCGCTGGGGATCTGCTGGCGGCCTGCGATGTTCACGAGCTTGCGCCCCTGGTCGACCGCTCGACCCGCGAGCGAATCCTGCAACTGGTAGGCGCGTTCACGCTTCCCGTGCAGACCGCCTGCTACGAGTGTCGCCTCGGTAGCGGCGATTCGAGGGTGGACCTGGCGCTCTGCGTGTTTCCAGGTCTCGGGACGTCCGCCCTTGCCCAGCTCAGGCGGGACTATGATCATGATCCAGCGTGGAGGCGGAGCCTGGCGTTCCTCCAAGAATGGACCACATCGCAGGCCTTCCTGCAGGTCCCCTTCGTCTGGGTCGCTTTCGATCTCGAAGAACTCCAGGCGTCACTGCCTCCGCCGTGCCTTGGCCTGTGCGTGGACGCCAGTTTTTTCGAGAGAAGGCTGGGCCTTTCGCCCTCGACGCAGGCGACGACAGCCGACCTGCTGCGCCTCGCGGAAAGATATTTCGAGCGGCTCCACGACCAGACGATGCCAGAAGACGCGGTGGCTCGCCTGGAGCGGTGCCTCGACCAGGGCGTGGAGGTCAAGCACTACTCCTACATGCTCGGCAGGCAACCGCCGACCTTCAAAGTCGATGTTCGCTTGCCTGTCGGACGGGTAGCCGACTACCTCGGAAAAGTCGGGTTCCCCGGGCATCCTGAGCGCATTCAGCAGCGCATTCGACAATTCATGCCGTGGGAGGGACACGTCCAGCTCAACCTCGTGCTTCACCCCGAACTACGGGGTCCGCTCGAGGTCGAGTTCATGACGCTCGCGTCGGAGGTGAGCGAGACACATCGTTCCGGCTTCTTGGCCCACCTGGTCGAGCAGCAGCTGTGCGACCCGGAAAAGGCGGCAGTCCTCACCAGGTCGACCAGGAATTGTCGAGGCAATCTCCCGAATGGGCAGAGGTATGAACGAGGATGGTACGTCAAGGTCCGCTTCGAGGACGACCAGCCCGTGGAGGCCAAAGCCTATGTTGGCTTGCTGGCACGGCTGAGCCACCTACTCTGATGACCGCCCGGGGGTCCCGGGCGCGACTCCAGTTGCCATGAAACCTCTCCCAGCGCTGGAGGTGCATTCTGCCCGAGTGCTCAAGACTGAGCCCCACTTTCAACTCAGTCGCGTGGTGGCGCGCGACGGACGACGACTCGTCATCAAGTGCGCGGCATCGAACTATCCAGGGACATTCGAGGATGGCCAGCTGGAGCGCGAGTTCAGGTTCTTTTCGGACCTGGACTCACGTCGCACGCTCCGTCCCGTCGGTTTGATGACCTTTGGTGCCAGGCTCGCGACCTGCTTCGAGGACGTTGACGGCTATCCCCTCGGTCAGGACGTGCTCGACTCCAGTCTACGCTTCCCGCGCTTAGCCGCCATGGTGCGCGACCTTTGCGGCATCCTCTTGGAACTGCACCGAAAGGGTCTTGTCCTGGTAGGACTCACCCCACACTCGGCAGTCGTTAGCGAGCACGGACGCATCATCCTCACGGATGCGCTGATCGCGCAGCCGGTGGGGCTGGTCTCAGCAATCGACGCTTGGCTCGAACCATCGTACCTGCCGTACCTAGCTCCCGAAGTCGTCGCGAGAAGCCCGCTTCTCATCGATCAGCGGGCGGACCTCTACGCACTAGGAGTCGTACTCTACGAGCTCATGTGCAAGGCGCTACCCTTCACTGGCTCAGATCCGGGAGAGATCATTCAAGGGCATCTGGCTCGCCAGCCACGAGCCCCGTCCGAACGCGATGCCACGATCCCTTCGGAGTTGAGCCAACTGGTCATGCGCCTTCTGGCAAAGGACCCGGCCAAGCGCTTCACGACCGTTGCCGAGTTCGAGCGCGAGTTCACGCTGCGCACCGACCCTGCTGCTCGCACGTCCGTCTGGGAAACGAGCGATGGCGAGCGCGAGCACCTAGCCTTGAGTCTCCCAGCTGAGCTCTTCGGGCGCGAAGCCGCGATCGCCGAGCTCTTAGCCAAGATCGACCAACCCCGGGTACGACCGGAACTCCTCGTCATCGAGGGAGAAGCTGGCATGGGCAAGACTGCGCTAGCCCAGGGGGTGGAGCGATCCGCCCGGCGTCAACGCGCCGTCACGTTCGCCTGGGGGAAGTTCAGCCAAGTGCAGGCGGCGAGCCCACTCAGTGGATGGACGGCATGCTTGCGCGCGCTCGCCCGTGACGTTCTGACGACGAGCTCCGGGGCGGACCTCGAGGATTGGCGGCGCAAGCTCGTTCCCATACTGGGGGCCAACGCACCTTGGATTGCGGCGCTCGTCCCCGAGTGGGCGGTGATCTTGGGCTGCGTGCCCATGGTTTCCGGCAGCATGCTCGATTCTGGATTGGAGCGGTTGGCCCTAGCCGTTCGCTCTCTACTGGGCGCCTTCGCCGGCGACGAGGCCCCCGTCGTCCTGGTGCTCGATGACCTGCAGTGGGCGGACGCATCGTCACTCAAGATCCTCGATCTGCTCGTTTCCACGTCAGAGCCTCTGAACCTCGTGGTTCTGGGGCTGGTGCGCGAAGAGCCGTCCGTCGATCAGGATGACGGCCTAGCAGTGCGCTGGCGGGCGCTGACAAGCGCCGGGGCGACCATGACCGTCTTCCAGGTGAACCCGCTGGCGGCCCTGGATGTGGAGGAGTTCGTGCACGCGACCTTTCGAGAAGGACTGGAGAACCTTCCTGAGTTCGTGGACAAGATGCTGGTCAAGACGGGCGGCAGTCCCTTCTTCGTGCGCGAGTTCCTCCATGTTCTCATGCGTCGTGGTGTGCTCCACCGAACCAAAGGCGAGGGACCTTGGCGGTGGGATGCAAGGGCGCTCAACGCCCTCCCGTTAGCCGACAACGTCATCACACTCCTTGCAAGCAAGATCGTCGACCTTCCGGCAGGTGTGAAGGACGCAGTCCAGATCGCTTCGATTCTCGGACCGGAGTTTGCTCTGGAGGATCTGTGCTGCGTACTCGAACTCCCGCGCACGGAAGCGCTCGTTTACCTGGAGCGCATGATCGACGAGGGACTCATCGTGGTGCTTGCGATGAGCGAATGGCACGGAGATGATTCTGGTCGGGCTTCGGCGAGGGACGTTTACGCGACCCATTCGTTCGTCCACGACCGCGTATTCGAGGCCTGCCTGAGTCTGCTGGAAGCAGAGGAGCTGGCCCACCTCCATTTGAAAGCCGGTCGGGCTCTCAAAACGACTCCCCGTGGTCTGGATGGAAACTTTCGCATCGCCGCCCACCTAAACGCCGGGCGCCACCTGATCACGCAACGGAGTGAGCTCTTGGAGTGTGCTACACTGAACTTGCAGGCAGGAAGGGAAGCAAAACGCCGGGGCGCATTCAGTCAGGCTCTCGAACTCATCGAGGCGGGACTCGACTTTCTGGCCCGGACATCCTCGTGCGAACCGGCGGAGCGAGTGGAGCAACTCGATCGCGCATGGCACGAGCAGCCCGAACTCTCGTTGGCCCTTCACGAGGAAGGGGGCGAAGCGGCGCTCTTGAGCGGCAGGCTCGATCTCATGCATGCGTGGTGTGATCGCATCGTCGAACATGCTCATTCTCCGTTCGACAAGATCACAGCCTACGACATTCGGATCTCCGGCTTGAAGGCAGCCAAGCGCTTTTCGGACGCGGTGTCCGTTGCGCTCGAGATTCTCGCAGAGCTTGGCGTAAAGTTTTCCACCAAGCCGCACATCGGGCACATCTTGTTTGGCTTCCTGCGCACCAAGCGACTGATCCCCCGTCGGGCGGACGACCTTCTCGCACTGCCAGAGATGACGGATCCGCGCGTGAGGGCGGTGGCTCGTATCATTCAGTCGGTTTATCCGGCAGCGTATCTTGGACGACCGAAGCTATTTCCGCTTTTGGTCTATCGTCATGTTGTCGACGCCATCCATCACGGGAACAGCGCGTATTCTGCCGTCACTTACAACGCGTTTGCCGCAGTGTTCTGCGCGATGGGCAAGTTCGATGCTGCCGATGAGCTTGGAAAAGTCGGGCTCGCGCTCGTGCGCGGGTCAACGAAAAGTCGATACCTCGCGCGCGCTTACTCCGTCTATTACTTCCTGATCTATCCCTGGAAGCACTCACTCTGGTCAGCCGTACCTTACTATCAGGAAGGGATCCGTGACGGCATAGCTCAGGGTGACTTCGAGTTCGGAAGCTACCTGATGACGTTCGAGTCACTTGCTCGTTTTCACTCCGGTGAGTCGCTCCCGCAACTCCACCCAGTGCTCGAGCGACATAGAGATCAGCTCCGCGATCTGGGTCAGGAACGTTCGATCCTGATGCAGAGTATCGTCTGCCAGACCTCCGCGGATCTTCGCGACAAGGCACTGCTCGGACCGGTACTCAGCGGTGACTTCTACGACGAGGCGGCGCTACTGCCACGCTGCCTCGAGCCGCTGGACGAGAATCTCGTCTTCCACAACTATCTGGCAAAGGTGATGCTGCACGTCTACTTCGGCGACGGGGAGGCGGGCATGGAGGCAGCACGTCAGGGGCGCCGGGTTCTGCAAGGAGGGGCTTTCGGGAACTATCTCGGCGGTATCTTCGAGTTCTACGAGGCAATGGCAGGACTTCTCGGCGTCCGTAGCAAGGCCGGGCCAAGGCGAGCCCAGAAAACTCTGCGTCGCCTGCGCCGCTGGTCCGTCGGAGCGCCGTCGACCTTTCTGCACAAGGCACACCTGGTTGCGGCCGAGCTCAATCGAGTCCAAGGGCGGTGGCAGCAGGCGGCTGAGGACTACGAGAAGGCCATTGAGCTGGCACTGGCGCAAGGCGCTGTCCATGAAGCCGGGTTAGCCCAGGCGCGCGCCGTCTCGTTCTACATGAAGCGAGACATGGGGCGCACTGCTCGGCATCACCTGCGGGAGGCCCGACATTCCTTTCAACGTTGGGGAGCCACGGCGGTGGTTCGCCGCCTCGAGGCGGATTTCGCCCAAGAGTTCGTCTACCTCGGGACCGAATCGGACTACCCGACGGCTCAAAGGCCGTCGTCCTCCCGCCAGAGCTTGAACTATCAGACCCTACTCAAGTCATCACAGGCCATTTCCAGCGAGACCATGCAGTCGGGGCTGCTCGATCGTCTGCTCGAAACCATCGTCGAGCACGCTGGCGCACAGCGCGTCGTCCTCTTGCTCGAGCACGATGGCAAGCTCCATCTCGAGTCGGAGCTGGACGTGAATGCGCCTCACCGTATAGCGACGACATCCGAGCTAGCGGACCCGGCGGCGCGCTTGGCTCTCAGTGTCGTCCGCTACGCGGCGCGAACCAGAGAACCGGTCGTACTGGACGACGCCGGGCGGTCGGAGTCGTTTGCGGCGGATCCGTATCTTGCATCTCGTCGAGTCCGCTCCTTGCTCTGCGCTCCGATCCTGAACCAGGGGCGCCTGCTCGGCTTGATCTATCTCGAGAACAACGAGGTCAGTCATCTCTTTTCGGCCGCCCGGCTGGAGATGGTGAATCTGCTCACGACGCAGGCGGCTATCTCCATAGCAAACGTCCGCTTCCATGGGCTCAGACTCGAAGCCCATCAGGCCAAGATCAATCCTCACTTCCTATTCAACGCCCTGAGCTCCATTGCCTCCTTGACGATTACGGATGGTCCGATTGCGGAGCGGGCAGTCATCCAGCTCGCCGAACTCTACCGCTACATCTTGATGAGCTCGAAGCAACAGTTCGTGACGTTGGAACAGGAGTTGCACATCGTCCGCAGCTATCTGGAGCTCGAGAAACTCCGCTACGGAACGAAGCTGGAGTTCGTCGTGGAGCATCGCGGCGATTCGAGTGCAGTACGGATCCCGGCGCTCGTCATTCAGCCACTCGTCGAGAACTCCATTCGACACGGCATTGGCCGCAAGGTGGAGGGAGGCCGGGTGACCGTGCTCGCTCAGATCGACGAGCAACGTTGCTGGATCCTCGTCGAGGATGATGGCGACGGCCCGACCCAGAGCAGTGCTGGAACGGGCTTCGGACTGAAGAGCATTCAAGAGCGCTTGACGATTGCCTATGGAGATCGCTTTTCCTTCTCCATGACGCAACGGCTGGGCTGCCGAGTGGAGATCGAGATCCCA
>Ga0247798_1000107_pt1 | contig 10844 bp, 12 predicted proteins | sample UWRJS197509C6_FD_179929 | JGI IMG/M metagenome (GOLD analysis project Ga0247798, IMG submission 179929) | Soil microbial communities from Arlington Agricultural Research Station in Wisconsin, United States - UWRJ-S197-509C-6 | ecosystem: Environmental > Terrestrial > Soil > Agricultural land... | reverse complement strand
CGAGCCGCCACCGCCACCGCCACCGCCACCGCCACCGCGCCCACCGCCGCTGAGCACGATGTTGTTCGCGATGACCTCGGTCGTGTAGCGCTTGTGGCCTTCCTTGTCGTCGTACGAGGAGGTCCGCAGGGAGCCTTCGACGAGGATGCGATCCCCTTTGTTGAGGACCTTGCCGAGCCCCTCTGCCCGCCGTCCCCAAACGACGACCCGGTGCCACTCGGTGCGCTCTTGGCGCTGCTTGTTGCGGTCCAGGTACGATTCACTGGTGGCAAGACGGAGCTTCAAGACGGCCGTGCCACCTCCCGTCATACGCAGTTCTGGATCGGCCCCGAGGTTGCCCAGGAGGATCACGCGGTTTAGACCTTCGGCCATACTGTTCCTATCGCTCGACTTGAGGAAAAACGAGGGCGGCCGCTTTGCGGCCCCCCTCTGTCTCACCAAATCGGTCCTCCGAGTCAAGCCAGGGCGGACATTGCCTGACGCGAGCGCGCTCCTCGCGCGGGCTGGCTCGCGCGGGCTGGCTCGCAGTGGTCGAGCACTGACGGGCACGGGCCCCGGATCGCTGCGAGCTCGCCTTGCGGCTACTCGTCGCGGCCCTCGGACTCCCGATCGAACGCGTCGAGTTCGGCCTGAATCTGACTCCGGATTTCGGTCAAGTCGCGGCGCAGTTGGGCGTGGGCCGCCTCGCGTTGGTCGAGGTCTTCGTCCTCCGCCGGCTCGCCTTCTTTCATCTGGCGCTTGGCGCCGGCAATCGTGTAGCCCTCGCGATAGAGCAGGTCCTTGATGCGCAGGAGCTTCTCCAGGTCCCGGCGCGAATACACGCGTTGCCCCTTGGCGGACTTTTTGGGCCGGAGCGAGCGAAACTCGGTCTCCCAGTAGCGCAAGACATGCGTCTCCACACCGACGAGCTGAGCCACCTCGCCAATGCGATAGAACAGCTTGACGGGTAGGTCGGGACGAGTCGCCATCGGGCCAGATCGCTTTCGCGTTTCGCTTTCGGAAAGCCGCCCTTGGCAGCGTGTCAGTCAGCGATGCTACGCGCGCGGTGACGGAGGATCCGAGCTGGAGTCGTCCTCACCATCGTTGAGCGCCTGCTTGAGCAGTTGGCTCGCCTTGAAGCTGAGAACTCGCCGCTCGGTGATCATGATGGGCGTACCCGTCTGCGGATTGCGACCCTGGCGTGGTCTCTTGTCCCGCAAGACGAAGTTCCCAAAGCCCGAGATCTTGATCTTCTCGCCGCGGCCCAGCGTCTCCTTCATCGTCTCGAATACGAGATCGACCAGGTCGGCGGACTCCTTCTTCGAGAAGCCGCCTAGACGCGTGTAGACGGCTTGAACGATGTCGGCCTTCGTCATGCGTGCACTCAAGGTCCCTCCGAACATGCCACGGATTCTGGCCTCCAGTATAGCAGTCCCCCGAAAAAGCACCCTGCCCGGCAACCTTGCCCGGCAAAAGAAGTCCCTACCCGGGCGGGGAAGGTCGGCCCGGGCGAATCAGTCGACCCGGGCGGGCCCGCGCGTCAGGGCGGGCCACCATCCCCGGGCCAGGCTCACGCGGCCTTCGCGAGGGTGGCTTCGGGCTCCGCTTCGACGGGCGTCTCCAGCGTCTCCCCCGCGGCGAGGGTGGACAGGAACTGCTCCTTCACGAGCATGGTCGCCACGTACATGTAGCCCCAAGCGTAGAGGCCGCAGAACGGCGCTGCGAACCAATGACCGGTGTCGAGTGCCACCACGGTGGCCGCGAGGCTCAAGAGCCCCAGCGCCAACTCGGCCACCGGCAGCTGCGCGCCCATGCGGTAGCGACTCAGGCCCTCCCCCTTCTTCGGGGTGCGCACGAACTCACCGGACATCTGGCTCATGCCGGAGAGGACCGCGCGGGTAAGGTAAGGCGACAGGCCTGCCCCGAGTCCGATCAGCACGGGCAGACGGAGCATGGCTCCCCAGATGCTTCGGCCCTGCTTGGCCTCCGCATAGGCATAGAAGGCAGCAATCGAGCCCGTCGCGACGAGGCACATCGGGAGGTCGACCATCAGCATGGTGCGCAGGTCAGTCGCCTCGAGGAGCAGGAGCGTCGGGAGCTGCAAGAGCCCGAGCAAGAGCATCAGCGGGTAGGCGAAGTGCGGCAACATGTGAAAGGACGCCTCGATCTTCTGGTGCAGGTTCAGGGGCTCGTGCTCCCAAACCGTCGGCAGAAGCTTGCGGGCCGTCTGGACGGTGCCCTTGGCCCAGCGATGCTGCTGCTGGCGCAGGGCGGACATGTCTTCGGGCAACTCGGCCGGCGTCAGCACGTCCGGGCGGTAGATGAAACGGTAGCCCTCCATCTGCGCCCGGTACGACAGGTCCAGGTCCTCGGTAATGGTGTCGTGCTGCCAGCCGCCCGCGCGTTCGATGGCCTCTCGGCGCCAGATGCCGCCGGTGCCCGCGAAATTGAAGAAGCAGCCGGAACCGAAGCGCGCGCAGTCCTCGATCAAATGATGACCATCGAGCATCAGGGCCTGCACTTCGGTCATCAGGTTGACGTTTCGATTCATGTGCGCCCAACGCGTCTGCACCATGCCAACGCCGGGATCGGTGAAGTGATCCACGATGTCCTCGAGGAACGTCGCCGTGGGGACGAAGTCGGCGTCGAACATCGCAATGAGCTCGCCGCGCGCCAGCTTGAGGCCGTAATCGAGAGCGCCCGCCTTGTAGCCATGCCGGCTGGGACGACGAATGTATTGGATGTCGAGCCCATGTGCTGCAAGCTCGGCCACCTTGGCTTCGGCAATCTGACGAGTCTCGTCCGTCGAATCGTCGAGCACCTGGATCTCGAGGCGGTCACGCGGGTATTCGATGCGACTCGCTGCTTCGAGCAACCGTTCGGTCACGGTCGCCTCGTTATAGATCGGCAGCTGAATGGTCACGACCGGGAGCTCGTCCTTGGCAAACCGGCGGGCCGGTAGGGCGGCCGCGGCAACCTTGCTTGCATGACGCGACGCCAGGAAAACCATCACGGCGCGATGGGCGCCCAGCGTGAAAAGTCCGGCGAGGACGACGAAGTAAAGAGCGACCAGTAAGGCCTCGAGTGCGTTCATCTGGGTAGATCCCTAACAGATCCACGCGTTTACGATTGTCACACAAATGTAATTCGTTGCATGACCTTGTCTGTTACCTGCGCCTCCGCACCTACATTTGCCGCCTCATTTCGCCGGCCCTCCCGTGGGCTTCGAACTTCCGGCTAGCCTCTGGGCATGAGCGATCCAGTGGAGCCGGCCTCACCTCTCGCGGAGGTCTATGCCGAGGTGCAGCGCAGCCTGCAAGCGACGGCGCTCAGTGTTGAGCGGCTGCTCGGCCCGCTCGAGGGGGCCCTCCTGGCCTTCCGCCGTGCCCTCGAGGCCCAAGTTGCCAAGGAGTACGCAGCCGCGCACTCGATCCGCTTTTCGCGACCGGCCGGTCCCAGCCGAGAAGCCGCCGCGAAGCGGCTCCAGCAGCTGGTCCTGGCGCTGCCCGACTTCGCGACGCGAGACGAGACGTCGCCCGGGCCCGACGATGGCCTGCCCGAGCAGCCGCCCGCTCCCCCGGCGCCCGCGTTGTCCACCCGGGAAGCAGAGGGCGCGTCTTCCGCCCCCACCACCAAGACCTTGGCGGACGTCCTGCCGCGGCTCGCCGCGCGTGCTGGGGACCGCACGCTGGTGGTTCTGGGTGCCTTGGCAGGTCGAAAGCGGCAGTTGCCGGAGCCCCTGGCGTCGGCCACGGAGTGGATCGACACGAGCCAAGGCGGCGCTGCTCATGCCGCCCAGAGCCTGCCGGCGCGCATTCGCCAAGGCCGCCTGCTGGGGATCGTCATCTGCGACCAGGCGGTGTCTCACAAGCACACCGAGCCCGTCCTTGCCGCGGCGCGCGCCGCGGGCGTCCCCGTGGGCTTCGCGGGCAAGGGAGGCAACGCCGGGATCGCCCGAGCGCTCCGGTCCATCGAGGATCAGCTCCCCGGCTAGCCGGGCACCGACAGAGCAAGAGCTCGCCACCCGGCGCCCTGACTCCTTTGCGGCGGCGCCCGACCAGAATTTCTTTTGCTTTGCATGTCGAACTCGCCCGGGCGGCACCGACTCACCTCGGAATCCGGCATGCGGCAGCAGGCCGGAGCGAAAGGACAGTTCACCATGAAAACACAGAAAATCACGACGTTCCTCTGGTTCGACGGGCAGGCGGAAGAGGCAGCCCGGTTCTACACGGAGACCTTCGCCGACTCGCGCATCGTTTCCGCTTCACCGATGAACGTGGTCTTCGAGCTCGAAGGGCAGCGCTTCTACGGCCTGAACGGTGGTCCGCAATTCAAGTTCAACGAGGCCATCTCGCTCTTCGTCGACTGCGAGACACAGGCCGAAGTCGATCGCCTGTGGGATCGTCTGACTTCTGGCGGCGGGAGCCCGTCGCGCTGTGGCTGGCTCAAGGACAAGTTCGGTCTGTCCTGGCAGATCATCCCCAAGGCGCTGATGCAGTTGATGAGTGATCCCGACCCCGACAAGTCCGGACGCGTGATGCAGGCGATGCTGGGCATGAACAAGATCGTCATCGCCGATCTCCAGCGCGCGCACCGCGGAAACTGATCGAGGCCCGGGGCGACGGCCTGCGGCAGGCGTCACCCCGGTAGCCCTCGGTACATCAGGCCTTGCTGTCGCTGGCGAGCGCTTTGTAGACGGTTGCGCCGAGCGCGGCGCCGACGATCGGCGCGACCCAGAACAGCCACAGTTGCGAGAGCGCCCAGTCGCCGACGAACAAGGCCACGCCGGTGCTCCGTGCCGGGTTCACCGAAGTGTTCGTCACCGGGATGGAGATCAGGTGGATCAACGTCAGGCACAGGCCGATGGCAATCGGAGCGAAGCCCGCCGGCGCGCGCGCATCCGTCGCACCGAGGATGACGATCAAGAAGAACATGGTCATGACGACCTCGGTCACGAGCGCCGCGACCAGCGAGTACTTGCCGGGCGAGTGCTCGCCGAATCCGTTGGAAGCAAAGCCCCCGCTGACGTCGAAGCCGGGGGCTCCGCTGGCGATGACGTAGAGCACGCCGCCGGCAGCGATGGCGCCGAGCACCTGAGCCGCGACGTAGCCGCCCAGCTTGGCCACCGGGAAGCGCCCTCCCACGACCAGCCCGACCGAAACCGCGGGGTTCAAGTGGCAGCCTGAGATGTGCCCGATCGCGTAGGCCATCGTGAGCACCGTGAGCCCGAAGGCCAACGACACCCCGTGCAGCCCGATCCCGACGTTCGGGAACGCGGCGGCGAGCACCGCACTGCCGCAGCCCCCCAAGACGAGCCAAAAAGTACCAAAGAACTCCGCTCCATATGCCTTCATCTGCTGTCCTTCCCTAACGCCGCTTTGGCGTGCGCCGCATTCTGCCCGACGTACCTGGCAGAGGTCCAATGGCTCGCCAGCGGCCAGCCGGCCGGTACGTCGCGCCTCGCTCGGCGGCTGCTGGGCAGCGCCTCGGCGGCTCCGTATTCTCTGGCGGCCACACCTCGGAGCGCACCCGCATGCCGAAAGTCAAAGCGAGCACGATCGACGACTACTTGAGCGGCAAACCCGAATCGGTGCAGGCGGTCCTCCAAGAGGTGCGTCGTGCCATCGGTCGGGCGATCCCAGCCGCCGCGGAGAGCATCAGCTACCAGATCCCGGCGTACCGACTGGGCACTACCCCCGTCGTGTTCTTCGCCGGGTGGACGGAGCACTACTCGCTGTATCCGGCCCGCGCCACTCTGGTCGCTGCCTTCGCCAAGGAACTCGAGCCGTATTCGATCTCGAAGGGCACCATTCGCTTTCCCCTGACGGAGAAGGTGCCCGCCCGGTTGATCGCCAGGCTCGCCAAGTTCCTGTTTCAGGAGGCAAGCGCAGCCGCCGAGCTCAAGAGGGCGCGCACCGCGGCCAAGAAGGCCGCGCCCAAGAAGGCCGCGTCCAAGAAGGCCGCGTCCAACAAGGCTCCTCGCAAGATCACACGAAAAGCGGCTCCAGCCGCCCACGGCAAAACCTCGGCCCGGGCGCTCGCAAAGCCAACCGCCAAGCTCCGTTCTTCCGCAAAAGCCCGGCGCGTGCGAGCGAGCTGAACGTTCAGTTCGTCCGGGCTGCGTCCGCGCCGCCGCGCAGTTGCTCGAGATCTGCGAGGATCTCCTGGGCATGCTTCTTGGGCGTGACGTCGTCGTAGACGCGCGCGATCTTGCCTCGTTGGTCGATCACGAACGTCACCCGCTGTGTCATGCCGAACGTCGTGCCCACACCGAAGGCGCGAGCCAAAGCGTGATCTTCGTCGGGCAGCAAGAGAAACGGCAGGCCATGGGCTTTCGCAAACTCCACGTGCGAGTCGTTGCTGTCGCTCGATACCCCGAGCACCACGGCACCGGCGGCCTTCAAATCCTCGTGAGCGAGACTGAATTGCTCCGCCTCGACGGTGCAACCAGGCGTGCCGTCCTTCGGGTAAAAGTAGAGAACGACGACCTGGCCGCGCAATCCAGCGAGGCTGACTTCCTGCCCACTATGGGCTCGAGCGGAAAACTCCGGAGCCTGCTGGCCCACGGCGAGAAGCCCTGGAGGGCGCTGACCTTCCTGTCCTTCGGCCGCCACCGCTGGACCACCCGGCGATGGATCCGGCTTGCTACACCCGACCAGCACGAGGCTCCCCAGCAGCCCGAAGGCGCCGGCACACGCTCTGAGATCCGTCACGGCGCGCAGTCTAGTCGATGCTCGATGGGTCGCCACAGCCACACCGCTCGCTGGACGGACCAGTCTCGCCCGAGCCCCCCGCCCCTGGCTGCCGCATCGAGAGGCCCGCCCCGAGAGCCCCTGCCCGAGAGCCCCTGCCCGAAAAGACCCTGCCCTAAGAGAACCCTGCCCGAGGTGCCTAGCGTGGCCGAGCAGTCGGCCGTTCGACAACCTTACCGCCGGGCGCTCCGCGCCTGAGACGCTCGACGTCGCTGACCAAGGCTCGCTCGTGCAAACGAGGCTGCAAGTTGCACAGCCACGCAGCCGCGTCCGCAACGTTTTCGACCGTCGTTTCCTTGAGCGAGCTGTTCGAAAGCAGGTCGATGGTGGAAAAGACGAAGCGCAGCATCCCTAGCTTGACGCCGGTGCCCTCGATCACCCGAGCCTGGCCCCAGATCTTTCCTTGGTACCGGGCGACGAGCTCCGCGTTGCGTCGCCGCACTTCCTGCGGTGGCGGCTTATCGGCCCCTTCGGCAACGATGATCAGCAGGCCGATGCCGCCCGGTGTCCTCGCGATCAAGTCGTTCGTGGCTGACTCGACCATGCCGAAATCCTCCATCGTCGGCGATTGGGACCAGACCATGATGAGAACGCTGCCGTGCACTCCGATCGACACGTGCTCGCTATGAGCCGCCTCTACCGCCACGTCGATTCCTTGATTGTTCGGCGCATATCAGACGTCTTTAGCGAACGCGCACGGCAGGGCGCTCCTGGCTCCGGCCCGCTGGCGCCTGCGCGCGACGGACCTTGTCGATCTCGTTCAACACGCCACGCTCGTGGAGACGCGGCTGAATGGATTGCAACCATTTCACTGCGTCGGCCACGTCCTCCACCGTTTTTTCCTTGAGCGAACTATTGGACAAGAGATCCATGGTCGAGAGCACGAAGCGGATCACGCCCTTCTTGAGCCCATCACCCTCGATCACGCGCGCCATACCCCACAGCTTCCCTTCGTAGCGGGCGACGAGCTCGGCGTTGCGACGCCGCACAGCCTGCGGCGGCGGCTTGTCGTTGTTTTCGACGATGATGATGAGAAGTCCAATGCCGGAAGCGTGCCGCTCGATCAAATCGGCGGTCGCCGACTCGACCAAGCCGAAGTCCTCCATCGTCGGCATCTGATTCCAGACGATGATCAGCAGGTTGTCGTGCGAACCAATGGCGACGTGGTCGTTGCGCATGACCGGCGGACTTAGTGCCACGAGCACCTCCTGCCCTGGCGCGCGCAAAGCGAGCCACGACGGGCTCGCTCGAAGCACAGATTCGCCGATTTAGTCATTTCGCGCATCCGGGGCAGGTTAGGTCCGCGCCTGCGAGTTTGGCAATGCAGGAGCGCTCCCATGCAACGGATTTATGGGTGATTGTAGCCCACATTCGTACCTTTGAGTGACGGAGCCGAAACACAGTTTCGTCGCCCCGAGGCGAGTCCGTCAGCACCGACCCTGAAGCGCTGCATCTGCGTGCGCCTGCACACGTCTAGCCGGCCTTCGACCCGGCAGCCTCCAGAAACAGGCGATAGATCGTGCAGGTGAAGAGGTAGTTTTCGCGAATGAGCGCAAGCTCGCTTTCCTCGAGCTGACCCACCACGTCGAACGCCTTCTCCAGGTGATCCTCGTCTTCGTTCGCGTGCAGCTTCACGAAGGCCGCGGCTTCCTTGCCGTGGGCCTGCAGGACGCGCTCGTAGATCCAGGCTCCGTGTGCGACCGAAAGGCCTTCAAGCATGAAAATGTAGCCAAAAAGCGCGGTCGGCGCCTGATGTTCCACGCGGTAGTACTGACTCTGGTAGAGCGCCTGCGTCGCGGGCAGTTCCGGAAACTGCTCGATGTGGCGGCCCAACTTGCGCAAGTCGTGCTCAGCCAGACGGTGATGACTCCGTTCCTCGGCGGCGTGCTGCAGGAAGCGCATGTGCAGAGCTTCCCGCTCCTCGGGGATGCGGGCGGCGGCAGCAGCGAGCAGGCGCGTGCTGTGCACCACGTAGTGCCGAGTCTGCGCCAGGAACTGGGCGTAGGCCCGCGGCTCCTCGAATGGGTACGCGCGAATTGCGTCCGTTTCGTGGCGGTTGGCTTCGATGAACTCACGCATCATGACGGCTATCCTTTTTGTTGTTCATGGTCATTGTCCGAGAGAAACGGCTCGCCCTTGCTCGGCGCGCTGGGCGTCCTGCTCGAGGCTGAGCTCGACGTAGGTTTCGAAGGCGCGCAGGGCTCGAGCGGAGAACACGATGCAGCCCATGGTCTCGACCCACTTGAAGCCCGGCACATCGTGCTGGCGGAAGCTGCCAGGCGGGCAGGTGAAGAGCGGAATGCGCACTCCGCGCGCCGCGTAGAAGTCGTAGAGAACGCGAGTGACGGCCTGCTCGATCCGAGTGCTCGCTTCGACTCCGGGAGCCAAGAACACATGCGCCACGGACAGGGCGTCGAACAAGGACAGGTGGGTGTCTTCCCATTCGCACAAGAGCGCCGCGATCAGTCGAGACCCGGATCTGAGCAGCAGGCACTGGCGAGCACGATGGCCACCCAGGACGGCGAATCCTGGATGTAGGCGATCTTGACTCAGGCTACCCGGCGCAATGTCGAGCGCTGTCCGGGCGAGCTCTGGCCAGGCTCGCTCGATCATGCCGAGCACATCCGGCTCGTCGTCGTGCTGCATCGGCAGGACGGTGAAGCCCGCCAAGCAAGTGTCAGCAGGCTCTGGTGACCAGTTCGGGTCGCGCATGTAGCGCTCCTGACGCACCACGACGCATTCGTCCGCCGCGCTTCGATTTGCGAACGCCTCGAACATCTGCTGATGAAAGCGCCGCTTGGGACTGTAGTAGCCGAAGACATACGTCCCCTCGCCATCGATCAACCGCGGCCACACGCAGAAATGCTGGTAGAGATCACGTCGGGAGTGCTGGCTATCGTCATTGCGCGGCAGCATGGCGATCTCGTGACCGATCCAAGCGTTCTTGTAGGCCCGGGTAACGGCAATGTGGCCTACGCAACGACCCTCGCGGTCTCGGAACACCGCCTCGTGGCTGAGCGTACTCGGCCAATCGGCGCGTGCCCAAGTGGCATCGGGCTCGATCCCGGGGCGCAGCGCCAGGTACCCGGATTCCGCGAGCAACGTGCGGACTTCGCTGCCAGTCGCGACGTTGCGCCGCTGCAGCGACGGAAAGCGCAGGCGGTGATACAGGCGCGCCACCTCTTCCTGCTCGTCCTTGGCGAAGTCGAGCGCCAAGCGCACTGCGTCGGGACTCTCCTTCAACCGCTGCAAGCCGTCAGAACTCTCGGGAGCCAAGGAGCACGAGATCTCGTGCTCGCCGACGCGGAGCGAAAGGGGCGTATCCTCGGCCAGCCACTGCGCAGACCCCGGCGCAAGCGACACGCCGCCCGGCGAGAAGTCGAGCACCCGAGCCCCTGGCAGCTGCTGGCCACGCGGACCGAGGGTCAGCTCCTCGGGTCGATCCGAGAGCTTTACGCGCGCGAACCGCCGGCGTTCCGCCCAGCCAAGCAGTGCCGCGCTCATCCGTCCTCCCCGGACAGCCGCTGCCTGAGCATGCGCCTCAGTACCTTGCCCGCGGGACTCCTCGGAATGACGGCGTCGAGCACGTAAGCCTCGGGCAGCTTGTAGTTGGCCAGGAGCGCACGGCAGTGCTCGTCCAGCTGATCCTCGGTCAGCCGCAGGCCATCGTGCGGCGTCACGTAGGCGCAGACACGCTCTCCCAAGCGTTCGTCGGGCACACCGATGACGGCGCATTCCTTGACGGCGGGATGCTGGCTCAGCACCTCCTCCACTTCCGAAGGCCACACCTTGAAGCCCGCCCGGTTGATCATGTCTTTGATGCGATCGACCAAGTAGTAGTAGCCGTCCTGGTCGCGGTAGCCGACATCGCCCGTGCGCAGCCAGCCATCCTCGATGGTGGCTCTCGTCTCGTCCGCGCGCTCGAAATACCCGGCCATCACGTTGGGCCCTTTGATACAAATCTCGCCCTCCGCCATCGGTCCGCAGCTGCGACCCGACGCGTCGACGACCTTCATCTCCACGTGCGCGATCGGCACACCGACGGAGCCAGGTCGGTAGCTCGTGATGTGGTTGTACGTCGACAGTGGCGACGTCTCGGTGAGGCCATACCCC
>Ga0247798_1000106_pt1 | contig 10881 bp, 10 predicted proteins | sample UWRJS197509C6_FD_179929 | JGI IMG/M metagenome (GOLD analysis project Ga0247798, IMG submission 179929) | Soil microbial communities from Arlington Agricultural Research Station in Wisconsin, United States - UWRJ-S197-509C-6 | ecosystem: Environmental > Terrestrial > Soil > Agricultural land... | reverse complement strand
CTCGACCGCGAGGGAACGCGCCTGCAAGAGCTGATCGATCGCCTACTCGACTGGGGCCGGATGGAATCGGGGCGCCGGGAGTTCCACCAAGTCAAGACCGACGTGCGCTCGATCATCCAGGGCGCAGTCGAAGCCTTCGAGACGATGCGTGTGCGCCGGGGTGTCGAGCTCGAGGTGCGACTCCCTCCCGATCATCTGGTGGTGACCGCCGATCGCGGCGCCATGACCGATGCGTTGCTCAACCTGCTCACCAATGCTGCCAAGTACGGTGGCGAGAAGCCCCACGTCGAGGTGTCGTGTGCAGAATCCTCGCGAGCGCTCTACATCAGCGTCAGGGACCACGGCCCCGGGATTCCGGTCACCGAGCACAAACGCATTTTTCAGAAGTTCTACAGAATGGATGACCGGCTGTCCCGGAGCCAAGAAGGCTCCGGCCTGGGTCTTGCCATCGTCAAGCATGTGATGAAGGCGCACCACGGCCACGTCGACGTGCAGAGCCAGCGCGGCGCCGGTAGCACGTTTTCGCTCGTGATTCCCAAGCAATCCAGCCACAAGCTGGACGTGCGAGAGCAGCGCACGAACCCTAGGCCGAGCGGTGCCTAGTCGCTGGACTGCTCGTCCTGTCGTGGCCCCGCGCAAGGCAACACTGCTCGCGCCAAGACTGCTCGCGCCAAGACTGCTCGCGGCAAGACGGCCCGAGCCAACACGGCCGCTGGAAGGCCTGCCGAATTCGCTAGCCTGCTCTACTCGAATGGACACGAGGGAAACATGTCGCCCGTAGAAGACGGCGCTCGAGTTTTGATCGTCGAAGACGACGAGAGCATCCTGCTCGGCCTCAAGCTGAACCTGGAAGCAGAAGGCTTCGTCGTGGAGACCGCGACCGACGGCGAAGCCGGGCTACGTCAGGCGCAAGGCTCCCCACCGGACCTGATGATCCTCGACGTGATGTTACCGAAGCAGAACGGTTTCGAGGTCGTGCGCCAGCTGCGCCTGGCCGGCGCCAAATTCCCCGTCATCATCCTCAGTGCCCGCAGCGACGAGGAGGAGAAGGTGATGGGGCTCGAGCTCGGCGCCGAGGACTACATCACCAAGCCCTTCGGCGTGGCGGAACTCCTGGCTCGAGTTCGTGCCAACCTCAGGCGAGATCGCCTGCTGCGCTCGGGCACGGGCACGCCGAGCCGAGTCATCGCGGGCGATCTGGTGATCGACGCCGCACGCCGGGAGGCTCATCGCGGGGGCAACCTGGTCGAGCTTACGGCCACCGAGTTCGACGTGCTGTGGTGCCTCGTCGCGGCAGGCGGACAAGTGCTCTCCCGCGAGGAGATCCAGACCCAAGTGTGGGGGCCTGGACACCACGGCACACTGCGCACCATCGACAACTTCCTCTTGCAACTGCGCTCCAAGCTGGAGGAGGACCCTAGTTCACCAGCGCACTTGCTCACGGTGCGGGGTGTGGGGTACCGCTTCGGGCGCTAGGCCGCTTCGAGCGCTAGGCCGCGCCTGCTCGCACTGCGCCTGGTCGCACCCCGCTTACTCGCACCCGCTTCCTCGCGATCTCCGGATATTTTCATGGATCAGAACCTTCTCCGCTCGTACATGGCCACGGTCTACGAATTGCCGACGCAAGGCGGCACGATCCGCGCTTCGCTGGACGGTGAAGCAGTGCGAGACGACTCCGAGTTGCCAGAACTCCTGCGAACTTCGTTCGCGATTCTCACGGCCTACAATCCTCGCTCGATGCTCTTGCCACGCAAGGTGAACGAAACCCGGCATCAGGTCCTGCGCGACCTTCTGATCCTCGGCTGTTACCGCGTCGAGCACTGCGTGGGCTTCGACGACGAAGACGACAGCGCCTGGCGCGAGCCGGCCTGGGTCGTCCACGGTATCGATCGAGCCGAGGCCATCGACTTTGGCCGCACCTTCCGGCAGAACACCATCATCGTGTGCGACGGGGCTCGCCCAGAGCTCATCGTAACGGATCCCACCTGCGACGAGATCGGCCGGACCTTCCCGGGCAACTGGCGGACTAGGCAGTAACTCACCCAAAACAGCGCGGCGTCAAAGGCCCGCCAGGGGCATCGAAAGCATGAGTAAGTACAATGGAGGGCGTCCGAAGGACCCTCAAGAATTCGCCCGTGACCTGCTCGAGGACCTCGGGCGGCGCTCACAGCGCCTAGGCCCGATCCTCGGCGTCGTGCTCTTGCTCGTGATCGCAGGCGCAGGCTTCTACCAGGTCGGTCCGGGTGAGGTTGCAGTCATTCGGACGCTCGGCAAGGAAACGGGCCGAGCCGGACCGGGTCTGCACTTTCGTGTGCCGTTCGTGCAGCGCAAGGACATCGTCAACACGTCGCAGATTCTGCGACTCGAAGTGGGCTTTCGCGGCGACCAGCCAATCCCGGATGAAGCACAGATGCTGACGGGCGACGCCAACATCGTGGAGGCGCAGCTGATCGTGCAATACCGCGTCGCCGACGCATCGAAGTATTTGTTTCGCCTGGCCAACCCGGACGACACCATGCTCGCGACAGCAGAAGTCGCCGTGCGGGCCGTGATCGGACGCACCAACATCGACGAAGCCATCACCACGGGGCGCGGGAAGATTCAGGAAGAAACGCGCCTCCTTTTGCAGAGCTTGATGGACAGCTACCAGAGCGGCCTCTTCGTCACCGAGGTCAAATTGCAGAGCGTCGGTCCACCGAGCGAGGTGAAGGACTCCTTTCACGAGGTGGTGCGGGCCCGGGAAGAGAAAGAGCAGCTGATCAACCAAGCCATGGGCTACAGCGAAGACGTGATTCCACGCGCCCGTGGCGAAGCGGAGAAGCAACTGCGCGAAGCCGAGGCCTACCAGGAGAACCGCGTGCTGCGCGCGCAAGGCGACGCCAAGCGCTTCAACCAGGTCTACGACGAATACGTGAAAGCCCGAGACGTCACCCGCAAGCGACTGTACCTGGAGACGATGGAGCGCGTGCTCAAGCGTACGACCGACAAGACGGTCGTCGACGCGCGCTTGCCGGGCTCGACGCTGCCAGTCTTGCAGATCGGCCCCAAAGCCGTTGCAGCGAGCGCCACGGGGGTGAGCCCATGAGCCGCACACGCATTGGCCTCTTGCTGGTGATTCTGGCCTGGATCGGCTGGGACAGCTTCTACGTGGTCGAGGAAGGCGAGCTGGCAATCGTTACTCGCTTCGGCGAATACCAGGTCAGTCGCCTGTCGCCGGGCGCCTATCCCAAGGCACCGATGGCGGACACCATCGTGCTCATGCAAAGGCGCATCTTGGTCAGCGATACGCCGCCCGCGGAGTATCTGACGCTGGACAAGAAGAAGCTCGTCGCCGACCCGATCACGCGCTGGCGCATTACCAAGCCCATCACCTACTACAAGACCGTTCGTGACGAGTCCGGAGCGAAAGCCCGCATCGACGACATCGTCAACAGCGAGCTGCGGGCCGAGATCGCCAGCCACGACTTCGGCGCCATCATCGGCAACAGGCGACAACCGCTGATGGATGCCGTGGCCCTGCAGGCGCGAGCGAAGGTCAGCGAGTTCGGCATCGAGCTCGTCGACGTGCAGATCAAGCGCGCCGACTTGCCGAACGAGGTTCAGGAAAGCGTCTTCTTGCGTATGCGGGCCGAGCGCGACCGCATTGCCAAGCGCTATCGCTCCGAAGGCGAAGAAGAGGCGCAGAAGATCCGTGCGCAGACGGACAAGGAAAAGGCCATTCTCCTGGCCAAGGCCTACGAAAAGGCCCAATCGATGTTCGGCGAGGGCGACGCCCAAAGCGTGGCGGTGTACGCGGCTGCCTACGGCAAGGACGCGGACTTCTACTCGTTCGTGCGCAGTCTCGAAGCCTACGAGGCGGCCCTGGACGAAAAGACGCACGTCGTGCTTTCGACCGGCAGCGAGCTCCTGCGCTACCTCGATTCTCCGCGCTGACGACCAGAAGGGCGGAGGGACGGCTGCCTGGGGCCCGTCCCTCGCAGTCTCATCGCAGCGCCTTACGGTCGCCCCACGGTGCACCAGGGCCTCGCTACCAGAGCGTGCGTCCCTGATCGCCGATGTCGAGCTCGGTTCGAACTTTTCGCACGGAACCGGACGACGGTAACGGGCATGATGGCGGCGGCGTACGCGTCGAATGGCAAACGCGCACAGCGGACGTGCGCCTGGCATTCACTCTGCGCAATGGAGGCGTCGCGACGTGACCGACGGGCGGAAGTCACGACAGGCATAGGAAGGAGACGTGGTCTAAAATAATCACCATCCCTTACTGACGGACTGCCTATAGGAGCGATATCCTGGTCGCCCTCGTTGACAACCTCCCTTCCCATTGCGAAAAGGTTTCGGTTAGCGAGTGGGGGGCTTCTCGAATGGCGGGTAGGGGTACGCGAGCGATCGGGATTGAGGGACGGGTGCGTGCCGGAATCGGTCGACCCGGGAGCGACGTGCTTCCAAACGGTGGATCGGGATTTTTTGCCCGCCGATCCTTGGCACCGCCGCAGGCCGAATGGCACGCAGCAGGAGCGATGGATTCCGCCTGTACGAGCAAGCTCGATGGGCAGCTGCAGGCGTCGCTCGAGCTACTTGCTGCGGAACGAGAGCTCAGCGGCCAAGAGGCCCGGCTGTTGTGCTGTGCGGCCCAGGGCCACTGCGACAAACTCGCGGCTGAACTGCTGGGCGTCTCTCCCAACACGGTCAGCAGCTATTGGCAGCGGATTTACTGGAAGCTCGGCGTGCGGGGCTCGCGGGAAGCCCTCGGCTTCGTCATTCGTTGGGTCTTATCCAACGCAATGGAACGCGTCGACGTCAAGGCATGAATTCAGTGACGTGAAGCCCATGACGCGAAACCCATGACGTAAATATCGTGTCGAGCGCTCGGCCGGCTGTTCGTCGTAAATGGCGCCAAGCAGCTGAGGGTGCCGGCAGCAGGCTTGCACCTCGACTGCGATTGCATGCCGAAAGGGCTTTCGAATGACTATCAACTTTTCCAAGAAAATCTGGATGCTGGCCTCAGCGTCCCTGGTCGGGTGTTTGGCGCTGGCGCTTGGCTGCGCGGTCGGGACGGATGCGGAGTTCGACCCAGAAACGGGTGAGCTCATCGGGCAGAAGTCCGCAGCCGTCATCGGAGCCAGTGGTGTGTTGACGCACAGCAACTGGCCCAGTCCGCCGGTCTGCGCCCACAGCTCGACGGGCCCCTCCAAGGCCGCGTACGTGAGGGCAGGAAAAGTCTACTACCGAAAGTACGCGGCTGGCGCGTGGGGTGCCGAGATCGACACTTGGCTACCTGCCGGGGTGACGAGCTTCACGCGCGTCGCGATGGCCCAGACTACGTCAGCCATCACGAGGTTCGCGGCGTTTGGCAATGACGGAAAGCTCTATCAGAAGTCGGTCACTTCGAATGCTCAAGGCGGGTGGTCGACGCAAGCCGCTTGGCCACTGCCGGACACCACGAGAGGCCTGGCCGTCGCTTCCGAGGGAGTGAACCAAACGTTTCACGCGTTCTACTACCTTCCCGGTGCGGGAACGCGCCAGCTGGCCCACGTCTGGTTCGATGGCAGCACCTGGCAGGTCGAAACCGGTGCAACGGTCACCCAGCTGCGCATCAATGGTTCTGGACTCCTTGCGGCGGCTGCCTGGAGCAGTAACCGGCTCGACGTGATCGCAACCACCGGCAGCCTCGTGCACCTGTCCAACGGCGGCGGCGGCGGTGGCTGGACCCAGGTGACCAAGCCCTACATGGACCAGGACACCGGTGCCGGGGCGTTCGCGATCTCCGGAGTTGCCATGACCTCGACTGGCTCGGGAAACCTCGACCTGTTCCTGGGTAACTCGACTTCGAACAAGCTGATGTACAGTTGGTTCCGCTCCAACCAATGGAGCATGTTCAACAACCAAATCGCTTTTGATCAGGTCGGTGGCGTGAGCCCGGGCACGCAGGTCGGCGGCGCATGCGACGCCAATGGTGGCCTGCGCATGGACGTCTTCGGGACCCTGACCGGCGGGAACGGTTGGCAAGCCTACTGGAACAGCTTCGGTCCGTTCTGATTGTCTGATCGACCGGGTTCGACTCCCGCCTGCACAGAAGGCGCCTGTCGGATCCGGTCTTGCCCTCCTCGCCCTACCGCGAGGACGCAGGTCCGCTACCAGAGCGTGCGTCCCTGATCGCCGGTGCCGAGTTCGAGCACCATGGCTTCCAGCAGCATGGCGCTGGCAATCGCATAGGCCGGGCTGCCTCGTCCTTTGTGCGGGGCGTCGCCGTCTGCTGATTGCGGCACGTACCCCAAAGCAGAGCCGCCCGGGATTGCAGCTCGAATCACGTCCCGCATGCGCTCGACGTCGCCGCCCTCGTGCTTGAGGGCGCGCACGTAGTAGAGCAGAAGGTGAGGCCAAACCGCGCCTTGGTGGCTGGCCCGGATGCGTTCGGCAATCGTGCCGCCCGCATGGCCCATGTAGCGCGGGTCCGTAGGGTCGAGCGTCCGCAAGCCGCGCGGCGTGAGCAGGCGCTCGTCCACACGCGCCAAGATCTCCTGACGCTGCCAGGGCTCGAACAGCTCGGGTGCGACAGAGAGCGCAATCAGAGCGTTCGGCCGGATCGAGGCGTCCGTCCAGCTCTCGGCTGCGTCCGATCTACCTGCAATACAATCGAACGGATAGCCGCGTTCGTGCGACCAAAAACGCCGAGCGAACACGCCGAGCAGCTGATCGCGCCGCGCCCGCGCCCGGTCGGCGACGTCCAGCTCGCCCTCCTGCTCGCAGAGCTCCGATAGAACGCACACAGCCCTGTACCAAAGAGCCTGAAGCTCGACCGCCAGCCCCCAACGCGGAGCCAGCGCTTGGCCGTCCACGCGCGAGTCCATCCAGGTCAAGGGGTAGTCCGCCGCGTTTTCCACGAAGCCGTCGGGCGTCACCCACAGCACTTGGCCGGGCGAGCGCTCGACGCGATTGAAGACGGAGATCAGGGCCGACAGGAGCCGCCTGCGAAACTCCAGATCCCCGGGATCGGCGTCCAGGACCGACTTACCGACGTCGAACAACCAAAGGGTCGCATCGGCGGAGTCGGGCCGACCAGCGTCGGCAACCTTCAAGCGCTGTGGCAAGAGGCCATCCTCGAGTGCGTCCGTCACACCGAGCAATGTGCGTTTCGCACGTTCCACCTGGCCGCGGGCCAGGTAGGTGCCGCGCAAGGCAAGCAGCGTGTCCCGCGACCAAGCATCGAGCCAGGGGTAGCCCGCCACCAGCGCCTCGCCGTTTCCGAGCACGAAGGTCTCGACGCCTACGCAGAGCGACCTCACCTCCGGCGCTAGTCGAGGATTGGCGTCGAGCGCTAGCTGCTCCTCGGCCGCCGAAAGCACGAGCGCCCGCGCATCGAGCGGCGGGGGCTTGCCCACGAACGCTACCAAGTACGACGTTTGCCTGGACTCGAGTGACAGCTCGAGCACGCCCGGCGACCACATGTCCTCTTGGAAATCGATGTAGCGCCCGCGATCGGCGAGGTACTCGAACTTGCGCCACCAATCGGGCGATCCCATGAAGATGCCGCTGTGCCTGAGGACCACGGGAGGCAAGTGCGCCGCCGGTTGCACCTCGACCTCGCCACCCCGCAAGATCACTCGTTGCACCATGCCGCCATGCTCACGACACAGCTCATCGGCCGGCCGCATGGGCAAAAGCGGCCGCAAAGACAGCCGCGCCGGCTGCTTTCCCGTCCAAGTCAGCGCGATGACGACGGCCTGATGTCCTCGCACCAGACTGATGGTTCGTTCGACGGTTCCCGTCGGAAAGCGATAGACCCAGCGCGGCAGCGGATCCTGGGTGAAGGACTCGAGCGCCAAATAGCCGAGCGTCGGAGCGGTGTCGGGGAACTGGTGAGTGGAGAGATTGTGCGTTCGCCCCGCCGTCTCCAGCGTCATCTCGAGGTGGCTCAAAATGACGTGGCGCTTCTTCTGACCTTCGACGTAGGTCCCGAGCAGGCCATGCTGGCGCCGAGTGTGCATGAGCGCGAGCGTGCTCATGGCGTAGGTGCCGACGTCGTTCGTGATCAGCCACTCCGCCTCTGCACGCTCGAGATCACCGCCGACGTAGGCGACCGGCCAAGGACCGTCGAGCGGACTGGTCCACGTGAAAGCAGACTCGACCTTCATGAGTCGAGCGCATTCTGAGCCGCTTGTAGCAGGGGCGCGCGCGGGGGCCTCACACCGAACCAAATCTCCAGTGCACGCGCGGCTTGTCCAACCAACATGCCGAGGCCACCGCAGGCCAGGTGACCGGCAGCGCGAGCAGCCGACAGGAAGGGCGTTTCCTTGGGATTATAGACCAGGTCGTACGCAACCGACCGAGGCAAGCTGTGCAGCTCCAGTCCCTCGGCCAGAGCCTGACCGCCAGGCGCTCCCTTCATGCCGGCCGAGGTAGCCTGGATGACGGCCAGAATGCGGGCCCGATCGGCCTGCCACGAAGCGGCTTCGAGCGGAACGCACTGTGCGCCCAAGCCTTCGAACTCGGCGCACAGAGGCCAGCTGGATCGAGGCGACGTACTCTCCCATTTTCGTGCGGCCACGATGACTCGGGCAAATCCGGCGTAGCCGCAGGCAGCAACTGCGGCCAGCGCGGCGCCGCCACTACCCACCACGAGCGCGGTGTCGCGCTCCGGCGGGACGGGGCCGAGCTCGGAAAGCGCCAGCTCGAGCTCGTCGGCCAAGCCGCGCGCGTCCGTGTTGTACGCCACCACCTGGCCCGCTTCGTTTCGGGACAGCACGTTGGCCGCGCGAGTGACACGGGCGGAGTCGTCCAAGACGTCGGCCGCACGCAGCGCAACCTGCTTCCACGGCACGGTCACGTTGGCGCCCGCAATCTCACCCCGACGCAGCCGGTCGATCTCGCTTTTCACGTCAGCTTCGGTCGGAGCGTCCCGCAGGGTGTATTCGGCCGAGACGCCCAAACAGCGATAGGCCGCGCCGTGAATGGCCGGCGAGACGGAATGTCCGACGGGATGACCGATGAGGATGTAGCGCTTCAAGGCTGGGGATCTCCGCCGGAGAACTCATCGTCGAAAGCCGAGCTCATTTCAACTCGGTCGGGCGGGACCTGAACGGTCACGCCAAAACGCCCTCGATGCACGCGCACCGACAGGCTCTGCCCCAGCGACACGTCGGCCGCATCGCGCACGAGGGCACCCGAAGAGTCGCTGACGAGCGCATAGCCACGACCCAGGATGGCAAGCGGAGACAGCGCCTCGAGCGCTCGCGCCGTCTCCCGCAAGTCCGCCCGGCGCCCGTCGATCATCGTCTTCCCGCCCTGGACGAGCCGCTGTGAAAGTGGAGAGAGCTGCGCCCGCGCCGTCGAAAGTACGACCTTCGGATGGCGCGCATCGAGCCGGCGCCAAAGCACGGTGGCGCCCTGGCGCTGCCGCGCCAGCGTCCGTTCCAGTGCACGGGTCATGCGACGACGGAGTTCTTCCTGGCGCTGCTCGTGCAGCAAGAGCACCGCGCGTGGGTCACCCATGCGCCGAAGCACCTTGCCGAGCCGAGTCTGCTCACGAGCCAGACGCGCCCCCGTAGCCTGAGCAAGGTGACCCGCCATGCGCCGCAAGCGCTCGTGCCGCTCCCGTGCGTCAGGCACGAGCAGCTCCGCCGCTTGCGAAGGCGTGGCGGCACGGACATCGGCCACCAAGTCCGACAGGGAAGTGTCCACCTCGTGCCCCACCGCGCTGACGACGGGCACACGACACGCCGCGATGCGACGGACCACACGTTCGTCGTTGAACGCCATCAGGTCCTCCTGCGAGCCGCCACCCCGGCCGACGATGAGTGCGTCGATACTCGGGACTCGTTCCAAGAGGTCGAGCGCCGCGATGATGCTGGCTGGGGCGTCGTCACCCTGCACGAGCGCTGGGGACAGCAGGATTTTGACCGGTGAGCGCCGCAGCGCCACCTTGACGATGTCGAAGAAGGCTGCGCCATCACGACTGGTCACGACACCGATCGAGCGCGGGTCTCCGGGAAGCGGTCGCTTGCGGCTTTGGTCGGTCAAGCCCTCCGCAATCAGCCGGGCGCGAAGCTTCGCCAGTGCTTCCAGGAGCGCTCCCTGCCCCGCGGGTCGCACGGCATCGGCAATCCACTGCAGGCTGCCGCGCGCGGCATACAGGCTGGCGCGCCCCCGCACCTGGATCCGACTGCCTTCGGTCAAGTGCCGACCAAAACGCTGCACCTCACGCCGATACATGACCGCCGAGATCATCGCGTCCTGCTTTTCGTCTTTGAGCGAAAAGTAAATGTGACCGCTTTGGGGCCTGCTCACCGAGCCCACTTCCCCCTCGACCCAGAGTCCAACGGTCACCTCCTCGAGTACGTGTCGGAGCTCGCGCGTCAGCTCCAGCACGCTGAGAATCCGCTCGCCGTCGCCATTCATGTGCTGTTCGTTCGTGCCTGGTTGCATGGTTCCTGCGGCCCCCGGCGGGGCAAGGTTCTCGCGGCTAGCGCCTGAGTTCCCGCACGAACTCCCAATCGACGATCAGATGCTTTTTGAGCAGCAAGGAGAGCAGTGCAGCGAACATCCGCTCCCAGTTGACGTCTTTACCGAGGACCTCCGAGGTGTCCGCTCCTCCGGCCTGAGCGCGCAGCGCGTCGATGAGATCGCGCGCGGTCAACTCGCCCTGAGGAGCGCCTTCGGCGCTCGCTTGTTGCTCCCGCTTCAGCGGGGTGCGCGGCAACGCGATCTGGGTGCCGTCGAGCATGGTGAGCGTCACCATCGCGGGCCCACGGCGGGGCCGGGGCATCGCGGCGCCGCGCGAAGGCAAAGGTTCGCCGACGGGCGGTGGGGGCGCCGGCATCGAGGTTCGCGGAGGAGGAGCCGGGGGCGCTGCGACAGCGGGCATCTCGACGCGAGGTGGAG
>Ga0247798_1000105_pt1 | contig 10897 bp, 10 predicted proteins | sample UWRJS197509C6_FD_179929 | JGI IMG/M metagenome (GOLD analysis project Ga0247798, IMG submission 179929) | Soil microbial communities from Arlington Agricultural Research Station in Wisconsin, United States - UWRJ-S197-509C-6 | ecosystem: Environmental > Terrestrial > Soil > Agricultural land... | reverse complement strand
GCCCGAGAGGCCCGGAGAGGCGTCCAACTCCCGCGCTCGGACGCGCTTGAACGAGCGCGTAACGGGGTGGTGACAATCGACTCATTGACCACGTCCAAACGTGAGCGTGGGCCTGGGTAAAAGGCGGTCGGTCTGACGAGTTTCAGGAGGTGGTCGGCAAATGTGTGTTGACGCCCGCTGGCGACTCCTCCACCGTGAAGATTGAGCGCCATGTCAATCGCAACACTCAAGTCTACGTCCCACGACAGCCAAACCGGTCCAGCGGCCGCATCCCAGAGCGGGGAGCACCGCGTCAGTGAAAGCGGCGAGTTCCCCCGCGTCACGAAGAGCGACCATCCCCGGGTCGCCGCGATCCTGGAGACGGCGGCTTCCTGCTTCTCCAAGGGGGGATTTACCGCCACGACGCTCGCCGACATCGGTAAGGAGCTCGGACTGCGCAAAAGCATCGTCCACTACTACTTCGCCTCCAAGGGCGCCCTGGTCCACGAGGTGCAGCGGCTGGCACAGGCCAGGCACCACCAGATCGTGCGCCAAGCGGTCGACGAAGGGGACTCCGCCGAGCCCCGACGTCTGCCGGAGGTCTTCCGCGCCCTCTGGCCGCGCCTGGCCGAAAGCCCGGACGTGCGTGGCCTGCTCATCGAGCTCTGGGGCGAGGGTCGTCGCGACGGTGACCTCTCCCGCATGGCGGCTGCCTCCTCGGAGGATGTCCACCGCCTGCTGGTCGACAAGGTCCGCCAAAGCGGCCCCTCGCGCGTAGCGCCCGAGGACCTGGCGACACTGACCCTGGCGATCCTGGACGGCCTCACCGTGCTGGCCGAACGAGGGGACAACCAGCAGCGCGCGGACCGAGCGTTCGAGGCATTCCTCACGCTTCTCGACTGCAGTCAGTCGGCGTAGTAGCCGGAAGGCCGTGGGCTTTTCCACCATCCTCGGACAGGGCGCCGCCGTGCGGACGCTGGAGCGGGCGCTCTCGTCGGGGAAGGTGCACCACGCGCTGCGCTTCGAGGGGCCACCCGGCGTCGGCAAGGAAACGACGGCCTGGCGCTTGGCCCAGGCGCTCCTGTGCAACGCGGGCAATCCGCTTGGCTGTGAGTCCTGCAGTGCTTGTGAGCGCGCACTCCAGCGCTCCGCGGAGCCGCCGGCCGTGTCCCGACACCCCGACCTGCTCTTGGTCGAGCGGGGGCTCTATCCCCCAGCTCTGCTCGGCGGCAAGAGCGAGGCGACGGGCATCAGCGTCGAGCAGATCCGCACCATCGTGCTCCCACGCTTGGGCTTCTCGCCCCATGAAGGGCGCGCGCTGGTCGTCTTGATCCGCGATGCCGACGAGCTGACCACCTCGGCGGCCAACGCACTGCTCAAGACCTTGGAGGAGCCGCCGCCCCGCACGCATTTCGTGCTTTTGACCACCCGACCGGGCCGCCTGCTCGACACGATCCGCAGCCGAACGCTCCCGGTTCGCTTCGGCCCGCTGCCCCTGGGCCCGCTCACCACGCTGCTCGAACGCGAAGGCCTGCCGAGCGAAGTCGCCGTGCAGGCCGGGGGCAGCCTCGAGCGCGCACGCCTGCTCGCCGAGCCGGACGCTCGGGCCCGCCGTGATGCCTTCGTCCTGGCCGCCGACCAGGCGATCTTGGCAGAGCACGATCAGGCCGCACTGGACTTCGCCGACGAACGACCTGAGGGCCGCGCCGAACTCTTGGAGGTGCTCGCGCACCTGTCCACGGTGTACGCCGAGCGCGCGCGTGCGGGACACGACCTGCTCCGCTTCGCGCGCTACCACGAAGCGGTCCAGCGTTCGCTCGTGGAAGTAGAGAGCAACGCCTCACCTGCGCTCGCTCTGGAGTCACTGCTCCTCCGTCTGCGTGGTCTGCATCGCGGCGCGCCGCTCCCACCGAGCGACTGAGCGCCGCCCGCTCGCCTCTTCTAGCTCGGCTGCGTCCGCCGGCAGGCCGCCGCGTACGCCCGCGTCAGGTCGAAAACGGCGGCGGCCAAGGACGCCTCACCGGCTCCGCCCGCGCCTTTTGGGGGCAGCAGCGCGGCGATGGCCGCAACGTAGTCCACCTGGGAAGCAACCAGCGGTGCGCGCGCCAAGTCGATGCCACCAATGGCCACCACGGGGACGCCGAGGCCGCGAGCACGAGGCGCGAGCCGCGTGAGCTCATCCAGTCCGGTGACGGGCTCGCTTTCGCGTTTACTCCCAGTGGCGAACACGGGACCGAAAGCCACGTAGTCGGGTCGCTCCGCGATCGCCCGCTCGAACTCTTCTTTGGAATGAGTGGAGACGCCGACGCGTAAGCGAGGAAAGTGACGCCGGACGGACGCAATCGGTTGGTCTTGCTGGCCGACATGCACGCCATCGCACCCGGCGAGTTCCGCCAGGTCGGCCCGATCGTTCATGAAGAGCAGGGTTCCGTGCAGTCGGGTCCACACCCGCAGTTGCGAGAGCCACTCGAGGATCTCGTGCGCAGATCGCCCCTTGGCCCGGAGCTGCAAAATGGCAGGTTCCGCCCGGCAGAGCGCCTCGCCCACGGTGGGGAGCGGCAGGCCACGCAGAGCGCAAGCGTCAGCGTCCAAAATGGCGTAGAGGGGGTCGCCAGGCATCGGCCGAGCCTAGCGCAGGTGCGGCCGACGCAGCTGCCGCCAGTGCCAGCGAGCCTCCTGCGGACGCGCCGGGGACCCGGGGGTAGCGGGGCTTGCTCGGCAGATCTGGGCGACCCGGGGCACGCATGGTAGGTCCCCGCGCCATGCTCGCCCGCTTCTCCAGCTTCACGGCTTGCTGCTTGAGCCTGGCGCTCGGCACGGGCGGCCTCGGTTGCTCGTCGCAAAAGGAGCCCAGCGAGCCCCCCATCGGACAGACTCGGATCGACGGCGCACTAGGTCGCGACATCGATGAGCCCGGGGGACCACCCGCGGCAGCCGCGGCTCCAGACGAATACGAGGCCCTCAGCCGGCAAGAACTGAATGACCTCCAAGCGACCGAGGAGGAAGCGCGACACGCCGCCTGGGCGAGGGCCGCCCTCCAGCAGGTGGCCAGCCCAGCCAACGATCTCGGGGTCGTGGTGGCCGTCAGCCAACGCGCTTCGGACTTGCGATGGCTGCTCGCCATCCAGAACCGCGGCGAGCAGCCCGTGTCTCTCGTCGCGCTGCCCGAGCTCTTGACGTTCGAAGTGGTCCCGAAGGAGCGCCCCGCGGAGCCGGCTCCCCCACCACCGAGCGCCCCGAAGTGGGGCCAGAAGCCGCCCCCTCCCCCAGCGCAGATCTGGTGCGGCGAGGCGCCGAAAACCGCCAGTCTTGACAGCCGAATCACGCTCTTGCCCAGCGAGATGTTGGTCCACGTCTTCGACCCACGCAGCTATTGCGACAGCAGCGACGTCCTCGAGCAGGGCGCGACGATCAAGGCACGCTACGGCTTTCCGCTGGAGACCAAGAAGGTCTGGCGCAAAGGCAAACTCACCGAGGAGACGCTCCCGCCCAAGGCCCCGCTGGCGTTCGAGCCCGCAGTACCGATGGAAACGCCAGCGGCCGCCCCACCTCCAGCGGCGGCCCCGTCCACCACGACCACGCCCGGCGCAGACGCCGAGCAGACCCCAGCGCCGGTGCTCGAACTCAAGCACGTCGAAGCGCCGGCCTTCGTCCTCGACGAAACCTACCCGCTGGAGCGGATCGCGCCGCTCGGTCGCATCGAGCCGCCAGGTACCAGCGACGCCAGCGCTGCGGCAGCCGCCACGACCCCAGCCGCAGGCGGCGACGCACCTGCTGCGGCGACGAGTCCCGAGGCGGCGGCGCCCAAGCCTCCACCACCGCCCCCACCGCCTCCGCTCACGCTCACCATTCGCCCCATGGGCGCGACGACCAACCCCGCCTTCAATACCGTCACGGTCACCGCCAAAAATACCTCGGGCGCCAGCATGCGGCTCTTTTTGCGCCGCGAGCTGATCAGCTACCAAGTGACGGGACCCAATGGGCCTGTCACTTGCCGCATGACGCCCGGCGCTCGCGCGCCGAACCCCCCCGCCTATTCGTCACTCGGCGTCGGCGCGAGCGTGAGCCTGACGACGCGACTCGCCGAAGCCTGCCCCAAGGGCACGTTCGACGCCCCCGGAAGCTACACCGTGTTTGCACGTGTCGACGCGCAGAACGACGGCCGCGAGCATGGCTTCGTGGCTTTCACCGGCACGGCCATCACGCAGCAACCAACCACGCTCACCGTCCGCGGCAGCGGCAGCCAGAGCAAGCCGGTCATGCGCGTGATGAGCAGTCGCTAGCAAGCCCGCACGGCCGCTGAGCACGGCCGCTGAGCAGGCCCTGTGGTGAGCAGGCCCTGTGCGGAGCAGACCCTGTGCGGAGCAGACCCTGTGGTGAGCAGGCCCTGTGGTGAGCAGGCCCTGTGGTGAGCAAGCCCTGTGCGGGGCCCTGCTGTTCCTAAGGCTTTCCGGCGACGCGGGTGTGCGCCTTACCGTCGAAGCGCAGCATGGTTTGCGTTTCCTCGATCAGCGTCGACACCAGAACCGGCCGTTTCCAGACGCGCACCAGCGCCTCGAGCACACGTTCTGCATAGTCGATGCGCAAATCGACCCCACTGTGTTCATGCAACAGGAGCAGCTCGCCACGGTTGGCATGATTGGCGTCGAGGACGCGAATGACCGGACTCCCGGCATTGGTGAGCTGTGCCAGGAGCTTCTGCTTGACCTTGGCGAACTCGCGCGTCGCTACCTCGAAACCGCCGCGGCGCTCGGACCACTCGAACGTGAACAAGCCCTGCTCCATGGCAAACTCGGGCGTCAGGTACTCGTCGAGGAACGTGACGTCGGTGTAGTGCGCCCGCACCTCGAAGATTTTCTGCTGACCCAGCCCTAGCCGCATGTCCCAGTGCCGGCGCTCGTCGAGATCGTTGCACTGGTCCCATTTGGCGCCGAATTGCCCGCGATTCCAGCGCTCTTCGATGTGGCGAAAGAGCTCGACGCCAAGCTTGTAGGGGTTCAGGCGCTTGCCCGATTTGGCCATCACGCCGGCGTTGTTGTCGGCGTATTCGACGATGTCCTCCCACGTCGCGATGTGTTCCGTCATCAGCTTCGAGTGGTGGTAGCTCGCCCAACCCTCGTTCATGATCTTGGTCTGCATCTGCGGCAAGAAGTAGTACGCCTCGTCGCGCACTACCGTGAGCACCGCGCGTTCCCAGCGTTCGAGCGGCGCGTGCTCGAGCAAGAACAAAAGCACGTCTTGCACCGGCTCCGGCGGAATGCGCCCCTTCTTGGCGTCCCGCTCCTCGCGCATGCGTTGCTTCTTCGAGGTGACGTAGTCCTCCGGATTGATGAAGGCCTCCATGTACTCCTTCGCCGAAAGCAGCCCCACCTCGGGCTCCTCCTCGTCCTCGATTTCCGGCTTCGACGGGCGGTGACGCCTGATGAAGGCCGCGTGCGGATCAATCAGGTTTTCCAGGCTGAGGCAGCCATCGATGAAAGTCTCGATCTTCTCGACGCCGTAACGACCCTGCAGGCGCCGAATCAAGGTGCCGTGATTGGCCATCTTGTCGATCCAGCGCCGATTGGGGTCGTAGCCGTCGGGCGACGGCTCGTGCGGAACGAGGCGACCGAGGGAGTCGAGGTCCGTGCTGCGGAAGGTGAAGTTGTTCTTGAAGAAGTCGACGTGGCCGTACACATGGCACATGACGAGCTTCTGATCGGTGAGGCTGTTGCCCTCGAGCAGATAGGCGATCGCCGGGTTGGTGTTGATCACCATCTCGTAGATCTTGGACAGGCCATACTCGTAGCTCTTGGCCAGTCGCTCGTATTCCATGCCGAAACGCCAGTGCGGGTAGCGCGTCGGGAAGCCACCGTAGGCGGCGATTTCGTTCAAGCGGTCGTAGGACAGAATCTCGAACACCGTCGGGAAGAAGTCGAGGCCGTTGCGTCTGGCGACGAGCTCGATCTTCTCCTGCTCGCGGCGCAGGTAGGCTGGCAGGGTCGTGGCGTCGGAGAAGGCGTGGAAATTCACGTCAATGACCCTTGCCCAGGAAATCCTTGATGCTGCCCGCAATCGCGTCGCGATCGGCAATCTGACTGAGCACGAGCTTGCGCTCGTCCGAAAGCGCCTGGCTCAAGTCCTTGATGAATTGGCCCGAGCCGTAGGGACTGTGGACCTGGCCGTACGCGAACATGTTGCAGACGGGCAACAGCTCCTCACTGAGCAGCTTCATGCAAAGCTGAGTGTCGTCCGTGGACCAATTGTCGCCGTCCGAGAAGTGGAAAGCATAGACGTTCCAGTCGGTGCTCGGGTAACTCCGCGCCAACAGCTCACCGCACAGCCGGTAGGCGCTGGAAATCATGGTTCCTCCTGATTCGCGTGTGCGGAAGAACGTCTCCTGGTCCACCTCCCGCGCCACGGCATCGTGGATGATGTAGCGACTTTCGATGCCGTCGTACTGGCGGCGGAGCCAGGTATCGAGCCAGAAGCTCTCGATACGCACGATCTCTTTTTGCTCGTCGCCCATCGAGCCGGACACATCCATCATGTAGACGATGACGGCGTTGGCGATCGGTTGCTCCGAGGTGCGCCACGACCGATACCGCTTGTCGTCCGGTTGCGGCACGATGATCGGCCGCTCACGGTTGTAGGCGCCACTCTGGATGCTCCGCCTGAGCGCTTCGCGATAGGTGCGCTTGAAGTGGCGCAAAGATTCGGGTCCCACGCGGCGAATGCCGGTGTAGCGCTCGCGACTGCTGGGAATGTGCTTCTTCCCCTTGTCCTCGATGTCGGGCAGCTCGAGCTCCTGACCAAGGATCTCGGCGAGTTCATCCAAGGTCACGTCGACCTCGAGCACGTGGCTACCTTCACTACTGCCAGCCTGACCTGCACCGTCTGCCTCGGTGCCGGAGTCGAGCGGGTCTCCCGGCCGGCCGTCTCCTTGGCCAACCCCACCTTGCTCTTTGCTTCCGTAGATGAAGCGCGGGACGTCGATCTCCGGAATGGGAATGGAGACGACTTCCTTTCCCTTTTTGCCGATCATCTCGCCGTGGGAGATGTATTGACGTAGGCCTTTTCGGATCTTACCGCGGACGATGTCCCGGAATCTCGAATGGTCCCGATCAATCTTGAGCGTCACTCCGACTAGGTTACCTTGGCCGCGCCACGCTGGCCAATTGCCCCCGATCCGAGCCTGGACTAACGATCTCGGCATGACCTCCAACGCCGAACCGGGCTCCGACGATCGCCGCGGGCAGGGCCTCCTGCCGCAGGGCCCGCCGGCCCAGGGTCTTTCCGGGCAGGGCGTCGTGCTCACTGCCGTTGGGCCGGATCGTCCCGGCATCGTCAGTGCATTGGCCGTGCTCCTGCACGAGGCGGGGGCCAACATCGAGGATACGCGCATGGCCAAGCTCGGCGGCGAATTCGCCGTCCTGATGTTGGTCACCGGGAGCGAGCCCGTGCTCTCCTTCGTACTCGCCCAGCGCGCGCGCATCGAGGCCGAGCTCGGCGTACACTGCACCCTCGGGCGGACGCAGAAGCCGGTCCGGAACGGTGACGGCCTGCACTACCGCCTGGAGGTGAGCGGCTTCGATCGTCCTGGCATCGTACAGAGCATCACGCTCGTCTTGTCTCGACTCGAGATCAACGTTGCGAGCCTGACGTCAGCCGTGGTCCACGCGCCACTGACGGGCACGCCGATGTTCCTGCTCGATGCCGATCTCGAGGTCCCCAAAAAAGTCAGCCTACCCGCGCTGCGCCGCGCCGTCGCCGAAGCCTGCGAACGCGAGAACCTGGACTTCTCACTCGAACCCGGACGGGCGTGACCGAAAAATCGACGAACAAGCGCTATGTTTGCGCGACGCATGGCCACTGCTTCGACGGCCTAGCCAGCGCCGTCGTGCTGCGCCGTCTGGTCGAACCAGAACACCCGGGTCACGATTTCGAGATCCACGCTTGCGGCTACGGTCACAAGCAAGAAAAACCGAGTCCAGCCATGCTCTCCGGAGCTGGAAACGCGATCGTGGACTTCCGCTACGAGCCCATCGACTCGCTCACCCATTATTTCGATCACCATCGTACGGCCTTCGGCGACGCAGCCGCGCTCCGGCATTTCGAGGAACGCGCAAGCCGTGACCCTACGCGCTTCGTGTTCGACGGCGCGCGCTCCAGCTGCACCAAGCTCTTGGCTGACGTGGCGGTGGACGTGCACGGCATCGACTTGGACGGGTTGGGTGATCTGATCAGTTGGGCGGATCGCATCGATTCTGCGAGCTTCGGCTCCGCCGAGGAAGCCACCGACAAGGACGAACCGGTCCTGCGCCTCGCGGCGGTGATCGAGCAATTCGGGGACACGCAGTTCCTGGGTCGAGCGGCGGAAGTGCTGCGCGAAGGCGATCTGGCCAGCCTGTGCAGTCAGCGCTTCGTCCTCGATGCCTACAAGATCATCGGCCCCAGGCAGGACGACTTCATTGCTCGAGTACGCGCCAAAGGCGTGCAGATCGGCCGCGTCGCCTTCGCCGATTTGGCCGACCAGAGCGTCACTGCAATGACGAAATTCGTGCAGTACAAGCTGTGGCCAACCGCGACCTACTCGGTGATGGTCACCTCGATGGCGTCGGGAGTGCGAATCGCCATCGGCCACAATCCGTGGTCGAAACGCGACCTGGACGTCGACATCAGCCGCATCTGCGCCCGTTACGGCGGGGGCGGGCATCCCATGGTTGGGGGCATCGGATTTTCCAAGGAGGATCTGGAGCGCGCGCGCCAAGTCGCTCAGGAGATCGTGCTGGAGCTGCAGGACCCGGCCGCGGGGGATCACGATTCTTGATGCCAGGGGCCATCGACGCGTTTCGCCGCAGCGCACAGCGGCCGCTCATCTACGGGCACCGCGGGGCCCGGGCTCGAGCTCCGGAAAACACCATCGAAGCCTTCGAGCTGGCGCTGGCGGAGGGCGCCGACGGCATCGAACTCGACGTTCGCATGACGGCTGACGGAGAACTCGTCGTGCTGCACGACGGCCATTTGCAGGTCGGGGCGGGCCGAGCGGTTCCGGTCCATCGTCTGTCCCTCGCCCAAGTGAAGAGCCTGACGCGCGCCTCGGGCGCCATCGCCCCCACCTTGAGCGAGGTTCTGACTTGGCACCGCGCCCGTGGAAAACTCGCGAACGTCGAGCTCAAGGGGGACGTGCCCCACGTACGCTGGCTCGGGCGAAAAGCGGCCGAGTGCATCCAAGCTCATGGCACGGCGGGCATCTTGCTTTCGAGCTTCCATCCCGGCCTCGTGTGGCAGATGACGAGGCTCTTGCCCGAAGTCCCGGTCGCCCTCTTGGTCGAGGCGGGTCGGCTCGGCGAAGTGCAACGCCTGTTGGGCGGCTGGAAACTACTCGGCGCCGCTGGAGTGCACCCGGAACGCCGCCTGCTGACGGCGGCCTACCTACGTCCGTTCATCCAAGCCCACGCGCTCGTCAACACCTGGACGGTCAACGATCCGACCGAGGCGCTCAGACTGGCCGCACTCGGAGTCGACGGCATCGTCACGGACCGACCGCTGGAAATCCTGGCAGCGTTCGAGCAAGCGTAGGCGCGGGGGAGCAGGCGGCGCTGCGGCGGCAGGTGGTCGCACCCGCGCAAGTGCGGCTCAGGACGGTGGCCCGCAGCTCGACTCGGAAACGGTGACGCCAGCCGGCGCCCGTTGCACGAAGATCCCGTCCTGCAGCGGGGGATTGAGCCAAAGCTCGTCGCTATGGAAGGTCAGCTCGTAGCCGGTGGTGGGCACGTAAACGCGCATGCGATCGGCCAGCTCGACTTCGCACTGGGGGCCACTTGCCACGGGCGGGGGCAGGCCGAGCGCGTCGTCCTCGGGCGATTGCAGCAGCGGCGCCATGTGACGCAGGCGGTGATCCGAAAACTCGACCTCGTACAGGACCTGCCCTGCCTGCTCGACCTTCACACCGAGCAAGCGCAATCGTTGCCGATCGGCCGGCAGATCCCAGTCGCTCGGTACGACCCCGACCTCGATCTCCTGGCGCGCTTGATGCTTCCCGGCGACGGTGAGGCGATAGTGCCCCGCACCGAACAGCGAACTTCGAAAATCGAGCTGTGCATCCGACGCCTCGTGGACCAAGACGGGCGGCCGACCGCGCAGCAGCTCCACGAGCGCCTCCGGAGGAACCGGCACACGGGTGAAGCGCTGGACGTTGCAAGCAGACGCCGCGCCGGTAATGAACGCACGCTGTTCCACGTCGAGCAGCGAGAAGCGCCGACCGTCGCTGGTGAGCGTGGAAATCGTCGCGCCAAATGGGCTAAAAATGTCGAAACGTAGCTCCGTCGGGGCGTGGGCCAGGTAGAGGAGTCGACCCGAAAGCCGGCGTCCGCCGCCGCTGAAGGACAGGCGGGCCTCCCCCTGGACCGCGTGATTGCACCCCGTGGTGTCCCGCAGCCGACTCAAGGCGGCCCCCGCCGTCGGGAACCGGTGCGGAGGCGACCGATGACAGCCCAGCAGGAGCCAGGCCGAAAGGAGCACGACCGCCTTCGGCAGCACACCAGCTTGGAGCCGCCGCCCCCGGCTCCGCGTGAGGCACGAGGACAGCCCGGGGGCGCAGCCTCTCATCGCGCGTTCAGACCCTCGATCATCTCGGTGTCGACGACCGGAACTTCGAGTCGGTGCAAGCGCACCAAAACGCCGTGAGCCACGCAGAGTTCGGCGAGTTCGAGTCGGCCCGACAGCATCATCGGACTCCCGCCGGCGGACACGGCTTCTTCGCGCGCGCCACTCAGGACCTGGCCAGCCGTGATCAGCCAGCCCTGCGACGCCGGTCCGTAGTGATGGAGAGCTCCGCGGAGCTCGGTCACCCGTTCGCGACCGATGTCCTTGCTGTCTTTGCGGACGCAAATCGCCACGGCGATCCCAGCCTTTGGATCATCGCCCGGCAGATAGG
>Ga0247798_1000103_pt1 | contig 11079 bp, 8 predicted proteins | sample UWRJS197509C6_FD_179929 | JGI IMG/M metagenome (GOLD analysis project Ga0247798, IMG submission 179929) | Soil microbial communities from Arlington Agricultural Research Station in Wisconsin, United States - UWRJ-S197-509C-6 | ecosystem: Environmental > Terrestrial > Soil > Agricultural land... | reverse complement strand
CGCGGCAACCTCTACTGCGGCTGCTCGATGGCCGTGAAGCGGGCACTCATCGCAGAGGCAACTCCTCTGCCCAAGGGCATGCCGCACGATCTTTGGCTCGGTATGTTGGCGTCGGGCCTCGGAGCGGTCCAGCTGATCTCCGAGCCACTGCTCGACTACAGGCAACACGCGGCTCAAACCAGTGGGGCCAAGCGCCCAGGGCTCTTCAGCCGCGTGCGGCGTATGTTCGGTTCGCTCAAGTACTACGCGGGGACGAGCCACTACGATCGTTGGATCGTCGAGCACGAGGAGCTGGAGCAGCGCTTGGCGGGCGCGAAGGTGGGGAAAGCACAGGAATCCCTGGCCGCCGTGCAGAACAAGCTCGCGTTCCTACGCGCGATGCAAAAGGCCAAGAGTACCAGCCGCTGGCGCCGTGTCTCGATCCTGGGCGGCGAGGTGGCCGCGGGTCGCTATCAGCGTTACGCGCACGGCTGGAAGAACCTGGTGGTCGACCTGCTGCTCTGACGCGGCAGTCGACTACGGTGTTCCTCCGGCACGGTGTTCCTCCGGCACGGTGTTCCTCCGGCACGGTGCTCCTCCGGCACGGTGCTCCTCCGGCACGCTACTCGGTGGGCTCGGGGGCTCTCGAGGCTGCTTGGTCCGCAGCGTCCAGCAAGCGCAATCGAAGATCTTCGCGGCGGGTCCACGCGGCCGGTCTGTCCTTGAGTGGATGGATGACGAACGGCTTGACGGCCACCACCGCTTCGAGCGGCATGTCTTCCGTCATCGACATCGTGCCACGCCAGCCAGGCGAAAGCGTGGCTACATCGACCGTCTTGTGTCCGACAGCCAACACCGCGGCCGTCAGCAGCAGGTCATCGTTGAAGACGAAACCAAAGGGATGCTGGTCCCGCTGTAGGTAGCCGCTCGCCTGCAAGGCTCGCAGCGTGTCGCCGCCGAGAAACCAAAAGCAGCCGGGGACGAAGCGAAACTTGAATCCCTGGCGCACCGCTGCTCGGCCGATATCCGACCACCAGACGGGGCGCGTGCGGCCGAAGCGCCACTTCCGCTGGATCACGCCGTCGTGCTCGTCTCGGGTGAAACCCAGCGGCAGCTGGTCCGCGGCAAAAAGAACGCCGTCTCGCCAACGCATGGCCTTTTCGACGCCGAATAGGCCGCGTCCATCCGGACATGCTCGCGCGAGAAAATCTCCCAGATCTCGACGCAGCACCAGGGCGTCTGCGTCGATCTTCACGACCAGGTCGCAGTCGAGGCCGCTCTTGGCTACCTCGGAGAGGGCGAGAAACGCGCGGTAAGCGCTGCCCCGGAACCCTTTGGACTTGGGCAGTTCTACGGTGCGCGCGGGAAGTCCCAAACTGCGGGCCCACTTCTCCAGGTTCCGTCCGACGCGAGACGGGGAGCCGTCGTCGAGGAGCACGAGCTCGGCTTGGTGGCCCTCGCAGCTCCACTTCAAGGACGCGATCGCGTCCCGCGCGAGTTTCTCCTCACCCTCGCAAACGACCACCAAGAAAACTAAATTCATTCGCTACCGCTCTCGTCATCGGGGCACTCGAGCCCCGGAGGCGCCCTAGCTTAGCGAACCTGTAGCGTCCACGAAACAGCAGGTCAGGGTGGGGACGTGCGCGCGGCCTGATTGCCGCCTGCCTCGAGGCTCCGCGTGAGGCCCGCCCGCAAGGCGCCAGAACCAGGCCGAGGTTTACAAGAGCCGGGTTTCTCGCGGGACACCTGGCCCACGCCTGAATCGGTCGGGTATGCTGCGCGCCGTCATGCGAAAGACAGCACAGGGCTCTTGCAGACACTCGCGGCGTCGTACCAAGACCTCCGCAGCGTGGATCGCCGAGACGCTCGCCGCCCCAGCCACTGGCGCCCGCAGGGCCGCGCCGGGTGATCGTTGACGACGGTCGCGGTGGACGGAGGAGCTTCGAAGGATCGGGGCGCTCCTGCCGAGGACGCGCACGGCGTCTACTATCCAAGGTTCGACATGCTCCGGATCGTGCTTGCGGTTGGAGTTTTCGCCGCACACGCCTGGGATCAGCTGCCAAAGCACTTCGGCAACTTCTGTGTCCAGTCCTTCTTCGCCCTGAGCGGCTTCCTGGTGGGCGGTATCCTGCTGAAGACGAAGGTCGGCGGACTACCGAAGTTCTATTTCGGCCGGGTGAGCCGCATCTGGATTCCGTACACCATCGGCATCTTGCTCTTGGCGCTCGGCTGCATCGCAAAGCGGCAAGTCGTGGACGGAAAACTCCTCGAGTTCTTCTTCTACAAGGCGACCTTCGTCTACAATCTCTTCGGCACGCCGCAGCTCACCGAGTTCAAGGATCGCATGCCGCTCCAAGGGACCGGCAATCACTATTGGTCCCTCTGCGTCGAAGAGCAGTTCTACCTCTTCGCGCCGGCCCTGCTGATCTTTGCTCGCCCGGTCCGCGCCCCCGCCCTGGCGCTGATGGTCATCGCAAACGTCTTCTCGTACGGCAGCCCGAATTTCGCGTCGGTCGCGGCAGGTGTCCTGCTCGCCATTTCTCGCGAGCGCTTCGGTGATTGGTTCCTGCGTGGGCCCGCTCCTGCTCTCCTGACCGCCCTCGGCATCGGCCTTTCTTGCTCGGCCGTCGGAGGCTTGCTGCCTTACGCGCCGACCATCCCACTAGCCGCTGTCGCCATCGTCGCCGCCGCGGCTGTTCCGGGGAAGAAGAGCGCCGTTTGGGAGGTGCTCGGCGGCATGTCCTATCCGTTCTACCTGAACCACTGGACGGGGCTCGTGCTCCGAAAGACGCTCAGCCGCTTCTTGGGAGGCAGCTCACTGCTCGTGGACCTGGTGGCGCTATCGATTGGTCTTGGCCTGAGCTGGCTCCACTTCATGGGCATCGACCGCATGATCCGCAAGCACCGCTATCGCTGGTACTCCCCCCGGGTCGGCATCGTGTGCGCCGTGGGTGCCTTCGCACTCTTCCTCGTCGGCATCGGCGGGGGGCTCGCCCTCACGCACTAGCTCCGCTGATTCGAGGTCGGCTGCTTCCATACCGGCTGGTTCGAGCTCAGCTGGTTCGAGCTCAGCCGGTTCGAACTCGGCTGGTTCGAGCTCAGCCGGTTCGAGCTCCGCTGGTTCGAGATCAGTCGCGCTGGCTCCCGCAGGGCCCCGTGGTGGCGGCGAAAGGCCGCTCCAGCGCCGCTCAATTCCCGCGGCGAGAGCCGGAATCGTGGGGGAAGAGGCCGTCGAGCGGGCGGATCGACGAGTCTGCGCCAGCTTCCGCATCCGTATCACGCATGCGGATGATCCGTGCGGGCACACCACCGACGACGGCGCCGGGCGGCACATCCTTCGTGACGACGGCGTTCGCGCCGATGATGGCGCGCTCACCAATGGTGATGTCACCCAAGATGACGGCACCGGCACCGATCTCGACGCCGTCACCGATCGTCGGCTTCGCCCACTTGTCGGACAGACTGACGATGCCCAAGGTCGTGTTCTGCCTGATGACGACGTCGGACCCAATCGAACGGGCGCCGAGGATGATGCCCCCGAAGTGATCGATGCGCAGTCGGCGACCGATCGGGACCACGTACGACAGCTTGATGCCGCACAGCCACTCGCACTGCTTGAACATGATCCGGTAGAGGATCGTGAAAGGCGCGCGCAGAATCTTGGGCCGCACCGACATGCGCCAGTTGCCGAACCGATGCCAGAAAATGGCCCAAAACCCCTGGCTCAGCCAGTCGCGGCCGTGCGTCTCGAAGTCTTCGCTGATTAGGCTCCAAAACCCGATACCCGTCGGATTGGCGTTGCGATCGCCGATGGGAAGCGGCGGCGCAAGAACTCGCGCGGCCCCGTGTCGGATCTCTGCGTTCATTTTCGCTTCAGGTCCTTGCCGGTATTGCCATCTGGGTGCGCTAGACATGGATCCCCCAAGAGCAGTGGGTACAGGACGTACCGATAGAAGTCCGTGAAAAATCGGCTCGGCAGGCTCGATCGCCGGCCGCGCAGGGCTTGCACGGCAATATTGATGCACGCTCCGACGATGTGCGCCATGGCCGCCATGCGTGCGCGAGCGACTCCGCGCGTCTTGACGTAGTAAAGGCGCCAACTGTCGTACCAGTAGGCAGGTTGTGCACGGCTCTCATGGCGTCCTCCACGCATGCCCGTCGCTGCCCCAGCGACGTGAATGATACGAGCTTTTGGCACGTGCCAGACAAGATGCCCAGCTTGCCGAAATCGCCACATGAGCTCCGTTTCTTCGAAATACAGAAAAAAATCCGGATCGAAAAAACCGATTTCAGCAAGTTGCACGGACCTGACCATGACCGCTGCACCGGAAACCCAGTCGACCGCTTGACACGGAATGTCAGCAGGCAGGCTCACGTGCGCACGAGGGATCAGTCGCGACAAGACGCCGAGGTTCACCGTTTGCACGAACTCGCTGAGCGCGCTCGGAAAGCGGAAGGCCGCTCGGACCGGCGTGCCGTCCGGTCGCACGATGGCAGCGCCAGCAACGGCCGCCTCCGGGTGCTGCTCGAGAAAACCAGCGAGGACATCGACCGCCTCGCTAGCAAGGCACGCGTCGGGGTTGAGAAAAAACACGAACGCGGGCGGACGGTCGCCGGCCCAGAGTGCGCCGAGCGCCAGGTTGTTCCCCCGACCAAATCCGAGGTTTTCCTGGCTAAAATGCAGCGTAACGCGTCCCTGCCAGTGACGCTCGGCGTGACTCTGGCGCAGGCGCTCGGCGTCGTCACCCGGGGAGGCGTTGTCGACCACGTGGACCTCGACCTTGCGACCTCCGTGGTCGCGACTCAGCACACTTTCGACCGCCTCGATCGTCAGCTCCGCCGTGCCGTAGTTGACGATGACGACAGCGACGTCGCGCTTCGCGATGGCAGCCGCCGCCTGTACCCGCTCTGCGCTCCCAGCGACTGAGGCCACGCGGTAGGGTAGGAGCAATTCGGGAGTCCGCCCAATCCAGTGTCACTGCTACTCGCCCTTTGCCTGTGCCGGCGCGCACCCGTCGAGAAGAAGCCGTTCTCGCACCGGCAATGGTCACCCAGCGCGGGACGCTCCGGCTGCATCCAGGTCAAACGCGAACGGCGCGCTCCGTGCTCCGCCCAGGCACTGCCCAGCGCGCGGAGGGAACATGGGCCAGGGCGTGGGCCTTGAGAAAGGCGAAGTCGTCAGCCGAACCATGGAACCAGCGGCGAACGATGTCTCCCCAGCGCAAGGGTACTTGCAGCCGATCCCACGCCGCGGGCGCTGCGGCAGAGACGCGAGCGTAGAGAGCGGCGTCTCGCGCCAGGCCGGCCAGGCTCTGCGCCAGACTGGCGGCATTCCCCGCTTCGAAGAAGACGATGCCCGGAGCGTCCCGGAGCGCTTGGACGAAGATCGGATGATCGGACAGGACGAGCGGGCTGCGCGAGCACAAGGCTTCGTTGATCACGATGGGGAGGCCCTCGGCGTAGGTCGGTCGACTGGGCACGACGACCACGTCGGACTCGCGCATCAGCTCGAAGACCCGAGTGTTCGGAATGCGCCCGAGAAACTGCACACGCTCGGCACATCCCAACTCCCGCGCCAGGGTGGTCATCGCTTCGACCTCGCCGCTTCCGGCCACGACCAAGCGTGCGTCGATTCCCTCTCGCGCAAGCAGCGAAACCGCGGTGATGAGCTCGACCGTGCCCTTGGGCGCAGACACGACGCCAGCGAAAAGAATGTGAAAGGGTGCGCCCGGGTGGACGCGCTCCTTGGCAGCCTGCTCTTGGGGTGTCCGCTCCTGAGGCCAATCCCAAGGTACGATCTTGCCAGCATCGACTCCCAGACTGGCCAAGGACGAGCACGCAGGCAGGTTGTGATTGCCGACCACCGGCACGGCTGGGTTATTGAGCAGCGTTGCCAGAAAACGCTGCGTCAGGCGCGGCTGCGGGAAGCTGTCGGCGAGCATGGGCAGAACGCGTCGCGAGCGCAGTCTGGCCCAAGACAGCACCGAGGCGACGGGCGTGCGCAACACGATATCGGTCGGGGAGAGTCGCTCCAGATAGCGCAGCAGGGTCACTGGGATGCGGCCACGCCGATTGCCGAGCCCCACGGCCAAGACGCCGCTCTCCAGCTGCTTCTCACCGAGCGGCGCCGGAATCGAGATCACCGTGACACGCGCGTCTCGTGCAAACGCTGCAACCTGCTGGACGGAGTAGTGCTGCGAGCCGTAGGTCGCGCCGCCGCCGGCCGCAAATCGCTCGACCGCTGACCTGTAGTCTCCGTACTGCACGAAGACGATGTGACGTTCGTCGACCACGGCAGGCAGTACCACTCGAAGGGCGCCGATCAAGGTCACCGCCTGCGTGTTCCATTGGTAGCGAAGTCGGACTTTGACAACTCCCTCGCTGGGCGCGTACGCATCTCCCGTGCGGCTTGGCTATCTTGTTCCCGAGTTCCCCGGGCAGACTCACGCGTTCTTCTGGCGGGAGGTACAGGCACTGCGGGAGCTCGGCGCCGAGGTCTTCCTCCTCTCCACGCGCGACCCTGGCCCAGGCGCCTGCGCACATGCGTTCGCCCAGGCTGCCCGGGCCGAAACCAAGTATCTGTTCCCACCTGCTTGGCAGAACGCGCTAGGGGGAGTGCGCGCACGTTTCCTCGCGGGGGAGGCTCGCAAGTACTTTGGCGAGCTGGGTGGCGGCGGGGTCAAGGAGCAACTCAGGCAGGGGGTGCTCATCGCCTCGGCGCTCGAACTCCGCGAGGTGGCTCGCCGCCAGCGCCTCGATCACGTGCACGTTCACTCGTGCGCCAACGCGGCCCACGTGGTCGCGGTGGCCAAGCTACTGGGTGGTCCGAGCTACAGCCTCACTTTGCACGGCGACCTGGACGTATACGGCACCGGACATGCACAGAAGTTTCGCGGCGCCAGCTTCGTCTCGGTGGTCACGCATGCTCTCGGTCAGCAGGTCAGCACGCGCCTGGGTCTCGATCCGAGCTTCCTGCCCGTGATTCGCATGGGGGTGGACGTGAAGAGCCTCGTCCCCTCCCCCCTCCGCACGGAACCACCGTTTCGCGCGGTCACCGTCGCACGGCTGAATCACGCAAAGGGGCACGTCTACGCGCTGGAAGCAGTGGCCGAGCTGAAGAAGAGCGGCCTCCCGCTGCGTTACGACATCGCCGGGACGGGCCCCGAAGAGGCAGCGATCCGCGGACACGTGGCCCGGCTCGGGCTGGAAAGCTCGGTCAGTTTGTTGGGCGGCCTGGCCGAGCATCAGGTGCGCGACCTCTTGGTGAATGCCAACGCGTTCCTCCTGACCAGCTTCGGTTTGGGAGAAGCTGCACCCGTCTCCGTCATGGAAGCCATGGCCAGCGGACGTCCGGTGATCTGCTCGCGAATCGGCGGCACGACGGAGATGATCGAGGACGGACGTGACGGTCTGCTCGTTCCACAACAGGACATCACGGCGATTGCCGACGCGCTTCGGCGGCTGGTCTCATCGCCGGACCTTTGCGCCGAGCTGGGCAAGCAGGCGCGAGCCCGAGCGCTCCAGGACTTCGACGCGACGGCCAATGCCCGTCGCCTGCTGCACTGCATCGAGGCTGCGCTCCCGACTGGGTGACGAGAAGATAGCCGATGCTCCCGCGCCCCCACCTCTCGCCCGTCATCACGAGCTGCAGGCAGGGGCGCCCAGGTCGCCTGCCGCCCCGGCAAAGCGCGTGGCTCCTGACGCTGCTCGCGCTGCTGTCGATCCAGTTCTTTGCCTGCCAGCGCCGGGCCGACGACGCCGTCATCGTGTCGATCGATCCGCACCAGCGCTTCCAGGTGTTCGAGGGATTCGGCACGTCCATCATCGGCTGGCAGCCGGTGATGAGGGCCTTCTACGAGCGCGACGAGTTTCGTCAGTTGTATTTGAACGAACTCGGCGCCAGCGCGCTCCGCGTCGATCTCAACGGCGAATCGGTCCCCGAAACTCCGGACTGGCAGGATCTCTCCTGTGACGACTTCTTGCTCGAGGGCCCCGGTGCTCGAGGTGCAGCCTATCTCCACGTCGCCGAGACACTGACGCGAGCGTCAGCTGGCAAGCTGCGGGTGATTGCCTCGGTCTGGAGTCCTCCGGCTTGGATGAAAGTGAATGGTCTGGTGGGGAACGGGAGCTCCCCGCGCAAGGGCTATGCGCTTTCGCTCTCCGAGCTGGGTCTCGAGGGCGAAGCCACACCGCAAGAGGCCAGCGATGAACGACGGCGCTACGTCCTGGGCAACAAGCTCAGACCAGACCGCTACGTGCACTTCGCCAAGTCACTGGTGGAGTGGACACGTCTCTATCACCGGCACGGGGTGGAGCTTTACGGGCTCAGTCCGCAGAACGAGCCGCGCTTCTCCCAGTGGTACGAGTCGGCCGTCTACACGCCGGCGGAGCTCGCACGGCTGACCGCGACGCTCATCGAAGTGTTTCAGAGCGAGGGCGTCCCGCTGCCGCGGCTCTTTGCCCCGGAGACGATGTCGCGCGACACCGAGGTCAACCGCGCCTATCTGGACGCACTCTTGCAGACTCGCAGCCCAGCACGGCTCCACGCGGTGGCGGCTCACGGCTACGTCGATGGGGTCCTGGCGGATAGCGACCCCCGCTCCTCGGGACTGCTGCTCGAGCTGGCAGCGCCCCGTTCGCTGCACGTTTGGCTGACCGAAGGTGGCACGGGCGGTGACCTGTGGCCCGCTCCCCTGCACGAGCTCGGCGCTTCCCTGATGAATGCGCTGGTCGGCGCCCAAGCGTCGATGATCACACCCTGGCAGGTGGCCGGTACCAAGCTGGACCAAAATGTCCTGACCTCGGTCGATGGGCCGTCGAAGAAGCTGCGGGTCGCTAGCCATTTCTTTCGCCACATTCGACCGGGGATGCAGCGCATCGCTGCGAAATCCTCGGACGACGACGTCGATGTGGTGGCCTTCGCTGCAGGCGCAGTGAGTGAGACGCACAGCACTGCGCGTCCTCGAGAAGTCGTGCTCGTCGTGATGAATCGCTCCAAAGGGGGGAAACGCCTGGTCCCCTATACGGATCACGGCAGCGCGTTCGACATCAGGTCCATGCAGGTCACGAGCGCGTCGCTCGACCGACAGCAGGAAGCGTCGGCGTTTCTGCCGGGGGAGTCGATTGCGACGCTCGTCCTACGAGACCCTCGCGCCTTCCCGACGAACTGACGCCCGGGACCGCCACGCTAAGCGGCGTTGGCCCACTGCCTTAGGTCGCGGGTGAAGGCGATCGGATGGCGGCCGCGACCGAGGTCGCGGCCCCGGCGATGACGTACGCCAAGCTGTTGGAGGTGGCGTTCGGCAGCATGTCGATCGACTGCAAAACCAAGAGGAGTGCGCAGCTCGCCAGCAGCTGCCCGGTGGCGTCGTCTTTGATGCGGGGCCACACCTTGCTGATGCGCCAGATGGGCAGCAGCAGCACCCCGAAGACGATGAAGAATTTCACGAGGCCGCCTTGCCCCATGTGGATGACCCACTCGCCGTCCGTGACGGAGATGTTCATGCCGCCCTCGTCGTAGACCATGTTGCGGCCAGACCAGCCCCAACCGAACCAGGGGCGCTCGATGGCCTTGTCGAGCAGAATGTCCTCGTTCATGAAGCGGAAGCGAAGAGAATGGGCCCGCTCCTCGTTGATGGTGACCACCTTCTCGAAGATCCACTCCGTCGAGATGAAGGCGTTCAGGCGAGCGAGCGGATAGCCGAGCACCGCGATCGAAAGCAGGCGCGCCAGACCGACCTGCCGGGCGCCCTTCAAGAACAGGATCGATGGTGCCAGGAGCCCGGTGTAGACGAGGGAGGCTGCGCTCCGACTGGTCGCGAGTGTTGCCGTCAGGAGCCAACCAGCTTTCCCGGTGGACAGCGGCAGCGCGGCGTCCTTGATGCGGTGGAGCGTCACGGTGGCCAGCACCGCTTGGGCCATGAAGAAGGCCACGGAGAGACCGTGCGCCATGAACACGAACGCTCGAAATCCGTCGCTCCTGCGGGACTGGGTGAAGCTGTGCTGGAAGTACCCGTACACCATCGTGTGCAGGAACGGCGCCAAGCGAACCTCGAGCAGCACGAGCGGCGCATAAATCAGGGCGGCCCACACGATTCCGCGAAATAAGACGCGCAAATCGTCGGCCGTCCGAAAGACGCACAGGCCCAAATAGTAAGGGAGCGCCACTGCAAGCAGCCCCTTCTCGACGCCCAGGATCATGTCCTTGTAGGTCACGCCCGTCAGCCTCGCGGTGCCGTACGCGAGGTTGTCACCGTTCGTGAGCCAGGTGGCGATGCCGCTCAAGATGAGCAGTACCGTCACCGTCGTCGCCGATCCCGTGGCCGGGCCTTTTCGCATCGCCTTGCGCTGGAACATGCTGAGGCCAATCCAGGCGACCACGGAGGTCAGGAACAGCTTGTGCATGGGTGGGATCAGCGGGATCTCCAAGGCCATGCGCTCGGGCAAGAACAAGATCCCACCGAGAAACACCAGCAGGAAGCCCTTCTGCGGCGTCTTGGCGGAGGAGATCAGCCACAGACCGACCGGGATCCAGAGAAGCAGCGCGAGCTGAGCCGTGACCGATCCCATGATGCTTTGCTGCCCTCACCGCTAGCGGAAGGCGGCATCGTAGGCGATGCCGAGCGGCCAGGCGACCAATGCGCCAGCAGCGAAGAAAACGGGAACCAACAGTTCGCGCTTCACATCCAGCATTTGCTGCTTCCGGAAGTAGGTGAGAAGCAGGATGAGGCCCGGCACGTCGGCCAGGGTGGTCACCCAAATGATGCCGTGGAGCCCCCAGAAGTGACTGGCCAACGGCAAGCCGACCACCATGACCGTCATGCGCAGCGCGCTGCGGGAGAAGCCCGACCGTGACTGACCCGACGAGAACAAGCAGGTCTCGCAAGGTGTCAGCACGGCGGCCACCACCACGCGAAACATGAGGACGCGCAGCATCCAGCCGGCATTGGCGTAGCGATCGTCGTAAAGCACGTCGATCACGACCGGCGCGAGGACGGCGCCGGCGCCAGCGAGGGGCAGCACCACGGCATCCAGGGCCAAGCGCGCCTTATAGTAACTCGAACGCAGGTCCGCCGGCCGTTCGCGAAAGACCCGGGAGAA
>Ga0247798_1000102_pt1 | contig 11100 bp, 7 predicted proteins | sample UWRJS197509C6_FD_179929 | JGI IMG/M metagenome (GOLD analysis project Ga0247798, IMG submission 179929) | Soil microbial communities from Arlington Agricultural Research Station in Wisconsin, United States - UWRJ-S197-509C-6 | ecosystem: Environmental > Terrestrial > Soil > Agricultural land... | reverse complement strand
CACGTCCACAACCGTCTTTGCTGCGACACATCCGAGCCTTTCGACGGTGACGGGCGAGTACCTCTCCAACTGCAACATCGTCCGCCCAAGTCGAGCTGCCCGGGACGCGGAACTCGCCGAACGTCTCTGGTCGTTCAGTGAAGAGTTCGTGGACAAGCTCCGCTAGGTCTCCTCGGCCAGGTCTCCTCGGCCAGGTCTCCTCGGCCAGGTCTCCTCGGCCAGGTCTCCTCGGCCAGGTCTCCTCGGCGGGCTTCCCCGGGCTCAGCGCTCAGTTCTCGAGCGCAACGGTCACCATGGCGTGAGGCGGCAAGGCAACGACGTCATCGCTGGGCAGCGCGCCCAGCGTGACGGAGCGCTCGCTCCCGTCGAACGTCGTGCGCGTGAGCTCCGAGCGCTGGAACGCTACGGCTGTAGTAAAATCGAGCTTCACGCTCTGCTCGTCGGTACCCGCGTTGAGCAGAACGACAGTGAGGGCTTCCTGGTCCGGAGAAAGCCATGCCGACACCCGGATGTCGGAGACTTCGACGCTCGCGTCGACTCGCACCCAGCCCGGATCGGTAAACCGTGCGAAGTGGCGAATGGCATGAAAGGTCGCTTCGGCCTGAAACGAATCCGCCTGCAGCGAGATGAGCGCACGGGGATCGCCGCCCTCCACCGCTTCCGAAGCAACGAAGTCGTTCTGCAAGTAGGTCGAAACGCCACCCAAGGTGAGCGCGGATTGCATCAAGACGGCCGTGTCGAACCCGTTGGCTTGCATCTCCGTCTGGAAGAGCGCCCGCTCGAACTCCTGCGCAAATGTCGCGGCATCCTCGAGCAGCCCCGCGTCGACCGCGGCAGGGTCCATATCGTAGAGGTGCAGAGCCAACACGTCGACGCTCCCGGGATCGAGTGCCGCGGCATAGTCGGGCAGCGCGCCGACCCCGCTGACCTCTGGAGCTGCAATGAGGGGGACGTCCGGCAGATCCGCGAGGGCCTGACGCACGGCAGCGAGTGCTTGCGAAAATCCAGGATACTCGACCTCCACGTCGGCACCGTCCACCGAGACGATTTCCGTCCCTTCGATGGGGAGGAAGTGGCAGGCATCCTGCGGAGCCGATTCCGGCGGCACGAAGTTCGGGTTGTTTTGGATGCTCAGGTAGTCGATGGCGATTCCTGCCTCGGAGTGAGCCTGGAGCGAAGCTCGCCAATGCTCGGCAAGGCCTGGGTAGTCGAATTCTCCCCCGGCGAGGCGGACCAGCGTGCAGGTGTCGACCTCCCCTGCGCAGACTCGTGAGCCGTTTGCCTTCAAGGCCGCTGGCGGGCTGCCTTCGGTCAGAAAGGTCGTCGGGGCCCGACCGAGGCGCTCTGCCGCAGCCGCGAGGATCTCGCTCGTCGCTGCCAGTTCAGCCGCGTTGTCACCTTCGAAGCGGTTTCGCATGCGCACGACATCGATGCCGGAGTCCTCGAACATCAGGTCGAACAGCTCGGACTTCGCCGGATGCGCGACGATTGCGTCCTCCACGTAGGCGAGGGATGCCCCAAAGCCGACGAGGGTCTGGAAGGTCACCGTCACGTCGATGGCCACCTCAGCCGTGGGCGCCACGGTGGGACTGCACACACCAGCGACGCACGTCGCGGAATCACCACACGACTCATTGTCGCAGCGCTGCAGGCACAGCCCCGCGCTTGGGTACTGCTCGCCACCACAGGCCGCGACGGCCCCCGGGTCGGTCGCCGGGACACAGGACGCGCCTTCGAGGTCCGAGCAACCGTCATCGTCATCGCAGGGGCGCGTGCAAGCACCACAGATGCAGCTCAGGACGCCACATTCCGCGGAAACCTCGCAGCTGCGAATCCAATTGGTTTGGCTGCCTGTCTGCGGCTCACTCGGGCTGCAGGACACCAGGACATAGCCAGCGACCAAAAACGAGTACCAGCGGCTTCTCACCGTTCGTCTTCCTCTCCCACGAGGTACTGGCCGAAGTAGAACGTCACCTGATACGCGCCCTCCTCGGAGTGCTCACGATTGTACTCGGTCACCTCGTCCCAGAGTGGAATTGTGCGATCTCGCGTTGCTTGTAAGAGCCGCCTGACTTCTGCTTCGCGTGGATGCCCGGGCCAGAGGTCGAAGGTGAGCGTCGTCCCACCGACCTCGTCGTTCCTCGCTGAGACATGCGCGCCTCCCGTGATCTTGGCAACGAGGGCATTCGAAACGGCGCGGTGATGGTCGACGACGGCAGCCTCCCAACCCGCGGCCTGACCCACCGGGATGAGGCAGTGGTCGGTGAGGCAGTAGTCACCGTCGGGACGGGTCTCGAGCCCGATGCGCCCATCGTGGACCAATTGATCGATGGCGGCGTCGAGCGCATTCGCGGGCAGGGGAATGAGCTGTGCCAAGCGATCCCGGCGAATCGGGCTATTTTGGTACACCTGCACCCAGACCAATGCGGCGGTCGACTCCTGCGGATTTTCCGTCGCCGCATCGAGTCGATCGAGCTCTTCGGCGGTGGCCACCCGATAGCGGGTTTCATCTGCTCGGCCGCTGCGCAGGACGAGGCCCGACTCCACCAGGTCGTTGAGGATGCCCCGCACCGACCCGGGATCGTCGTACTTGAAGCGGTCGAGCACCTCGAGCCGCGTCGCGAACTCGCGCTCGGCCAGGTAGGACTGCACGGCACCCCACAGCGTGACCCCAGGAGCCGTCTGGGACTCGCTCACACGCTGCACCTTCTGCCGGTACGAGCGCAGGGCCAGGCCGAACATGTCGGCGATGACCTTCTTGCCCACCCCTTGGTGCTCCAACTCGCGAACGAGGCCGACGAAGACTTCGTGCGCGATGTGCGACAGCGGGGAACGGACGCCGTTGGCCGTGGACAATCGTGCAATCAGCACCGTCGTCTGCCTTACGATGGCGTCGATCAGGATCTGCGGATTCATGTCAGGCTGGAGGCGAACGAAAGGCCGTGGTCCGGAGACGACGGCGGAGCCAAGCAAACATCCTTGCTCTAGCAGGCCGCGAGGCCGAGCACCCTCCCCCCGACGGTCGGTGGTGAGAAATCTCCCCCCCTTGCTGGAAAACTCTACGGCTCTGCATGGCGCCCTTCGACCCGCTGCTCGAGCGCCCGGTCCATGCGCTCCCAACCCTTGCGGTAGGGGGCCAAGCCGACGAAAGGCACGAGAAGACCGGAAAAATGCTCGTACTGCCGGAAGAGCACGGTCTTTTCGTCGATGCGCTGGATGGTGAACGTGTGGCGGCCATCGAACAGACCAGGCACCCCCAAGCGCCCGCGCCAGACCAGTTCCTTGTCTGGAGCGATGACGAGCACCTTCGGCGACATCGACTGCGGGTCCTTACCCACGGGCGCCATGGTGAGGTGAATGGTTTCTCCGACCTTTAGCTGGCCGGCCGCCTCGACGAAAAATGGATTCCACTTTTCATAGGAATCGAGATCGACCAGGACCTCCCACACCTCATGCGGTGAAGCCTCGACTCTGACCTCGTGGGTCATCGACCGACATCCGACCGAAAGCAGGAGGGCGAGGGCAAGAGCGCACGAGGCTGAGCGAGGAACACGAGCAACGAGGGATTGCACCGGCGGACTCTAGCGTGAGGGCGCTGATCTTCGCAGCGCCGCCCCGCGCCGCGCTGGTTGGCGCAGAAAGAGCCCGAGATCAGCGAAGGAACGGTCGAAGCGGTAGCGCTCGTGGAAGCGCGCATCCGAGAGCAGGCTCGCCGCGTACACCGTCGTCGAACGAAACGCATGCTGCTCTTGGTCGTAGACCCCCTGCAAAACGACGTAGTCCGGATCCCGGCCCAGCACGTAATCGGCGTCGGACTTGCGATGCATGGCGCCGGGCTCCCTGGCGAGGTGCTTGTCCACGAGCGCGCCGAGATCGAGGAAGCGCAGGCGTGTGTAGTAGGGCATCACCCCGGCTTCACCAGCAGCCAAGAGTGCTGGCCTTGGCAAGTGGCGGTTGATGTGGCGCGCGACCTCGAAGTGGGCGAAGCAGTCGAGCCACAGGCCGCCGTAGCCGGAGGGAAACCAAGCGAGGTTGACTGCACGGCCGCTCGACGCGCCGAATGCCATGGCCCCGATCACGAGAGCAGGCGCACCCGCACGACGGAGCGAACCAAGGAGCGCACCTAGCCGCGGTCGCTCCTTCCATGCACGAGCGTGGTCCAGCCATGCAGGATCCACGACCCAGGCCGGGACGTCCCTTCCCCCCGGCCAAGTGCCGACGCCGATCGAGCGAAAGCCCAGGTAGCCGGCGTGAACGAGCAGGGCCGCGAGCGGGAGCGCGGGCACGAGGAAGCGCAGGGCCGGCATCCAATCGCCCCCTTCCCGCGCCGTCACCAGCAAGTGCGCGCAGAAGAGCGCGAAAGCGAGCCGCACGGGCGCCGTGAACCGACCCCCGAGCAGAATGCCGAGCAGCGCGCCCCCCAGCACCCACCACCAGCCGAGCACCGAAGCGCCCCACGACAGGTAGTCGGCGCCCCGGGCCCAGATGCGCGTGCTCAGGTGCATCTTGGCGTAGTAGGTGTTCGGCAAAATCTCGCCGTAGTACCCCCAGCGAAACGCCAGGAATCCGACGTAAGGGACCACGAACCAGGCGAGGAAATGCAGCTCCTGGAGCGCCAAGTGCCCCCATTTGCTCCGACTCGTCCGGGGCCCCAGCGTCCACCAGCGATCGACGAGGCAGATGCAGAAGTAGACGAGCGGCTCCGGTCGCGTCAGCGCGGCCAGCACCCACACGAAGGAAGAAGGCACAGCAAAAGGACGCGGTGGCGAAGCAGACCCTGCGCCACCCCTGGTGCGTGCGTGAACCTCCTGCAAATGAAGAGTCAGCGCCACGCACTCGAGCAGCGTGACCAGCGATGTTTCGAGAGCGCCCACCGCCCAAAGCGCAAAGGGCGTTTGAACCGCGACCAAAATGGGCACCAAGAGAGCACCTGGCTCGCCGCCAACTCGGCGAGCCAGGCGCGGCAGGAGCACGAGCGTGGCGAGCGCAAACACCGCACCGAGCACCTTCGCCGCGAGCAGCAGCCCGAACTCGAAGTGGGGCAGACCGAGCCAGATGAAGGGCACCAGCAGCACCGTCCACAGGAAGTTCGAGAAGCCCTCGACGCGCTCGCCGACGTTGAACACGAGCCCACGCCCGTGCGCGAGGTTTTCGGCATAGCGAAAGGAGATGAACGCGTCGTCGAAGGTGACGTTGACGTAGTGCACCATCAGCGCCGCCGTCACACTGACCGCCAGCACGGAACCCGCCCAGTTTCGCCATGCCGATGTCGCTCGGGCGAGCGCGACGCGCAGCGCGGGGCCAAACGACGCGGGGTTCACTTCCCACAAGGACATCCTGCTCCGCCGGGCGGCGCAAGGGTGACGCCGGCGGGGCCCAGAACGGCAGGGCTGCGCTGGCCCGAGAAAATTCCGCCGGGCATGGGCGAAAGGAGCCGATGATACCGCTGCCGACCCATGTGTCCGCTCGGACGCGCGCCGCGCGGGGGTAGATTCTCCGGCAGCATGAGGTTCCGGCAAGCGTGGGCCTGCGGCGCGCCAGCGACCGGACGACTCCTAGCGACCGCGCTAGCGGGGAGTCTGCTGCTTGCCTGCGGGAGCGGCACGCCAGGACCGGACGGTGAACCGCAGGCGAGCGGTGGCGCGACGACCGGCGGAACGGGCGGCAGCGTCGGCAGCGGTGGCGCCAATGCCGTCGACTGCGAGGCGACCGATGCAGGCGCGACCGTACTGCGACGGCTCTCGGCGCTCGAATACCGACTCACGACGCAAGACTTGCTGGCCCTGCCGGAACCTCCCGACCCGGCCGGCGTTCCGCTCGACAACGAACGCTTGGGCTTCCGCACGTTCGCAGAGCTCCAAACCATGTCGGCCGACAACCTGCGCGCTTACCTGGACAAGGCCAGCTCTTTGGCCGCGGATCTGCTCTCCGACGCGGCGCGCCGAGACACCGTCATCGGCTGCAACACGTCGGATCCGACCTGCCTGACTGACTTCGTCACGCGTTTCGGCAAGCTCGCCTATCGCCGGCCCCTAGAAGCGGACGAGGTCCTGAGCATCACCGAGGCGGCCGAGGAGTTCGGGACGGACATGGACGACCGAATCGCCTTCGCCATCGAAGCGCTGCTGTCGTCGTCGCAGTTCCTCTACCGGGTCGAGGTGGGGACCGAGCCAGACGGCTTGTCCGAGCTGACCGAATACGAGCTGGCCGCGAAGCTGTCGTTTGCGCTGTGGGGGCGCGGACCGAGCGCCGAGCAGCTCGAGCTGGCCGCCGCAGGCGCCCTCGACACTCCAGCCGGGCTCACTGCCACTGCCGAGGCGATGCTGTCGGACGAGCGCACGCAGACGTTCTTCGACCAGTTCTTCCGGCAGTGGCTCGGCTACCAGACGCTCAAGCCGCCCGACGCTTCGTTGACCAGCGTGTTTGCCGACATGCAGACGGAGACGGATCGTCTGTTGCAAGAGTTTGCCTGGGGAGCGGGCAGCGTGCTCGGTGCGCTCACCGCGAATCACACCTACGTCAGCGCTGACTTGGCAGAGTTTTACGGCTTGCCGCAGCCCGACGCCGATGGTCGCGTCGAATTCGCCGCGGGCGATCAGCGCGAAGGTTCGGGTCTGCTCACCCACGCCGCGCTGCTCAGCGCCAAGAGCGATGGTGACTTGATTGCCATTCGCGGCAACTGGGTCCTGCGCACGTTCTTGTGCGAAGAGGTCGAAATCCCAGCGAGCCTGGCGGACACCATCGGCGAGCTCCTGGTCGGGCTCGATCGCGTGGGCATCGTCGAAGCGCGCAACACGAGAGACGAGTGCGTGAGCTGCCATCGCATGATCGACCCGATCGGAATCGGGTTCGCCGCCTTCGATCGAACGGGCATCTTCGACGCCTCGATTGACGCCTCGATCTTCGGCATCGACGCTGCCCTTCCGCTGTCCCCGCAGCCGAACACCTTCACGACGGTGGCCGGGCTCTCCACTCAGCTGGCGGCGTTGCCCGCCGTCCCGGCTTGCTTGACCGAACGCGCCTATCTCTACGTCAACGGCCGCGAGCCGGTGGCTGCCGATCATTGCGGCGTGGCCGAGGTGAACCGAGATTTTTCCAGCACGGGACAGACCTTCCGCGGCCTTTTGCAAGCGCTCGTGGCAGATCCGGCCTTCCGCCTGCGGCGCGCGCCTGCGCCAGCACCGTGAGAAAGGGCAAAGCAGCGACCATGATCATCCGACCCTTGCCTCGACGTACGCTGCTCCGTGGTGCCGGTGCCGCGCTGGCCCTGCCCCTGCTCGACGCCATGATGCCGCGTCGCGCCAGTGCTCAGCTGGCCAAAAAGCAGCGCTTCTTCGCGCTGTTCTATCCGAACGGCACCGATCCGGGGCGCTGGGAGCCGGCAGCCGGTGCCCTTGCTGCGAGCAGCTTGCCCGAATGCCTGGTGGACCTGAACGGCTTCGACGCGGAGCAGATCTGGCCTGCCGGAGAGTCGATCCTTTCGGACGTGACGGTGGTCACGGGAACCGACCATTCCGGCGTGTCGACGGACATTCACATTCCCTCGATGGCGCTGTCCGCCTGGAAGGGCACCGCCAACAACTACACGCCGCCCGAGCCGACGCTCGATCAGTATTTGGCCGACCAGCTGCGCGGCGATACGCCGTTTCGCAATCTGGCCTTGTCGGCGACACCGAGCACCGACATCGCTCAGGGCAACATTTCGTTCAAGGCGGGCGGGCAGGCCGAGTCGGTGATCCGCAGTCCCCAGCAGCTGTTCTCCAATCTCTTCGGGGGCGGCGGCGAAGAGACCGGGCCAGATCCCGCAGACGCACGCCGCCAGGGCCTGCTGGATCTCGTGCTCGCAGATGCCACGCGCCTGCAGAGTCGCCTAGGACAGGCCGATCGCCAGCGACTCGAGCAATACTTCGACGCCATTAGCGAGCTCGAGAAGCAGGTGGGCGCCACGCCTGGAGCCGGCTGCACGCTGCCGACCGAACCGGCCAGCGGCGGCGATTGGCACCAGAAGTCGAAGCTGTTCGTCGACCTGGCAGTGCTGGCCCTGGCCTGTGACCTGACGAATGTCGTCACGCTGCAGTACAGCGACAGCTGGGGCGTTGCCTATCCGGACTACAACCTGGGTACCGGTCTCGAAAGTGTGGGGGACTGGAGCGATCATTTCATCTCGCACAAGCTCGATGACACCGATCGCGCCACGGATCTCGACGGCCTCGACCGCAGCGAAGCGATGGCGATTGCCAACGCGCGGGTCGTGGCGATCTCGCGCTTCAAGGTGCGCCGCTTCGCTTACCTGGTCAGCGCCCTCAAGAACGTGGTGACGCCGACCGGTACACTGCTCAGCGAATCCTTGGTGCTCTACGCTTCGGAAAACGGCGACGGTGACAGCCATGCGCGGACTCACATGCCGGTGCTCCTCGCCGGCGGCGCTGGTGGCTTCGAGACGGGCCGCAGCGTGGATGCACTCGGCAAGACCACCGGTGCCCTGCACGGCGCCCTCATCCAACGCTACGGCATCGAAATCGACGAATACGCGGGCGCTTCTCCCATCGCCGACCTTTGAGACCGCTGGCTGACGCGCGCTGCCTACGGTGCGGGCGGGCGGTCGCTGCCTGCCGCCGTGACGAGCGCCAAATATTGGAGTCTCGTAGGTTTTTCGCCTTGCGTGTGCCCGCTCCTGCGGTCGAGCCGTCCGCCACGGGGGAAATGGGGCCACGCTACCTCGACCCGGCCGAAATCCGTGTAACCTTGAGCGCGCCCAAGAATCTTCAGAATAGTAGCTAGGAGTCGGAGAAAACTTATGTTGCGGGGTAATCGTCGCTCGCTCGAGCGTGGATCTTTTTTTGTTGCTTCGTCGCTGGCGGCCCTGTGCTTGCTCGTAGCGCCCGAAGTCGTTGCGCAGGTCACCATTGACGCGGACCAGCTGCACCAGGTCATGGACGGCTTCGGGGCCTCGTCGGCCTTCTTCTCGGAGAGCATCAAGGCCAAGGATGCCGAGTTCCTGTTTTCCGAGAGCACCGGCATCGGCCTGTCTCTGCTGCGCGTGCGCATCAACCACGAGAACGGCAACACGACGGATCTCGACACCGCGCTGAAGGCTCACGCTTGGGGCGCCAAGATCTGGGCAGCTCCCTGGACGCCGCCGATAGAATGGAAGACGAACGGCATCCTCGAGGCGCACGTCGAGGGCGAAGAAGACGGCCGCCTGATCCCAGCCAACTACGGCGACTTCGCGACCTACCTGGCCGACTTCGCGGAGTACATGGCCGAAGAAGGCGTGCCCCTCACGGCCATTACGCCTCAGAACGAGCCCGATTGGCCGTCCGAGTGGCCCGGCTGCCTCTACACCCCCGAGGAGCTGCTCACCTTCATCCGCGATCACCTCGGCCCCACGTTCGAGGCACGCGGCCTGGACGACATTCTCATCTTTGCACCCGACACCGCACACCTGAAAAACCTGCCGGATTTTGCGGACGCACTCGTGGCCGACGAGGCGGCGATGGGGTACCTGGACGGCATCTCGACCCACCCCTACTCGCAAAGCGGGGACGTCTTCGACACGAGCTGGTCCGTGCCGCGAGACAATGGCCTGCTCTTTTGGCAGAGCGAGATTTCTTGGGAGCGCTTCTTCGAGGACCCGCTCCCCGCGATGGACACGCCCGACCCGGGCATGAAGACCGCGCTCTGGATGGGCAAGCTGATGCACGAGCACATCACCAAGCTGCAGGTCAACGCCTGGAGCTATTGGAACCTCGTTGCCGTGACGGACGACTACGACAATGATCGGCAAAATCCGGCCCTGATTCAGGACGGCGTGATCTTCAAGCGCGCCTACGTCCTCGGCAACTTCTCCAAGTTCGTGCGGCCCGGCGCCACGCGCATCGAGGCTACTGCGGAGCCCGCAGCGGGCGTCTTCGTCAGCGCGTACAAGATGGACGAGCGGGTCGTCGTCGTGGCCATCAACGACAATGCGAGCACCTCGAGCCAGACGTTTTCGCTGTCGGGAGCGCTCGCCTACCCCATCGTCGATACGGTGCCCTGGGTGACTTCCGACACGCTCGCGCTCGAGGCTCAAGCAGCGCTCACGATGACCGAGGGGGCGTTTGCGTACGACTTGCCCGCCAAGAGCGTGACCTCCTTCGTCGTCACCTTGGACGCGCCGGTGCCCGAAGGCACCGGCGGGGCGTCCGGCGTCGGTGGAGATACGGGCTCCGGCGGTGTTGCAGCCGGCAGCGGCGGTGCCGCCCCCGGCAGCGGCGGCGTGGGCGCAGCGACCGGTTCAGGTGGCGACGGAGTCGGCGGCGCAGCGACAGCTGCTGGCGGCGCGTCCCTCGGCAGCGGTGGTGCGGGGGCTGCCTTCCCGAGCGGGCCCGACGCCATCACCTGTGGCTGCCGTACGACGAGCGATGCAACGAGCGGTGGCGCAGCCAAGTGGGCGCTGTCGCTCTTGGCGTTCGGTGCGCTCCTGGCGCGCCGCAGGCGATCGGCCGCTCGAGCCTGAAACCGCGCCGGGCCAAGCAGAGTACGCCCGCCGGGAAACCGGCGGGCGTTCCCGCTTTCAGAGCTCGCTACACTGGCCGGTGGCTTCGCCTTCGACCGTGACCGCCTCGAGCTCGATGGTCGAAGTGTTCTCGGTACAGTTCAGGTTCCCAGTCACGGACGTCGCTTCGATCACGATGCTGTCGCCGCTGCACTCCTTGATCTGAACGTCGCCCAGCACGTCAGTGCCTGTGATCGACACATCACCGGTGACTTTGGCGATCTGTAGGTTACCGCCGATGGTCGAATTGACCAGCTCGACACTGGGGACGGCTTCGACCTGCGCGTTGCCCGAGATGATGGTGTCGCGCAGCACGATGGCGCTTCCCTCGGCGCCTTGCAGATTGCCACCCACCTCGGAGCCCTCGAGCACCAGATCCGCGCCCGGCGCGAGCGTGATGTTGCCGTCGGTCACGAGATTCGCGTAGCTGCAGCTGGCGTCCTCGGGAATGGTCGTGTCGCCGGCAAAGTCCATTTCCGTGGCCGGACAATCCGGATCGTTGTTGGCACCGGGGGTGAACTCACCGCTGCCCCCGCAGCCCACCGCGCCCGCGAGCAGCGCCA
>Ga0247798_1000100_pt1 | contig 11131 bp, 10 predicted proteins | sample UWRJS197509C6_FD_179929 | JGI IMG/M metagenome (GOLD analysis project Ga0247798, IMG submission 179929) | Soil microbial communities from Arlington Agricultural Research Station in Wisconsin, United States - UWRJ-S197-509C-6 | ecosystem: Environmental > Terrestrial > Soil > Agricultural land... | reverse complement strand
GCCCCCGGTCGTCCCGGTGGTCGCTATCCCCGAGCCCGAACCCGCTCCTGTCCCGGATCCGGAGCCGATCGCGCCGCCCGAGGCCCCGCCCGAAAACGTCTTCGGCTACGACAAGCCCGTGCGTGGCTGCTTCGAAGGCCTCGTCTACCAGCTGCCCGCGGAAACGAAGGCGCTGCCGAAGAACTACGAAACCATGGACGTGCTCAGTCTCGTCTACGCCTGCGAGTGGGACATCGCGACGCGCGCTTGGAGCCAGGGCTTCCCGGACATCGCCGAACTCTTCGAGTGGTTCGCCATTCGCTACTCGGGCACCTTTGCCGTGAATACGGCGGGGACCTGGAAGTTCAGGATCTCGAGCGATGACGGCGCCAAGCTCCTCATCGATGGCAAGGTCATCATCGACAACGACGGCACCCATCCGCCCCAGGAAAAGACTGGGTCCGTCTGGCTCGGCGCCGGCGACCACGAAATGGTCCTCGAATACTTCCAAGGCCCGCGCTACCACATCAACCTGCAGCTGTTCGCCACTCCTCCGGGCGGCACCGAGGGCATCTTCTCGGTTCGCTGAAACGCCCGTACCCGAGGCCATCGAGGCGAGTCGCTCTGTCGACTCGCCTCCTTTTTTCCGACCGTCCTGCCATGACCCCGCCTGACGATTCCTGCCTCCGCGCCATCACCGACGACGGTTCATTTCGCGTGATGGTGGCTCGCACCACCCAGACCGTGCGCGACGTCGCAGAGGCCCAGGGCGCCCGCGGGACGACCGCACAGAACCTCGGCGACCTGTTGACGGCAACGGTACTGTTTCGAGAGACGATGTCGCCCGGCTTACGCGTGCAGGGCATCCTGCGCTGCGCCGACCGTCGCGGAACGCTCGTTGCGGACTCGGCACCGGAAGGTCGGACCCGCGGCCTGGTACAAGGCAGCAAGGACGGTCCCATCCGGGCGACCGAGGGTGCGCTCTTGCAGATGATGCGCACCCTGCACAACGGTTCCATCAACCAAGGCGTGGTTCGGGTCCCACCCAGCGGCAAGATGAGCGAGGCCATGATGGCCTACATGCGCGAATCGGAGCAGGTGGACACCATGTTGGCGATGGCCACCACCATCAGCGAGGACGGCACGGTGCTGGAAGCGGGCGGCTACATGGTCCAGCTGTTGCCCGAAGTCGGCCGCGCGCCCTTGGCCATCATGGCCGAGCGGCTGGAGGACTTTCGCACCATCCATCACCTGCTGACGCCCGGCTTCTCTGCGGACGTGCTGCTGTCGGAAATCCTCTACGGCATGAGCTTCACACGCCTCGACGAGACGCGTGTGGCATTTTCCTGTTGGTGCTCGACCGAGCGACTGCTCGCTGCCATCGCGACCCTCAGGCCCAGCGAGATTCGCACCATGGTCGAGGATGGTAGCCCGGTGCAGAGCACCTGCGACTATTGCGGGAAAGAGTACGCCATCCAGACCAGCCAGCTGGCGGGACTCTTGCAGCAGAACTAAGAGCGGAACCAGGAGCAGAACGACGGCGCCTCGCGCTACTCCGGTGGGCGCTCGTGCTTGCTGTCGCCCGGGGTTGGGGCGAAATTCACCGACGGCTGGACGAGTCCCGGCGCGAAGAATCCGAGCACCGTCATCGGCAGTGTGGCCACGAACGTGAAGCCGAAGTACCTGCCGTAGCCCAAGGCTTCGGCGATGAACCCGCTGGTCGCTCCCGCCAGCGTGAACGACAAACTCATCAGCGCCGTGAGCACGGCAAAGTGCGTTGCGCGGTGCTCCCTCGAACACAGGCGCATCAAGTACACCATGAGCACGGCCGTACCGAAGCCCGATCCCAGCTCTTCGACGCACACGACCGACGCCACGATGAACGGATCCGCCCTGCCCGAGGCCGCCAGCCCGGCGTAGGCCAGGTTGGGCACGTTCTGCGCGGCGATGAACAGCCAAAACCACGGGCGCAAACCGCTCCTCGCGATGAGCAGGCCACCAATGAAGGTGCCCGCGAAGGAGGCGAGCGCACCCAGCGTGCCGTTGATGAGCGCGTACTGTCCCACACTGATGCCGAGCTCCTGGTGCAAAAAGGGCCATTTCATCTTCTGCAGGAAGGACTCGCCCATGCGAAATGAGATGACGAATGCCAGGCCAACGCCCATCCGCGGCGTCGCCATCAATGCCAAAAATGCCGGCCGACTTCCCGCAGGCTTGCGCGCTTTCGAGCCGTAGAGCCAGGCGCCAGCAAGAATCAGGACGAGCGCAATCGCCACCCAGAAGGGCAGCGGCAGGCGACCGGCACCCAGCGAGGTCAGCAAGCGCACGGCGGGCTCCCGCGCTAGCGCGACCAGCCCCAAGAGCGCGGCAGCGAGTGCTACGGTCAAAAGACCCCGCCTGCCGGACAGTCGCCGCTGCAGGTAGGTCAGGAGCCTGGTCTCGACGACCGACGTCTCGGGCAAAAGCCAGAGGTGGACCAGGGCCGTGAAGAGCAGGAGCAGCCCCATCGCAGCAAAGCCCCAGGCAAAGCCAAGGGCGCCCAGGAGACCCAAGAGCGGTCCTTTGACGAGCAGCGTGGCCAGCTTGTACGCCGTCGCGCGGTAGCCAACGAACTTGGCCTGCTCTGCATCGCCCAGCGCCTCCATGTAGTAGGCGTCGATCGCGATGTCGTTCGTTGCCGATGCCAGCGCGAGCGCCAGGAAGAGCGCGGCGAGCCAAGGCAGCGTGCCGCTTTCGATCGGCATGCCAGACAGTGCGAAGAGTAACGCCGCTCCGAGCAGCTGCGCGGCGATCATCCAGCGCCGCTTGCTCTCCACGGAGTCCACCCAAGGCGCCCAAAGAAACTTGAGGTTCCACGGCGTATGCAAGAGCGCCGTGAGACCGATTAGCCCGAGCCCGGCGCCTGCCTGTTGAAACAGGATCTCGGCGAGATTGTTGACGATCGCGTAGGGATAGCCCTCGGCGAAGTAGGTCGAGGGGACCCAAAGATGGGGCGAGATCCGGGCTCTAGCAGGCTCGGGCTCCAGCTTGGTTTCGTGTGCTCCTGGCAAGAAAGCGCGGCTCCGTTTCGAGGGGAATCTAGGGCGCTCTAGACCCTGGATAGCTCGCTTAACATGAGATGGCGGCAATCGACTCGAACGCCTGCGGGGCCTCTGGTATGCCGGCCTCGTGACGGTTCCCTCTCCGAAGGTTCCCTGCCCCATGTGCCGAGCGCTGCTCGACTCCCCCGTGACGGGCGAGTTCCGCCCGTTTTGTTCGGCTCGGTGTAAGCGCCTGGACCTGTTGAATTGGCTCGAAGGCCGCTATAGCCTGCCGCGTGAACTCACCCCGGAGGAGCTCTCCGAGCTACCGGAGGAGGAACGCGATGCCCTCCTCGGAGTCCTGCTCGAGCGCGCGGCTCCCGGCAAGGTTCACTGACGGCCTTCGCTCCGTCGTCTCGAACCGCTTCACCCGCACGCTCCTGGCCTACGCGGGGTCGCCACGCTCGCTCGCGGGTGTCCTCGCCGCCCTGACGCTCGCTCCGGCCGCGCTGGCTCAGGCTCCAGCAGAAAAGCCTCGGTTCATCCAGCCGGGTGGCAACGACCAGGGGTGGGCGGCCCGGCGTGACCCGAGCCGGATTGGCTTCGCCGGCGTCGACGCGCGCGGCTTCGCTGGCCGAGGCTTTGGCCTGCGTCCCTTCGTCGCCGATGGCACCTCGGGCGCGGGCCAAAGCGCGCCGGGTATCGTGGCGAGACAGCGCGGCACCGGACTCTTGCTCCTGCGTTGGGTTTCGGCGCGTTATGCCGATGAGCTTTGGATCGGCTACGACGGCGTCGACTTCAGCGCGCGCGCATTGCTCGATGGCTCGGTCGGGCTCCGTCTGCCCTTTACGCGCTACGGAGGCCCGGTGGCCCGTGTTGCGCTGTACGCGGAGGCGACGCAGCTCACGGGCTTTTCGAAGACCGAGCTGCGACTCGGTGCGGGTGAGTTCGGCTATTCCTACGCGCGCGGGGCCGGGCACCTGGACTTGGTCTTTCAAATCGGTCCGACCTGGCTCGGGCACGTCGACCTCGGTAGCACGCATCGCAACCTGGCCGGCCTGACTTGGGGCACGTACCTGTCGTCGGGGTGGGAAGATCTGATCCTCGATTTTCGTATCCATCAGATCGCCCAGGACGCCGCAGCCGGACCGGTGACGGATCTGCGCGCCGAGGTCTGCGGCCTTTTGGGTGCCCGCGCACCACGTCCGAGCCGAACGACGCGCGGGGCTGCGGCTCGTGCATTTTCCGGCCCAAACGCCCGCGATTTTCGTGCTCTGTTGTGCGCAGATGTGAGCTACGGCTACGCCGCCGCTGAGACAGCGGCGGACCCCGGTGACCCGAATGGACCGGCAGCAGCGGCTTCGTCTTCGCGTTGGAGCACGATTGGGCTTTCCATCCTGATCGGACGCTCCTCGAGACTGGACCCTTTGCCTAGAGTTGGCTTATAAGCCTCGCGGATCTTGCGCGCTTCGCGCGAGCGTAATTCGAGGAGAGAAGACCACATGTTTCGTAAGCTCATTATCCTGGCCGCACTGGCTACTCTGTCCAGCGGCTGCGCCATGTCGACGTCCACCCCCGTCACCGGCTACATCTACACCGGCAACCAGGGGACGACCGCGGTGACCTCCAACCCGATCGGTGCCAAGACGGGCGAGTCCTGCGCGATGTCGATCCTCGGCGCAGTCGGTCTCGGCGACGCGTCGGCCGCCGCTGCAGCCAAGGCTGGCGGTATCACCAAGATCGCCACGGTCGACAGCGACAACTTCGGCATCTTGGGCATCTACGCCAAGAACTGCACGATCGTCACTGGCGAGTGATGCAAGGAGAGCGGGCTCCCGCCCGCTCTGTTTGCTTCTTGCGGCAAAAAAGAGGGTTCACGCGCTGGCGTGGACCCTCTTTGCTTTTGTGGCTGTGCCCCCTCGTTCGGCGGCAGCCGGCGCCACGCTCGCTGCGACTGCCGCTGGTGGGGCGGCTCAGAACTCGATGGCAATGCCAGCGTGCCCGCCGAGCACGATGGGCCAATCGTTGGCGAAGGACGCGTCGATGAAGGGACCGAACTCGAGCAAAGCGTGCGGGACCATCTCCCACAGGAACATGCCCTCGATGGTCATCACGGCAGTCGAGTTGTCGGTGGGACCGTAGTCGACGTACTGCAGGCCAATGCCGCCGCGCGGCCAGAACTCGATGGTCTTCGACAGGTCGAACGCGTAGCCGATGCGAGGCAATACCGCGAACGAGACCGTTTCGGAGGCCGAGTGATAGCCGAAGCCAGTGCTGCCGCCGATGGAGAGGCCGTCGATGATGAAGTAGTCGAAGGCCACACGCGGGTACTGGATCTCCTGCCCCGTGTTGAGCGCCGTCAGCACGTTCATGTAGAAGCTGGCAGGGTCATTGACGCGCGCGCCAATGCCGACCAAGCGCTCCGCGCTGAGACGCATCGTCCCCTTGCGCACGGCATTGCCGGCCGCCTCCGCTGGCGTCGCCACGCCGAGCGCGGCGACCAAGCCCAAACCCATCATCGCCCAATGTGCTCGTCCAATCATGGGCAGCGATGTACCAAACGCCAGAGACCGAGGGCAACTCGCCGGCTCGCCAGGCTGCACGCCGCCCGGCTGCCGGCATTTCCCGCCAGCCGCGGGACCACTGGCTCACTCCGCGGCGGACGAAGCGTTTTTCTGCCTCAGCTGGACGAGCCGCTCGGCCTGAATGCGCTCGGCCACGCCGTCGTCGACATAGTCCGAATGGCAGGAGGCCTTGCCATCGCTGGCTTCGACCGCTTTGCGGGTCTTGCTGGCCAGCTTGTGGATCTCCTCGGGTGAGAGCACCCCTCGCTTCTCGAGAATCTCGCGCTGCTCGGGGCTGAGTGCGGGTGACTTGAGCGCCCGTGCTTTCTGCAGGTCTGCCGTCTTGCCGCTGTCGAACTCGACGATTTCCTTGCTGATGCGCACGCTGCACCAGTCGTGCCCGCACATGGCGCAGAAGTCCGTGTCCACGTCGAGATCCTCGTCGTGGTAAGCGCGCGCCGTGTCCGGATCGAAGGAGAGCTCGAAGTGCCGCTCCCAGTTGAGGGCGGCGCGAGCGCGGGTCAGCTCGTCGTCGCGGTCGCGTGCGCCAGGAATGCCGAGCGCGATGTCGGCAGCATGGGCCGCAATCTTGTAGGCGATGCAGCCCTGCTTGACGTCGTCCCGCTTGGGCAAACCGAGGTGCTCTTTCGGCGTCACGTAGCAGAGCATGCTGGCCCCGTGGTAGGCGGCGGCGGTTGCGCCGATGCAGCTCGTGATGTGGTCGTAGCCAGGGAAAATGTCCGTTACCAGCGGGCCCAGCACGTAGAACGGGGCGCCGTGGCACAGCGTGCGCTCGAGCTTCATGTTGTACTCGATCTGATCGAAGGGCACGTGGCCCGGACCCTCGACCATGACCTGACAGCCCATGCGCCAAGCGCGTTCGGTCAGCTCACCGAGGACCTGGAGCTCGCCCAGTTGCGCAGCGTCGCTGGCGTCGGCCAGACCGCCCGGACGCAAACCATCGCCGAGGGAAAACGACACGTCGTACTCGCGCATCACGGCGCAGATGTCCTCGAACGCCGTGTACATCGGGTTCTCCTCGCCGTGGGTGATCATCCACTTGGCCAAGAGCGAGCCGCCGCGCGAGACGATCCCGATCAGCCGCTGCTTGATCAGCGGCAAGTGCCGCAGCATCACACCGGCGTGAATCGTGAAATAGTCCACGCCCTGCTCGGCCTGGTGACGCAAGGTGCTCAGAATGACCTCGCGATCCAGCTCTTCGAGCTTGCGACCAATGATCATCGAATAGATCGGGACGGTGCCGATGGGCACCTTTGCGGCGTCCACGATGGCAAGCCGCGTGGCGTCCAGATCACCGCCCGTGGACAGATCCATCACCGTGTCGGCACCCCAGCGCTCGGCGAAGTGGAGCTTGTCGACTTCCTCGTCCGTCCCACTCGAGACGGGCGACGCGCCCATGTTCGCGTTGACCTTGGTGCGTCCGGCGCGACCAATGCACATCGGGTCGAGGCCCTTCTCCAAGTGCAAGCGGTTGGCCGGAATGATCATGCGCCCGGCAGCGACTTCGTCGCGCACCTGCTCGGCGCTCAAGTGGGGCTCACGCTCCGCAACCCGCCGCATGGCCGGCGTCACGACGCCAAGGCGCGCGTGCTCGAGCTGCGTCACGGGCACGAAGCCGGCCGGTGCTTCGGCGAAGGCGCCACGCCGGACCCAGCCAGCGGGCAGGAAGTCCCAGGCGGTCTTGGTGCTGGGCTCCGGCATGCCGGGCGTGTCTGGCGACGAATAGGCCCGCGGTCCACCCACGTCCGCACGGGAAGCGAACGACCCCGGGTTGGTCCCGGCAGCGAGCGAGGAGGGGTTGTTGGCGCCGTGGAGGGGGAGAAGGGGGTTCATGGCTGCGGATGACTCTTGCCAGTTTTGCGCGCGCTGGCAACGCTCGCCCGCATGCCCCAGCGCGAGCCGTCCACGTCCCTCATCCAGATCAGCCGCCGCCTCGCCGCGGCCGTCGACGCGCTCGCCCTCGGCGAGTCCATTCCCTACGTCTATAACCCGCTTTTCTACGCTCGCGCGCCCCACGAGCTCTACCTGACCAAGTGGGGCCAGGGACCCAAGCGGGTGCTCTTGCTCGGTATGAACCCCGGACCGTTTGGCATGGCGCAGACCGGGGTCCCGTTCGGCGACGTGCCCATGGTGCGTGATTTCCTCGGTGTTCAGGCTCCGGTCGAGCGCCCCAAGCTGGAGCACCCAGACCGGCCGATCGAAGGCTTCGCCTGCCCACGGCGCGAGGTCAGCGGCACCAGGCTCTGGGGCTGGGTGCAGAGCCGCTTCGGCACGCCCGAGGCGTTCTTCGAGAGCTTCTTCGTGGCCAACTACTGTCCGCTCGTTTTCATGGAGCAGAGCGGGCGCAACCTGACTCCCGACAAGCTGCCCAAGCCGCTGAGCCTCGACCTGTTCGCAGCCTGCGACGAAGCCTTGCGCGCTCAAGTACGCCTGCTCGCGCCCGACTGGGTCATCGGGATTGGCGCCTTTGCCGAGCGGCGGGCCCGCGAGGCACTCGGGCTGCCGTCCAGGACCTCCAAACGTCCCCCGCCCGGGGACGTCACCCTGCCGAACGTGGGTACCATTTTACACCCGAGCCCTGCCTCCCCGCTGGCCAATCGGGGCTGGGCCGAGCAGGTGGAGACCAAGCTTGTCACCCTGGGGATTTTGGCGCGCTGAACGCCGGCGCCGCGTAGTCCAGGCCGCCGCACTTTATGGCCTTTTTATGGTGGCTTTCGTCCGCTGGCCGGAAATCGACCGGACCCTAGGGCCGACCTGGGCTTGGATCGGGTTTCTGGCGTGTTAATAGCCCCGCCGTGCCGAACTTCACCTGGAACGTCGACCCAATCGCCCTCGAGATCCCCAAAGGCCCGCTCTTGCTCGTCGTGGGCGCGATTGCCGCCTTGATGCTGATCACCGGCTTGGTGAAGCGGGAAAACGACCTCTCCATCTTCGGCCTGTTCATGGGGGCGGTGCTGCTCATCGCCTCGAGTTACCTGCCGGACCCGATCGGCCTGCGGTACTACAGCCTGCTCTTCGTTGGAGTGTTCCTCGGCGGCTATGCGCTGCTCAACTGGCAGATCCGTCGCGCCGGCGGGCCCATCGAAGCCGCAGGTGACTTCATCGTCTATGGCGTCGCTGGCGTGCTGATCGGCGCGCGTCTCGGTCACGTCGTGTTTTACGACTTCGAGAAGGCGATGGAGGACCCACTGTGGGTGCTCCAGATCTGGACCGGCGGTTTGGCCAGCCACGGAGCGGTCATTGGCCTCATCGTGGCGATGTGGCTGTTCGCGAAGCGACGCGGCGTTCCCTTCCTGGAAGGCGCGGACCGCTTCGCCTTTTCCGCGGCCCTCGGCGCGACCCTGGTTCGCTTGGGGAATTTCTTCAACTCCGAGATCGTCGGGCGTGAAGTGCCCGACCAAAGCTGGGGCGTACGCTTTCCGCTCTACGACGTAACGGCTCTCCAGCCACCCCTCCGCTACCCGACGCAGCTGTTCGAGTTCACACTCGGTCTGTTCGTCCTGCTCTGCCTGTGGTTGGTCGACCGCTGGGCTGGAAAAGAGAAGCGCCCGCGCGGTCTGCTCATCTCCACGTTCTTCTTGGTGTACTTCAGCGGCCGCTTCGGCATCGAGTTCTTCAAGGAGCTGCAAGTGCTCTCGTACGAGAAGTCGAGTCCGATCACGATGGGCCAGACCCTGTCCCTGCCGGGCATCGCCCTCGGTCTGTTCGGTGTCTTTTGGAGCCTGAAGCGCAAGGAGCCCTGCGGCTGGCCCGGCGCTGAAACCCCGGACGACGAGGACGCGACCGAGGACGAGGAAAACGCGAGCGACGCAGACGACGCGTACGACCCCGATGTCGACGAGGAGCTCGCTGCCAAGGGTCGTCGCGACGACGACGACGACGACGACAAGCCAAGCCCCACGAGCAAGAAGGACTGAGCAGCGGTGAGTGAGCCGGGCCGCGTGGCAAGCAAGAAGCTGCGAATGGCCCTGGTCCTCGGCGGAGCAGGTGCGCTGCTGCTCGCACTGGGACTCGCAGCTAGCCTACTGGTCCCCGCTGCGGTCGCCCCGGCGCAGGCCCCCGCGCCGAGCTGGCTCACATTTGCGCCGAGCAAGGCGCAAGTGAAAAAGCTGGCGGAGCTCCGGGCAGCACTCGGACCCGGTGAGACACGCTTCCCCTCGAGCGAGCTCCACCGGCGCGACAACGCGAAGCTCTTCATGTACCTGGCCGGAACGAGCGACGAGCAGGACGTCGTCTTGGCAGCGCTCGATGCCGTACAAGCGGCTTATTCCTCGCGCTCCAGCAAGAAAGAAGCGCCGGATCGCGACCTCGAGCGCGTGCTCCGGAAGCACCTCGCGTCCGCCGACCCGGCGCGTGCGCAGGCGGCGTTTGCAGCCGCCCGCATTCCGCTGATGGCCGAGCAGGCTGGAGGCGAACTGCTCGGCGAGCTGGTCCGCATTGCCGAGACGGGTCCGACCCCCGGACTGCGCTGGTTGGCGCTCGAGGCGCTGAACCTGCTTCCTCCGGACCGGCGCTCGCCCGCCGTGCTCGAGAGCTTCCTGCACGCCAGCGCAGAAGAACCCGGGCTCGCAGTCCTCGCCCTTTTGGGCCTATCGGCCAGCGACCGCTCCCTTCGGGCAGCCCCCGAACTCCGGCAAGCGGCCCTCGGGCGAGCCCAAGCCCTTGCCGCTGCCCAAGACCCGGGCGTACGCGGCACGGCACTGCAGGTCTTAGTCGAGCTCGACCCCCAGGCTCTCGGCAAGGGATCGACCCTGGCGCGAGCCGCCCTCACGGATCCCCATCCCTACGTGCGTGCTCAAGCGGCGTGGGCTCTCGGGAGGCCCTTCATCGGCGACGAGGGCGACATCCACCTGCTCATGCCACTCACGCGCGATCTTGCGGAGGCGCGCGCCGTCGTCCACGGGCCCCGTGGGCTCGACGGCAACGAGCTCGAGACGTCGCGCAAGGTCCACGGTGGGCGTTTCGTCGCCGAGGTGGCCCTACTGGCAGTGAAGGCCTTGGCCCTGCGGCTGCTGCCCGCGCCGACCGATCCCAACGCCCCGGTGCCGAGCGAAGTGCGCCCGCCGCCACGACTGACGATCGGCAGCCGCACGAGCGGGCTCGAGCAGGTCCAAGACAGCGCCGCGCTGATGCGCATCTGGTACGAAACCGAGCGCGATCGGCTGCCGCCTAGCCCAGGGCGCCACGACGGGCCGAAGTGAACGTGACCCTCACTGGAAGATCGAGCAGACCTCGCCCGTCTCTTGCAGGCCGCTCGGGCCGTTGATGAGGGTGTTGCCCCAGGCGCTCAGGCTCGACGCATCGAAATTCTGGGCGATGTCGAGGGTCTCTAGGCCACTGCCGTTCCCGGACCACGACCAACCGAGGTAGCCGATACCGAGCGACTCGGCGAAGGTCATGATGGTGGCTTCTGCCACGTCGCCATTGCTCCCATGATCGGCCGCAAACTCACCGACGATCAGTGGCGCTTCGTAGTTGGCGAGGAAGCTATTGTAGAAGGTGGTGACGTCGCTGTCGGTGCTGAACTCTTGGTACATGTGCACGGAG
>Ga0247798_1000098_pt1 | contig 11182 bp, 14 predicted proteins | sample UWRJS197509C6_FD_179929 | JGI IMG/M metagenome (GOLD analysis project Ga0247798, IMG submission 179929) | Soil microbial communities from Arlington Agricultural Research Station in Wisconsin, United States - UWRJ-S197-509C-6 | ecosystem: Environmental > Terrestrial > Soil > Agricultural land... | reverse complement strand
TGGGGCGCCGAGGACATCGAGCGCTACCTGCGCCTCTCCTGGACGCTCACGGAAGCCACGACGTTCACCTTCCGCGCCGTCGGGTTCGCCGACGTCGCCTACGCGGCACCGAGCGACCTGGGCCGCTACGGGCTTCCCGAAGGGGCGCTCGAGGGGCTCAGTATCCGCGACCGCATCGACCCATGCGTCGCTGCCGCCGACGAAGCCGACGGCCACCTGGCGGCCGCCTACACGCTTCCCATCGTGGCCTGGAACGAGGACCTGCGCCTCCACTGCGCCAAGATGGCGGTCCGGTACACGCTGGACAAGCGGGGCTGGGACCCGGAAAGCCGAGACAACGTCATCGAGACGGCGTTCGACCGGGCCGTCAAATGGCTCGGCAACGTCGCCAAGGGACTTGTTCGCCCACCCGGCATCATCGACACCGCCCCCGAAGTCTTCGAGGCCGGCTCCGTCGTCGTGAGCCGCCCGCGCCGCGACAACTCCTGGCTCTGACGCGCCGTGCCCAAAGGCTCCGTCCGCTTCACCGGCGACTTCGCCAAGCTGAAGGGCTGGGGCCAGCGCTTCGACAACGTCGCGGCGTCTGGGATGCAGATCGTCTCCCTGCAGCTCGCCGAGGAATCGCTCGAGCTCGTCCGGGAGGGGTTCGCCACCACGACCGACCCCTACGGGAAGAAGTGGGCGCCGCTCGTCATTCGGAACGGGCGGCCCCTCAGTGACACGGGCGGGCTTCGCTCGAGCTGGTCGGTCCGCGAGCGCACCGCCAAGCGCTTCCGCATCGAGTCGCACAAGAAGCACTCGATCTTCCACCAGAAGGGCACGGGGCTCTATGGGCCCCGCAAGAAGCGGATCGAGCCCGTCCACGCCAAGGCGCTCAAGTTCAAAGGGCCCAGCGGCCCGATCTTCGCCAAGTCGGTGAAAGGTTCGCCCAAGCGCCGCATGGTGCCCGACCGAGGCCTACCGCCGCGGTGGGCCAGGCGCCTCAAGGCCACGGCAGTCGAGACGCTCGAGGAGCTGTACCGAAAATGACCGCCCCACTGCTTCATGAGGTCCAGGATGCCGACGTCATCCGGGAGCGCTACGCCGTCCAGGGCAGTAGCCTCGAGGTGGGACTCTGCGCGCCTGGTAGGCCGTTAGCGCCGCAGCTCTTCATCTACCGCGGGGCCATCGTCGACGACGACGCGACCGGCTGCGCGCGAGCGCGGTTCGATCGCTTCGCACTGACGGCCGCCTTGGCGCGCGAGATCTCAGCCTGGGTCGCCGAGAACTACCCGAGCGCCCCCAATTGACTCGCCTCGAAGACTTCGCCCAGCTCGTGCACCGCAAGCTCGCCGACCCGTCGGTCGCGCTCGAGGTGGGCAAGAAGAAACTCGCCGCCAACGCCGGCGCCCGCCGGATCGTTTGGCACAGAAGCCAGACGCCCTGCCGCGTCCAGTTCGCCGACCGGCGGACGGGCGGGCAGAAGTTCGGCACCGAAACGCTCGACGCCGGGGCTCCTCCGGTATCCCGCGAGCTCCAAACGCTCGACCGCATCGAAACCGCCCAGGTCCACGTCAAGGCCCAGGACGGCGACGATCTCGAGCTGCTCTTCGACGCCTTCTGCAAGGCGCTCGAGCTCGCGGCTCCGGGCGCCATCAGCGAGCGCGAGTTCGCGGCGGGCCTCCCCTACTCGTGGACCGAGGACGAGTTCCACGGCCAGCGCTGCCCTGTGATCGCGCTCGACGTGTCCTTCCGGATCCCCGTCGCGACCGAAACCAAGACGCTCACCATCGTCAGGGCCACGACGACCACCTGCACGATGCTCGACACCGAAGAGGACGCATGACCGAAAAAGCCAAGGACGCTCTGCCGCCGCCCGACAAGCTCACCCCTGCGGACTGGGCCAAGAAGCTCGGACCGAAGGTCGCCCCCCCGCACCTCGTCGCATCGGCGTCCTACCTGCACGGCTGGAAGGACCACGCCTACCACTACCAGGCCGAGCCGCTCCTGCTCGAGCAAGGGACCTTCCTCGAGGCCCTCAAGGCCGCGAGCGCGTTCCCGACGGTCGCCCCCCACGCGCCCGCCTTCGGCAAGACCGTCGGCGAGCGCTTCAAAGACTTCAAGCCGCAGGCCGCCAAGGCCGCTGCAGAACCCGCCAAGAGCGGAAAGGGCTCCTGATCCATGGCAGCGAAACCCAGCGCAACAGAGACCGTTCGCGACCCCGGGCTCGGCATTGCGGGCAACGTCAGCCTGCGACCCGCCGTCATCGGTGAGTGCAGTCTCGGCGACGACAACTCCGTCAAGCTCTACAGCTCGATCGGCAAGCTCGTCGACGAGCGCGGCCAAGGTCCTGGCGTCGAAGCCGTGGCCCAGATCCTGGCGACCGTCGGCGGCCCCGTGCTGTTCGTGAAGTGCGCCACCACGGTGGCGGCAACGAACGGAGCGGTCACGCAGTCGGGCGCCGGCCCGGCCGTCACGCTCACGGGCGCCGCTCTGCTCGACGCCAACATCTACGTGGTCGTCACGCTGGCCGGCATCCTCGGTACCGGGAAATTCAAGTACTGCCTGGACAACTTCTCGGGCGCCACGGACTCCGACCGGACGTTCAGCGAGGAGCTGCTCATCCCCTCGGGCGGCACCTTCGCGATCCCGACCCTGGGCATCACGCTGACCTTCGCCGCCGGGACCTACGTGATCGCGGAAACCTACGCCGCCACGGTCAACTGCGCGGCCGCCAACGCGACCAACCTCGGCGCGGCGCTCGATGCCCTCTACGCCTCACCGCTCGAGTGGCGCTTCGTCTACGTGGTGACGAGCAACAACGCCGGCGACGCGACGGCGCACGCCACGCTCGCCGCAACGCTCCAGAGCAAGCTCACGACATTCGCCGCGGCATCGAAGAAGCGTCGCGGCATCATCGCGACCAACCTGACGGGCGCGGACCCGACGAGCGCCCTCACGTCGGTGGCGGCCGTCCGGGTGCTCTTCGCCCACGGGCGCGCGCGCGTCATCACGCCGAAGTCCTTCATCGGCTACGCGGTCCCGACCCAGCCCGCCGCGACCTCGTTCGCCGTCCGGGCCGCGGGTTGCCTGCCCTCCACGGACCTCAAGCGGGTCGCGGGCGACGGCGTCCACGACGGCGGGCCTCTACCCAACATCGTCTCGCTGTTCGAGGACGAGGAAGTCAGCCCCACGGGCCTGGACGACATCAAGGTGTCGACCCTCCGGAGCTACTCGGGCGGCGACGCCGACGGCTTCTACATCACGCAGGCTCGCCTGAAGAGCTCGGCAGGATCGGACTTCACGCACTGGCATCGCGGCATCGTGATGGACATCGCGTGCGAGGTCGCCCATCGCATCACGACCCGCTGGATCGGCAAGGGCCTGCGCACCAATGACGATGGCACCATCGACGAGCGGGACGCCGTCCGGCTCGACAAGGAGGTCAACGACGCCCTGAAGGACGCCCTCTTGGACCCCCAGAACGCCGAGGGGACGCCCGGCCATGTCTCGGCAGCTCTCTACGCGGTGAACAGGGCGCTCAATGTCCTGTCCACCGAAACCATCGACGGCGAAGTGGCCATCCGGCCCAACGGCTCCGCCAGCTACATCACCACGACGCTGAGCTTCTCGCTCAAGGTCGGCAACGAGGAGGCAGCGTAAGATGGGCCAAAACTACCCCGACCAGCAGGGCTTTGCGTCCAACTTCGTTGGCGCCGAGCTCGACATGAACGGCCGGATCTGGACCGCCATCACGAGCGTCCAGATCAACCAGCCGACCGAAGAGGACGAGGTCCGCGGGACCAAGGTCGGGCCGCTCAAGCGCACGGTCGGCACCATGGGGCTCGGCGAGGGCACCGTGACCTTCTCCGACGAGGACGAGCGCATGGACTTCCTCGAGTCGCTCGGCGACGCCTACCGGGAGAAGATCTGGGGGCTCATCTGGACGATCCGCAACAAGGTGACGGGCACGGTCCGCAAGATCGAGTGCATCTCCTGCCGGGTCCTCGACAACCCCATCGAGCACGAGGAGGGCGCGGCGCCCCTCGGCGGTGACATCGCGTTCTCCTTCATGGAGCACAAGATCAACGGGAAGACGCCCCATAGCTGATGGCCAAGAAGAAGACCGCGGCGGCCGGAACGCCGTCGAATCCCCGGACCGACACCGTTGAGGTCAAGACACCGCTCGGCGTTCTGGTCTGCCGGCTCCCCGGCACCCCCGAGTGGGATCTCTACCTCCAGAAGCTCAAGCGCGGCCAGCAGGCCGTGGGCAGGCGCGAGCTCGTGCAGCTCTGCGCCATCTCGCCGGACCTCGAGGCCATCAAGGCCATGCTGCAGCGCTACCCGGGTCTGCCTGAGCCCGTCGTCGACGAGCTCGGGCGCCTGGTCGGTGACGAGACGATTCCCGACGAGGACCACGACGGGGGCACCATCACGGTGACGGTCGACGGGTCCGAGTACTCCTTCGCGGCACCGAGCCAGCTCGACTGGGAAGAAGTCGACGCGCAGCGAAAGAACCCCAAGGTCGAGACGGGGCCAGCCTTCCGCTCGTTCCTGTCGAAGTGCCACCAGGGTGAGCAGGGCGCGCTCGACGTGCTCTTCAAGCGCTGGCCCGGCATCATCGCCACCCTCGTGCGCTCGCTCGGCAACATCGCCGGCTCCGGGTTCGAGGTCGTCGTAAAAAAAGGCGTGAGCTCCTCCGGCGGGCAAAGCGGAGCCACTTCACCGCAGCCGAGTGCCTGACGGCCTTTCGGGCCGGTGACAAGTCGGACGAGGCCTTCACGGGGGCGCTCCTGGTCTCGGAGTCGATGGACGATCTCCGGGTCCTCAAGAACACCGTGGTCGCGCTTGGAAAAGCGCTGAGCAAGAGAGGGAAGCGCAGGCGTGGCTGACGAAAAAGCGTCCTTCGAAGTCTCCCTCAAGGACGCAGTCTCGCGCAGCGCCAAGAAGGCAGCGCGGGGCGTCGACTGGATGCTCAAGGGCTTCGGCAAGGCCGACAAGGCCAGCCAGAACCTCGGCGGAGCGCTGGCTCCCCTCGACGGCGGCTTCCGCCAAGCGGCTCGCGGCTCATCGTTCCTCGCTGACTCGCTGAAGCTCGAGGCCCTCAAGGGCGCCGCGAACGCAGTGGTCGGCCTCGGTGCGTCGCTCTTCCAGTCGGCTGCCTTCACCGACCAGATGACGCTGGCCTTCGACCAGCTGACGCACGGCCACGGAGCCGAGACCCTCGACCACACTCGGCGCATGGCCGAGCTGCTCGGGCTCGACGTCCACGACACCACCAAGGCCTACAAGAACTTCCTCGCGCTCCAATTCAACCCCGCGATGGCGGACAAGCTCCTCCTCATGGGCGGAGACATGCAGGCCCTGGGCTCCTCTGCGGAGGAGGTCCAGGGCATTTTTACTGCCCTGGGACAGATCAAGTCCAAGGGTCGCCTGCAGGGCGAAGAGCTGCTCCAGCTCCAGGAGCGCGGCATCTCGGGCGAGCTCGTCAAGCAAGAGCTGCAGAAGCAGCTCGGCCTGGACAGCATCGCCGACGTCGACAAGCTCCAGCAGGCCGGCAAGATCTCCGCCGACGACTTCTTCGTCGCGTTCGAGAAGGCGATCAACCGCAAGCTCGGCCAGTCCGAGGTCGGCGAGACGGGCAAGAAGTTCGCCGAAGAGAACATCGCCGGCATGGTCGGGGTCATCAAGGCCAAGGCTACGAACCTCTGGGACGGCCTCATCCAGGGCGGCGCCATGGACGAGATCAAGAACGCCCTGCGGAGCACCGCCAAGGAGTTCGAGGCGTTCGTTCTCTCACCGCAGGGCGCGGCAACGATCCGCGGCGTTTCCTCGGCCGTCGTGGGCCTGTTCCACGTGGCCGGCACGGTGCTCCCGATGTTCGTCAGCGCCTTCGGGACCGCGGTCGACGTCGTCCAATGGGCCGGCGACCATGCGGTCCCGCTTCTGAGCGCGTCGCTCGTCCTCTTGGCACCCGCGGGGTTCTCCGCGGCCGCTGCTGGCTGGGCCGCGGCTTCTGCTTGGCTCGCCGCTACGGCACCCCTTCTGCTGCTCGCTGCCGCCGTCGGGCTCTTTACCTACGCGTTCACCGAGGCCCTGAAGGTCGACTGGGCCTACCTCTGGGGCGACATCAAGGCCGGTGCGCTGGGGCTTTGGGAAGCCATCAAGGGCACGGCCGCTGGTGTCTGGGAGTGGGCGTCTGGCGTGGGCAAGTCGATCGTCGACGGCATCACGGCGGGCATCAAAGCCTACTTCATGCTCCCCGTGCAGGCGATCCAGTGGCTCTCCGACAACGTGCTCGGTGCCGCCAAGAACGCCCTCGGGATCGCCTCCCCGTCCAAGGAGTTCGAGCAGCTCGGCTTGTACTCAGGACAAGGGTTCACCGATGGCCTGACGGACTCGATGCCGGCGGCCAATGACGTCTTCCCCGACTTCATGACCGCGAGCTCGCGCATGGCGCCGCCTGATTTCGGTGGCGTCAGCGGTGGCGGCCGCGGCGGCAACGTCGTGCACCTGACGGTCAACGTCAACGCCACCGGCGGCGACGCCGAGGCCATTGCAGCGGCGAGCGTCTCTGGGGTGCGCGACGTGATCCACGACATGCTCAACGAGTTTGCCGACGAAAGCGCAGCGTGACGCGTGACGATCGATTGGACCCAGGGCGACGACTGGGACACCCTCTACCTCGGCGGTGAGGTGGTGCCCGGCGTCGCGACCGTGAGCGCGCGGGCCAAGGACGGACGCGACCAGCAGAAGTCACGAGGCTCGCGCGGCAAGCGCACGCGTCAGGACGGCTCGCCCGGCGTTGCCTTCAAGGTGACGGTCGAGATGCTGCCCGGGGAAGCTGACGACTTCCGCGAGCGCATCCTGCCGATACTCTACAAGCGGAGCGTCGGCGGCGTCGGCGATCCACTGTCGATCGCTCACCCCCAGGCGGCAATCTTCGGCATCACGGCCGTGACGGTCGGCGACATCGACTCCCCGCCACCGAAGAGTGGTGGCACCTGGAGGGTGTCCTGGGACATGGACGATTGGGTCCCTGAGCCCAAGGAGGCAAAGAAGCCAGCCGCCATCCCGGGCCCCGTGACCGCTCCTCCCGGCGTCCAGCCTCCTCTCACCTTGCAAGAGCTCGCCGAGGAAAACGCCTTCGGATGATCACCCTGAGCGGTGCGCCTGTGCTCGCGGGCAAAGTCTCCCTGCCCTACGTGGGCGCCTGGCGGGCCGCGCTCGAGCTCGGGACCGACGAGCAGCCGAGCGGCCAAGTCGACATCGACGACGGCGAGGGCACGACCTATCGCGGCACCGTCCTCCGGGCGGGCCAGATGGGCTCCCGGATGTTCTGCATGGTGGTCGGCGGCGCCGGCGGCTTGCGCGTCCAGCAGGAGCCTCAGCACTTCCGCAACACCACGGTGGCGCAGGCCTTGGCGGGGATCCTGGCGGCCGCTGAAGAGACCCAGGACCCCAACATCTTCCCCTCGTCGACCTCGACGGCGATCGGCTTCTGGTCGACCCAACAGGCCACGGGCGGCGCGAACATCGCCAGCCTTTGCGACGAGCACGACCTGCTTTGGCGCGTGCGCCCGAGCGGAGTCGTCTGGGTGGGGCCGGCAGCTGAGTCCCTCGAGGCACCCGGTGAGGCCCTGGTGCTCGACGGTGTCCCGGCGGTGCCCCGCTTCCTCTGTGCCCCCGAAGGGCTCTGGCTCCAGCCCGGCATGCAGCAATCCCGCGGCAAGGTCGAGCGGGTTGAATACGACCTCTCGGACCACCTCCGAGCGACCTACTGGGTGACCGATGGCTAGCGCGACCTTCGACGGCAACAAGACTCCCCGGGTCACCGTCACGACGATCGCCAACGAGGAAACCGGCCAGGACAGTTACTCGGCCGAGATCACGATTCTCGGAGTCGCGCCAGCGCGCGGCACCACGGCAGAAGAGCGAGCCGCCGGGATCTCCCAGCTGAGCCTCCCCATCACCGTCGAGGCCCGGGACGTGGCTGGTCTCATCGACATCGCCAAGCGGGCAGCCTCCACTGCCGTCTACCTGACGCCCGGTGTCGAGCTCGACTTCGTCGGGTTCATCATGACGGAGTACTTGACGGCCCGCGCGGTGCGCGGAGCCCTGCGGGCCATCGACGAGGACCTCGTCTAGGTGGCGGCAGAACCCGGCAAGGACGGCAGCGACGCACTCAAGCGGTTCATCCGCTGGGTGATGCGGGACGTCACCTACCTCGGCGTCTACCCCGGCACCGTCATGGGGCAGGCCGGCGAGACCTGCGACGTCAAACCCGACGACGAGAAGATCGGCGGACCCAACGGCCTCTCGGGCGTGAAGATCCGGCACGGCCTGCCGGGCGTCGCCATCATGATTCCACCCGGAGCCCGGGTGCTCCTAGCCTTCGAGGAAGGCAAGCCCAGCAAGCCCTACGTGGCGCTCTGGGAGCGGGGCGCCGTCATCACGCTGACCTTTGCCGACGGCACGATGCCGATCGCGCGAGTCGGTGACCAAGTCATGATCACGAGCGCCACCTCGGCAACGGGCGGGCCCGTCACCGGTACCGGCATCATCACGGCCGGCAGCCCGAAGCTTCTCGGATGACCGTCACCTACCTCGGCGGCATCACACTGGCGGAGGCCATCCCGGGCCTCAGCGAGTCCCTCGGCGCCGTCGGCGGCGCGCTGACGAACCTCCGGGACACCATCGCGGCCAACTCGGCGCTCCTGCAGAGCGGCATCGACGCCGTCACGGGCGCCATGCAGGACCTCGAGTCCTCCAAGGACGCATTCGTCGGTGGTCCCATCGAGGCCGTCAACGGCAAGATCGACGCTGCCCAGGGGCTGCTGACCAGCATCTCGAGCATCACGGACGCCTCGGCCTACCTAAGCGCCGCCCTGGCGGGCATCGACGCCGGCAGGGCGCTCCTCGCGGGGCTCGTGCCATCGACGTACCTAGCCGACCAGGTCGCAGCCGTGAACGCCGGCGTCGACGGTCTCCAAGGAGAAGCCGACACCCTGCTCGGCACCGCGGACTCCATGACGGACGTCACGGCGCTGACGGCCGAGCAGATGGCGGCGGTCCAGAACGTCAAGAACGCGATCGACCTCGCCACCGCGACGGCGCTCTCCGGAGTCGTCGCCTACGTCGAGCAGGTCTCTCAGCTGGCTGCCTCAGGCATCCACGCTTTCTGGTTCGTGGGGGCGCTCTCGAGCATGGGCTCCGAGATCGATGCCGCTCTTCCGGACACCGGCCTCGGGGGCTCCACCGTCATCGCGGGGCCCGTCCTTGTGGTCGACACCGCCAACACGGCCGGGCTCGCGGCGCTCGAGGACGTCTTCGGGGCCTAGCCCCTAGGGGCAAAGTTCTGGGCTATCAATGCAGAGTAGGCACACCTCGGTGCAGGCGTAGCCGGGAAACTCGCTGTATGTGCACGCGTCCTGAACGCCGCCCGGTTCGTAGGTCGGACTCTGGGAGCAATTGCACCATCCCGGGTCGCAATTGAGACACGTCGGGCTCTCCGGGTCTCCTCCGCAGTAGCGATCCTTCGCGCCCCCAGCCGAACAAGCCAAAGCCTCGCCGTCGGCGCAATTGACCGAAGGCGCTCCGCCGCTCGCCTCCACGCCTCCGGTCGCCTCGACGCCGCCGGAACTCGGCGCCCCGCCGCTAGTCTCCCCGCCCGAGCCAGGAAGCGCTCCGCCGCTCGCTGGACTCCCGCCGCTGTCCTCGGCGCCGCCGGTCGCCAGCGCGCCGCCTGAGGCCCCACCAGAGCCATTCCCGCCAGTAGCCGCGGCCTGGCCCCCAGAGGCCTCGTCCCCACCGCTCCCCGTCGCTCCGCCTGAGCCGCCGGGTGCCGGGATGTAGTCACCGCAGCCCACAACCACGAGCAGCGAAGCCATGACCAGAGCGCGTGACATGCCGACCAACCTAAGTCCGCGCCGCCGAGGGTGCAAACATTGACGCTCGGGAGCGACATCTCCGGGGTCGAGGACCTCGATGCCGCCCTCTCGGAGGTGTCGGGCCGCCTGGCACTCGCGCAGGCCATCCTGCGGCGCTTCAAGACTCCAGTCGGAACGCTCCCCGAGGATCCGACCTACGGCTTCGCGCTCGTGGAGATCATCGGGACTACGGTCTCGACCCTGCGCATCGAGCAGGGCGTGCTCGCCCAAGTCTACGCCGAGGAGGAGGTCGACCAGGCAAGCGCCAGCGTCACCTACTCGCTGGGCAGCGAGGCCGTCGCCATCGAGATCCGGGTCCGCGACGGCGAAGGCCCCTTCGAACTCACGGTCACGGCCGACGCCCTGACGATCGAGATGCTTCTCAACGGACAGCCCGTAGCCACCTGATGCTTTCCCTCGCCCAACTCACGACCCCCCTGACCAGAAACCAGGTCACGGACTGGGCGCTAGAGGTCCTCAAGGGCTTCGGCTTCCAGACCACGGGCTGGCAGAACGGCCGGATCCAGAAGTCGCTGCTCCGAACTTTCTCGACCATCTTCAGCGACGGCACCGAACTCGTGGCGTCGATCGCCAAGAACTCGATCAACGAGACGGCGGTCGGCGCGGGGCTCACGCTCCACAGCCGGAGCCGATTCGGGAACGAGCGTATCGCGGCCGTGCGGACGGCCGGCCCCATGGTGCTGACCAGCACGGCGACCATCCCCTACACGATCGCGGTCGCGCAGCTCGTCGCCACCGATGCCCTGGGGCACCAGTTCCGGAACACGACCGCCGGCGCCATCACGGCCGGCGGGACGCTCACGCTTCAGTGGGAGGCGGTGCTAGCCGGCGCCGGCTACAACGTCGGCAACGGCACCGTGACCGTCCTGACGACGCCGCTGGCCGGCGTGACGATCACGAACCCCGACGCAGGGGACGGGACCTGGTACACGACCGTCGGCGCCGACGAAGAGCTCGACCGGGACCTGCGGATCCGGAATGCGTCGAAGTTTCCCACGCTCTCCCTCGAATGGACGGAGAACATGTACATCTTCGCGGCCCGGGACATGGGGGTCAGGAAGGTCCGGATCGACGCCTCCAACCCACGAGGGCCCGGATCGGTCGATGTCTACTTGAGCCTGGAATCCCTCCATCTACTCCGACGAGGAAATGGAGGGATTCCAGGCTCTCTTCGCCGAGCGGACCTTCCAAACCGAAGCCGTTTGGCCGCCGACAGACCTCCCGCTCCCGTCGCATGTCTACTGCAAGCAGCC
>Ga0247798_1000096_pt1 | contig 11235 bp, 8 predicted proteins | sample UWRJS197509C6_FD_179929 | JGI IMG/M metagenome (GOLD analysis project Ga0247798, IMG submission 179929) | Soil microbial communities from Arlington Agricultural Research Station in Wisconsin, United States - UWRJ-S197-509C-6 | ecosystem: Environmental > Terrestrial > Soil > Agricultural land... | reverse complement strand
TTCGTCCACGGCAAAAGCCGGACTGGGTGTGAGCACCCGAGCCGTGACCAGCACGGTGAGCAGGATTCGGATCCAGAAGGTCAGCTTGGCTTTTTGCATCGCGCGTCCCACCCCGCCGACTCTGGCACAACGTCGCGCGCTAAAAAAGACGCCGAGGCGGGCGCCGGGCTCGCGGCGACGCGACGCTCGTGCTGGAGTCCTCGGGACGACTCTTCTGGACATGTCTTCCAACGCAGGCCCACGGCTCGGCTTCGGACTCGCCTTCCACGCGCGGGGGTGGGTCTTGCCGACCTGCCTCGCCCTCGGGGCGTGCACACCATCGCCCCCCAAACCCAGCCACCCGGCCGCAAGCACCGCAGCCCCCAAGGCCAGCGCCACAGCGGCTGACGCCCCGCCCAGCTCTCGCAGCGCAAAAGCCGGCGAGGCAGCCAACGATAGGGACCGCAGCGACCGCGCGCTGCTCACACTCCCAGCCAACGAGGCTTTCCTGCGCTCTCCCCTGCCTCGAGCCTGGCCTGATCGTTACGCGAGCTTTCACGAGGTGGAGCGCATCGACGTCGGCCTGAGCCACCTGACGGAAGTCGACCGGCTGCCCTCAGGTCAGCTCGTCACCCTGAGTCAGGCCGAAGGCAAAGTGCGCGTCTACGAACGCGGCACACGGCGCCTGCTTGCCCGTCACGACGACCCGAACTTCCAAGAGTTCGAGCCGAGCGCGCTGCTGGCGTTTCCCACGCCGCCGGATCGCTATGTTCAAGGGACACCCCGCGGCCTCGGCGTCTACGACGCCCTGAGTGGCGCGCTCCTCGTCGAGGTCGATCGACACCCCGTGTGGAAGCTGCGTTGGTCAGCCGATCAGCACGTGCTCATGGCGCTTGGTCCCGGAGCCGATGCTGTCGGCGCAGAGGCTTCGCGCGACAGCGGACCGAGCTCGACCCTGCGGTTCTTCGGGTGTGGCGATGGCTCGACCCTCGAGCCACTGGGAGACCTGTCCTTCGCCGAACGCGTCGACGCCTGGGACCTGAGCCCGGACGCACGCCTGCTGGCGCTGGCCCTCTATACCTCCGGAGACCTCCGCGTGCTCGACCTCCAGCGCGGCGGCGAAGAACTCTACCGCGGTCCGGCGCCGCGCTACGCCGGGGACCTCGCGTTCTCGCCCGATGGCCGATTCCTGGCAGCGGCCGGGGACGGACTCTTGCTCATCGACCTCGGAAATACGCAGCGTCGGGCTTTCTACTCCTATGTAAAAAACAACATGGGCCACGTGCGCTTCTCGCCGAGCGGCGACGCGGTGGTGGCCAGCTCCTACGACGGCAAGATCCGCATCCTGGGGCTCGGGCGGGACGCCGCCGGCGCGCTTCGCCTCACTCTCTTGAAGGAACTCTCGCACGCCGGCGACGCCAACGTCTACGCCTTCGCCTTCTCCAACGATGGGAGTGACCTCGTCTCGGCCTCGGGCGATCGCACCTTGCGCGTGTTCGCGGGGCGTACCCCGAACCTGCCGAGCAGCGGAGACGGCGGCGAAGAGCGCACCTTCCACGACGCCGTTACCTGGCGAAAGCTGGACTCGCAGAGCGCGCAACCGGTGCCGAGCCGTGCCGAGCACGTCGTGGACGGTCAGCTGATCCTGGCCAGCGAACTGGACCCGCCGCGCGCAGCGCGCATCGCGCCGGGCCGCTACGCGTGCAAAATCACGGCGCTCTACAAACTGCGTGACTGCACGGTCAAAAAGGACGCCGCGGGCCGCACGCGTCTGGAGTTTTCCGCGGACAATCTCCTGCATCTGGGGGGTATCTTGTGGGACGACGGACCTGCGCTGCGCTTCGAGGGCAAGCTCCTGTCGCCGTCGACCGTGATCGACTGCCCCGGCTGCGAGCGGCAGCCGCTCCACGCCGTCTTCCGCGGCGGGCAGGGCCGCTACCAAGGACTGCTCACCTTCCGCACCTATTACGATCCGCTCGTGCCTCTGCCGCTGCCGCCGCTCGACGCGCGCATCGAAGAAGCCAACGACCGCTACCCGCTCGTGCTCGAGTACAAGGGACCGCTCGAGGGCGCCGGTCCACACGAGCAGTCGCACAACAGGGACAAGAACTAGGGAATGTCGGAAAGCCGCGCGGCGTAGGAGCGAGTGGTGTCCTCCGACCGACCGAGTAACGTCTTCGCGATGTGGCCCCTGGCTTCTTCGGTGCTCCGCTCCGCATGGACCGCCCTCCAGCGTTTTCCAGGACCGCTCCTGGCGGCCGCAACTTCGGCGGCGCTGCTCATCGACCAGCAGCACCGCAGCTTTCGCGGCGATCGCCCGCTGGTCTTCGTGCTCTCGGCCTGCATCGGCCTGCCGCTCGGCATCGCGCTAACGCTCTTCGCGGAGCATCCGCCGAACTGGCTCGGGAGGGGCCGGTTCGGCAAGCGCTGGTTCGGCAGAGGCTGGTTCGGCAGAGGCTGGTTCGCAGACGTCACGACACGACGCGCCTGCGCCTTCGTGCTGACGCTGATTTTGGTCGGCACCTACGCGGCGGTGCTCCACGGCGCGCGCGAGCAAGGCGAAGGCTACCAGCTGCGCTATGCGCAGCTGTCCCTTGCGGCCCACTTGGCGGTCGCGTTCGCGCCCTTCTTGGGACGGGGACCGGACGGTTCGCGGCAAACCCGCGCCGTTTGGCAGCTCGGACGCCGGCTCTTCCTGCGACTGCCGCTCGCAGGCGTCTACGCACTGGTCGTGTTCGGCGGACTTGCGCTGGCGCTGGCGGCCCTGGTGCATTTGTTTGGCGTGCGCGTCGACGACGATCGCTACTTCGAGCTCTGGGTCTGCTGCACGTTCGTCCTGCAAACCTGGATCTTCCTCGCCGGGATCCCGCGCGATTTCACTCTACTCGACCAGGAGCGCAGCTACCCGACCGGCCTGCGCGTCTTCTCGCAGTTCGTCCTCCTGCCGCTGCTCGCGCTCTACCTCGGCCTGCTCTACGCCTACGCCGGCAAGATCGTGCTGTCCGGCAGTCTACCGAGCGGCTGGGTCGGCTGGATGGTGTCCGCGGCGGGCGCCTTCGGCATGCTCTCCCTGCTCCTGCTCTTTCCTGCACGAAATGGGCCGCTGGGGCGCTTCGTCCGCCGCGTCGAGACGGGGTTCCACCTGGCGATCCTGCCGCTGCTCGGCCTCTTGTTCGTCTCGCTGGCAGAGCGCGTGGGCGCCTATGGCATCACCGAGCGACGCTACTTCCTCTTCGTGCTCGGGGTATGGCTGGCAGCTGCCTCCCTCTATCGCCTGCGCTGGGGTCGGACAAAACTCGCCTGGATCCCGATTTCTCTTTGCCTTTTGGCGCTCCTGACGTCGTTTGGCCCCTGGGGCGCGCTCAGCGTCTCACGCGAAAGTCAGAGTGCACGCCTCACCGCGCTGCTCGAACGCTCCCATCGTTTGAGCGGACGTTCGCAGGGTAGCGCCCCCGTCGCCTTCGCCGATCGGCGCGAGATGAGTCGTATCTTGGACTATCTGATCGAGACGCACGGCAAAGGCAGCCTGCGCCGCTGGCCCGGCCCAAGCGGTGCGAGCGATACGGCAGCCAGCTTCCTGTACGTCCGCAACCTCGACTACATCGAGCGCTACGCTGGCAGCAGCGAGACGCTCTCCCTTTATGGACGCGCTGACGCGCCGATCGACGTGCACGGCTACGACTGGCTGGTGCCGTTCACGATCTACGAGGACAACAGTCCTCGCCACGAGTCGTCGCGTTTCACGACCCGACTGGCTGCCGACGGCACGCGGCTCGAGGTCCTGGACCAGGGCAAATTGCGCGGGAGTTTGTCGCTCACGCCCGCGATCGAAGAGCTCGAGCGAGAGCATCCGATGGCCAAGGAAGGCATCGAGCCCATCATTGTTTCCGGAGAGTCCGGCGGTCTACGCGTGCGCGTCGTGCTGACGCACCTGCAGGTCGAACGCCGTGCTGGGCGCTGGGCGATCACGAGCGGGGGCGGCAGTGTGCTCATTGAGCAGTGAGTAGAATCCAGCCTGACGCGAGCAAGGGGCCTCCCCGCGCGGGCATGAGCGGTTTCTGAACCGATTTCTCGTTTCGATGACAGCGCCGCACTGGCAGTGTTTAGGCAACCTGTCCCCGGAGCGCGCCCAGAAATCCGTTGAACCAGAGGGGGGAAAGGTCCTATGAGGCCAGGACCTGCGATCCGGGGGGAAACACCCGGACAGCACGCGGTCAAGAATCGGCCGCGCCGGCTGATCGGTGTTGGATCGCAAAACACCAAATGAAAAATACGCGCGACAGGACGTTAGACGTGTCGGCGGGTTAGCAAGGGATACAGTAGATGAAGACAATTGCGATTGTGTGTGGGGCCCTGGCAGTGCTCGGAATCGTTTCTGGCGGCTGTGGATCGAGCGACCCGATTTCCGGCACGGGCGGCGTGGGAACCGGCGGCGTGGCCTCGGGCGGTGCTCCTGCGGGTGGTGCTCCCGCGAGTGGCGGCACGTCCGCGGGCGGCGCGATCGGCACGGGTGGCACCGGCACGGGTGGTGCTCTCGGCGGCTTCGGCGGCATGGGCGGCGACACGGGCGGCACGGCCACGGGCGGTGCGGCCACGGGTGGTGCCCCGGCGCGGCCGGCATGCGACGAGATCCCGAGCCTGGTGCAGGGTCAAGCTGGTCTGTGGGACATCCTCGTTGACGGTTTCGGCAATTGCCAACCCATCCCGGCCGTTCACACCTGCGAGGGCGAGGCCTTCCGATCGGGGACCTCGCCCGCGATCACCTGGGACGACCCACCCGCGGGAACCCAGAGCTTCGCGCTCGTGTTCAAGGACCTGACCATTTTGGCGACGACCGATCCGGGCGAGTACGAGCTCTACGGCCGCGGCTATCACTGGGCGATCTGGGACCTCCCGGCCGCGACGAGGGACCTCGATGCAGCTCTCGGAGAAGGACATGAGGTCCCCGGGATCAACAATGCTCGACAGTGGGCCACCTTCGAGTATTCGTACTTCGGCCCCTGCCCGAACCCCATCCCCGAACTGGGGACGGACGTGACCGATAGCTACTCGTTCGTGCTCTACGCACTGCCGACGCTGCCACCTGCGCTGATCCCCCCGGCGGTCAACTCCATTCATCCCGACACGGATGAACCCTACGGCCCAGTCCGCGCGATGGACGACTACTTCAAGAGCATCGCTATTGCCGCCATCGAGTACCGCGGCACCTCGGACGCTCACGCGGACGTCTTCGCCCCGACAGGAGAGACGGTTCCCCCCTGCTCGGCAGGCGTGCCTCCGGCGGAGTGCGTCGCGATCACGCCGTGATCGGCTGACGGAGAGTTCTTGCTGACCTGACCGTGCCCAGCGGCATCGGTCGAGTCAGTAGGACCCCATGGAGGGGCTGAGCGCGCTGCTACCTGGCAGCCGCTCGGCCCTTCGCTTTTTCGGCGAGGACGATGGGCCGTCCTAGTGCTTGCGCCCCAGGACCTTTTCCCAGCGCTTGCCGTCCTGGCGAAAGCCCAGGGCCCGGAAGATGCTCGAATGCCCGCGGTGGGTTGCGCTGATGTGGGCGGTGTCGAACGGGTAGCCCTCGACGACGCGCGCCCCTTGCTTGCGAGCGTAGCGGAGAGCGCCTTGGAGCAACGCGCGCGTGATGCCTTGACCGCGCGAGGTGCGGGCGACGAAAAAACAGAGGACGGTCCAGGTGGGCGTCTCCGCCGGGGTCGCGCGGGGCATGCTGCGCGACCGCTGCAGGCGCAGGTAGCTCTCGCGGGGCGCGACGGAGCACCAGCCGACAGGCTCGCCGCCCGTGTAGGCGAGCAGGCCCACCGGCGTGCTTTCGTCGACGAGCCGCTTCATGCAGGCCTTCCGCTTCGCGCTGGTCCAGCCGGGATTGCGTGGGTCCCGGTAGGGCGTGCACCAGCAATAGTGCGGACCGCCCTTGGCCTCGAAGAAGCGAACGAGGTCGGGCCAGGTGTCCTTGGTAACGGGACGCACGGCCAGCGCAGCCATGCGCCCAACTTAGCGCAAGCTAGCCCGCCCGACCGCTGCGCTGCCGCCGGCGCCGCGACAGGGCCAGCGCGAAGGCGATTCCAAAAGCCCACGGTGCCGCCCACCGTGCGTCAGCGCCGGGTCCCACGCGACAACCGCAGCCTTCTCCCCGAGCGGAGCCGCCGCCCGCGCCCCCACCGGATCCGACGAGCGGACTTCCGCCACTCGACGCGCCGCCGCCGGGCGCCCCGCCCGCTCCCGAACCGCCGTTGCTCGCTGGCTGCCCACCTGCGGCAGCGGAGGTGCCGCCGCTACTCGCGCCCCCGGAGCTCGCTCCGCCGAGGTTGTCGGGGGGCAGCACGGAGGCCCGCCCAGCCAGGTAATAGAGGGAGTTGGTCAAGATCTGGTAGTTTGGGCCAGTCCGATCGTCGAGGATGGTCGGCTGATGCTCGCCCGGTTGGTAGGCGATGATGTGGCCGGCGAGGCCGGGTGGCTGCAGATCGTAGCCGAGGACGCGCGGCGTTCCGGAGGCGGTCGCGAACAGGATGACGCGAGTCTCGCCGGGACTCGTGATGAGCGTCGTCTGGGGGTAACGCTCGTCGGGAGTGTTGTTGAAGGCGGGATAGTCGCCGGCGCTGACGCCGGGTAGTTCAGGCAGCGTCCGCATGAGGGGGGCGGAAACGCTCCCGTAGATGAAGTGCGACGGCGCGACCGCCACGACATCCTGACCCTCGGTCGTATCCCAGGCGATCGAGGTCGCCTCGGCACCGAGGAGTTCGAGCATCGCTTCCTTGCCGGGTGCTTCGTAGAGGCCATGATGGAAGGCGAGCACGCCCCGTCCGGCGGCGAGGTGCGCCTCGGTCAGAGTCACGAGCTCGGCCTGGGCGCTGCCGCCCGCGCAGTGTGAGGCCGCTTGGTGCGCAAAGTAGACGAGCACGGCGGGCGGTTGGTCACTTCCAAGCCATTCGAGTGCTTCGTCCACGCAACCGCTTGCCACCTCCAGCACCGTGCCAATCGCAAAGTCCGCCAGATTGGTCGTGGGCGGCGACGCGAACGCAGCTGCCAGATCACCGGGTTCGGTCAACTCTTCCGACGACAGCCCATGCGGATTCACGCCGTCGCTCACGATGAGCACATCGATCGGCGCCGGCGGGAGCGGCAAGTCCGCTTGCGCGACGGGCGCCCACTGGAGCACGCCCAGTGTCAGCGGCAGCGCGATCCCACCACGAAAACTCCCAGCCATACGTCAGTCTAGTCCGCTGAGTCTTGACACACTACCCGAATGAAGCCGCCGACCTGCTCCACCCCGTGCACGAAGCGCAGTCGCTGCCACGATGCCTCCGTGTGTCGGACGGTCTCGCAATAGCTGTCGTCGGCGGCCGAGCCGGGGCGGCGGTGCGCCGGGTCGTCGTCGTCCTCGCTCGTAAACGGCCGGCGAAAACAAAAGCTTGGCTCGCAGCCTTCGCAGGCGAAGTCGTTGATGCAGGCATCGAGCGCGGCTCCTTCTGCTTGGCGCATCTCGCACACGTTGACCTGAAAATTCTCGTATCCCTCGACCTCACTCATGGTGGTCTCGACGAAGGTCCAGCCGGGTGACTGCTGGCAATCCACGTCGGGCGGGAAGTCTCCGTAGATGCGGCAGTTCAGCCGCCCTGAGGCATCGAGAGGTACACGGGACATGCACCTCGGCGCGCAGTCGGCGACCAAGCCGGGCTCGAAGATCCGCGCTTCCTCGTGGCAATGCGGCGAGGTCCACCTGCCACCGACCGGGTCGAGCGCCGGAAGGTCGATGCGACTTTCGGGGTGCTCCGGGCAAGTGCCATCCTCAGGCCAATCCAAAAGACTCACCTCTAGCCCCCAACTCGAAATGACGGGGGCCACGTTCGTGCTCACATCGCTGCGCGTCTTGGCCAAGCCGATGAAGGGCCAACTCGGCGACGGCAGGAGGGTCGCGAGCTCGGCTTCGGCGGCGCTGCGGGGCTGGCCCCCCTCTTCTAGGAGGTTCAGGTAGTGGGCGACCTCGAACTCGCCGACGAACGGCAGCACCTCCGCGGTCTCGGTGGCCAAGATCGCCTGGCGTCCCGCCTCCTCGAACGCACCCAAGAGCTCCGGTGAAGCGTCCGGGCCGAGCGCATGCAGGCCTTCGGCGTCGCGGAAACGCGGCTGGAGCGTTCCGGACGCACCGACGACGACGAGGCGCAGATCGATGGGACGGTACGCAGCGGGGTCGGCAACGATGCCGCAATCGGCAGCGTCGAGATCGTCGATGAAGCCGCGCAAGTCGTCGGCGAGGTGCAGGCGCAAGCTGCGCGCCGCTTCAGTCGGCGCGTCGTCGACGACCAGCAGGATCCACTGCTCGAACGCGCCGGACCCACTGAGAACGATCTCGAATTGAGTGACCGAGCCGGGGTCGCCCTGCGCGCCGGACACCACCTGGCCGCACGCACAGCTGAGCGCGACGAGCGATGCAAACGCCACGCGGCAGGCCAACCGACGCCAGGCCAACTGAGAGGTGCACGCGGCTTGGTTCTCCATCCGTAATCGACTGCTCAATGCAAGCATCGTGCGCGGAGCGAAGCCCGCCAGAAGCGCAGCTTTCTCGGCGTTTCTGGCCACACCCGCCGCGGACGGCGCCAAGCTCGTTTCCAAACTGGCAACTATGGTTGGCGCTGCCCGACGAGCTAGTGCAGCTCCGGCAGGTCGCGCAGGTAGTGGCAAGTGTAGCCGCCTGGGTCCTTCTGCAGATAGTCTTGGTGATACTCCTCGGCGCGGGTGAAGGGTTTTCCGTCCAGGATCTCGGTGACGATCGCCCGGCCCCAAGCGCCGCTTTCGTTCAAGCGTGCCTTCACTCGTTCGGCGACGCTGCGCTGCTCGGCCGAGGTGACGAAGATGGCCGAGCGGTACTGGGGGCCGACGTCGTTGCCCTGCCGATTGGGCGTGGTCGGATCGTGCATGCGGAAGAACCAGTCCGCGAGGAGCTGCTCGTAGGAGAGCCGACGCGGGTCGAACACGATGCGGACCGCCTCGGCATTGCCGGTCCGATCGTCGTGCATGTCCTCGTAGGTCACGCCGGCGCGGCCGCCCGTGTAGCCCACCTCCGTCTCCAGCACGCCCGGGATGCCGCGCAGGATCTCCTCCATGCCCCAGAAGCAGCCACCGGCCAGGATGGCGGTCTCGGCCTGAGCGCGCTCGCCTTCCGCCGGCGCTCCAGAAGCGGCGCCCGCCTTCTGAGGCGCAGTCGAAAGAGCGGGGGCTGGACTGCGTGCCGGCTCCGTCGAGGCCTCTCCCCGCGCAGCGGACGTCCCTTTTTGGGCACAACCCAGCGCGAAGAGCAGGGCCACGCAAACCGAGAGCAGGCAGGTCAGACGGCGGTTCATGCCAGGGAATACGCAGCGGACGCGCCGGCGGTTACGGGGCCTCGATCACGGCTGCCGACCTGCAGGGCGCGCTCGGCAGAGGCCTGTGCCATTCCGTGCCATCCAGGCGATCAGTCTGTTTTCCAGCGCGACCTCGCCGCCATGGTGCGGACGGTACTTGAGCGACTTTCAGGCCTGTTCGAGGAAGAAAGCGTCCTGGCACGACCTGTGCTGGGCCAGAGGCGACCGACACTCGGGGTCATGAGGAGTACACGATGAAGCGCCTGACTTGGACGATCTTGGGACTTGGGATGGTGGTTGGTTGCAGCGCCGCGGACCACGCCTCGGACGGTGCGGACTACGGACCGGCGGGCGCGAATGATGGGGTTTACCCCAGTTATCCGACCGCCTCGGGCGGCAGTACCTCAGGCGAGGACGCGAGCGCCGAGGACGAGAACGAGGACTCCACGGCCATGGGAGGCGCCGATCAGTTCGAGGCCGTCGGCACCAATCCGTTCGTCGTCGTCCTGCACGATCCGCTCTCCACCTTTGCCGCGGATGTCGACACGGCCAGCTACGACTACTTCCGGACGACCGTCGACGCCGGCTACTTGCCGGACCCAGCCAGCGTGAGGCTGGAGGAATTCGTCAACTACTTCAGCTACGACTACCCCGCTCCAGAGCCCGAAGCCGCCGAACCCTTCTCGATTCACCTGGAGGCTGCGGCGAACCTGGTGGACCGAGAAACCACGGTGCTGCGCGTTGGCATCCAAGGCAAGGTGGTCCCGCCGTCCGAGAAGCGCCCGACCAACCTCGTCTTTTTGGTGGATGTCTCCGGCAGCATGAGCGAGGAACTCGATCTGGTGCAGGAGGTCCTGCGCGATACCACCTCACTGCTCGACGAAACGGACACCATCTCCATCGTCACCTACGCCGGGTCGGTCGGGACGCTCCTCTCGGCCACGCCAGTCAGCCAAAAGGACCTGATCTTGGAGCGGATCAACGCGCTCGTATCGGGCGGAAGCACGAACGGCGCTGGCGGTATCCAGGCAGCCTACGCCGAGGCCGAATCCGCCTTCATCGAGGGTGGCATCAACCACGTGCTGCTCTGCACCGACGGCGACTTCAATGTCGGTGTCAGCTCCACGGATGAGCTCGAGGAGCTGATCGTCGAGAAGCGCAAGAGCGGCGTTACCCTGACCGTGCTCGGCTTCGGCTACGGAAACACCAACGACGCGATGATGGAGCGGGTGTCCAATGCAGGCAACGGCATCTACGGCTACATCGGGAGCGAGCAGGATGCCTCCGCCTACGTCGAGGAGCGAATGCTGCAGACCATCGTGCACATTGCCAAGGACGTGAAGCTCCAGGTGGAGTTCAACCCGGAGCACGTCTACGCGTACCGCCTGCTCGGCTACGAGAATCGAGCCATCGCCGACGAAGATTTCCGCGATGACATCGTCGATGCCGGAGAGATCGGCTCGGGACACCGCGTGACTGCCCTGTACGAACTCGTACTTTCGCAGGCGAACCTGCCCGCCGCGAGCGAAGCACCGGCCCTGGGCGACGGCGCGGTCTACGCGGGCGCCGTCGAGGTCTCGCCCGAAGACCTGGTGCTGGTGAAGGTGCGCTACAAAGCACCGGGCGCCAGCGAGCAAGATCCGGCTGCCGAGGTCTCCGCTACGCTGACCCCGAGCCAAGTCCACGGCGAGCTCGGCAGCGCGGACAGCGATCTACAATGGGCGGTGGCGGTCGCGTCGTTCGCCGAGATCCTCAAGCAGAGCCCCTACGCCGATCGTTCGGTTCTGCCGGCACTGCAGCTGATCCTGTCCGCCCAGGCTGCCAGGGACGAAGAACGGGCGACGTTCCAGCGCCTCGTCGGAACAGCGGAATCCCTGCTCTCCGAGAACTGACACCGGTGCTGGGT
>Ga0247798_1000094_pt1 | contig 11262 bp, 12 predicted proteins | sample UWRJS197509C6_FD_179929 | JGI IMG/M metagenome (GOLD analysis project Ga0247798, IMG submission 179929) | Soil microbial communities from Arlington Agricultural Research Station in Wisconsin, United States - UWRJ-S197-509C-6 | ecosystem: Environmental > Terrestrial > Soil > Agricultural land... | reverse complement strand
CGAGCTCGGTGACGTCGAGCTCGCCTCTGCTGACAAGCCCTCGACGAAGTGCTTGCGTCCGGATGAGCGAAGTAGCCAGCACGGCCGGCATGCGACGCCACGTAGCCTGCGCGCTCCGTGAGCGAAAACGCCAACTGATCCATGCCCGGACGCAGGACGAGCGCCATCGTCGCGGGGCCGAGCGTAGGCGTGAGAGCGAAGGCGAGCAGGGCGGGGCGACGCATTGGGGCTGTGTCATCTCCGCGCGATCGGGATTGCGTAGTGGAACACCGAGTCGTCGTTCCTTGGGTGATACGCGGTGCCGTAGATCTCCAAGTCTGGCGCGTACGTGTGGCGGTAGTCGGATTGAGCGAGCCAGGTCGCATACGCGTAGCTGACGGTATGGTCGATGCGCGGCGCGGAGCCGCGGTGTTCGAAGCGAGCGTAGGTGCCGGCGGGGACTCGGAGGGAGACCATGCCTTCAGGCAACGCCGCGACCGCGGTGACGGCGATCGCGGCGTGGTATTCGAGGCGGTCGCTGTCGGCTTGTTCTTGGCGCACGACGCCGTAACAGACGCCGGGCACCTTGTTTTCGATTTCGCCCAGGCGCGCGATGAACGAGCCCCACAGCGGTGGCAAGAGCTCGCCGATGTTGTTCTTCTCGGAATCCACGCTGTAAAACAGCGTGCGCAGGCCGACGAGCAAGAGCGGCATTTGCTCGTAGATTTCAGGAGTGAGCGCGTCGTTGCGGGTCAGCTGCTGCAGGTACTGCTCGTCGAAGCGCGGCTTTTTGAGGAAGAGGCTTTTGTCACGCACGGCGCGGTATTTCTGCGGTGTGAGGCCGAAGGCTTGCTTAAAGGCGCGCGCGAAGGCTTCCTGCGACTCGAAGCCCGCCAGTATGCTGATGTCGAGCACGCGCAGATCGGTCTTGAGCAGCCGATCGAGCGACGCGGCTAGGCGGCGGGAGCGAATATAGGTTTTCAAGGTTTCGCCCGTGAGCGCCTTGAAAATGCGCTGGAAATGCCACTGGCTGATGCCGGCGGTCTTGGCCACGTCGGACAGCGCGACGTCGTAATCGAGCTTGGTTTCGATGTAGTCGACGCCGCGCTGGATGCTCTCCAGATAGTAGCTCACACCTGTTGTTGACTCGCAGGCGTCTCGAAGAAGCCGGTCATGGCGACCAGCCGTTGCTGCTCATCGTACTCAGCGTAGCTGATGCCTTCGCCGAGCGGCAGCCCTTCGCCGCTCACCATCTTCCAGCGCGCCACGCTGCGGCCGTGATGTGCAAAGAATTGTTCGGTGACGAAGTGGCCCCCTGGGATCTGCTGGTGGAAGCTGGCCATGTACTGATCCAGCTCGTCCCAGCCGCGCGCTTGCGTCAGTGGGTCGGTGTAGACGCAGGCAGGGGCCAGGCAAGTCGCGTAAAGTTGACGTTTTTCAGCCGGTGAGGTGGCTTTCCACGACGCTACGTAGCGCTCCCACACGGCTTTCAGCTCGTTGTTCATGGGCTGAGGGTAGGGCCCGCGCCCAGTTGCGATCTGACATTCTGTGCGCTTCTGGGTTGCTCAGTACACGTATTGGCGCGCCAGCAGGGCAGCGTTCAGGTGCGGCTCACTTGCGTGCGCAAGGCTTCACGCGCGCGAAACACTCGCACCGCGGCGTTGTTGCTCGTGATACCGACTTCGGCGGCGTAGTCCTTGATTGCCAGGCCGTCGACTTCGACCCGCTGGAGCACGCCGGCGTATTCCGGCTTGAGCGTGCCAGCAAGTTCAGCCACACACCGGCACACCACGCTGCGCACTTCGCCCTCGGCCTCCGCGGACCGCCGAAACGACGTCACGCAAGGCCTGCGCCGGCTGGGAGCGCCAGCGCAAGAATGACCCAGCTCAACAGACGATCCGGCCGTCGACCAGCTCGATGGTTCGATCACAATTTGCGGCGATCACCGCCACCGTCCGGCGTTCGGCATCAAAGCCCCTCCACGTCCTGCGGCGTGGTGACATGGACCAGCGTGCTGTCGTCCGCCGCGCCGAAATCGTTGCGCCCCCAACACTTGACGGTGCTCGCCGAGGTGACGGCGCAAGTGTGGTCGGAGCCTAGAGCCAGAGAGACGACGCCGGAGGATAGGCCGTTCACATCGACGGGCACGACGCTGCTCGGCGTGTCGCTTCCGAGCTCACCGTAGACGTTGTAGCCCCAGCACTTGACCCCGCCCGCCTCGGTCAGCGCGCAGGTGTGACTCCCACCCGCGGCCACGGCGGTGACCCCAGACGAGAGGCCTGAAACGTCGACAGGCACGTTGCTCGACTCTTTGGAGCCGTCGCCGAGCTCACCGTCGCTGTTGGAGCCCCAGCACTGCACGCCACCTGCCTCGGTCACTGCGCAGGTGTGGCTCGCGCCCGCTGACAACCAGCGCACGCCCGACGACAAGCCGACCACGTCGACAGGCCTGAGGCTGTCGATGTAGCCCTCGTCGCCCAGCTCGCCCTCGACGTTGCTACCCCAGCATTTGACGCCCCCGCTGGTCATGAGCGCGCAGGTGTGCGTGCCGCCAGCGGACACCACGGCCACGCCTGAAGAAAGGCCGATCACGTCGACCGGCGCCCTGCTGTTGTCCCTCGTGTCGTTCCCCAAGACTCCGTCGTCGTTCCAACCCCAGCACTTGACGGCTCCGGCTGAGGTGAGCACGCAGGTATGACCGGTGCCCACCGAAATGGCGCTGACGCCGGATGTCAGGTCGGTCACGTCACCGGGCGTCGGGCTGCTCGCTCCCTCGCGGCCAAGCTCTCCCCCGTCGTTGCGTCCCCAGCACTTGACGCCCCCAGCTGCCGTGAGCGCACAGGAGTGCGAATATCCTGCGGACACAGCCAAACTGGGCGGCGGCAGGTCGAGAACTTCAAGGGGGATGCGGCTGTCGGTGGTCGATCCATCGCCGAGTTGCCCGAAATTATTTCGGCCCCAGCACATAGTTCGCCCATTCGAAGTGAGCGCGCAGGTGTGCGCATCGCCGGCCGTGACCGCGGTTTGTCCGGCGCCGCAGTCATCACCGCAAGCCGAAGAGCCGCCGCTCGAACTCGCCGACCCCGAGCCGTCCTGCGCCATATCTGGGTCACCCGAGGAGCCGCAACCGGCAACTGCCAACAGCAGCAGCAGCACTCTCGAAGCACGCCACGAAAGCAGGCGCATGCGAGCGCATCCCATCATCATGACGCGGCCACTATCACGGCACGGCCAGTAATCGCAAAGGTCCGCGCCCCGCCCGCGACAAGCCGCCGGACGCCGAGCGCGGAGTACGGCGCGGCCTTGTCTCCAAGAGAGAGTCCGCCTCAAACAGCACGGCTCGCCGAGGAACTCTGGGCTGTAATCCAAAACGCGAGCCAAGAATAAGAAATTGAGTCGGGCCTTCGTGACAAGCGAGGCACTTGGGCATTTTTGGCTCAATTGAGCGCGCTAGAGGGCCCGAGCAAATCCGAATGGTTCGCGAATTGGCAGGGCCGCACGCTCGGGGGAGGATTCACACCTTCGCGGGTCCAAAGGGCTCACGTTTTTACGTTGGCGAGCACAAGGAGATTGACTGGATGAATAACCACGTAGCATCGAATCGAGAGCCGAAGAGCCAGCCGGGCCAAGCGCGACCGAACGTAACCGATTTTCTGACCTTCGATGATGCGAGTCTCCGGCAGAAGTGGATGGGCAAGAAGGTGCCCATGTCCGACGTGTACGAAGCCTACATCGAAGGGCGCGTAGATATTTCGCCTTCGATGTGGGAGGAGTTTTTCAACACGCGACACGAGACGTTGACGTTTCGTTTGACCGAATCGCACATCAAATGGGGCGTGACGAATTTCTTGCCCAAGGTAGCGATTCACTCGCTCGGGCAAGACAAGCGTGTGGTCAGCGAGCACTACGACCGTGGCAACGACTTCTTTGGTTGGTGCCTAGGCGAGGCCATGGTTTATACGTCGGCCATCTATTCAACGGGCAACGAGCCGCTCGAGCAGGCGCAGTACGCGAAGATTGACCACGTTTCGAAGAAGCTCCGCTTGGGACCTGGTGAGCGTCTGCTCGACATCGGCTGTGGCTGGGGCACCTTCGTCGCGCGCGCAGCACTCGAGTTTGGCGTGAAGAGCTACGGTGTCACCTTGGCCGAGGAGCAGGTCAAGTTCGGCATGGACCGCATTCGCAAGTACGGCGTGGAAGACCGTGCCAAGGTCGAGGTCTGCGACTATCGCCAGATTCGAGGTAAGTTCGACAAGATTGTGTCGCTCGAGATGGTCGAGCACGTCGGCATCAAGAACCTCACAGGTTACTACCAGAAGGTCAATTCGTTACTCGGAGACGATGGCCTCTTCTTGGTGTCGTGGACCGGCATTCGTGGGCTCTATAACCCACAGAACCCCTTCAGCGCCGTCACCATGAAAGGGGAAGACCTGATTTGGGCCTTGTTCATGAACCGCCACATCTTCGAGGGGGCCGATGCCAGCCTAACGCTGTCGGGTATGATTCGCGCAGCGGAAGATGGCGGCTTTGAAGTGGCCGACGTCGAGAACGTTTCCCAGCACTACGTCATCACACTGCGTCAGTGGCGGGACCTGTGGGTCTCGAACAAGATCGAAGTGCTGAAAGCCTATGGTGAACGCTGGTATCGCTTGTGGTACTTCTTCTTGCACTGGTCAGCGCTGATTGGAGAGCAAGGTTCAGCTTTCAACTATCACCTGCTCTTGAACAAGAACCACGACAGCTATGACCGGAAGAAGCTGTTTTTCGGCGCGTCCTGGCGCTAATTGGCGCCCCTTTCCGTAGCACGGCCGGGCAAGGTGCCGACAGCCGCCCAGCTGGCTCAGATGAGGTACGAGACGACTAGATCGGTGACTTCCTCGGTCAAAAGTTCGTCGCTGATACCGGGCGGTTCTTCCAAAATTTTGGCGAGCATTGTTGCTCGAACCGACTGATACAGAACGAAGGCTGCTACGTGTTTGTTCCTGCGGCGAATGGGAAAGATGGTGCTCTCGAAGAAGACTCGCAACGTCTCGACGATGCGATGGTCGAAGGCTTGAACGCGGTCGGTGGGCGCAACCCGCAGCCCTTCGAGGGCCAACACGCGGTGTAGGCCAGGTGAGCTGCGATAGAGCCGGAGCAGGCTCTCTACGACACTACCCGCCAGATCGCGCGGGGTGTCGAATTTGTCGCGCACTAGATGGGCATGAATCATCTCTGCGGTGCGCGCGAACTCGCGGTCTTGAAGAGCGTTGAGAATAGCGTCGCGATTCTCGAAGTATTGGTAGAGCGAACCTACGCTCACTCCCGACGCCTCGGCGATGCGGCTCGTAGTCGCAGCTTGCATTCCTTCTTGATCGAGAACGCGAACACAGCCATCGAGAATCGTCTCGACCGTGGCGCGCGAACGACTCTGGCTTGGCTGTTTTCTAGAGGTTTTGTTCTTCTTGTGGAGCATCGCCACGAATCCGAATGCTTCGCGAATGGTCGGGGCTGTTCCCTTCGCGCAGCATGTTCGAGGGACCCGGTGGAGAAACTTGGCCTCGAAACTGCGACAAGTTCTGCTCAGCAGCAAGGAGAAAGAATCATATGACGCGCCACGCGGTCGCTGCGAAGCCACTGCCGGCTCCCAGTGCCCCGAACGAACGCTGAGTATCGACTTCGTGAGCGACACGTTATCGGACGCCTCTCGCTACCGCGCACTCACCGTTGTCGATCCTTTGCAGCTGCGAATGCGTCGCCATAGAGGTGGTTCGTGCCGACGAGTGCCGCGTCGTCATCGACTACACCGGAGATGGTCCTCCAGGGCATGGTGTATCGGCGAGTTCCGCAGGGAGGATTTGGGCCGCGCACAGATGGGAGGCGCTCCTCGTCCCTCCCCCTCCCTTGTTCCCACCCCCAAACCAGAAATACTGCGCGCCCATGACGCTCCGGCATCGCGCCCTCCCCCATCGCCAAAGCCGGACGCCACTCCTCGCTTTCCTCCTGGCAGCAGCCTGCTCCATCACGCTGACGGGGAAGAATTGACGGAGCGAAGTGTTCGAAAGCGCATCAGTCCGGTGGGTCTGGCGCCAGGTCGGGCGGGGGCATCGTCTCGGGGACACGAGTCCGCCTCGAGCTGACCCATGTTCAGTTCCGACCCGGAAGTCGCCAAGCGGCAGATGCTCGCCAGCGGCATTCGTGCCCGGGTGTGGTGCCGGCCCCTGCGGCAGTCTATCAGACGGGAATGCGGGGCCTGCGCGGGTCAAAGGGCGGGTGCATCATCGCGGCGCTCCTCCTTGCTGCATGCAGCAGTCCAAGCGCCCCTCGCTCCCCTCCTGATCTCGAGGTTCCGTCCGCCCCTGTTCCGCCACCCGCTCGGCTCGACCGCGGTGCTGCCGCACTTCTACGCGCTCTGCAGTTTGAAAAGCACGGACCGCCTCGATCTGCTGGCGCAATGGCACGAGCCCGTGGACGATCCCAGCGCGGGGGCCCCCACCGATCGGAAGCAGCAAGACCTACCCTTCCACCTGAAGATCACCGAAGCGCGAGACTATACGGCGTCCCTGGATGCACTTCCGGATCATGCGCCGCCCGAGCCGGGGCGACCGGAGCGGATCGAGGTCAACTCGCAGCGCGTCGATCTCACGGCCAGAAAGCGCCACGAGTTCAACGATACGCGCTACCGCAGAATCGAGTATCGCCTGGTCGGCACGACACGCCATCGCGAATATCTCCCCGCACCGCTGCCCGTCCCAGCCGGCGAGACGCGTACGGCTGACGACAACGGCATGACGGTGGAAGGCAGCTCGGCCGTCACCTGGGTGAAAAACTCCGCGCCGCCCGTTGCGCCACAGGTGCTGTACGTGGTGCCCACGTTCGGTTGGACACGCACGCTCGCTGATGACGGCACGCAGCGCAGTTGGCGGCGTGGCGGCGGCTTGCGCGTGTACCTGGACCGACCCTGGAACACGACCGGCTACGGCGAAATGCTGGCTGTGGTGCTGCCCCCCCTTGGGTTCGCTGGCGACCCGAACAAGGAACCCGGCGCTCTGCCCTACAAGCATGCGATCACGCAGTGGGGCAGTGATCCGATCTGGAGCTCGACGCCGATCTCCGGTGTCGGTCCCAAACCCCGGGATTTTCCACTCGCACGCTTCGCTCCCGATCCGAGCGGCAGCTGGTTGCCGCGCGATGCACCGAAGACCGAAGCGGATCAGGCGCCGGGTCCGTTCGGCACGCTCCCGCTGCCGCTGCCGGGTCGCACAGCCTCCGAGTTCTTCGAGATCGCACCCCATGACGTCTTCTTCGATGACGAGCGACAGCTCTGGTACGCCGACATCGAGATCGACATGGGTCGTGCCTATTGGCCCTTCGTGCGGCTCGCCCTCGCACGGTTCCAGCCTACATCCTTGGATGGCGCGCACCTGTCGGACGTGGTGCTGGCGGACGTGATGCAGCTCACCGCGCACCGTTGGCTCACGGTGCGTCCGGAAAAGACGGGTCGCGTGCGCAACGTGACCGTCTACGGCTTCGGCTATGACGATTCGGCCGGCGCCAAAGAGGCGCGCAACGGACCGCATTCGGTGCTGACAGGCCCGGTGCCCCTGCGCGCCGAGCCGGCTCCGATTTCTGCCACCTCCGTGCTCGAGGTGTTCTTGGAACAACTCGACCCTAGCCTGGGTGAGGATTTCGGCTGGCATCGCATTGCCACTGGCACGCCTGCGCGACCGGGAGCACCCGCAGCGAGCAAGGCCTCGAGCAAGCCGGCGCCAGCCGAATTGCAGCGACTGTCCCCCGAAGAGCGCCTGGAGACGGCTCGCCTCGTGAAAGCGCGTGATTTCGCAACCGCACTCAGCGGCGGCGCTCTGGAGCAGCTCTTTGTCACCCCTCGACTCTGGGACGGCAAAGTCACGCTGCCCGCAGCGTCCGAAGGCGTGCGCCTGCGCATCGCCGTCGAAGAATACGAAGAGTATCCGATCGACCGCGAATCGGACCCAGCCGACGGCGAAGACCCGAGCAGTCCGCTTCGCACCCGAACCGGACGCCGCTTGGTTTTCGTAGAGCACGTCGAGCTGACCTGACTACAGTCACGCTTGGAGTCACGTACGCCTGGCGAGAAGAGCGGGATCCTGCGAGCCACGGGGCCCCATCGAGGTAAGTCCGCCAAACCTGCGCGCCACGCCACCGCTAGGAGGCCCAAAGACTGCCCCACAAACGCCGAAAGCCAGCTCGAAGAGCTGGCTTTCGAGGCAGTAGTTGCGCGGGAGCGATTCGAGGGCGGTACCACGGGCCGGAGGTGGCGCTGGAGGTGCGGGTGGCGTGAGCGGGGAGCGGAACTCAGGGAGGATCTGATGAAAGCGCGCGTTCGAGCCAGACTGGACTGGGTCCGTGGCGAACAACGTGGCCATCCCGCGCGGTTACGACGAGTCGTGGTGCAGCCCAGTGCTGTGTCGAATCGTAGACATCCACACGCTCGAATGCGGCAACGGCCTTGCCCAAGTTCGCCAGACTGGCCTCGTAGATGGCCCGGACGTCCCGTTCCGAAGCCCCATGACCCCCGCTCTGCGCACGCTGCAGGACGCGCCGGAGGTTCTCGGCTGCCGACTCAGTTGCGACGAAGATCAGCCTGGTCGAGAAGCCTCGCGTGCGCGCGTGCTGTGCTTGGGCAATGGCGGCCGTCGTGCGGAGTGTCGTTTCCACACCGAAGTCACGGCCGGCATTGATGTGCTCCAGGACGAATTGCTCGCACTCTGCCGCCACAGCCCGCCGGACGTCGCGAGGAATCGCGCGATAGCTGCCCAAGAGCTGCGCACAGCGATCGTCGATGTTGAAAGCATCCAAGCCCAGTGCAGTCACCGGGAACGCGCTGGTCTTGCCGCTGCCAGGTGGTCCTGCGACCACGACCATCCGCGGGCGACCCATGCAGGCTTACCCCGTTTCCAGCGTAGTGTCGGATTCGGGCAGCATGTCCGGCGGCAACTCGGTTGAGACGAGATTTCCGTCGGCGTCGATGATCCCCAGCCGTTCCAAGCGTCCGCGTGCCGCTGCGAGCCGAGTCGTAGCGAGCGTTTGCAGGCGCCGTCGCCATTCCTCGTTGTCCTCCTCTCGGTCGAGATCCAGGTCGTCGATCCGGGCGGAAGGAATCGAGGAGGGCGCTGGGGCATTCAGAGCCATGACGTCAGCATGGCGTAGAGGTTCGAGGTAGTCCAGAACACCGAACCGAGAGGCTTCGAGGCCGGGCGCCGAATCGACCAGAATGCGAACAACCCGGCGCTGGGCTGGATCCCGGCAAGGCCCCTGCGCGCTCATCGCCCGCGGAGCTGCCGTGCCTGCTCGCGCTCCTCGGCATCGATGTCCTGGGCGTCGAGCGCTCGCTCGATCACACCAGTGACGACCTGGTCCAGGTGCCGGCGCAGCTCCTCGCTGGCCCGCTCGAAGTGGGGCCACAGGGTCTCGTCGACGAAACGCTTGGGTCAGCGCGACACTGACGGGCAACGTATTTCGCGCAGAGTACGAGCGGCGTGAGCCGTGCCCCTACTCCACCCGGGAGCCAGCTTCACCAACGCAGACGAAACCCAGCGTCAAGGTGGCGAATTCGCCGGCGATGAAGTCATGCCGCATTCGACGTTCAACGGACCCACGCCGGACGAGGTGTATTTCAGCAACACCGACCTGGTCGTCGAGTCCCTTGCCCACTGCCAGGCGGGCGCACTCGCCGCGCGCACCTGCACGCGCCAAACGCCAGAATGTCGCGCAGCGGAGCTGGGTTGCGTGACGGTAGCCAGGACGAGCCAGCACGGTCGCTGCTTTCGACAGAAAACGCGAAGCCGAAGCGTGGGCCATTCAATACCTTGGCTCCCGAAGCCATGCGACACCATCTCACGCCCCTCAGCACACACCTGCTCGCGCTGCTCTTCGCCGTGGGCACTGTCTCCGTCAGCACAGCGGCCAACGCAACGAGTGGCGCTGAGCTCTATACTTCGGCCGCGCACTCGTACGGTCGCTTCGAAGCTCGGGTGCAGTTCGCCGGTGGTGATGGCGTCGTCAGCTCCTTCTTTCTTTGGAAGGACGGTTCTGAGCTGGCAGACGTATTCTGGAACGAGCTGGATCTCGAGACGCTTTGGGCCACCTGTGAACTGAAAACCAATGCACTGTACGGCTCGCCCGAGGCGGGCCACACCGCATCGAGCGGAACGGATGGGGGATGGTGCACCGGGTTTCATACCTACGCTTTCGAATGGACCCCGGAATACGTCGCGTGGTCGGTGGACGGAACCGAGCTCCGACGAGAGACGGGGGAACAGTCCGCAGCGTTCAGAGACAACGCCAGCGCCGAAGGCATGCAGATGCACTTCAACGTCTGGCCGGGGGACTCCACCTTCGGAGGGAACTTCAGCGAAGCGATCCTGCCGGTTCACGAGTACATCAACTGGGTGCAGTACTCGTCCTACGCGGACGGCGCCTTCACCTTGGCGTGGCGGGAAGACTTCACGGCGAGCACTCTGCCCGATGGCTTTCTGACCGGCAGCTGGGACTCACCGAAGGGTTTGTCGACCCACATCCCCGGGAACGTTTCCTTCCTCGACGGCTACGCCGTCCTTTCGCTGACGACGGACGCTGCACCGGGCCCCGCAGGCGCCGCGCCGATGGACCCCGAGGGCGGCGGCCCAGTGGACCCGCCTGACCCTGGTGGCACGGGCGGGTCCGACGGCACGGGCGGGTCGATTCCTGGAACTCCATCCGGCGGAGCGCCAGCATCGGGTTCGGGCGGAGCGCCGGGCTCACCAACTGACCCGGGGACGGGGGGCGCTGGCACGCCAGGGCCCGGGAGCGGCGGTGACGCCTCCTTGTCGTCCGGCGGGCAGGCGTCGGGGGCAGGAAACGCGCCCGGGACAGGTGGCGGTTCGGGCACGATCGAAAATGGCGCAGGGAGCGGCTGCGCGGTAGCGCACAGCACGAAGCGCACACCGTGGGCTGAGCTCGCTCTCGGGTTGGTGTTGGTGTCGAGTGCAAGTTGGGTCCGCCGTCGGCGCGGACGAAGGCACGGCGCGCTGGCTTCGTGATCCGGTTCTGGCGTCCATAGTTGGAGCTTTCTGGATGAGCAGCGCGCCCGAGGTCCCGCGACGACGCACGGGCTGGCTGCCTGCTGCTTGTCTTCTCTCCCTCCTCGCGGGCTGTTCCAACGGATCGACCCTGGTTATCGGCCCCATGGGCAGTGGGGGGCTCCCCGGGAGCGGAGGAGCCGGGAGCGGAGGAGCCGGGAGCGGAGGAGCCGACGGCGCCGGCGGCGGGACGGGAGCAGCG
>Ga0247798_1000093_pt1 | contig 11265 bp, 9 predicted proteins | sample UWRJS197509C6_FD_179929 | JGI IMG/M metagenome (GOLD analysis project Ga0247798, IMG submission 179929) | Soil microbial communities from Arlington Agricultural Research Station in Wisconsin, United States - UWRJ-S197-509C-6 | ecosystem: Environmental > Terrestrial > Soil > Agricultural land... | reverse complement strand
TATGAGCCACCCGCTGGGACACTGCGGCGGTTGACCCGGTCGCAATTCGCCACCGCGATCAAGGACGTATTCGGTGTCGAGGTAGAGCGGGGCCAACTCGACTCGGACAACTATAGCGGGGACTTCGCGGTGATCGGCGCGGCGACCGTCGTGACCTCGGAGCTCGGTGCCGAACGCTACCTTTCGACGACCGAAGCGGCGGTCGACGCCGTCTTCTCCGACTCGGCGAAGCGCAGCGAATTCATGGGGTGTGAACCGGCTGCGGCGAACGACGCTTGCATGCGGGGCTTCCTGACGAAGGTCGGACGCCAGGCCTGGCGCAGGGAGCTCGAAGGAGCGGAGCTCGATCAGCTGCTCGCCGTCGCTCAAGTTGCGACCACGGAACTCGAGAGCGCGGTCGAAGGCGCACGCTGGGCCACGGTCGCCATCTTCTCGTCCCCCCACTTTCTCTATCGCCCCGAGCTGGGGCAAGCGACAGGCAGCGGTGCACTACGCATCAGTGGCTACGAAATGGCCGCGCGGCTCGCATTCCTCTTCTGGAACGGCCTCCCCGACGCACAGCTCCTGGACGACGCCGCAAGCGGCGCACTGGACGTGAGCGCGGGGGTTCGAGCAGCCGCAGAACGCCTGCTCGCCGCGTCGGAAGGACGCCGAGCGGTCGGGTCCTTCGCCGAAGACTACATGCGGCTCGATCGCCTGTTGACGCAGGCCAAGGACGCTTCGCTGTTTCCCGAGTACGGGCCCACGCTGCAGCAGGCGATGGTACGCGACATGCGCGAGGTCTGGGAGATCGTGACCTACGATGACGACTCGAGCGCCCTCGATCTCTTTTCCACCAGAAAGGTGGTCGCGAACGCAGAACTCGCGCAGGTCTACGGCCTGGATGGCTCCGGGCTCTCCTCCGACACCTTTGCCGTCTTCTCCGTCCCGGAGGACAGCCCCCGTATCGGCATTTTGGGCAAGCTCGGCTTCCTCTCCCAGTTCGCGAACCAGAAAGAGGGCTCCCCCACCTTGCGCGGAAGGTTCATGCGAGAAGCGCTGATGTGTACTCCCGTGACGCCGCCCCCTGGGAACGTCGCGCTGGAGCTACCCGAGCCACCCGCCGACGAACCCATGACCAAGCGAGACCGCTTGGCCGCCCATCGAACCGGTACGAGCTGCGCCGTCTGTCACGCCATGATGGACCCCATGGGCCTTCCGTTCGAGACCTTCGACGCCATCGGTCGATACCGAACGACCGACCATGGCCTGCCCATCAACCCGAGCGGCGAGTTCGATGGTGTTCAGGTCGCGGACGCAAGACAGCTCGGGGAAGTCATGAGTTCGAGTGAGGCGGTCGCCCGCTGTCTGGTGCGCAAAGTGTACTCGTACGCGGTCGGCCACGAAGAGCGAGATGTCGACGCGACGGTCGTCAGCGCGCTGCAAGACTCGTTCGCAAGCTCCGGCTATCGGCTGAAAGAGCTGCTCTTGGACATTGCGAGCAGCGAAGCTTTCGCCTCGGTCGCTCCCCAGATCGACTAACGCCGTCCCCGTTCCCAGTAGACCGCACTGAATGAAGGCCAGATCGCACATGAAACCCTTGGACCGACGAACCGCCCTGCGCGGTCTCTTGACGACCGGCGCTGCCGTCTCCATCGGACTTCCGCTGCTGGAAATCATGCTGAACCAAAGCGGTACCGCCCTCGCCCAGAGCGGCGCTCCCGTGCCGCCCGTCTTCGTCACGTGGTTCTTCGGCAACGGGATCCTGCCCGGGCGCTGGAAACCGGCCGCGACCGGCGCGGGCGACGCCTGGCAGCTCAGTCCGCAGTTGACGCCCCTCGCTGCGTTCAAAGGTGACCTCACCGTGATCTCCGGGCTCCGTGGGGACCTCGTGGTGTCCGGGTTCGAACACCCGACAGGCTCGGCTGCTGCGACCACCGGGGCGCCCATCTCCGGCGTTGCGGTGCAGGCCCCGTCCATCGACCAGGTCGTAGCCGACTCGATCGCCGGTGACGCCCCGTTCCGCTCGATCGAGGTGGGCGTCACGGCCGCGACTCCGGGCGGTCCGCAAGACTCCCTGCACACGGTCTCGCACAACGGGCCCAATTCACGCAACAACCCCGAGTTCAATCCGGCTGCGGTGTTCTCCCGTCTCTTTGGCGGCGCCGAGCCCGAGCCCGACGGCGATACCGACCTGGCAACCAAGCTGGCCAACGTGCGCCGGAGCGTGCTCGATTCGGTGCTCGCTGACGGGGCCAGGCTCCAGGCGCGCTTGGGGGCAACCGATCGCCAGCGCATCGAGGCACATCTGGATGCGATTCGCGCAGTCGAGCGCCGCCTCACTCTGCCAGACACGCAAGTCTCAGCCTGTGCGGAACTGGATGCACCGAGCGTCGGCCCCGATGCGAACAGTGAGGCTCCGCCCGGCGTGAACGACGTCATGGCCGAGCTCACGACGCTGGCTTTGGCGTGCGACAAAACTCGCGTCGCGACCTTCATGTTCTCGCTGCCGGCGGCACACGTCTACTACCGCCACTTGGCCGCGAACATGAACGACGACTTCCACGACACGATTTGCCACGGCGATGCGGGAGACGCCTCGAACCAGCCGCGGGTCGACACGGGCGTTGTCTACACGATGACGTGCCTCGCCCAATTCCTGACGAACCTCAAGAACACGGCGCATGGCGCCAGCAATTTGCTCGACGGGTCGCTCGTCTACGTCACGTCCGACACCGCCTGGGGCAAGGTGCACGACCCCGCCGAATGGCCCGTGCTTTTGCTCGGCAAAGCTGGCGGTCGCTTGCGCGGCGACGAGCACCACAACTTCCAAGGCGAAAGTCTGAGCCGTGCGCTCCTGACCGCAGCGCAGGTGGTCGCCCCGGAGACCCTCCAGATCGGCGCCGCCAATGGTCTCGCAACGGCCGCGCTGCCGGGCATCATCGTCTGAGCGAAACGCAGACCACGCGCGCGCGCCGGGCACGAAATATCCCCCGTTTCGTAGAACATTCTAGCGCCGGGTGGCGGCCGCGCACCCCTTCCGTGAGGCGGTGGCCGAGGCCATATCGAATCACGTGCATACCCCAGGGCAGCTGCGCCCACGGATTTCTGATGACTCGCCGTTCCTACGTTGCTCTCAGTCTGGCGCTGGTACCAGCCGCCCTTTCCGCTTGTGAACCTGCTCACGTCGACTCCGTCGACGCGAGCAGCGGAGGGCAGATCGGATCGGGCGGAGTCAGTGCAAGCGGTGGGGTCCTCGGCTCCGGCGGGAACCCTGGCCCCGTGGACGGAACGGGCGGGCTGGTCCTGGGCGCGGGCGGCACGCCGAGCCATGCCAGCGGGGGCGCCGCAGGATCGGGGGGCAGCGGGACTGGCGGCAACGGCTCGGGTGGCTCTGCAGGCCCTGGTGCTGGGGGCGGCAGCGGCGGCGCATTACCGAAGTTCATCGGAAACATCACCACGTATAACGACGTGGACACGGAAGGCCTCACGTACTCGGACTATTGGGATGAACTGACCCCAGAGAATGCGGGAAAGTGGGGATCCGTCCAGTCCAATGCCGGCAGTTCCCGCAACTGGGCGACTCTCGATGGGTACTACGACTACGCCGAGCAGAAGGGCATCGTCTTCAAACAGCACACCTTCGTTTGGGGGTCTCAGCAGCCCTCGGGAAACATCACGGAGGCGGACGTTAAAAGCTGGATGACGGAATTCTGTGAGCGCTACCCGAGCACCAGAGTGATCGACGTGGTCAACGAGCCGCCGCCGCACACCGAGCCGAGCTATTCGAACGCGATTGGTGGCGGGACGAACGGCGACTGGAAGTGGATCACCAATGCGTTCACCTGGGCACGCGAGGCCTGCCCGAATGCGGTGTTGATCTTGAACGACTACAACAACATCGAGTGGTCTGACCAAACGAACCACTTCATCGACATCACCAAGAAGGTGCTGAACGCTGGGGGCCCGATCGACGCCGTGGGAGCGCAGGCTCACGGCCTGAGCGGCGGCCAAGTATCCGCAGACACCATGATCTCGCTCATCACCCGGCTTCACGATGAGACCGGCCTTCCCGTCTACGTCACCGAGTACGACATCGACGACAACAACGACGCCTCTCAACTCGCGAAGTTCCAGGCCCACATGCCGTTCTTCCTCGAGACCGAATGGATCCACGGCATCACCGTCTGGGGCTGGATCAACGGCAAGACCTGGGTCCCCAATAGCGGGCTCATCAGAAATGGTTCGCCGCGCTCCGCCATGACCTGGCTGATGAACGAACTCGGTCGACCGGTCCCACCCTGACAGACTGCCAGCCGAGTCGAGTCCATGCCTCTGCAACACCAACTCCTTGCTCCGCTCGCAATGGGCCTTGCTGCAGCCATCGGCTACGCGATTACGCCGGAGCCGTCAGCCGACCTTGCTGCCGATGCGATCAGGCTGGCGCCCGCGCCCGCGCTGATGGATCAGCGCAGGCAAACTCTACCGACCGTCAGCACGCTCTACGCTGCGGACGCCTCCGCCTACGGTGCTCACCTGTTTCCGCTCGAGGAGGGCGTGGCCCTGACAACGGACAGCGAGCTTACGCTGCTTCGCCCTGGTCAGAGCCCCAAGACGCGCTCGCTCGAGCTTGGACCGGCTGTTGCGCGCCACGGCGATAGCATCGTCTTCTGGCGCTCGGGGAAGCTCCTGGCCGTTCCGCTCGTCGGCGGAGGTGAGCGCGAACTTTCACCCCTGGCGCGAATGCCCCAACACCTGCTCGGCTCCGACACCCACGTCGCCTGGGTCGAGCGCGATGAAGCCGGCGCGTTCTCCGTGCATGCGCTCTCGGCTGGAGCGCCCACGCTGGTGCATCGCGCGCGGGAGAGCATCCGCACCGCGACCATCGTCGACGAAACGGTCTACGCGATCTCGAGTAGCTCGCCTGGCCGCTGGACACTCATCGCCGTGCCCCTCGACGGGCGAGCGCCGACTGTCACGAGCCCGCATGCGGGACGTCCACCGTCCATGCTCACGGCCGGTCAGGACGGCCTGTACGTTTACGCTGGCCCAAAGCACGGCGTCCTGCGTCTGAGCTTCGACCTTGCTCGGGAGGAAGCCGTGATGCCCGGCGAGATCTGCACCCCCATGGCGGTGGCCGATCGCGTGGTCTGCGCCCAGGTGGGCGGTCTCGTGGAGCTCGACCCAACCAGGAAAGCCCCACGCCCGCTGGCGGGCGAAGGAGCCGGACCCATCGCGAGCCTCGCGGCCAAGGACACCCACGCCTACTGGATCACCGACAGTGGCGCCCATCGCCTGACGGTGCGCTCGCTGGCACGATCGGGCCCATGAACGAGCCCCTCCGCCATTAGACGGCTTGACTCCCCAGCTGTGCCTGATGCCGCTCGATCGCCGCGCGGGCGTTGAACAGCAGGCGATCGCGGCCGAGACGGTCGGCGAGGCCGGCGTGACGGAACACCTCGAGCACGCCAGGGTTCATCCCTGCGAACCAAACGGTGACCCCGGCTTCGGTCATCCGCTGTTGCCCCTCCATCAAGGTCTGCAGCGCCGAATACTCGATGTCGGGGACGCGGCTCAGGTCGATGGTGAGCGTGCGGGGCTCGTGCTCTGCCAAGAGTGCGCGAATGCGACCGATGACGTATTCGACGTTGACGAAAAACAACCGCCCCTCTGGGCGGACGATGAGCAGTCCGTCGAAGGTTTCGTCGTCGGGGTGGTCGGGCGAGACAGGCCGGAGCACGTCGGCGCCCCTCTTGCGGGCGATCACCGACACACGCGGGTGAGCGGTCTGGCTGGCGAGGCCCACCATCGAGACGATGATCGCGACCACAATGCCCTCGAGCGTGCCGAGCGCGAGCACACCCGCACCCGCAATCAGCGCCCAGCGAAACTCCATCGAACGCACGTCACGGATGGCGCGAAACGCTGCCGGTTCGATCAGCCCCACGGAATAGACAATCACCACCGCGGCCAGGGTGGCCTGCGGCATGAAGCCCAGCACCGGTGCCAAGAGAAGCATCGTGGCGAGCGCCACAGCGGACGTCACTAGCGAGGCTTTCTGGGATCGCCCTCCGGCCGCCCGCACCACGGCCGTCTGCGACGTCCCGCCGCCGGCGGGCATGGCTCCGAGCAGGGCGCCGCCGAGGTTCGCGGCCCCGATGGCCACGAGTTCACGGTCGGCCTTCAGCTCCGGATCGCTCGGGATCGCGAAGGCTCGCCCTGCGGCGATGGTTTCGGTGAAGCTCATCAAGGCGATACCGAGCGCGCCCGGGGCCAATTCTGCCACGAGGCCCAGGTCCGGCAGGCTGACCTTGGGCAGTCCCCGCGGGATGAGCCCGACCGTCGACACACCGAGGTCACTCAAGCCAAAGAACCAGGAGGCCAGGATGCCGCCCCCGACCGCCACCAGGGGCGCCGGCGAATGGGGCCACAGCCGCTCCATGCCGATCAGGACGGCGAAGCTCAGCCCTGCCACGAGCGCGGTGATGAGCGAGGTTTGAGGCGCCGCGTGCGCCAGACTGACCAAGTCACGCAGGAAACCTTGCTTGTGGATGTGCAGGCCAAAGAGCTTGGGCACCTGGTCGAGCACGATGACGAGGCCAATCCCTGCTTTGAAGCCGGTCAGAACCGGAGTGGAGATGAAGTTCGCGACGAAGCCGAGCTTCATCAGCCGGGCCAGCCCCAATAAGACGCCCACCATCGCCGTGAGCGTGGCCGTAGCCGTGATGAGCTGGGCCGGGTCGCCGTCTGGCACCACCAGGCCGAGCTGCGTGCCCGTGAGAATCCCCAGGGTCGTCGTGGAGCTGACGCTGAGCACCAAGGACGAGCCAAGCGCCGCGTAGATCATCATGGGCGCAAAGGCGGTGTAGAGCCCCACCGCGACCGGCAAGCCCGCCACGCTCGCGTACGCCATGGCCTTGGGCAGGACTACGGCTGCGGCCGTGAGTCCCGCCACGACATCGAAGCGCCAGGTGGCGGAATCGCTCAGGGACGCGCTCGGAGACGGGGCAGAGGGAGGCATCGCTGGAGGCGAACCCTTCTCCTCCTGGGAGCTCCTGGCAACCCCAGGGGGCCGGCTCTACGAAAGGCGTTCCTTACTGGGACGCGGGGCGAGCTTCTGTGCGCGGTCGAGCAACACCGTCTTTTCGCGCAAGTTGGTCGCCAAGGCGGCGGCTCGCTCGAACTCGGCCCGCGCCGCTGGGCCTCGGCCGAGCTTCTCCAAGAGGTCAGCGCGCACTGCCGGCAGGTAGTGATAGTCGCCGAGGGCCCCTTCGGCCGCGAGCGCGTCCAAGAGTTCGAGGCCTTGGGCCGGACCGAAGGCCATGGCCACGGCTACGGCGCGGTTCAACTCCACGACGGGTGACTGCGTGGCTTCCACGAGCGCGTCGTAGAGCGCGACAATGCGCTGCCAGTCCGTGGCGTCGGCGGTCCGAGCGCGCGCGTGACAGCCGGCGATGGCCGCCTGCAGGGTGTAGGGCCCGAGTGGCTGGCGCAGTCGCTCGGCTCGTTCCAGCGCGCCGAGGCCATGTTGGATGAGTGTGCGGTCCCAGCGCGCGCGATTTTGATCCGCGAGCAGGATGGGGCGGCCGTGCTGGTCCGAGCGAGCGCGCAGTCGCGACGCTTGCAGCTCCATCAGAGCGACGAGTCCATGTGCCTCGGCTTCGTCGGGAAAAAGGCCGGCGAGGACTCGCCCGAGGCGCATGGCGTCGTGGCAGAGCTCCGGCCGCATCCAGTCGTCTCCGGCAGCGGCGGCGTAGCCTTCGTTGAAGACCAGGTAGATGACCTCCAAAATCGACGGCAGCCTTTCCACCAGGGCAGCGCCCTGGGGCACCTCGAACGGCACGCGCGCTTCGCTCAGCGTGCGCTTGGCCCGCACGATGCGCTGCGCGATGGTGGGCTCGGGCAGTACGAAGGCTCGGGCGATCTCGGTGGTGGTCAAGCCTCCCAGCAGACGCAGACTCAAGGCGACGCGGGCTTCCTTCGCCAAGACGGGGTGACAAGCGACGAGCATCAGGCGCAACAGATCGTCGCCGCCGTCTTCAGCCGGACGCTCGAAGTCGGGCTCGACTCGAGCCACGGTCTGATGCGAAAGCTCCTCGTGCTTCCGCTGCAGCATCTTGCCACGACGAAAGTGATCGAGCGCTTTGCGCTTGGCGGTGGTCATCAACCAGGCGCCCGGAGTGTCCGGGATGCCGGCCGTCGGCCACGCCTCCAGAGCCGCAAGCAAGGCCTCGTGCGCCAGGTCTTCGGCCAAGCTCACATCGCGCACGAGCCTCACGAGGCCGCCCAGCAATCTCGGTGCTTCGAGACGCCAGACGGCTTCGATGGCTTTCTGCGTTTGGCTGCCGAGATCCGCCATCGAGGTCAGCGTGTCGTCCGCTTGGCGAGTTCTTCCGCCTGGCGCTTCTCGCGCTCCCGGACCTCGGGCGTCGCGGCATCTCCGAAGTCCTCCATCTCCCCGATGACCCGAATCTCGAGGTCACTCTCTTCGTTGGGCATCGTCTCGGGACAGCGGCGCGCCCACTCGACGGCCTCTTCCATCGATTTGACCTGCCAGATCCAGAAGCCAGCGACCAACTCCTTCGTCTCGGCAAAAGGGCCGTCGATCACCGTGCGCTTGCTGCCGTTGATGCGCACACGCTTGCCCTTGGAGCTGGGAAGCAGGCCTTCGCCCGAAATCATGACGCCGGCCTTGATGAGCTCGTCGTTGTACTTGCCCATCTTCTCGAACATCTCCGTCATCTCCGCGGCCGGCATCGCGTTTGCTTCGGAATTCTCGGTCGCTTTGACAAGAACCATCACCTTCATCGTCGTTCTCCTTTGGTTCGGCAGGCCCAGTTTGCCTGCCTTCTGCAAGGGCAACGAACGACTTGGTCCTGGATCGACGGGCCGGGGGATCTTTTTTTCGCCCGCGTGCCCGAGTTCCGAGGAAACTCCAATGATTTCCGTGATTCATACACGCAGCGGAAAGCGCCCGAGGGACACGTAGCGAGGCCCGTGGCCGGGATGCGAGCTCGCCATCAGATGGAACTCGAACACTCCGAAGCCGACCCCGCGAAAGCTCAGGTGGCGGGCCAGCCAATCGGAGACGTCGAGGGGTGAGCAGTCCTCGATGCGGGCCAAGGTGACGTGCGGGTGAAACTTGCGCCGCTCGAGCTCGAAGCCACGCTGACGGAGTTCGCTCGACAGCACGCGCTGAAGGGACATCAGGCGCTGCTCGCGACGGACACCGGCCCACAGAACGCGCGACGGGCCACGACTCGGGAAGACGCCCACGCTCTCCAGCTCGAGTCGGAAGGTCGGCGTACGGACTCCGCGCGCGACGTCGACCACGTCCGCGATCAGGCGACCGGGCAGCTGCCCGAGGAACGCCAGGGTGAGGTGGAAGTCCTCCTCGGCGACCCAGTTGGCCTCGGTGAGGCCTTCGCATAGGTCGTCCAGGGCGTCTTGAGCCGCAGGGGGCGGGAGGAGCGCAAAGAACAGCCGCGATGTGTCCGCCCTCACCCGTTGGACCGTACCAAGGTCCGGCCGGTTCTCGGAACTTGGCCCCAATCCACCTACATCCGTAGGGTCGGCGCGTGCTGGACGGAGCCCGGACCCGAACCGCCAGAGCGCTGGCTCTTCTCTCCCTTTTGCTGGTGCCGGCGCCAGGCACGGCAACCCCTGCTCGCTCGGAACCCATCGAGAAAACGACCGACGGCGCGCCGACCGTCGTGCTCGACCGCCTCGATTTTCCGAGCGACTTCGCCGGGCATGCTCGCTATCGGCAGCACCTGCTGAGCGCCCTCAAGCGCGAGGCTCGCCGCGCCACCTGGGGCGCTGGGCGCGAAAATCGCGTCGAGTATCGCTTCCAGGTCAGTGAGCTTGCGTTCAGTCTCTCGGGCGACGTCCTCCACATCCGCTGCAGCGCCATCGGCGTCCTGCCTGGTGGGCAGCGGGCCAAGAGTGAACTTACGTTCGGCGGCTCCTTGGCCGAGCGGGACGAGCTGATCAAGAAGGTCCTGGACATCGTGGCTCGCGGCGTGGTCACGCGCCTGGCCGAGCTCGAGCGAATGCGGCGCGGACTGCGCTGATCGCGCGATTGTGTCCAATGTTGCGAGCGTCCTTCGACATGCAGATGCCCCCTCCGCAGCCGTCGTTCATTTCTGCAAGGCACTTCCCTACGCACCTGCGTTTCGGCGGGCGGTGATGAAGCACGTGGCTCCGAGTGCAAACATTTGGCAACATGAGCGTCCCATGCTGCCGCCTCCCCAGGTGATTCGCGCTGTCATTCAGCGTCATGCCCGCCTCCGGAATCGTTACGCACCCGCCCTCGGCCGTCGCCCCCTGGTGATCCCGAGTGGCAAATTCTTCCCCGATCCGTTCCGGGGCGACGCCGAATCGGCGGCACGTTTGACGATGCGCATGCAAGCGCATGCCGGCATGAGCGACGTACCGATCCGCACCGCCCTCGTCACGCTGACCCCCGACGGTGAAGTCTCGGGGAGCTGTAGCAGCGGTGCATGTGGACTGCCCCAGTCCACCGGCTTCGGAGTGCTCCGCGTGGTGGACGAGGGCGATGGCTGGCTGCTTCAGATCCCGGAGCCCGAGCTACGCCATCCGGTGGCGCTGACGACGAACCTGGCTCGCTCGCTGGCGTTCGTGTTTCTGGTCGAGACCAAGCTCGAGGAGGAAGTGCTCGAGCCGCCGGTGGATGTCACCGCCGATTTCGCTGCGGTCGCACTCGGCTTCGGCGCGCTCCTGCTCCAGGGGAGCTACATCTACGCCAAGAGCTGTGGCGGCCCGCGCGTCACCCGCGTCACCAAGGTCTTGCTGCCCGAGCTCGCGATCGCCACCGCGCTCTTCGCCGCAACCGAAGGTCACGACCTGAGCCCGCTCTTGCGGGAGCTGGACCCCACGCAGCGGGAGTTGCTCGGTGAGGCGGAGCGACTCATCCGCGCCAATCGCCGCTTGGTGTCGACCTTGGCCGATCAACCGGATCGCATCGCGCGCGGCGATTTCGAGCTCGAAACCCCTTCGTCCCTCCTCGCTTCCCTCAAGCGCGGCTTGTCGGCGATCACGACCACCAGCGCGTCCCGCGCCGCACCGCTGCCGCCGATCGACCCGGGTCTCGAGCTCGACGAACTCGAGTCGCTGCTCATCGCGATGCCGCCCGCCTCCACCGTGCGCGGTCGTACCGATCGACCCCCGGCTCCGGCGCCGGACGAGCTCAAGGAGCTCGTCGCCGAAGTGCTGCGCGCACAAGTCTGAGTGCCTGGTCTGACGAGGTGCTGAGGACGCACCCCA
>Ga0247798_1000090_pt1 | contig 11287 bp, 10 predicted proteins | sample UWRJS197509C6_FD_179929 | JGI IMG/M metagenome (GOLD analysis project Ga0247798, IMG submission 179929) | Soil microbial communities from Arlington Agricultural Research Station in Wisconsin, United States - UWRJ-S197-509C-6 | ecosystem: Environmental > Terrestrial > Soil > Agricultural land... | reverse complement strand
ACGATACGCGGCCGGTGGTCGACACCGAGGCGTGCCGCCGAGTCTACGCGGACATGACCGGGCGCTTCCCGACACTGCAGGAGATCACGGAGAGCTGCCTGGGTCGACCCATCGGCGACACCGTGCTCGAGCTCATCCGATCCGACGAGTTCGTCTTCCAGAACCAGAAGCGCTGGGCCGACGCGCTCGGCTACAACAACACGGCCGTCAACCTCGATCGCATCTACGACGCGGACATCCTCGTCGGGAAGCTCTATTCCGGCCTGATTCGCTTCGATGAGTTCGTCGCGGTGATCAGCGCCCATCCCATCTTCCTCCGGCGCTACGACACGGCCGAAGATCGGGTCGCAGCCCTGTTCGATCTGTTCGTCGGTCGACCGCCGTTTGCCAGCGAGCGTGCCGACATGGCCAAGCTCTACGCGCTCTGGTCCAACGGCTACCACGATCACCGCGGCATCGGGACACGCGTTCCGGATTCGTACATCGAGCATCGCTGCATCGGTGGCGACGGTCAGGTCGACGATTCCACCGCCGGCGCCTGCACCAGCATCCTGTGGGGCATCAATCGCGTCGTCCTACTTCCGGACTTTCGCTCGCTCGACAACCAAACCTGGGCCGGCAACTTGAGCGCGAAAGAATGGGCCGTCTTGCAGACGCCCGGTCGCATTCTCGGCGCGTGGCCTCAAGTTTGGGAGCATGCGATTAGCGAGGTGTTCGTGCAGTACCTTGGCTACGATTTGACCAAGTACGTCCCCAGCGTGACGCAAAAGATGATCGAATACGTGCTCGCGCACGACGGCGACATTCGCGCCGTCCACTACGCTGTGGCCACGTCCTCCCTGTATCTGCAATCGACCACGTGCGCAGACGCCAGTTGCGACGGTTCCGCCGAAGTTCCACCTTGGACGTACGGCCCGCTGCGCCAAGCCGAGGCAGAAATCTGGCTGGACACGCTGCTCGAGGACACCGACACGGACCTCGGGGGCTGCGACCATCGCATTCCGAGCGCCGACGATCTGGTCGAGAGCACACCGGGCGCCTACGCCTTGGTCAAGGCTTCGCGTTGGCGCATCACCGACGAGGGTCGCATCGACGATCGCTACCGCTCGCTGGCCCAGACGCTCGGCGGCTGCCCCGACAACCTCACCGCCGGCCGTTTCAAGGCCGTCAGCATCCTCAACACTGCGACGCAGGAAGCGTTCGTACGTGGCTTGTGCAATCCCACTCTGACCTCGGACCAGGGCATCGATGTGGAGCTGGTCTTGCCCGCTGGCACCGCTGCCGATGCCCCCCTGGATTCCGGCATCGCGACCGCCATTGTCGAGCATCAAGTCGGCACTTACTTCGGACGCCCGCCGAGCGAAGCCGAAGTGGAGATGGCAAGCGTGGGAGCGGAAGCCTGTTCGCCCAAGCCTTGCAGCGCCGAATCGTTCGCCCGGCCACTTTGCTACGCGCTCTTGTCCTCGAGCGAGATGCTCTTCTACTGAACCCCCTGCTCCCTCGCCCCGTGCCATGTCCAGAACAATCCTGACCCCAAGTCGCCGCCGCTTCCTCGGCCTGGCTGCCGCCGGAGCGGTCGGATTCGGTGCGCCGCAGCTTTGGCTCAGGCGACGGGCCATCGCCCAGACGGCGGCGCCCGGATCCATCAAGCATCTGATCTACATCCGTTTGTCCGGTGGCTTTCGCTTTCCGTGCGCCTTCAACGGCGACGTGGCTGAACAGTTCAACCCGTTCGGCCTCGCCAGCGGCGTGCCGGATGGTGTGTCCTGGGGCGTGAGCCGCCTGCTCGAGCGAGCGCCCTTCATCGATGAGGTGCTCGCGGAAGCCGGTATGCGTCCGGTCAGCGCCCTTGCGGACCGCATCACGGTCATGCCCACGGTGGATCACGAGCCACTCGCGGGCGGCGCCGACGCCAACCACGATACGGGACTCGACCGCTTCTTGACGGGCTACGTCAACGGCGAGGCCGGCTTCTTCACCCGCATCTTGCGCGGCCTGTCCGAGCGCTATCAAACCGCCATCTCCGATGGTGACCTCATCCTGCCCCCCTTCGTGATGGGAACCTCGGGCATGGCGCGCGGCCTCGGCGACTTCGCGCCGCATCGTCCGCCGGTGCTCAGTGGTGCCACCTTCGAGCAGTTCGGCGCTGCCGGTGAAGAAATCCCCGACTGGACGATGAAGATGGCCACCGACGTCGACGCCCGCATGCGGGACCGACAGCACCCAGCCTTGCGCGACTCGGTCGATGCCTACATTCAAACGCGAGCCGCGACCAAGGCCTATTCGGACATCTTCGCCAGCGAAGCGCTCAAGGTGGGCACACCGTCCGCCGAGCCGTTCGATGGCTTGTCCAATGACGAGCTCGCCAGTGTCTTCGGCAATTCCGGCGAATCGACCAACGTGCGCCTCGCCCTGCGCTTGTTCCACTACGGATGTCCCGCCGTGTACCTCGACCAGGGCGGCTACGACTATCACTCCGGTGAAGAAGACGCCCTGCCGACCAGCCTGGAGCGCGTCAACCGCTTGATCAGCGGGCTCATGCACGTCTTGCCTCGCCTCGAGCATCCGGATGGCGGGACTTACTGGGACCACACGGTGGTGGCCTTCGGCAGCGAATTTTCGCGCACGACCGGCGGGAGCCGCTTCAATTCGGCACGCGGCAGCGACCACTCCGGCGATCGCGCGACGCGCTGGATGTCGATGCCGTTTTTCGGGGGGCCCGTGGTCGGCGGACGCATCGTGGGCGCCAGCACGGGCCGGGCCGACCTGGTGGCCGATGGCACGGTCTACTCGTACCGCTCCGTCCTCAATACGCTGCTCGATGGTCTCGGCTGTGACCCGACGGTCTTCTTCCCGGCGGACGGTGTCGTCCCCGACCTTCTGGGTACCGGCTGATGAAGCTGCGAAGGACAGTGCGGGCACGGCACCTGTCGGAAGCCCGACTTTTCGGATCGCTCCTCGGATCGCGAGGCGTGGCCCGCCGCACACTCGTTCTGGTTTCCGGCGTCGCCCTTTCGGCCGCTGCTGCCTGTGGCTCCGAGGCCTACCGCGCCGAGGTGCTCGACGAGCCCCCGGACGGTCTCGACTGGGAGGGCGAGGGCCCGAGCTTCATGGGCACGTTCGGCGGTGCGCCGGGCTACAGCGGCGACAATCTCGAGGTGCTCGAAGCGCAGGATCGCTTTGCCACCGGCACGGACCTGCACGCCAAGGTCATCCTGCGCAGCTGTGGCCCGCTGAGCGGCGTCTGCCACAACCAGAAGGAATACCCGGACATCCACACGCCGTATAACTTCCTGGCGACCATCGGCGCTCCCTGCAACATTCAGTCGGGCACCGTCGAGGGCGTGTTCGATCGCTGCGAAAGGCCCGGCGATCGCATGGCGTTCGACGATGGAGGGGAAGTCGAGATCGGCTACCTCGACCTGGTGCCGAATCCCGATCCCGAATCCGAAGTCGACATCGCCGAGGACATGCCGGGCCTGCACATCCACCTGGCCGATCCCATCGAGGTGCCGGATGGCTGGCAGCAGACGGCGCGCTTCATCCGCACGTTCGTGGACGGCAGCTCCGTCTCCAACCTGAGCTATGCGCGCCTCTCCACCAATTTCCACGCCTTCGAGGACGGACGCCACATCGTGGCCGAAATCCGCGACGGTCGCGTCGCCGAGGACATCAATCGCCTGATCGCCGTGGGCGTCGAGCAAGGCGACCTGAATCACAACGGCACCTTCGGCGCACGCGCCGACGACAGCGGCGTGGTCTCGGGGCCCGTAGCGCTGATCACGCGCGGCGATCCGGAGACCAGCTACATCGCAGCCCGCATGCGCGGCCACATGCAAGGCGAGCCGGTCCCAGGCAGCCGCATGCCGCTCGCCAATGCACCCTTTTCACTGCCGGAGATGATCGCCTTCTTCTGCTTCGTCGAAGGGCTGCCGGCCGACGGCGACATCCAGCTGGGCTCGAAGATCGACTACGAGACTTGCAGCTACAGCGACCCGGCAGAGCACGAGGCGCTCACGCTGTCCGGCGTGGGCACTGGCTGGCTCGATCGCATCCGCCCGCTGCTCGAGTCGAACTGCGGCGGCTGCCACTCGCCCGAACGCGCCGAAGCGCGTCTGATTCTCGTCGGCGAAGAGAGCTACGACAACATCATCAGCAAGCCCGCCGTCGGCGACCCAGAAGGCCGCCCCTTCATCGAGCCTGGCAACCCCGCGGGGAGCTATCTGTTCCTGAAGCTCACGAACGACCCGAGCATCGCGGGCGACCCCATGCCACTCGATCCGCTGACCGGTGTGCGCACGCTCACCGACGCCGAGCTCGACGCCATCGAAACCTGGATTAGCGAAGGCGCGTCCCCGTAAGGCGGCGTCAGGCGCGGCGAAGATCCAACCATCAGAGTCCGGTACTCAACCTGAGGGTCAGTGCCATCCGGTAGAGGTTCGCGACCTCTTCCTTCCAGGCCTTGGCTAACGCCTCCTCCATGCTGAGCCCAAAGAGACAATCTCCTGCGGTCCCTGCCCACGGGAAAGGAGTCTCTTGCTGAGAGGCGGCGAAGGTGACGAAGCCTGCTTGAATTGACGACCAAGCCAGCTCGTCCGGCGCGGCGATGTCTAGGAAACTTCGAACCCGGTTGCCTGGAGGCGGGACGGAGATCAACTGATTCACCAAACGCCCACTTTCCTGGCGGTTCGCAATGTCCGGCGGCGGCGCCCCCTTCCAAACGCGTCCGGGGTGCGCATAGAGAAATGCGTTGATCCCGTCACGCCCGTCGGTCGGGGAAACCACTCGCTGTGCAACCAAAAACACTCAGGCAGCCTTTCGCGGCGGACCACCCGAGTTCAGCACAACCGTGCAATCCTGCTCGTGGAGTTCGGACTTAGCCGCGACAGCCCGCCTGCTCTTGAACCAGGCTTCTAACTCACTCTGCTCGTCAGCGGACATCGCGAACCAAAGCGGCTCGAATCGCTCCGTGTAGACCAGTTCCACCTCCTGGGAGAGTACGCCTCCGTGCACGAGTCGCTCCAGCTCGAGCTCGAATAGCAGGTGACGGTACCTTTCCGTTGCCTTCGACATCGCCGTCACTTCGCTTCCCATCCGTCTCGAGTGCTGCAGAGCGTCGCCTGATACTCAGCCAGGGCCATTGGGGAGTCTGGCTCCACGAAGCCGTGTTCGCCAGGCTTGTTCGGATCTGGCCGATGGGCGAGCCCTTCGCAAAGGCCCCCCAGGAACTCGAATACAGGCAAGACTCCATGCCCTCCGTAGGACAAGGGTCTGAGAAAGAGCGGAAGCTTCCCAGGGTTCGGCGTCACGGACATCCCGCCCGTCCCGGGGTACACCAGGTCTCCGGCCTGCACCTTCACGTCGACTCCCGGTCGCACACCGAGCTGATTAGCACGCGCACCGCAGAGAGGACGAGCGTCGTCGTCACGAGCCATGACGCGATACATGGGGCTCATGGCGGATATTCTATCAGCCCTCGCGTTCGGCGTCATGGTCCACGCGGAGCGGGAAGGTCCCGATCCGAATCTCTTCCTCGAGAACCGGTCTCTCCAGACTCTCCAGCGGATCACTTATGGCTTCGGCGTCGCCACGCATCGAGATGGCGCCTCGACCCCTTCCCGCGGCTTTTTCTTCACCGCGATCGGAGGCGGCCCCGCTCCCCGCGACCGACAGCGCCGGGGCGAAACGTCGGAAGTCGTTCCGGAGCGCGCCACTGATCGGTTTTCCAGTGGCCATCACCCGCGGCACAGTGCAAGACCCTATACTTTCAGGGTCATGTTCGTCCTCGTCGGTTGGCTCTTGGGAATACCAGTAGCGCTGATTTTTCTCCTACTCGTGCGGATCGTCAATCACTTCGCCGAGCGCCGCGCAGAACGCGACGCAGACGAAAAAATCAAGGTGGAACGCGAAGCAGAACTCGCTCAAGAAAGGGAGATAGCCACCTTCCTCGACCGAGCGCCGCGGTACATCAAGCCTCATGCACGGGCATTGGCTCGCAAGCGACGTCAGCGACGGTTCGTGGATGAATACGGAGTGGTGCGAGAGGAAGCTTGGCGACGCGAGTGTAGCTACTTCTTATCCGAGGTTCTTTCCCGAAACCCGAATGTCCCCCCCCCATCTCCTTCGACTGCCAAGGGTTCACGCGGCGCTATACGGCGTCATCGACCGCTGCCTGGCGACGCTGGATCCAGAACCACCAGCCCTTCGGGATGTCGCCTCCGCCTACGAGTTTGAGAGCTACTGCTGCCAAGTGATGCAGGACGCGGGTTGGCAAGCACAGTTGACTGCGTCAGGAGGTGACCAGGGGGTCGACGTAGTCTGCGAGTACGGAAGCTACGTCGTCGCCATCCAGTGCAAGTTCTACATGAAGGCGGTTGGCAACTCCGCGGTCCAAGAAGTAGCGGCAGGGCGCATCCACTATTCGGCCAACGAAGCGGTGGTTGTCGCGAAGAATGGATTCACAAAATCAGCTCGACAGCTCGCGGAGTCGACCGGAGTGATTCTATTGGAAGTCACCGACCTGACGGACTACTCAAGGTCTCGACTAAAGCTCGTGCACTCGCAACGCGATGGAGCGAGGCTCCGGGTCCCAATCGAGCACGACGTGAATCTCGATGGCTTGGAGGTGCTCGAAACCGAAGACCTGACCGATGACATCTGAAAATTCGTCAATGAAGTTTGCGACGCGGTGACCCCATCGAAAACGCAAGCTGTCGTCCCTACGGCTATTCGAACTGCGCCGTGCCCTCGGTCACCAGGTACTCCTGCACGGGCGGGAGCGTGTCGACGAGGGTCTCGCCCGTACTGGCGGTGATGCGCACCTGCACGCTGCCCGGGCCAAAGCCCGATTCAGCCAGAAAATAGTTGTAGTCGCTGCGCGGCAGCTCGGAAAATCCGTCGCCTTGGTCGACCTCGAACTTGGTGATGGGGTAGCGATGGTTGCGCACTTGCACCGCCGTCCACCACTGGTTCGAGCCATCTTTGTACTGGTAGGCGACGGGGCCCGTGACGTCGCACGAGACGAGCGTCCAGCTGACGTCGACGCGGCCCGCCGACAGCGGGGCGATTTTCTCGAAGGCGGACGGACTCAGATCCAGGTGACCCGCTTTGCACTCGGGACACAGATCGACCAATCGCACCGTGACCTCGCCGTCCGGACCTGCAACGTGCGCGCAGGCTCCACAATAAGCTGCTTGGGAGAACTGCTCCGCATTGAGCGCTGCCACATCGAGGTCATCAGGTGTGGGCTCGAACATGCACGCGCCCGAACCGTCGGCAAAGTCGTAGTAGGTGGCGATGCCGGCTTGCTCCTCCCCGATGGGCACTTCGCTGGTACTGCCGTCGCTGCCGCCCCAGCCGTCGGCTGCGTCGCCCGCGTCCCCTCCGTCCGCGCCGCCACCGCCACAAGCGGCGGGCAAACACGAACAGACCACCGCCACCATCCCGACCGCGCGCCTGACTGCAAACATCCCAGGCAATCTACCACGGCTGGGCCCGCGCGCGCTCAGCCCACGAGTGGTAGGCGGCGCGGCCCGGCCGCTGCGCCGCCTACGCCGGCTATCGGCGCTTCACCGACGGAGAGTACCGTGCGCTTCTGGCCTTGTGCCAAGCTGGCCTTGGCTGGAATCGAAGGATCACGCTCGTCCCACGCGCGCGCGACGTCGCGGTCCAAGAGGTGGGTCGGAGACACGTTGCCGAGCGCCGACATCATCACGCTGCGAACATGAGGGTTATCCTGTTCGAGCGTGCGCAGGAGCTCCGACATCTGTTCGCGTTTCAGGCCCTCCTGCGAGCCGCACAAGTTGCAGGGCACGATCGGAAAGCCTTGTTCGACCGACAGTTCGATCAGGTCTTGCTCGGCGCACTCAATCAGTGGGCGGATCACCTCGAAGCGCCCGTCGTCGGTCTTGTATTTGGCCGGCATGGCCTGGAGCTTGCCGGCGTAGAGCAGGTTCATCAAAAAGGTCTCGATGGCATCATCGCGGTGATGGCCGAGAGCCAGCTTGTTGCAGCCGAGGTCTTCGGCCGCTTGGTACAGGATGCCGCGACGCAGGCGCGAACACAGCGAACAGTAGGTGCCGCCCGCCGTGACATGCTGGGTAACGACCGAATACGTGTCCTCGGACAGAATGCGGAACGGCAGCCCGAAGTTCTCGAGAAACGCACGCAGCGGCGCCCCATCGTAGCCGGGCTGCACCTGATCGAGGTGCACGATGACGAGTTCGACCGCGAAGGGGACCCGCGCCACCAAGTGCCGAAGCAAGACCGCCATGCCGTAGCTGTCCTTGCCGCCGCTCAGCGCGAGGAGGATCTTATCGCCGGCCTCGAGCAGGGAATGCTCCTCGCTGGTGCGCTTCACCGTAGTCAGAAGGCGCCGTTCGGTCCGGGTCATGCGCACGGGCATGGCGGCGCCATAGCTCAGGGACACCTCACGAGCCAATCCGGGTCGACCGGCCCCAGCGATCCCGGCCCGCCAACCCCTCCCGGCCCCACCGCGAGACGCGGGCCGCGCTTGCCAGGCCATAGCCCCGGGCACAAAGTGCACATCGAGCGCCCGTGAGCACCGAACCGTCACTGCCAGGTCTGCGTGCGCGCTGTCGGCTCCTCTTCTTCGCAGCCATGTGGCTCAGCGCTCCGGTCCACGCCCAGGAGGAGCCTGGGCAAACGCCCAGCAGCTCGAACGCACCCGCCAGCGAGTCCAATGCCAGCGAGCGCCCAAGCGATCGCATCACCGCACCCGAACCGCTGAACACGCCGGTGCAGCCCATCGCCGACGATAGCGAACGGGTCGAGATCGTGCTCGAGCTGGTGATCGATCGCGAGGGTCACGTCACGAGCGCCCGCGCGCTCGGTGGACGCGAGCCCTACGCCACGGCGGCCACGACGGCGACCGGTGCCTGGAGCTTTCGACCAGCTACGAAGGGTGGTCTACCCGTGGCGGCGAAGGTCTCGTTCCTGGTGACGTTCGAGCCCGAGCAGGCCCGAGATGACCTGCCACTGGCCGCCCCCACGCCCACGAAAGCGCCCGGCACCCAGCCCCCAGTCGCGCCTGCCCGAGCGGCGCACGCCTCCGCGGTGCCGCTCGCGGAAGTGGTGATTCTGGGCGATCTGCCCGATCCTGGCGTGCGCACCTGGACGCGGCAAGAGACACGCAAGCTCGCTGGCGCCTTCGATGACCCGCTGCGTGCAATGGAAGTCTTGCCTGGCGTGACGCCCATCATCACGGGCTTGCCCGTGTTTTTCGTGCGCGGCGCCCCCCCTGGCAACGTGGGCTTCTTCCTCGACGGCATGCGCATTCCGCAGCTCTACCACGGCTTCCTCGGGCCCTCGGTGATCCACCCGGCGTTCATCGCCAAGGTCGATTTGCACGCGGGACCCATGCCCGCGCGCTTCGGCCGCTACGCTGGCGCGGCCGTCGATGCGGGTCTGGCGGAGCCGCATGGCGAGCTGCGCGCCGAGGCGCACGTGCGCCTGTTCGACGCAGGCGGCTTCATGGAGGCACCGTTCGCGCGCGGACGCGGCTATGTCATGGCCGGGGCCAGGTACTCCTTCACGGCCCTGCTGCTTAGCGCAATCAGTCCTGCTCAACGCGTCGACTATTGGGACTATCAGGCCATGGCCGGATATCGCCTCGGCAAGAAGGACGATGTCCGCGTCTTTGCGTTCGGCTCGTTCGACTACGTCGGCGCTGGCAACACCACAGGCGGGATCGAGTTTCACCGCGTCGATCTGAGCTTTGCCCATCGCTTCGGCCCGAAGGCGCGCATCGTACTCGCCACTACCGGTGGCAGCGATCGCACGCGCTCGGATTTCGGCTTCGTCCAAGACACCCTGTTCCAAGGTCGCCTCCGCTACACGCTGACCGGACAGCAGGCCGTCCTGCGCGTCGGCGGTGACGTCAGCGTCGACGACTACCGGACCGAAATCGATCCCACCATCACCGAGCCGGAGCGCTACGCCGACCTCTTTCCATCGCGCACGGACGCGGCCGGCGGAGCCTTTGCGGACGTGGTGCTCTTTCCGCAAAGCCAGGTGCGCGTCATCCCTGGCGTGCGCGCCGACGTCTACTCGTCTTATGGCGATGTGATGGCTGCCGCCGACGTCCGTTTGGCCGCCGAACACGATCTCTACCCGTGGCTCATGGCTCGGCACGCCTTCGGCACCGCACACCAGGCGCCCAGCTTCGTGCCGAACCTACCTGGCGCTCAGGTCGGCGGCCTGCGCGGAGCCTTGCAAGAGAGCATTCAGGCTTCGAGCAGCTTCGACTTCAAGTTGCCTTGGGAGGTGACGCTGAGTGTTGGCGGCTACGCCAACGTCACCACCGACCTCAGCGATCCGATCGGTGGCTCGCAGACCTTCGATTTCGACGAGACCAGCGCCAACGTCCGCGTGCTCGGGCGCTCGGTCGGTCTGGAGACTTTTCTGAAGCGGCCCCTCACCCGACGCCTGGGGGGTCTCATCTCCTACACTTTTTCGACGACGCTGCGCAGTGACGAGAAGATCTCCACCCTGGCCGGCTACGATCGACCCCACGTGCTGAACGCCGCCCTCACCTACGACCTCGGACGCCACTGGCAGGCTTCGGGCAAGGTGGCCTTCGCATCCGGCATCCCGGGACGCCGCATTACGCTCGATGGGTACGTGTTCGATGACGACCGCGCCCCGCCGCTCGCGCGGCTCGACGTGAAGGTCGCCAAGCGCTGGTACGTGAGCGAACACTTCAACTGGGGCGTGTACGCCGAGGTGCTCAACGCGACGTACTCCCCGACCGTCACGCGTCGCACTTACCTCCGGCAGGGATGGCGAAACGAGGGAACCGCACCGATCATCATCCCGAGCATCGGCGTGGACGCGGCGTGGAACTGACGGATGTGGCCTGCTAACGTTCGGGCCTCGATGAGCCCGACGCCAACGCCCCAGCGCATCGTGGTGTATTTCACCGGAGCCGCCCCAGGACCGGTGTTGCCCGCGCTGTCCAGCAGTCTCACCGCCGCGCCGGCCCGCTTGGTCCGACTGTTCCAGACTCGGCTCGACGAGGACGTCGTGATCGGTGCCGTCCTGGACTGTGACGGCCAAGCGGAAGTCGAGGTCGCCTTGCGACGCCTGGCGAGCGAGCACGGGCTGCACGTGCACGTGCAACCTTCGGCTGCGCAGCCGAAGACCGGCGGCCGGGCCTTCGGCGTGTGCGTCACCCTGCTCGGGGCGCTGGCGGACGCCCGGGCCTTGGCCGAAGTGACGCAGCGACTGAGCGATGCCGACTTCGTCGTCGACGAGGTGCGTTCTCTCG
>Ga0247798_1000089_pt1 | contig 11322 bp, 9 predicted proteins | sample UWRJS197509C6_FD_179929 | JGI IMG/M metagenome (GOLD analysis project Ga0247798, IMG submission 179929) | Soil microbial communities from Arlington Agricultural Research Station in Wisconsin, United States - UWRJ-S197-509C-6 | ecosystem: Environmental > Terrestrial > Soil > Agricultural land... | reverse complement strand
CTTCACGATCGAAAGCTGGCCGCGCGAATGCGAGGCCGTCGTCAAGGCCGGGCACGAAGTTGCGCACCACAGCTGGGCCCATATCCCGCCGGCGACCCAAAGCCGCGACGAAGAGGAAGCCGACCTCGTGCGTGCCAACGAAACGATCGCGCGTCTGACCGGCAAGAAGGCCCGCGGCTACCGCTCGCCGTCATGGGACCTGAGCGATCACACCATCGACCTGCTGCTGGCGTACGGCTTCACCTACGACTCCAGCCTGATGGGGTCCGATTACGTGCCTTACCGCGCCCGGCGCGGTGACGTCGCAAAGCTTGGGGAGCCCTATCATTTCGGCGAGCAAACAAGGCTGATTGAAATGCCGATCAGCTGGTCGCTCGACGACTACCCGCACTTCGAGTTCGTGCGCACGCAGGCCTCGATCCTCGCCGGCATGCAGCCGGCGCGTGCGGTCCTGCAGAACTGGTTCGACGAATTCCTCTACATGAAAAAGACCGTCGACTGGGGTGTTCTGACCTACACAATGCATCCTTATGTGATCGGCCGCGGCTATCGCATGCTGGCGCTGGAGGACATGGTCGACAAGCTTGCGAAGGAAGGCGCGACGTTCATGACAATGGAAGATGCCGCGCGCGAGGCCGAAAAGCAGCTGCCGTCGGCGAAGCGTTAGAGGGCGCACCAGTCGCGAATGATCGCCGAATAGATCTCGGTCGCCTGCTCGATCCGTGACACGAGGCAATATTCATCGGTCTGGTGCGCAAGCTCCAGCTCTCCGGGGCCGATGATCGCCGTCGGCGGCCCACCCAGTGCCGGAGTCAGGATCGAGGCATCGGTAAAATAGGGCGCGGCGCCGATCTCGCCACCAACGCCGGCAATCGCGCGGGCAGTGCGAACGACGTTCCCGATCCAGACATCGCTCGGGTTGGTCCACACGCTCTGCGCGTCGAGCTTGGTGCCAAGCTCGACATCGGTGCCGAGATAGCTCGCGAGCTGCGCGCGGATTCCGGCGTGGTCTTGTCCCGGAATCGTGCGGATATCGATGCCGATGGCGGCGCGGTCCGGGACGGAATTTATGTTGAGACCGCCGGCAATCGTGCCGACGTTCAGCGTCGGCCCGCCGAGCACATCGTGGCGCGCAACGTTGAAATCGAAATCCTGCAAGGCCGTTACGGCGCGGGCGGCCTTGTAGACCGCATTGACGCCCTTTTCCGGCATCGAGCCATGTGCGGTCAGCCCTTTCGTGACCGCCTCGAGCCACAGCGCGCCTTTATGGCCGACCAGCGGCCGGTTGCCGGTTGGCTCTGCCACGACAAACGCGCCGACTTTCGGCAGGCCCTTGAACTCCTGCGCAAGCGCCGCAGCGCCGGTGCAGCCGGTTTCCTCCCCCGCCGTGATGACCAGCACCACGCCGGGCGTACCTGCGAGCTTGTCGGACAATTGCAGCGCGGCGACCACAAAGGCGGCGACACCGCTTTTCATGTCCGACGAGCCCCGGCCGTAGAGCTTTCCGTCGACAATTGCGCCGGCGTGCGGGTCGACCGACCACGGCTGCGCGCCGAGCGGAACCGTATCGAGATGTCCGGTAAATCCGATCGGCAGTTTCCCTGGAGCACCGCCGATGCGGGCAACGATCTGCGCACGGCCATCGCCGAACGGGACGACGTCGACCGTGAAACCTCTTTCTTTCAGCAAAGCAGCAAGCGTTTCAGCACAGGCCCGCTCTGCACCTGGCGGGTTGATGGTGTTGAAGCGAACGAGGTCCTGCGTCAGCTCGACTGAAGATGTCATGACCTAACCGAAATATGCGTCGCGGACTTCAGGCTGCGCCGCGAGTTCAGCCGGATTCCCGCTCGCGGCGACGCGCCCCTTCGATAGCACGAATCCGAAGTGCGAAATCGCGAGAGTCTGATGCACGTTCTGCTCGACCAGAAGCACCGTGATACCGCGTTCATTGATGCTTCGGATGATGTTGAAGTTCTCCTTGACCAGCCGGGGCGAAAGCCCGAGCGACGGCTCATCGATGAGCAGCAGCTTGGGCGCGCACATCAGGCCACGCCCGATCGATATCATCGCCTGCTCGCCTCCCGACATCGTTCCGGCGAGCTGGGTCCGGCGTTCCGCGAGCCGAGGAAAGATCTGCAGAATCTCCGCAAGGCGCGACACGACCGCTCTGTCCGACCGCTCCTGGTAGGCGCCGACACGCAGATTTTCCTCGACGGTCAGCTTGGGAAACACTTTGCGTCCCTCTGGAATACACGCAATGCCTGCCGCAATGATCTTATGGGTCGGCAGATGCGTTATGTCGGCGCCGTCAAAGACGATCCGGCCCCCGCGCGCCGGAGTCAGCCCGAGAACCGAGCGCACCAGCGTGGTCTTGCCGGAGCCATTTGAGCCAAGCAGGCACGTGATATGTCCAACGTTCACGCTCAGCGACACGCCTTGCAGCACATCGGCCTTGTCGTAGGCGGTGTAGACGTTTTCGATCTCAAGAATACCCGCCATCACGCCGTTCCGAGATAGGCTTCCTGGACCTGCGAGTCGGCGGCAACGGCGCGGTAAGGGCCCTCGGCGATCTTCCGCCCGAAATTGAGCACCACGCAACGATCGGTAATGCGCTCGATCACGCCCATCTCATGCTCGACGATGATGATGGTGAGATCCTTATTGCGCTTGCGCACCAGCAGAATGTCATTCATGAGCTCCGCCGTCTCGTCGTGCGTCATCCCCGCCGAAGGCTCATCGAGCAGCAACAGTTTCGGCGTGCTGATCAGTGCCCGGCAGATCTCGATGCGGCGGCGGTCGATCATCGGCAGACCGGCGACCGGCTCGGACATGCGCCCCGCCAGTCCAGGCTCGAACACTTCCACCAGCGCCCGCGCGTCCGCGTAACTGCGCTCGAATTCCCGTTTGAAGTCACCGCGTTTCGCCAGATTGAACCACAAGCCCTGATTGAGGCGCTTGTGGTTGCCGATCATGATGTTGTCGAAGATCGAGAGCGGCAAAGACAACCGCGAGCGCTGAAATGTCCGCGATATGCCGGCCTGATAAATTGCCCGCGCGCTCGCATTTGTGACGTCAGCGCCGTCGAACATGACGCGCCCGGCATCGGCGTCGTAGATCCCGGTAATCACATTGAAAAACGTAGTCTTGCCGGAACCGTTAGGGCCGATGAGACCGAGGATCTCGTTCGCCGTAACGGCAAGATCGAGCCCGTCGAGCGCCTGCACGCCGCCGAAGTGCTTGGATAACCCGTGCGCTTCGAGCAAGGCGCTCATGGTCGCCATCCCGGGAAATAGCGGCGCACCGGCCGCGGCAGCAACCCTTCGGGCCGGAACAGCAGAACAGCGATCACCATCAGCGCGTAAAGCAGGAACCGGTACTCCTGAATGGTCTGCAATTTCTCGGGCAACACCACGACGATGATAGTCGCAACCATCAGCCCCCACGGATTTCCGATGCCCCCAAGCAGCAGGATCGAAACCAGAATGAGTGAGTCCGCAAATGTGTAGTTGTTGGGTGCAACAAACCCGCCGACCATTCCGAACAGCGCTCCCGCAATGCCGATAAGAAAGTTTCCGATCAGGAATGCAGTGATCTTCCAGCGCACGATGTCGAGGCCAAAGCAGCCGGCCGCCGTTTCATCGAGCCGCAGGGCATCGAGGTTGAGCCCGATCCACGAACGCTCGAGCCGACGCACAAGGATAAATGCGCCGACCAGCAGCAGCAGACTCAGAACGAAATAGTTCATGTAAAACGACAACGAGATTTTCCCGATCTCGATATTGTCGTTGAACGACCAGCCGAGAATGCGCATGCCCTTGACCTGCAGGCCCTGCGGGCCGCCGAGCACGTCGTTCACTTCGAGAAAGGTCTTGAACAGTAGTGCAAAAGCAATCGTGACAACCGCCGCGTAGTGCCCGCGCGTTCGCAGCACCGGCAGCAGCAAAAGAGAGCCTGCGAAGGCCGCCAGCAGTCCGCCGACCAAGAGGACCAGCAAATGCGGCACGGCCGTATGGGCATTCAGGACAGCGGATGTATAGGCACCGATGCCGAAAAACGATGCGCCCGCGAAATTGAGCACGCCTGCATAGCCGAACTGAACATTAAGCCCGAGTGTCGCCACCGAATACAGCAGCACGGTGATCATCAGCAAAAGCACGAAGTGATTGTCGTGAAAAACCACCCCCACCGCGCACGCCGCGCCGATGGCGCAAACGGCCAGGGCGTCCTCGTGCTCCACGAATGACGCGCTCACAGTTTCGAGCAGACCGAGCCAGGCGGCGGCAAGCACAGCCACGATTCCGGCCGCCAGCAGGATGATGATCAGGTTCTGTTTCTCGGCGCCGAGCATCGCAATGAGATAGCCCGTCGCGATCACAAGGCCGGCGATACCCGGCCACACCGTGGTGTGTCCCTTCTCCGCCATCCCTAGACCCGCTCGCTGATTTTTTCGCGGATCAGGCCGGTCGGCCGCCAGGCCATGATGGCTATGACAACGGCGAACGCGAAGACATCTTTATAGGCGCTGGCAAACGGAAGCATGACGGTGCCGATCGTCTGCAGGCCAGCGAACAGGAAGCCGCCCAGGATCGCGCCATAGATGCTGCCGAGACCGCCGATAATGGCGGCGGAAAATCCGACAACGCCGAGATAAAGGCCGATCCCGAAATTGATCTCGTTGTAATAGAGGCCGTTCATGACGCCCGCGAACGCCGCAAGGCCGGAACCAAGCGCGAAGGTCACCAGAACGATCGCTGTGAAATTGATGCCCATCGTGCGCGCGGTTTCCTCGTCCTGCGCGACGGCACGGATGGCGAGGCCAAGCTTTGTCCGGTTGAGCAGGTATTGGATGCCGACAATCACCAAAACGCCGGCGGTCAGCATCAGCACGTTGTCGAGCCGCAGATTGAACGCACCCAAATCGATCGACGCACGCGGGAGCAATGCCGGAAATGGCTTCGGGTTGGCGCCCTGCGAGTAAAAAAGCCGGACGGACTCCCGCAGGACCGTTCCCAGCATCAGCGTGATCAGAAGCGTGTTGAGAGCCGGCGCCGAGCGCAACGGCAAGACGAGATAGCGGGCGATGGCCATACCGAGAAACGCCATGGCCACAATCGCCACCGCCAGCATGACGACAAGCTCGAGCCAGTTGGAGTTCAGCCCCAGCATGCGCAGCCCGACGTAACTCGCGAGCGCAGCGAACGCGCCGACCGTCAGCACATCGCCGTGGGAAAATTTTATGACGTCGAGCACGCCGAAGAAAAGCGTGAATCCGACCGCTACCAGGGCATACATCATGCCGAGCATCAGCCCATTCATGACGTACTGAGCGAGCAGGCCCGCGTCCATGTCCGGCAATCTTGTGAGGCGTTAAAGGAAACGGGGCCGCGCCTGCCGCGGCCCCGGTCGCGTCAACCTATTTCTGCCCCGGCAGCTTGCGCTTGCCGCTGGCATACTCACTGTCGTCCCACTCGACGAACTTGCCGTCCTGCACGACGTACTTCGTGATGATGGGCACCGTATTCTGTCCATGATCGTCGAAGGTGATCTTCCCGACGATCGAGTCCCGATCCTTCACGTTCGCCAGATCCGCGATGACTTTCTTGCGATCCGGTCCGACCTTCTCGATCGTGTCCAAGATCATGTCCATCGCGGCGTAGGCGAATGGACCATAGGCCTCCGGCGGATTGTCGTATTTCTGTGCGTTGTATTTTTCCATGAAGAACTTGCCGCCGGGCAGCTTCTCGGCCGGAGCGCCTTCACGGAAGGCCAGCGTGCCTTCGGCGAGAGGACCCAACCCCTGGATGTAGGCGTCCGACACAATGCCGGACGTGCCGTCAAAAGCAGCCTTGATGCCGAGCTTGTCCATCTGCGAGCGAATGCGCACGCCGATGGGCGTCAATCCGCCGAAATAGATGACGTCCGGGTTGAGCGCCTTGATCTTGGTGAGTTCGGCGGTGAAGTCCTGTTGATCGGCGGTAACGCCAAATGTGCCGACGATCTTCGCCTGGCCGATCTTGGCAAGCGCTTTGCTGAAGTATTCGTTGTGCCCTTTGCCGTAATCGGTCGTGTCATGGATGACCGCCACGGTTTTGTAGCCGAGCTTGGAGACCAATTCGGCATTGGCGTCGTTCTGGTTGATCATCGTGCCGTTGACGCGATGAACCTCTTCATACTTGTTGCGGTAGGTGATGTCGGGAAGCACCGCACCCCACACGATCACCGGGAAATTGAACTTGTGATAGGTGTCGACGGTCGCAATCGCCGTCACCGAGCAATAGTGCGTGGCGCCGGCGATGATGTCCTTGTCGGCTGCCATCTTGGTCGCAACCTGCACCGCGACGTTCGGCTTGCACTCGTCGTCGAGCACAACCATTTCGTATTCGTATTTTGATTTTGGATCGGCATTGCGCAAGCGGACCGCCAGATCGGCGGAGTTGCGCCCGCCTAATCCGTTCACGGAGACGCCGCCGGTCAGCGGACCGATGAAGCCAACCTTCACCTTGTCCTTTGCGTCGGCGGCTCCTGCGGCGACGCCGAGAACAAGTGCCGCAATCAGTGCAATTTTCGGAGTTGTACTCATAAACCCTCCCTTACCAAGCATCGAATTTGGACGTCTTCTCGTTGGCGCCATAGTCGCGCGGCAAGCGCACCACGGCAAGGGCTGCCCCGGCTCGGGCAGCTGCGTTTCTGGCGCAACCCGGCTCGCAGCGACATTTGATCGCTCGGAATTCTCACCGGTTAAGACAGAAGGCCGGGCTTCAGCAACTACTCGAAAATGAGCACGTTGGGCAATGAAGGATCGACCTGCCGCAAGGCGGTGTAGCCGACCCCGGCCATGCCGCGGAAGAGGCCCAAATTGAATCGCCGCTCTCCGCTGTTCCAACGGTAGTCGCCTTTATCCGCTGCGTATTGCAGCACGCTGGCCAATTCACGTTTGGCGAGCTCCTGAAGATCGTTGCGTCCAAGCAGGTCGCCCGCCTCGCACAAGAATTCGACACTGCCCAGCGTTCCGCAACACAACGTATCGAGGGATGAAGGCCATGCCGCTCGCGCGCCTTCGACTGCGCCTTGAACATCCGTACTTAAAACCGTGCCGCTCATATTTGGCAGGCGAGCCATGCCGATCCTTCCAAGGCCTATACCGGGCGCTCCGTGACACCACTGACAGGGCCAGGCTTCCCCGCCTTCGACACGCAAATCAGGCCAATTGCCACGCTGCGGGCTGAAGCTGGAATTCTCGAAGTCAACGCACTCCTGTGCAGCTGCAACGAAATCTTCCCGCCCGGTCACGGCCGACAAGGAGGCGAGCGCATATGCAAATCCGGCCGCGCCATGTGACATTCCGTTGAGCGGGCGTGACCCCAGGCCCTGCCCCACCCAACTGCGGCGCCCTGGCTCCCCTAACCGGCGTTGTGCGAGCAAATGTTCGCCGCACTTGACGGCACGGCGAAGCACCACCTCGGATTGCCCGTCACGATAAAGACGAAGCAGGCAAAGAATGGCGCCTGCACTTCCTCCAATCACATCCAGACGGTTATCTGCCGCGATCAATTCATCGGTCACAAGCTCGGCCGCGCGATGGGCATCGTCACGCAATCCGGGATCGCGCAAATTTTTCGACATCACCGTCAAGGCGTAAACGATCGAGCCGAGACCCGTCCCGCCGCCAAGGCCGAAAGATCGGGTGATTCTGGCTGCATTCCGGGATCTGATCTGCTTTCGAAGCCGCGCAACGCCGGCGAGCGCCAGCTCACCTGACGCCGGTTGCTCCGTGATGGCAGCATGTGCGGACAGAAAAAGGGAAAGACCCGCCGTGCCGTTGTACAAATCGCTCCCCAACGTTACGAGCTGGAAGACCTCTGCATCGCCAAGCCAGTCGAGTCCGATCCAGGCCGCGGCCGGGCCGCGCCGGACAGCGTAAGTTGCCAATTCATCGGCAACCCGTTGAGCCTCAGCCCGGAAAGTCAGATCCGAAGGCATCGGCCCGCGCAATTCCGGCAGCTGCCGCCGCGCGGTCGATGTCGGTGGACGGCCAGCGGCCACAAGCGAGTTTGTATTGATCTTGACGACCTTGACCTGCCAATCGATCTCGTCACGATCAAGATTGGCGAAACGCGTGACCGCCCGAGTAAGGCCGTCGGTTGACTGCATCCGCATGCGAAAGCCCGCCGCATCCTTCAGCTCATCGCCGTCCGTCGCCGAGACAAAGTGTGGAATGTTAAGCGTCAGAAGCGCGGATCTTTCCGCGCGCTGGACCGGCCAAAGCGGATCGTTGGCTGCATCCCAATCGGCGAGGCGCGCTACGAAGTCCGCCTGCGCCGACCACGCCACTCCGTCATCCATCGTTTTGTGATTTTTCAAACGCTGGAGCAACATGGCGTAGAACCGCGTAGCCCGAACGACCTTTCGGACAGTAAGGCCGGAAAAGCCGTCGAACAGCGCAGCGCTCTTTCCCTTTTCCAAAATAAATCGCGCATAGGCGTCAAAGCCCGCAATCAATTCCTCAATGTGGTCGGAAAATTTCGCGTAACGTCCATTCACGTGCGGCAGGTTGGGATTGTTCGTGGCAACGTCTTTCCAGCGCGTCGGACGCATGTCGTCTGAATTGATGTTCTCCCACTTAATTCTGATTTTCGTATTCCAATCCGCCGTCACGCCGCCCATCGCAAAAACCTTGCCATCCGGGCCCCGGCCATAGGCCGGAAGCAACCCGGTGGCCATCACCGAGTTGGCGAGCTTTTCCGTCGCGGCATCAAATGCAGCGTCTTCCAGCGTGGAGGCTTTCTGCTCGCTGCTGGACGACTGGAGGATAGTCTCCAGGTCGATTGGTATGGGATGGCTTCCGTCGGCAACGATGTTTTCCTGATGCATGTCGTTGGCCGCGAAGCAGTGAAAGAGCGCGAGCCAAGCCCCTACGCGCTTGAAGAAGGTCTTGAACTCGTCGGGCGCGACGCACCCGGCATGCTCGATGCATGCGGTCCACCCATAGCCGTCGCGCGCAAGCGCGCGCGCCGTTCTCAGTTCGACCGGGGGCGCCGCGCGGTTCAAACGGCCGACCAGTTCCTGCCAGGCAACATCAACCCGCAGATCTTTCGGCTTGTAAACGACCTTCGAGCCGTCCGCGAAAATGACGATTTTTACCGAACGGCCTCCGTTGTGCGGATCGGAGAAGCCGCCTTCAATCTGAACGACTCCACCCTGCCCGCCCGCCTGTACGACGCTGCGAATGGACGGCAGGTCGGCATCAAGCCGCTGGATGAATTCGCGAGAGGTCTCGACCCACTGCCGGACGATCGTGCTGATCAACCGCAGGAGCACCGGCTTCTCCTCGAAGAGCTGCCGGAAGCCGCCGACCTTCATCTCGGCGACGAATTTCTCGTAGAGCGACGTCGGAGCAACCTGGCGAGGCGCCGCAGTTTCAGCCGCGTTCCGTATCGCTATAAAGCGTTCGTAAAACGCCGGGGCGGCCAACTCGGAAAGTTCGGTAAGAAGCGCACGCCGCAGGCAATCATACGCAGGTGCCGTCAGGTTTGCGGCTGTTTTGCCGTCGGTTGCTGATTGCAGCAGCGCTTCAGCGCGTTCCACTACGCCGACCAAAAGATGTTCGAATGCCACCGGCTCGGCTTTGCTCCCGATCAGCTCGGCTGCGGACTTGCCGGCTGTCGCCTCAAGCGCGGGCAGAATCCACGTGGCATCCGCCGCCCACGGCGGTATCGGCCCGGCCGGCTTTCGGCGGACGGCCGTCAGCCGCGCAAGAACGCTGGCGGAATCCAACCCATCACGTTCGATCCTGCGCCCAAAGAGCGACCAATCGCCGCTGGCGGCAGACTGGCACCAAGCGGCCAGACGGCGTTGACCGAAGGCGGCACGATCCGTTTCTCCGGGTATGGCTTCGAAGTCGTCGGAAAGAAGCTCGTCGATTGTCGCCGCACGATTGATCAGGCGGTCGTAGAAGGAATCCATGCGGCCTCACACAAGTGCCCGAGAATTATATCCGAGCGGGCAGCGAATACTCGGTACGCCAGACCAGTGCTGCATCGCCGAACGCGGGCCAAGGCTTTTGAATTTACGCGGGAATTTGCACGAATTGGAGCCAGACCAGGTGGCCCGATAGCAACTGCAGGAAGCTAAGCACCTTAGCCTGCAACCAGATGGCACCACAGCCCGGGACGTTCCGTCGTGGAACGGTCATAAGTAACTGCAGGGATAGGCTTTTCCCCAATTGACTTTGCAAATTCTGCATCGGATCATAGACCCATGGCGCTGGGGGGGCTTCGAATTTACTAGCAACCTTCTCAATGCCAGCGCCGCTGGCAATAGAAAGGATTTATGCCATGACAAATGAAGAAGACATTCTGGCTTTTGAAGTGTCCGATGAGGCGCTGGAAGCGGCTGCGGGCAGCGAGCAGGTGAACTACACCCTTGGCGCATGCACCGGTCTCTCGGTCTGCCCAGGCTGAGGATTGCGAGATAGGTCCCTCGAGGGCCAATCGATGATCTGAACCTCCGACGAGGCGCCGGATTTTTATTCGGCGCCTTGTTGTTTTTCAGGCTCTAATCCAGTCATCCGGCGGCCACGCGATGCTTTCCTCGAAGAGGGGCGTCTGCGATGCTGAACAACCGGCGGCCTTCAAAATCCTTGCGGTTCGCGCATAATGGCCGTCTTGCGCGAGCTGAGTATCCGGAGTGCCAATGGACCGCCGATCCTTGATGAAAACCGCCCTCCTCGTGCTCGCGGGAGGGCCGCCAGCCCTGAAAAGTGCACTGCAAATTTCAGCGGCGCAGGCACGCGAGCCCGCGACCTGGCGGCACGGTCTCTCGAAACTTTCCAACCTGAAGTATTCAGCGGGATTCAAACATTTCGAGTACGTGAACCCGAACGCCCCGAAAGGTGGCACCGCGTCCCAAATCGCGCTCGGAAGTTTCGACAACTTCAATCTCGTCGTTGGCGGCGCAAAGGGCACTTTGGTGGGCGGCATTGAATCCCTCTACGACACCCTCATGGTGTCGGCGCTCGATGAAGTTGCCAGCAGCTATGGCCTCCTCGCCGAAGCAGTCACCTTTCCAGATGATTTTTCTTCGGTGACATACCGGTTGCGCTCCAATGCAAAATGGCATGACGGCAAGCCGGTCACGTCCGAGGACGTGATCTTTTCATTCGATGCCTTCAAAAAGCTCAGCCCGCAGGCCGCTGCAGGCTACCGGCAGGTCACCAAGGCTGAAAAGACCGGCGAACGCGAAGTCACTTTCCATTTTGACGGTGCTGGAAACCGCGAATTGCCGCAAGTCGTCGGTCAGCTCACGGTCCTGCCAAAGCACTGG